>Ga0207703_10004253_pt1 | contig 11788 bp, 8 predicted proteins | sample KBSSwiS12_FD_184304 | JGI IMG/M metagenome (GOLD analysis project Ga0207703, IMG submission 184304) | Switchgrass rhizosphere microbial communities from Kellogg Biological Station, Michigan, USA - KBS Switchgrass S1-2 (SPAdes) (version 2) | ecosystem: Host-associated > Plants > Roots >... | reverse complement strand
CAGCAGGCGGAGTCAAGCCACCTGGCGGCCAGTGATGCCCAAGCGCCGCCCAATGGTTACGAGTCGGCACGTCGCCATCAGCGTCCTCTGAGGAGATTCCGGGCGATGACCATGCGGTGCACCTCGCTCGGGCCCTCGTAGATGCGCATTTTCCGCGCGCGTGCGGCCAGCACGTGGAGGGGCATTTCCTTGCTCATGCCCATGGCGCCGAAGGCCTGCATGGCGTGGTCGACGACCTCCGTTGCCATTTCGGAGCCGAATACTTTAATCATAGACACTTCCGTCCGTGCTTCTCCACCTCGGTCTATTTGCGCCGCCGCCTCGTAGGTCATCAACCGCGTCGCATGGATTTTCATGGCCGCGTCGGCGATCCACCATTGGACCGCCTGCCGCTCGGACAAGGGCGCGCCGAAAGTCACCCGATGCGGTACGTGCTCCAGCATCATGTCGAGGGCCCGCTGCGCGGTGCCGACCGCCCATGCCGCGATCTGGACACGGCGGCTCGAAAGGCGTCCCTGCATCGGTCCGAACCCCTTTCCTTCCTCTCCCAGCAGTCCGTCGGCCGGGATCCGGCAGTCGTCAAAAACCAACTCAAAAGTAGAATGGCCTCCGATCATCCGGATACGGCGCTCGATAATGAACCCTTTGGTTCCAGCGGGGACGATGAATGCCGATATGCCGCCCCGGGATCCCTTGGCTTTGTCGGTAACCGCCATGACAATGGCGAAGTCAGCGCGGTTCATCCTGCTGACCCAGATCTTGCGGCCGTTGAGGACCCAGCTGTCACCCTCGCGTTTTGCCGAGGTCTTCATTCCGGCCGGATCGCCGCCAGCGCCAGGCTCCGAAATAGCCATCGCCGAGACGGTTTCGCCACGGGCGTAAGGGCCAAGATAGGCTTCCCTCTGCTGCGAATTGGCGGTCTTGGCGAGCATGTGCAGGTTCGGGGAGTCGGGGGGGAACTCATAGGGAATGGCCGTTCGACCCAGCTCTTCATTGACCCCGACCATTGCCACCAGAGGAAGCTCCGAGCCGCCGAATTCAGAGGGCGCATCGAGCGCCCAGAGTCCAAGTTCCCGAGCGCGTGCATCGAGCTTCGATCGTTCCCCCGCGTTCAGTTCCAGGTCGTCACCCGTGGCCTCGCGCTCAAGAAGCCGGCGTTCGAGAGTGATCAGCTCCTCGCGAACAAAACGCGCGGCCAATTCCTTAAGCTGCTGGTGCTCGTGTTCGAGAACGAAATTCACAGACTATCACCCTCAAGTGTCGCGGCGACGCAATATGACGGCCCCCGCCATTACGCCGATAAATCAGCGGGCCTCGCGGAGCAGGGCCTGCCAGCCATCTCACTCGGTTTCGGCCGTTCAGGACAAGAGAACGGGCTAGGGGCTAACGACCAAGTGGTACCGTGTAATCACATCGGTAGGCATGCACGCCGACGGACTGGAAAGCCCGTCCCCACTGCACGCCTATTCTTCTGGTAACGCGTTCCTGAACAATTCACTCTATAAGAAATTGACGCCAGTGTCGGAAATCTTCAGAGGCGCAGCATACCTGAATGTCCCGATTCGCCGAGAACTCGGTGGAGTAGAGAAAACAGAGGCACAAACCTCGCCGCCAAACGTGAAAATAAAAAAATATATAGGCGTTAAAAATCTACTTTACCCCCAAGATAAAATTAGGGCCCTGAACCCGTGGCACACAACGGGCCCGAAAGGTTTCGGGTATGCCGTCACATCGTTATGTAGATCGGCGATCCAGCGTTGCTGGCCGTTGACGCCCTCATTGTTAAGCGAAATAACAGTTCCAGGACAAACGGATAAACCCAACATGAGTGGAGTCACATCGATTTTATGTACGTAATTTTCCATACCAGTGGATGAAAAAAACGATGACAGACAATAAGGGCCAGTCCAAGCCGCTTTCAGGACGAGTAGCAATTGTTACAGGGGCGGGCAGCGGAATAGGACGGGCCGAAGCCATGATGTTGGCCGCCCTGGGGGCGAAAGTAGTCGTCAATGACCTCCCGCGCGGCGCGCCGACTTCTGCCGAAGTGGTCGCTGAGCAGATTCGACAAGCCGGCGGGGATGCGATCGCCGCAAACGCCAGCGTGTCCAGCCTTGAAGGCGCCGAGAGCGTCGTCCGGACTGCCCTGGCCAGGTATGATCGTCTTGACATCCTCGTCAATAATGCCGGATTCGGGCGAGTCGCGCCCATCTGGTTGATGTCCGAAAAGGACTGGGACGCGGTCATCGCAGTCAATCTGAAAGGAACATTCGCTATGGCACGGGCCGCCATACCTTCCATGATCGCCCAGAAGTCGGGGATAATTGTCAACACCAGTTCGGAAGCAGGCACTGGCGAGACATACCTGGGTGGATATGCGGCGGCGAAGGAGGGGGTGGTTGGCCTCACCCGCGCCATTGCTCGTGAGGTGGCTCGATATGGCGTCCGCTGCAACGCCGTCCGTCCGCGCGCTTTCGACACGGCGCAAGGCACGGCAGCGGGATACGAGAAATTCCAGCGCTTTGCGCGCAAGTTTGGGCGTCCACTGAGCGGCACGCATCCCATGGGGCCGATACCGGGCAAGGCGGATGAGGTTGCGTCCATCGTTGCCTGGCTCTGCATGGATGAGTGTTCAGGGGCAAATGGACGCGTATTCCTCGCCGGCTCGGGGGAAGTCGGCCTGTGGGAGGAGCCGAGGACTGAGAAGGCGTTTTTCGATATGAATGGATGGAATCTGGAGCGTTTGACAGCCATCCGGGACCACATGTTCTTCGGGGTGAGGAACGAGTTCGCAGAGCTCCCGAGCGAAGCCCTCGATATACTGGACGAGCGTGCCGCCGCCTATCTGAAGCTGACCGAGAATAACCGGGGAAAGCAATAGGTTTCTCGGGTTCGCGAGCAGCCTCGTTCACCTAGCCGATTCGTTGTATACAAAGGCACCATGAACATTCTTCCTGCCGTTGCCGAAATACTCGGCCCCATCGATTTCGATTCCGACGCGCTCCACCGCAAGTACATCGAGGAGCGCGACAAGCGCCTTGAAGTCGGGCCGCGCGTTTACACCCATGTAACGGAGGAATTTGCTCGTTTCGTCGAAGATCCGTTCGACCAAGGATCGCCGCACCGCGCGGCAGTCGCGGACGAAGTGGAGTTCGCTCTGATCGGCGCTGGATTTGGCTGCCTCATGATGGGGGCCCGGCTGCGCCAGGCGGGCTTCAAGAGCATTCGTCTGGTCGATTCCGCCGGCGATGTCGGCGGCACATGGTACTGGAACCGCTATCCGGGAGTCGCCTGCGACACCGAATCGTACGTGTACATGCCGTTCCTTGAGGAAACGGGCTACATGCCCACGCGGAAGTACGCCGGGGGCCAGGAGATCCGCGAGCACGCGCGGCGAATCGCGCAACAGTTCCAGCTGTACGACAACGCCCTGCTGCGTACCTCGGTAACCGGCCTTGCCTGGGACGAGGCGGCGCGGCGCTGGATTGTCTCCACCAACCGCGGCGATCGCTTTCGCGCCCAGTATGTGGCCATGGCTAACGGCCCGCTTAACCGCCCCAAGCTGCCCAGCATTCCGGGGATGACGAAGTTCCGCGGCCATGTGTTCCATACCTGCCGCTGGGATTTCGACTACACCGGGGGCGATTCCACGGGCAATCTGGCGAAGCTCGGCGAAAAGGTCGTTGGCATCATAGGCACCGGATCCACGGGGGTGCAGTGCATTCCGCATCTTGGGCGCTGGTCAAAGCAGTTGTACGTGTTCCAGCGCACTCCCTCGTGCGTGGACATTCGCGTCAATTCGCCCACTGACCCCGGCTGGGCGACGTCGCTGTCGAGGGGCTGGCAAAAAGCCCGCATGGACAACTTCAACGCGATCCTGGAGGGGTACGACGAACCGGAGGATCTGGTCAACGACGGCTGGACAGCGGTGTTCCGTAAAATGATGGGGCCCGCCTTGAAGGATGCCGAGCGGCGGCTCGGGCGGGCGCTGACGGGCAAAGAACGCAGCCAGCTCATGGAGCTGTCTGACTACATAAACATGAACCGCATCCGCCGGCAAGTCGAGGAAACGGTGAAGGATCGCGCCACCGCTGAGGCGCTTAAGCCCTGGTATCGGCAGTTCTGCAAGCGGCCGACTTTCCACGACGACTATTTTCCGACGTTCAATCGCCCGAACGTAAAGCTGGTGGATACTCAGGGCCGGGGCGTGGATAGCGTGACCGAACGCGGCGTAGTTGTGCAGGGACGCGAGTATCCGCTCGATTGTCTTATTTTTGCAACCGGCTTCGAACCTGAAACGTCACTCTACACGTTCCGGGCGGGCTACGACGTTGTCGGCCGGGAAGGCGTGAAGCTCTCGGAGCATTGGTCCGAGGGTTTACGCATGTTCCACGGCGTGACCACGGATCATTTCCCGAATTGCTTTTTCCTGGGTCGTACGCAGACCGGTACGTCGCTGAACCTCGCGCTCGGCCTCACCTACCAGACCGCCCACATTGCCTACATGGTGTCGCAGGCCCGCACTCGCGGATTCGAGGTGATCGAGCCCGCTTCCGAGGCGGTCGCGGAATGCGTGGAGGATTTTCGCCGGCAGGCGCGTGCCGGCCTGCGGTTCTGGACCGAATGCACGCCAGGGGCGTTCAACAATGAGGGCAATCCCACGGGCAAGAATCTTGGCGCGGACTCGTATGGCGGGGGCGCCAAAAAGTTCTTCGCCATGCTCGAAAGCTGGCGTAACGAAGGGAAGCTAAGCGGGCTTAAGCTCTCCTGATTTGCGCTTTAAACGACCGTCGACCAACGACTATCAACTTCGTCCACCTGGAAGCCTCTTATGACGACCTCCCAAAGTCAGAACCTCAAGACGGCTGCCGGCCACAAGATCCGGCCGAACCAGTTGCTGCCGATCCCCGACTATAAGGGGCCTATTTTCGACGGCGATACGCATATTACCGAGCAGGATTTTTCGATGTTCGAGAAATACCTGCCCAAGAAATACCACAAGGACTGGCTCATTACGCGCAAGTTCGGTCCTGACGGGCGTTTCGGCACCTTCATCGGCGAGCGTCGGGTCGAGAATTCGGAGGCGCACCCCGAGGGCCTCGTTCCACCCCCAGGCAAACTCAAGGAATGGCTGAAGGCGGTCAAGGATGGAAAGGAAACAGTTTCCGGCTGGATTCCGAAGACGCCGGACATGTATACGCCTTCGGAGCGGCTAAAGAAGCTGGATGAATTCGGCGTCGAGGGCTCAGTGCTTTTCATCGGCAACTTCGTCGGCATCTTCGGGTACCTCGACCAGCCGGAGGGCGGCCATGCGCTGATGCGCGCCTACAACGAATACCTGCACGAGGTCTGGACTTTCAATCTGAAAGACCGGATATATCCCACCGGCTGCATGGCGTTGTGGGATCTGGACAAAGCCGTGGCCGAGGCAGACTGGCTGATCAAGCGCGGCGTGCGCGCGGTGGTGATGCCCATGGGACCGGCGAACGGGAAGTCCGCGGCCGACCCTTGCTATGACCCCGTTTGGGCGCGACTGCACGAGGCGGGCGTGGTCGTCACTTACCACGTGTCGGAGGCCAACTTCATGCATCCGGTCATCGAAGCGTTCGGCGAAAAGCCGCTACAGCCGCGCCGCATGGGACAGACCGCCTGGCAGTGGATGTTCACCTGGAGCGAAATCCCGGTGATGATGGCCCTATCCAACCTTATACTGAACAACCTCTTCGGGCGCTTTCCGAATCTCAAGGTCGGCACGGTTGAGAACGGCGCCGAATGGGTGCCGCAGTTCCTCAAAAAAATGGATAAGATGCGCGGGATGGCTAAAAACGGCCATTGGCCCGGCGGCCCCCTCAAACAAAGGCCGAGTGAGGTCTTCAAGCAGAACTGCTTCGCGGTCGCTTATCCTGAAGACGATATCCAGCGCATTGTTAACGAAATGGGCACGGCCGATTGCCTTCTCATGGGCTCCGACTATCCGCACGCGGAAGGCGTGCCGACGCCACGTGACTTCATTGCCGAAGGCTGCGGCGGGCTGTCCCTGGAGGATACGCGTAAGATCATGCACGACAACGGGCGAAGATTTTTTCCCAAGGCGTCATGAGGCAAGCTGAATTACTTGAATCCGGTAATTGGCAGGAAGCTCGTCTGAATCAATCATAGCTCTCAATCAACTCGGGAAAGATTGCGCATGGAATCCTCAAAGTATCCTTCATTGAAGATCGAAAAGGGCAGCAATGGCATTACGGTCGTGAAGTTGAACAAGCCGGAAATGCTCAATGCTTTCGCCGGCACCATGCATCGAGAGGTCGAGGATGTTTTTGTGGATCTGGCTGACGATCCTGAAGTGAATGTCGTAATCCTGACCGGAGAAGGCAGGGCGTTTTCCGCCGGGGGAAACGTGAAGGCGATGGCGGAACGTCATGGTACCGAAGAGGGCTGGAAGCACATTACAAAGATCTATTATTCCGCCAAGCGGATTATCGAGAACATCCTCAATTGTCCAAAGCCCACGTTAGCGGCTATTAACGGCGACGCAATGGGCCTCGGAGCGTCCGTGGCGCTGGCCTGCGACATACAGGTGATCGCGGACACAGCGCGCATCGCGGACACTCATGTCCGAATGGGTCTGGTGGCCGGTGACGGCGGCGCGGTGATCTGGCCCCTAATACTTGGTCCCAACCGCGCCAAGGATTTTCTTATGCGAGGGAAGATCATCAAGGGCGAGGAAGCGGAGAAAATAGGCCTGGTCAACTACGTGGCGCCCGCGGATCAAGTATTATCGAAGGCCATGGCACTCGCCGAAGACCTGAATAGTCTTCCGCCTCTGGCAGTCCGCTGGACCAAGGTTTCGGTTAACAAGGCCCTAAAACAACAATTCAACCTGATCATGGATGCGTCGATTGCCTATGAGGCACTCAGCATGGCCTCAACGGACCACAAGGAAGCTGCGCAGTCTTTTGTGGAAAAGCGCAAACCCGTTTATCGAGGGTTTTAAGGATGATCTGAAAAAGAGGGCATATCCGGCACGCATCGCCGATTGTCTTGATATAGGAGAGGACCATGGAGGAGATATTGAAGGTCAATCATATTCTCAGGGCTGCAGTCGCGGGCGTCGCGCTAACGCTGGCCGGCGGCGCAGCCGCACAGTCGTACCCGGCACGGACCATCACGTTCCTTGACAACATTCCAGGGGGCGCTCAAGAGGCCGCCAAACGCACGATTGTGGACAAAATCAAGAGCAACACCGGGGCTACGATCGTCTACGAGTTTCGACCTGGCGGCGGCGGCGCCATCGGCCTGCAGGCAATCAAGAATGCCGCGCCAGACGGCTATACCATCGGCAGCACCTACGCGAGCGCCATCAATTTGAACCCGCTGCAACATCCCGAGCTGAACATCAATCCGCTGAAGGACTATGCCCCGGTAACGCTGATGTTTGCGGCGGGCATCATCTGGACCGGTCGCGAAGAGCATCCTGCGAAGGATATACGTGATCTTGTCGCGATGGCCAAGGCGAAGCCAGAATCGGTAAAGATCGGCGTGTTTGGCGCCGGCAACCGCTTCTTCATGGCGCAGCTCGAGGAGAAGACCGGCGCGAAGTTCCTGCAGGTGCCGTTCAAGACGTTGGGGGAAGGGATGGCCGCCGTGCTCGGCGGTGTGGTCGACGCGAGCTTCGATTCCCCGACCGCGGTGCTAGGGCAAAAAGGCAGAGTCAAGGCGTTCATGTCTAGCCTCTACCCGCGCTGGCCGTATCTCCCGGATACGCCGACCAGCGTGGAGTTGTACGGGGTCGAATTCAACACCTGGCAAGGGGTCCTGGCGCCGGCAGGGACGCGGCCCGAAGTGGTCAATTGGCTGTCGCGTGAGTTCGTTCGCGCAGTCAATGACCCGGCCATCACCAAGAACCTCATCGAACAAGGCCTGGCTCTCGTTGGCAGCAGTCCGGCGGAATTCACCGCCACGCTGAGCAAGGAAATCAAAGAGAATGACGCGCTTGTGAAGAAGTATCCGGACATCCATTGAACTCGTTGCCTCATGAGAGGTGGGGCAGACGCAATTCGAGGGGAAAAGATTACGGCGCTTGCTTTTGTGGCCGCCAGGACTTCGCTCGAGGTCGGGCCGAGCGTCTCCCTAGGGCCGAATATCGTGCGCCAGGTATTTCCCCCGCATCGGAGCGCCCTACCTGCCGCGTCAGCTGCGCCGTTGACGAATCAACTGGCCAGGAAGAGCACCGGTATGCGCTCCATCACGTAGCACAACCTTCCCTGCGACGATGGTGGCGCGGATACCCTTGGCTTTTTGCACTATGCGTTTGGCCCCAGCCGGCAAATCGTTGACGATTTTGGGCATTTCACAGGCGATTGAACGCGGGTCGAAGACGTTCATGTCAGCCACCATGCCCTCGCGCAACAGCCCCCGGTCTGCGATATTCCACGCGCGCGCGGGGGCGACCGTAATCATGCGCACCGCTTCCTCCAGAGAGAAAGCCTGCCGTTCCCTCACCCAGTATGAAAGCAAGTGTGTTTGGATGGAAAAGTCGCAAATTTGGCTGACATGCGCGCCGGCATCGGAGAATGTCATGACGCCCCTTGGATACTTCATCAACTGCTCAAGCCGGGGCTCATCGTAGTCGTGCAGCGGTTGGAAGAAGAATTGTTCAAAATCGGACTCGATAGACATATCTATCAAAAGATCGACCGGATCCATGCCTCGTTCGCGGGCTACCTCAGCCAGATTCCGGTAAGGGGGATGCAGTCGATCAAGGATGCGCATCTGTTCATAGTCCGGCTTTCGGGCCTCCGCGCCTATGGCGCGGCCGTATGCACCATGGTGCGCTGCATGAACGAGTTTGCGACGCAATTCAGGAGTGGAAAGAAGTCGACGCTGGTCCGAAAGCGGCTTTGACCGCATCTCCTTCCACTCTGGGAGGCCGTCATAGGGAAGCTTTGTCTTGAATGACAGCAGGACGGAGATGCCGCGGCTGTGCGTCAAGCCGAATGCCCGCGCTCCCGCATGCGAGCATTCGTCAATAAATTTTGTAAGTTCTAGGCTGTGCTCGTTGACTAACAGGGGTATTGCCGTTTGCACCTGACTGGATGTGAGCAATTTCCCAAGGCGTGAGTAGTATTCACCGCGTACCTGAGGGTCAGGGGACATTGAGGCAGGCTCGGAAGCCAGTTGAAAGACTGCATCGTGCTCGCCAAGCACGTCCACTAACTGCGTCAGTTCGCTCCAATCGGCTAGGCGCGACGCGACCGGGCGGTCATCAGACGTTTCGTGAGCGCGCGAACGGGACGTCGAGAATCCGATGGCGCCCGAACTTAACGCGCCCCGCAGTTCCATCTTCATTCGGGCAATTTCATCACCGGTGGCGGTTCTCTCGAAAGCGCTCTCCCCCATGGCCCATGTACGCAGCGCCGAGTGCCCGATATTGGCGGCAAAGTTAATGCCCTTGGGGAGTCGGTCGAGCGCGTCGAGATACTCCGAAAATGAAGACCATGACCAATTTATTCCGGCTGCAAGCGCCTCGGGAGGGATGTCTTCGGCGCGTTCGAGATTGCGGACGACAAGTGCCCGCTCGTCTGGCCGTGATGGGGCCAAGGTAAAGCCGCAGTGCCCCATGACGGCGGTGGTGACGCCGTGATAGCAGGAACATGTTCCAAGCGGGTCCCAGAACACTTGGGCGTCCATGTGGGTGTGGCCATCGATGAAACCGGGAGTGACCACGAGTCCGTCCGCATCCAACTCGGATTGACCTCGGCTGGTGATGCGCCCGATGGCGGTGATCCGATTCCCCTCGATTCCCACATCCGCGCGATACGCTGAAAGCCCGGTGCCATCCACCACCGTTCCGCCTCGGACAACCAGATCGTATGGCATAAGACTCCTTTTGAGGTGCATGGGTCCTCGCTAGATCGTTTGCGAGTACCGGTCATATTAAATGCTTCCAAGTGCATGGAGGAGCTTGAAAGCTTTGGATGTGGGGTTTTAGCAAGGTCCAAAAATGGCGACAAGGGCCTCTGATTATTACCTCTATGAGGGTATTTATTCGCGCCGACCGCTCATGCATTGACCGAACCAGCGACTCAATTTACCCTTCAAAACCCACTCGGCTGAGGCGCGGACGGCGCCGCTTATCTCGTAACGAAACCCGCGTTGAGAACGGGAACGCGGTATTTCGCGCTGCATGGGAGTGTTCAAGCCATGAGGCTGGATTCTTGCGGGGGCAAGTCTCTTATACTTGGAAGCGAATGATCATCCGCCTGTCGAGAGTTCGCGGGTTTCCCGGGCTAAGCTTACCGGATCGGGAGCAGATGACCTTATCAATGGGATTTTGGACTAATTCTTTGAGGAGGAATTGGATATGACTATAAAGATAAAAGGTTTACTCGCGGCATTGTTTGGCATTGCAGCCGCCTTGCCCGGGTTTGCCGTCGCCCAGGAGTATCCGTCCAAGCCGGTCCGCATCATTGTTACTTCGACTGCCGGGGGACCCACCGACATTGTGGCGCGCACACTCGCCGCTTACTTGGAAAAGCGTTTCAAGCAGCCGTTCATCGCGGAGGCGCATCCTGGAGCGGATGGACTCATTGCGCTGACAATGCTGTCCAAGTCGGCACCCGATGGCTACACCGTCGCGGTGGCGCAAAGCGGTTTCCCCCACAAGGAAGCCACAGACAAGACCTGGAATTTGAAGTTCGGTAAGGACTTCACGGTCCTGTCGATATTTGTGGGCGGCGGCGCGGTTCTCATTGTGCCGACGTCACTGCCGATAACGAATTTGCAGGAATTGGTCGCCTATGCCAAGGCGAATCCTGGCAAGCTTAACCAGGCGACGGTGGGGGATAAGCCGCAGGAAGCGGTGACTGCCATTTGGAGAAAGCTTGGCATTGATTCGCTTTTGACAAATATAACCTACAAGGGAGGTGGTCCTGCCTCGCAAGCCGTCGCGGCTGGCGAGGCACACCTCTGGACCGCTGGCCTCGGAGATGCAATGAACTACTCCAAGGCTGGCAAGGTCAGGATGCTGGCCTATACCGAGCTTGAACGTTCCCCTTTGGCGCCGAACCTACCGACCCTGCAGGAGGTAAACCCTGATTTGGCCGGATATCGGTTCGACTTCTGGTTTGCCTTGGCGGTACCGGTGGGCGTTCCGGCGGCCGTTTCGGACAAGTTGTTGAGTGCAACCAGGGATGCCACGCGCGAAGCGGAGTTTAGAAATCGAGTGAGCGCCTTTGGGATGCATGTCATGGAGCTTGGGCCGGAGGCCTCGCAAGACCGCATTGTCGGCGATATGAAGCGCGAGATTCAGTTTTCGGCGTCGAATAAACCGTAATCGCGTGGCCGCGGTTGGCAGCGTCTCATCAAAATGGGAGCTAACTCATGCGCCTAGCGGAAAAAACAGTTCTTATCACCGGGTCGGGTTCTGGTCAGGGGCGCGAAGCAGCAATACTTTTCGCAAAAGAGGGGGCTCAGGTCGTCGTTACCGATATCAGTCAAGACGCAATTAACGGTACGTTGAAGCAAATCGCGGACGGGGGAGGGCAAGCCGTCGGCAAAACGATGGACGTGTCGGATTCAACGCAGGTACAAGAGGCAATAAAGGTTGCGGTTGACCGATTTGGGAAGCTGGACATCCTTTACAACAACGCGGGTGTATGGCTTCGGACCGAAGACGGACCTATAGCCAAGTTGGAAGACAGAATCTGGGATTTGACGATCAATACGAATTTGAGGGGAATGTACCACTGCTGCAAATATGCGATTCCCCAAATGATCAAATCCGGTG
>Ga0207703_10004252_pt1 | contig 11788 bp, 13 predicted proteins | sample KBSSwiS12_FD_184304 | JGI IMG/M metagenome (GOLD analysis project Ga0207703, IMG submission 184304) | Switchgrass rhizosphere microbial communities from Kellogg Biological Station, Michigan, USA - KBS Switchgrass S1-2 (SPAdes) (version 2) | ecosystem: Host-associated > Plants > Roots >... | reverse complement strand
TGAGAGCGGCTTTGCACTCTATCGGTGGAGGAACAACAGGAGGGCCTGATGGCAAAAGGAACTGGTCGTAAAGCAGGGGGTGGATTGGCTCGTCCGGTGACCCCGTCCGCAGACCTTGCGAAGATTACCGGAAGCGCGCCGCTGCCGCGCAGCCAGGTGGTCTCGAAGATCTGGGATCACATCCGCAAGAACAACCTGCAAAATCCTCAAAACAAACGGGAAATTATGGCGGACTCAACGCTGAAGCCGATTTTTGGGGGCAAGGACCGGGTCAGCATGTTCGAGATGAACAAGCATCTTTCGAACCACCTGAAGTAAGAGCTTCGCAAGTTCTGAGATAAGGGGATCCGGTTCCCCGGGTCCCCTTTTTCGTTGGGGCGAGGGCCGACTCGGCCTCGAAAACTACCCGCGCCAGAGCCCGTCGAGCCGTTCCTCGGTCACCGGGTAGCCGAGATGGCCGGGGATCGTGATGAATTTCTCGCCGTCCCGCTCCTCGACCCAGGGGGTCACCGGCTCGACCGCATGAGCGAGGGCATCGGCGCGGATTTCATCGTAAGAGCTGTGCTGTGCGAGCCGCTCGAGGTTGCGGCGGGTCGGGAAAATCAGGCGGGCTTCTCCCCGCTGCTCGCGCCCGAGGGCGTCGCTCGCACTTAGCCAGAAAGCGCCGGAGCATTCGCCTTCGACGACGCTCGGCTGCCAGTCTCCGGGCGGCGCACGGGCGATGAAGAAGAGTGTGTCGAACCGGCGCACGGCGTGGAATTTGGGAACCCAGCGGGCGAACGCGGTCAGCTCGGCCGAATCGAGCTTCAGTCCTGCCTGGTCGAGGACGTGCACAAAGTCCGCTCCCGCCGCGAGCGCGGCCTGGATCTCGAGGCAATGTTCCGGCCGCGGGGGCGAAGCCAGGCCAGCGGGGATCGCCGTTTCTTCGATCGTTTCGCGGATCGCGGCGATCCGCGCGGCACCATCCTCGCCGAGGCCGAACTGTCCCGCGAGACCCCGGTCGGCTTCATCGATCCGTCCGCCCGGAAAGACCAGCGCTCCTGCCGCGAACGCCATTCCTTCGGAGCGCTCGACCATCAGCAGCTCGGGTGGCGAGCCGCTTCGGTCGCGGACGAGGATGAGGGTCGCGGCGGGGATCGCCTCGTCGGCCAAGCTCACATGCCGCTGACGTTCTGCTCGTCGGCGTCCTTCGGGTTCACGGTGTTGTCCGTCGACTCGTTCGCGAGATTCTGGGCCTGGGCATTGAGCGCGTCGGCCTCGTTCGCAACGTTGGCGGCGTTATTGGCCAGCGCATTAAGGTCCGAAGCGGGTTGGTTCACTTCCGCATTGTTGACCTGGTCCTCATTTCCGCGATTGCACGCCGCGGTCAAAAGAGCGGCTGTCCCCACCAAAGCAAAAGTCAGCTTTTTCATTACGTTACGCTCCCCGTTTCAAGCGATTGATACGGGTTTCCATATCAGCAGTCCGGCCCGAAATTCCAGTACCTTATCGTACCCCCCGGCGCGCTCCCGCGAGGCCGGATTCTTGAGATTTTAAGCCAGAATCCCTATCTAGGGCGCGCCGGGCAACCGGCTATGTCGGTAGATGGTTAGGTGGAATAGGCATTTCGGACCCGGGGGGCAGTACCCCGGCGCCTCCACCACCAGCAGCGTCGGGCGGACCTTTTTCCGCTGCTGCTGATGGGGGCGAAATAGGATCGACGAGTGCAATAAAGGCCTGATTGCCGATCGGATTGAGCCACCGTGACGGTTCATTCACACAAGTGCCAACGATAACGAGGCGCTCGCTCTTGCTGCGTAACTGACGTCCTAACGGATTGAAGTTACAAGGCTAAAGCGCGGTTGGACCCCACCGGGCAACAGAAGGGGATTCCAGCGGTTCGGGGAGCACCGGGCAACAGAAGCTCCCCACCTTTCTTCCGTCATTGCGAGGAGCCGAAGGCGACGCGGCAATCCACTTTGGATTGCTTCGCTTCGCTCGCAATGACGGGCGTTCCCCTGTAAATCGACGGCAGGGGGTATTTCCATGCATCACTGGACCAGGCGTCTGTTCTTGGCCGCTGCGCCGCTCTTGCTCACCGGCTGCCTGTGGGGACCGGGAAAGTTCGCATCCGATTTGACGGTCAAGAAGGACAACAGCTTCGTCCTCAATTACCGCGGCGAGATCGTGATCCAGCTGCCGCCGGACACCGACACGAAGCCGGAACCCTGGAAGCCCTCAATGGCACGGTGCCACAAGGACGGCGAACCCGAAATCGTTGCGGCAGATTCAACGACGGACGATGAGGGCATCCGACCCTGCACCGCGGCAGAAACCGCCAAGCTCAAGGCGCAATATGAAAAGGAGTCCGCTGACAAGGTCGCGGCCAAGCGCAAGGACAATGAGGAGATGGCCAAGGCGTTCGGCCTCCCCGGCCTCGACGACGCATCCAATCGCGCTTTCGCGGCCAAGCTCATGAAATATGCCGGCTGGCGGTCGGTCACTTATCGCGGCAAGGGCGTGTTCGACGTCGACTATCATCTCGAGGGGCGGGCGACGCAGGATTTCCTGTTCCCGGCGCTCCCCGACAACGACCTCATCATCCCGTTCATCGCGATCCGCCGCCGCTCCGACGGCTCGGTGCTCATCACCGCGCCCGCGCTGACCGGCGGAGCCGGACCGCTCGCCTCTCGTGCCGGTTCGGCGGCGAGCAGCAAGATGAGCGACGGGCCTCAGTCGCGCGCCGAGGGGCGCTTCACCGTCATCACCAATGGCGAGATCCTGACCAACAACAGCGAGGACGGAGCCGCGCCGCACGCGATCGGGCGGCAGGTCCATTGGGACGTCGGCCCGGGTTCCAACAAGATACCGGAGACGCTCATCCGCCTGCAGTGACGCGCGCCCGCTCGTCGAACAGGCGGTTGCCTATCGCTACGGCCGTTGCCACGGTCACAGTACTTTCAAGGGGGATATCCATGCGCCGTCTCGTTCTCGCCGCGCTGCTCACCGCTTGCGCCACCGCTGCAATCGCCGAACCGACTCCGAAAGAGCAGCTGCTCGTCCCGCCGGCGGACGCGGCGCACTTCGTCATCGTTTCAACCGCGGGCAAGCACGGCGATGAATATCGCTGGACCACGGCGGACGGGCGCACCGCCTTCCGCCAGTCGATCCTCCTTCGCGGCCTCATTTTCGAGACTGACGAGACGATGCGCATCGGGACTGATGGAATGCCGACCGACATCGTCATTCGCGGAGTCACGCCGAGCGGCGATTCGGCGGAGGCCTTCTCAATCGCCAATGGCACTGCCTCGTGGACGAGCCCGGTCGACACGGGCAACGCGCCTTATTCGGCCCCGGCTTTCTATGTCGCCCAGGGCGGGCCGTTCATCAGCGGCGCGCCGCAGATCGATGCGCTGCTTGCGGCCGGAAATGCCGGGATGGCGCTCCTTCCGTCCGGCAGGGCGACATTCCAGAAAGTCACGTCACTGGATGTCGACGGCCCGCAGGGCAAGAAGCACCTGGATCTGATCCTGACCCGAGGAACCAGCCAGACCCCGACGCCCTTCTGGGTCGAGAACGGCAAATTCTTCGGCGCACTCATCGGGCTCGCGCTGCTTCCTGAAGGCTATGAAGCCAATCTCGACAAGATGCAGGCCGCGCAAGATGCGGCGATCGCGGCGCTCGCTCCCGCCACCGCCAAGAAATTCCTGACCGCGGCTGCCCGGCGGCCTGTGCTGTTCAGCAACGTCAAGATGTACGACGCGGACGCCGAGCGATTCCTCGCTCATCGCTACGTCCTCGCCGCGGGCGGAAATATCGTCAGCGTCGGGGCGCGAGCGCCGGCGAAGCTGCCGGCCGGCACCCGCAAGATCGACGGTGCCGGAAAGACGCTCGTCCCGGGCCTGTGGGACAGCCACATGCATGTCGGCGACGATTTCCAGGCGGTCAGCGAGCTGGCGCTTGGAGTGACGAACTGCCGCAACCCCGGCGGTCCCATCGAGCTCGAAGTTTCGCAGCACGAGCGCCGCAACAAGGGTACTCTGCTCGCCCCGGAATGTTGGGATTCGGTCATCGTCGACCAGAAGGGGCCACTGGTGGCGCAGGGGAGCATCGCCGTATCGAGCCTCGACGAGACCCTGGCCGCGGTCCGCAAGATCAAGGCGAACAACCTGACGGCGGTGAAATTCTACACCTCGATGAATCCGGCCTGGATCCCGCCCGGGGCCGCATTGGCGCACAAGCTCGGCCTCCACGTCCATGGCCACATCCCGGCCGGGATGCGGACGCTGGACGCGATCAACGCCGGCTATGACGAAATCACCCACATCTATTTCGCGACCATGCAGGCGATGCCGGACGAGGTGGTCGCCAAATCGAACACCACGATGCGGATGCTCGGGCCGGGCAAGTACTTCAAGGACGTGAACCTCGACGCCGAGCCGATGAAGACCGTTATCCGCACGATGGCGGAAAAGAAGATCGTTCTCGACCCGACCCTGGTCGTCGTCGAAGGCGTGCTCCTGGCGAAAGCCGGAACCGTTGCCCCGGCCTATGCGCCTTATATCGGGACCCTTCCCGCTGCGACCGAGCGCGGCTTCAAGGGCGGACCCATCCCCTATCTGCCCGGCATGACCCGGGCCGACGCCGAGGCCAGCGTCCATCACATGCAGGAATATGTCGCGAAGCTGTTCCATTCGGGCGTGCCGATCGTCGCCGGGACGGATGGATTCGGGATGGAGATCGTGCGTGAGCTCGAGCTCTATGTCGGCGGTGGGCTGACTCCGGCCGAAGCGCTCGCGACGGCTACCATCATCCCCGCGCGCAATGTGAAGGCCGACAAGCGCACCGGATCGATCAAAGTCGGGAAGGAGGCCGATCTCCTGCTCGTCGACGGCGATCCGGAAGCGAAGATCGGCGACCTTCGCCACGTCGATCAGGTCATGAGCGACGGCGTCCTGATGGACGGCAATGCACTGCGCACGGAGGCCGGGTTCAGCGGGAAGCCGAAGTGACCGCGTGCGAGTCATCCTGACGAAGGTCAGGATCCATTCTGGAGACGCACGCCGCCCCTGTCGAAAATGGATCCTGAAACAAGTTCAGGATGACGGCTCGAGAGGCCGTCAGTTCAGCATGACGGAAGTGACTTAACGCCTCTTAAGCTCGTCCCTGATTTCCGTCAGCAGATCGACCTCGCTCGGGCCGGGTGAGTCCTCGGCGCGGCGCATCATCTTGCTCGCGTAACGGACCAGCAGGAAGATGATGAAGGCGAGGATGACGAAGTTGATCACGACCGTGACGAACTCGCCCCAGCCGAGGACCGGAGCACCCGCGGCTTTCAGCGCCGCATAATCCTTGAGGCTGCCGTGATATCCCTCCGGCACCTGGCCGAGCATGATGAACCGGCTCGAGAAATCGAGCCCGCCGAAGATCATCCCGACCGCCGGCATGATGATGTCCTCGGTAAGGCTGGTCGCGATCTTGCCGAACGCTCCGCCGATGATCACGGCGACCGCGAGGTCGAGCACATTACCCTTGGCGATGAACGCGCGGAATTCCCTCAGCATGTCCGAGTCCCCTTCTGAGCGACGTGCCGAAGCGTAGCGTACGTGCGCCGAAATGAAAGCCGCGGCTGTGTTGCGAGGTTAAGACAGCATTGAAACGGAACGGTCGCGCATCTAATTAGCGCGCCGCTTTTACGTGGAGGGTTCGATGACCGCACTTCGCCGTTTCGGTTTGCTTGCACCGCTGGCCGCGCTCAGCCTCGCCGGCTGCGGCCTCAATAGCGTTCCCACTGCAGAGGAGCAGGTCAACGCCGCGTGGGGGAATCTGCAAGCGGATCTTCAGCGGCGGATCGACCTAATTCCGAACCTCGTTCGAACGGTTGAGCAAACCGGCAAGGTCGAGAAAGGAATTCTGGTTGGAGTGACGCAGGCTCGGGCTCAAGCCACCCAAGTCAAGTTGAGCACAGCCGATCTCGATGACCCACAAAAAATGGCCGCCTTCGAGGCGGCTCAAAACCAGCTGAGTGGATCCTTGGGGCGGCTGCTGGTGACAGTTGAAGCCTATCCCGAACTAAAGTCCATTGGAGCTTACCAAGACTTGATCGTGGAGGTCGAGCGAACGGAGAACCGCATCAAGAATGACCGTCGCGATTATAACGAAGCGGTGCGTGTGTATAACACGACAATCCGCACGTTCCCATCAGCGATCGGCGCAAAGGTCTTCTACGGTGCGAAGCCGAAGACGCCGTACACTGGGTCGACGGAGGCACAGACCGCGCCGACTGTCGAGTTCAATAACGCCGGCTGAAGTGAAACACCTTCTCGTCGTTATTTGGCTGGCGCTGATTGCGCTGGCTGGCCCTGCTGCCGCGCAGACCTTCCCCGAACGCGGTCGAGCGCCAGTCGTGGATCAGGCAGATCTCTTGCGTCCGGAGCAGGAGGTCGAGCTCACATCCAGGTTGGAAGCTCTGTATTCTCAAACTGGCCGGCAATTCGTCATTGCGACCGTCAAAGACCTGCAGGGATACCCCATTGACGATTATGGCTATCGCCTTGGCCGGTATTGGAAAATTGGCGACGAGAAGCGCGATGACGGTGTGATTTTGCTTGTCGCGCCGGCCGAAAGACAAGTCGATATTGAGACCGGCTATGGCGCTGAAGTCTTTCTTCCCGACGCGCTCTCCGGCCGCATCATCCGCGAGGCAATTTTACCCAGGTTCAAGGCGGGTGACATGGGGGGTGGAATCGTTGCCGGGGCAGACGAAATCATCAAACAAATGGGCTTGCCTCCGGAGGAGGCGCAGAAGAACGTGGCAGCTGCAAAGCAGACGGAGGAGAAACGCCGCCATTCGAGCGGCGGTGCGCTGCCAGGCATCTTTTGGTTCATGATCATTGGGTTCGTCGCGCTCTCGATGTTCCGGCGGGCTGCCGGTCGGCGCTATTACCGCCGCAGCGGCATCAGCCCGTGGGTCGTGCTCTGGGGCCTGAATGAGCTTAGCCGCGGCTCGCGCGGCGGCGGCAGCTGGGGCGGAGGGTCCTGGGGCGGCGGTGGTTCATCGTGGGGCGGCGGAGGCGGAGGCGGCTTCGGCGGCTTTTCCGGCGGCGGCGGATCGTTCGGCGGGGGAGGCGCATCCGGCTCATGGTGATGCAATTCTCCGACGCCGACCGCAAGAAGGTCTCGGCCGCGATCGCGGCAGCCGAAGCGACCAGCAACGGCGAGATCGTCGCAGTGGCGACGCCGCTCAGCGATCCCTACCACGACGTGGCGCTTCACTGGGCGGTAGCGGTGCTGATCTTGGTTCTCGCCTGGGCGGCGTGGGCGCCCGGAGCACTGCAATGGTGGTACGACAGGATCCTGGGCGGCTGGCACGCTGAACCGACGCTCGGCCAGCTGCTGACTTTCCTGATGGTGATCGCGGTGCTCAAATTCACCGCGGCGCTGCTGATCCTCAAATGGATGCCGCTGCGCCTCGCGCTGACGCCGGGCGCGACCAAGCATCGGCGCGTACGCCGCCGCGCCGTCACTGTGTTCCGTGCCGCCGCCGAGAAGCGCACCGTCGGCCGTACGGGAATCCTCATCTACCTCTCGATGGGCGAGCGGCGCGCCGAGATCGTCGCCGACGAGGCGATCCTGAAGGTCACCGACGATCACACCTGGGGCGAGGCGATGGCGGCCTTGCTCGAACATGTCCGCGAGGGCCGGCCGGGCGAAGGCATTTGCGCGGCGATCGAACGGGTCGGCGGAGTGCTCGCCGAGCATTTCCCGCGTTCTGAAGGCGATACCAACGAGATTCCGGACAAATTGATCGAGCTATGAACCTGGACGACCTGCCGCCGCCCGAAATCATGTGCGAGGGCAAGTTCGTTCGGCTCTTGAAGCGCGGCAAATGGGAATATGCGAGCCGCGCCGGCGGCATCAACGCGGTCGTCATCCTCGCCGAACATGACGGCAAAATGATCCTGGTCGACCAACCGCGAGTCGGGCCGGACTGCCGCTGCGTCGAGCTTCCCGCAGGGCTCGTCGGTGACGTCGATCCGGATGCGACAGTCGAGGCGACAGCGATCAAGGAACTGGAAGAGGAGACCGGATTCACCGCGGAGCGAGTCGAGCGGCTCGGCGACTTCTACGCTTCGCCGGGAATGCTGTCGGAAAGCTTCACGCTTGTTCGAGTGCATGGGGTCCGTCGCATCGGCGAGGGCGGCGGCGACGAACATGAGGACATCAATGTCCATCTCGTCGCGCGCGCCGACATCCCCAACTTCCTCGAGCAGAAGCGCGCCGAGGGGTTCGGGATCGACGTAAAGCTGCTGATCTTTCTCGGGTACTGATCCTCCCCGGAACGGGGAGGGGGACCAGCGAAGCTGGTGGAGGGGCCGAAGACGACGATATCGCCGAGGGGAAGGTTGCGATTTCGGTGCACGGCTGGGACGGCGCGGCGTTCACGGCTGCCGAGGTGCAGCCCTACGAATATCGGGATGGACGCTGGCGCGTCCTTGAGGCCGAGGAGCCTGCCCACTAGAGGCATGCGCCATGCCGCTGCCCGCGACCTTCGATCTCATGGATTTCATCCGCCGGACGCTCGGCGAGGATCTCGGCCAGGGGGGTGACGTCACCTCGAAGGCGACGATCGCCGAGGATGCGCGGTTCACCGCGGAAATGAATGCGCGCCAGGAAATCGTCGTCGCGGGAATCGAAATCGCCGCCGGATTCTTCCGGGCGATCGATGGGAATGTCAGGATCGAGCAATTGGTCGAGGACGGCGCCAGGGTCCACGTCGGAACGGTGCTGATGCGCCTTGAGGGCAACGCCCAGGGGATGCTCGCCGCCGAACGCTCGGCGCTCAACACGCTCCAGCATTTGTCGGGCATCGCGACCCTGACCCGCACCTATGTCGATGCGATCGCCGGGACCGGCGCGACCTTGCTGGACACGCGCAAGACGATCCCGGGCCTGCGCAGCCTCGAAAAATATGCCGCGCGGATGGGCGGCGCCCAGAACCACCGAATGCGGCTGGATGACGGAGTGCTGATCAAGGACAACCATGTGGCGGTCTGCGGCGGGGTTGCCGAAGCGGTGCGCCGAGCAAAGTCCGCGAACACCGGCCTTCAGGTCCAGGTCGAAGTCGACCGGATCGAGCAGATCGAGCCGGCGCTCGCCGCGGGCGCCGACCGGCTGCTGCTCGACAATATGGATCCCGCTGAGCTTCGCGAGGCGGTCAGGCTGGTTGGTGGGCGAGTCCGGCTGGAAGCTTCGGGCGGGGTCACGCTCGAGACCATCCGCTTCATCGCCGAGACCGGAGTCGACTATATTTCTGTCGGGCGGATCACGCAGTCCGCACCGGCGGTCGACATCGGCCTGGACTATGCTTTGGGCTGAATCATCCTTCCCTGCATTTGCAGGGGAGGTGGCGCGCGAAGCGCGACGGAGGGGCCCCTCCACCATGCTCCGCATGGTCCCCCTCCCCTCGAAAACGAGGGGAGGATAATATTCGCTTCCGTCTCAAAGCGTTCTATAGGAGCGCCTTGGAAGGCGCTCTCGCGCCGGGGAGAATGAATTTGTTCAAGGGCCTCAAGCCCATAGTCTATGGCGGACGGGAGGTCTGGCCGCTGATTGAAGGCGGCAAGGGCGTATCGGCCACCAACCACGCCAGCTCGGGCGCCTGGGCGGCCGCCGGCGGCATCGGCACCGTCAGCGCGGTCAACGCCGACAGCTATGACGCCGAAGGCCGCATCATTCCCCAAGTCTATGAGGCGCTGACCCGCCGCGACCGCCACGAAGAATTGATCAAATATGCGATCGACGGCGCTGTGGCGCAGGTCCAGCGCGCCTACGACATGGCTTCGGGCAAGGGCGCGATCAACATCAATGTTTTGTGGGAGATGGGCGGCGCGCAACGGGTGTTGCACGGCGTCCTCGAGCGAACCAAGGGCCTCGTCACCGGAGTCACCTGTGGCGCCGGCATGCCCTACAAATTGAGCGAGATCGCCGCATCCTACGGCGTCAATTATCTGCCGATCATCAGCTCGGCGCGCGCCTTCAGTGCGCTGTGGAAGCGGGCGTATCACAAGGCGGCCGAATGGCTTGCCGCGGTGGTTTACGAGGATCCATGGCTCGCCGGCGGTCACAACGGCCTGTCGAACGCCGAGGACCCGCGCAAGCCGCAGGATCCCTATCCCCGGGTTAAGGCGCTTCGCGACACGATGCGCGAACAGGGGCTCGCTGACCACGTTCCAATCGTCATGGCCGGCGGCGTCTGGCGCCTCGACGAATGGGACCATTGGATCGACAATCCCGAGCTCGGCCAGATCGTCTTCCAGTTCGGAACGCGGCCGCTGTTGACCCAGGAAAGCCCGATCCCGCCCGAGTGGAAGGCCCGGCTCCTGACGCTCGAGGAAGGCGACGTGCTGCTTCACCGTTTCTCGCCGACGGGTTTCTATTCATCGGCGGGTGCGCAACCCGTCCTCCGGAACCTCGAAGCGCGCAGCGATCGCCAGATCGCCTACACCAAGGAGCCGATCGGCGACCACCATTTCGAGCTCGACGTCGGCATCGGCACGAAGAAGAATTATTGGGTCACCAAGGGTGACTTGCAGCACGCCCGCGAATGGTATGCTCGCGGCTACACCAGCGCGATGAAGTCGCCCGACGACACTTTGATCTTCGTCACTCCCGAAGAAGAAAAGCACATCCGCAAGGACCAGGCCGAGTGCATGGGCTGCCTCAGCCAATGCGCTTTCTCGTCCTGGGCGGACAATGAGAAGAATTCGACCGGGCGCCTCGCCGATCCGCGCAGTTTCTGCATTCAGAAGACTCTGCAGGAAATCGCCCACGGCGGACCCGTCGAGCAGAATTTGATGTTCGCGGGCCACTCGGCCTTCCGCTTCAAGAGCGACCCATTCTATTCGAACGGCTTCATCCCGACGGTGAAGCAGCTGGTCGACCGGATCCTGACGGGGGCGTAGTGTTGGCGTTGAAAATCCTCCCCGGAACGGGGAGGGGGACCGCAAGCGCAGCGCAGCGGTGGAGGGGCCGACCCCTCCGTCAGCCTTCGGCTGCCACCTCCCCGTTCCGGGGAGGATTTGTTGCAGGCATGCTCGCTTCGCTGATCCTCGCAACACCTGCAGCGGCGCAGGAAAAGCAGCCGCCTTACTGGGCGTCGATCGCCAGCGGGCAGGCGATGACCCGCACCGGACCCGGCAAGAATTATCCCGGGGTCTGGCTCTACCAGCGCCGCGATTTGCCGGTCCGGGTCGTCAAGAAATATGAACATTGGCGGCTGGTCCAGGACCCCGACGGAGCGCAGGGCTGGATGCTGGTCAGCCTCTTGAGCGACCGGCGCACCGCGATCGTGAAGCCGGGTGAACCGCGGCAAATCCGGCTGAAGCCCGATGACGGCGCGAAGGTGAGCTACATGGTGGAGCAAGGCGTCGTCGGGCGCATCGACAAGTGCTCGGCCGGCTGGTGCCGCATCGAAATCGGCAAGCGCGATGGTTACATCCATACGGCTGACTTATGGGGTATCGACCAAAACGAAGTGGTCGACTGATTCCCGCCCGTCATCCTGAACTTGTTTCAGGATCCATTTTGTTGAAGTGCGGCGGACGTCGCCGCAATGGATGCTGAAACGAGTTCAGCATGACAAGAGTGGCGGGAGACCGAGTGACGGCGCCAAATCCACCCACTGTGGATTCTCACTCTCGATCAGTTTGATCTTCCATTGGCGATGCCATCGCTTGAGTTGCTTCTCGCGCGAGATCGCGTTGTACATTGTTTCGAACTGCTCGAACCGGACAAGCCGATACACACG
>Ga0207703_10004237_pt1 | contig 11812 bp, 7 predicted proteins | sample KBSSwiS12_FD_184304 | JGI IMG/M metagenome (GOLD analysis project Ga0207703, IMG submission 184304) | Switchgrass rhizosphere microbial communities from Kellogg Biological Station, Michigan, USA - KBS Switchgrass S1-2 (SPAdes) (version 2) | ecosystem: Host-associated > Plants > Roots >... | reverse complement strand
CTTCCTTGAGGAAGCCGGCGGCCGTCTCGCCCGCCCCGATGGCACGCCTTACCGGGTGGACAGGCCAGGCAAGGGTTTGATCGGCGCCGCGAGCCCCAAGCTATGGGATCAGGCGGCGCATATCCTTGTCGGTTAGAGCGACAACTCCAAATCCGAATCGCTTCCGTTGGGTTCGAGTAGGCTTCGAGCTTGTCGAGAACTTGGGCCGGCTGGCTTTCTCGACTTCGGTTCTCGACTGGCTCGAACCTTCGCTCGAAACCAACGGTTCAGATTTAAGGCGTGCCGATCAGATCTCGCCTTCGATCCAGCCTTTGAGCTGGCTCTTCGGCGCGGCCCCAACCTTGGTGGCAGCGGGCGCCCCATTTTTGAACAGGATCATCGTGGGAATCCCGCGAACCCCATAGCGTGAGGGCGCGTCCGGATTTTCATCGATATTGAGCTTGGCGATGGTGACCTTGCCGCCCAGTTCCTCGGAAATCTCTTCGAGCGCAGGCCCGATCATGCGGCACGGGCCGCACCATTCCGCCCAGAAGTCGACGAGCACCGGCCCTTCGGCGGCAATGACATCGTCGTGGAAGCTCTTGTCGGTAACGCTTTTGGTAGCCATGCGCTGTGCTCCTTTTCAGGGGTGATTTAGGATGCCCGTGACGCCGGCTCAACGTCCGGCGTTAAGTTTTTACTGCTCTACGGCAAAGTTCCGCTTGTGCTCTGCCAGACGTTCGCTCGGCAATGCCAACAGCACGGGCCCAGCGCTGTAGAGGAGTGCCGCTTCAATCGGCCTGTCCGGAAACACGACTTCCAGGGCAGCGACATAGGCAGCCATTTGGATGATGTGATGCTCCGGCACGGCGTCCAGCGAGCTCGGGACGCGCCGTCCCGTCTTGAAATCGATGATGCGCACGCGATCGGATGTCACCAACAGTCGATCGACCGTTCCCGCGACGACCTCCTGACCAACCACCGCGGCAATCGGAGCTTCGGCAAGCGCCTCGTCCGAGAACAGATCGGCAAAGGCGGGGTCGCTAATGATGCCACAAGCTTGTGCGACCAGTTCTGCGGCTATTGCTGCCTCGATCCCGGCCGAGCCGATCAGCCATTTTTCGCCCGCTTCGCGCCGGCGCTGCGGCGGAACGGCAGGCAATCGCTCGAACAGCGCATGCAGCAGCTGGCCACGCCGCGCCGCTTCCAGCAGCGCTGGTCCCGGCGGCGGGTCGGCGACCAAATCCAGCCCGATTGCCGATGGCGCGAGCGGCCGCGGAGGCTTAGCCTCGACCGGGGCGGGACGCCGAAGCCAGTCCGGCTCGCGGATGACCGGCAGCAACGTCCGCGATTTGCGTGCGCGGCGAGGCAAGGTTTCGATCACGCCGCGATAATGCCGCGCTCCACCCCAATGCGCGTCATCCTGAACGTCGGCGCCCAGCGCTTCCATGGCGCGCTCGACCGCCAGATACCAGCTCGCCTCGGGCGGAACGCCTTTCGCGCGCGGCCCCAGCGCGCCGCCAATCACCAAGCGTTCCTCCGCGCGCGTCAAGGCGACGTAGAGCAGGCGCCAATGTTCCTCCCGTTCGCGCGCCGCAGCTGCCGCCGCCGCATCCGCGATCGAGCCGCCCAGCTCGCGCTTGCGCGGCCGGAATATCGGCACCTTCCGAACATCCGGCCGCATCGCCCAGTCGATCGTGCCGATCGGGCTCGCGTCCGGATCGCTGGTCGCGTCGGCCAGGATCACCAAAGGCGCCTGCAAGCCCTTCGATCCGTGCACCGTCATCACCCGCACGGCATCGAGCGGCGCCGACGGATCGCGCGTGATCTCTACTTCGCCGCGATCGAACCAATCCAGGAAACGCTGCAGGGACGGCGTGGCCTCGCGCGCAAAGCCGATCGCGGCGTTTACGAGTTCCTCGATCGGATCACGGGCCTCCTCACCCAAGCGTGCAAGCAACCGACGCCGGCCCTCCAAGCGCCCCGAAAGGATGCGCTCGAGGAAGCGGTGTGGCGTCATGAAGTCGGCGCTGGCGAGGAGATCGCGCAGGAAGTCCGTTGTCTTCGCTTCGTCGGGATGATCCCGCACCGCGCTCCACAAAGTGCCGCTCCTGCGGAACGCCGCCGCGTAAAGCCGCTCCTGGCTCCATCCAAATAGCGGCGAAACCAGCAGGCTCGCCAAGGTAAGATCGTCTTCGGGCTGAACAGCGAAGCGCATCGCCGCGAGCAGATCGCGCACCGCCAGCGGCGCGTTGAGCCGGAGCCGGTCGACGCCCGCCACCGGCACGCCCTCGGCATGAAGGCGGGCGACGATCAAGGAGGCAAGATCACCCCGCTTGCGCACAAGGATCAATATATCCTCGGGCCGCAGCGGACGTTCCCGGCTCGCCACCCAAAGTCCATCGTCGATCCATTGCCGGATCTGCTTCGCGAGCTTCATGGCAAAGGCGCGGGTGGCATCATCAACCCACCCTTCCTCGCCTTCGTCATCGTCGGCATCGCCAGCCAGCATCGACACCGGTTGCCAGAGGCTTACCTGGCCCGGCAGGTTGGACTTGGCGCTGACATGCGGCGACACCCGCTCGTGCACGCCGAGCGTCTGCGCGCCAAGATCGGCAATGACCCGATCGACGAGGTCGAGCACCGGCGGGGCCGAGCGGAACGAGCGATCGAGCGACAGCCGCACCACATCGCGGCCGGCGTCCGCCGCGCGGCTCGCAAAGATGCTCCGCGCGGCGCCGAAGGCTGCAGGATCAGTGCCTTGAAAACCGAAGATCGCCTGCTTGAAATCTCCCACCGTGAAGATCGTGCGATGTTTGCTGCCCTTGGCGCCTTCGCCCGCGAAGAACTCGCCGGCGAGCGCGGCCACGATCGCCCATTGCCGCGCATTGGTATCCTGCGCCTCGTCGACCAGGATATGATCGGTTGCCTGATCGAGCTTGTAGCGCACCCAGTCGCCCATGCCATCGGTTTCGAGCAGCCTGACCGCAAGCCGGATCAGGTCGTCGAAATCGACCAGCCCGTTCCCGCGTTTCGCCTGGGCGTAAGCGAGCGCATAGGCTTGGCCTGCCCGCAAGCCGGCTGCAATCAGATCCGCCAGTACAGCGCGCGCGCGCAGCGTCAGCAGTTCGGCGCAGCATCCGTGCATCCGCAGCGCCAAATCGCCATAGGCTGAATCCTGCGGCGCCTGGCCCTTGCCGAACGAACGCGGCTCGCCGTCGAGCTTCGCCCAGACTGAGTGCAGCTCCTCGATCATCACAGCGCGCTCCAGCGACGAGGCGTTCAGCCAGCGGGCAATTACATCGGCGCGCTTGAGCCCATTGCTTGTGCCCCACGCGGCATTGGCGGCCGCGATTTCGCGCAGTCCGCTGATATCGAACATATCGTCGCAGCATTTCGCAGCGACCATGTCCTCGACATCCCCCAGCGGAACATCAAGCGCCGTCCGGGCTCTGGCGCCGATCCCTTCGCGCGGCCCGAGCGCCTCCATCGCTTCGATATCGCGGGCGCAGCGCTGGAGGTAACGTTCGGCTGCGTCCTCGCCCAGCCGCAGGCTTAGCGCCTGCATATCGGCGATCAGGCCAAGATCTCCGCCCGCCTCGGCGTTCGCAAGCAGCTCCGCGAGCGTCCGCCGGGCGAGCGCCGCCTGTTCGCGCCCTTCGAGCGGCCGGAAGCCCGGCGACAGCCCGGCCTCGGCGGGAAAACCTGCGAGCAGCGTCTGGCAAAAGGCATGGATGGTCTGAATGCGCAGCCCGCCGCCGGGAGCATCCAGTACGCGCGCAAATAGCCGTCGCGCGCGTGCAATCATGGCGGCATCGTTGCGTTCGCCAAGGGCCGTCAGTTCCTTGGCGAGCTTCCTGTCTTCGAACCGCACCCATGCCGCCAGCCGCGCATGGATGCGGTCGGCCATCTCGGCGGCGCCGGCTTTTGTGAAGGTCAGGCACAGGATGGTTTCGGGCGCGACGCCCGACAGCAGCAGGCGCAGCACCCGCGCCGTGAGCACATGAGTCTTGCCCGTTCCCGCTGAAGCCGAGAGCCAAACGAGATCCCTCGGGTCCGACGCGCGAAGCTGTTCGCCCCTGAGCGCGATAAGGGGCGAGACGCGATTAGACATCAGCGCGCCCATACCATTCTTCCAGCCGCATCAGCTGGTCATAGTCGCCATAGGGTGCAAACTCAGGATGCAGCTTGGCGGTGAACGGCGCATCCCCCGTCAGCCAGTTCTCGATCGCCTCGCTCAAATGGCGGGCGGCATGGGCCGCGAAATCCTCAGCAGCGATGCCCTTGGCGCCCACCGGGCTCATCACATGGCCGAACTGCCCCCGCTCCCGCGCCAGGGACCAATATTCATAAGCTGCGGCCCGGCCCGCCACATCGGGAAAGCCACCTTGTTCTGCTATCAGCCCCAGCAAACCCAATTGAAGCGCGAACCCCGCCTCGACCTGCCTGCGCGAGGGCGGCTTGCCGGTTTTGTAATCGACGACCGCGAGCCGTCCATCGGCCAGACGATCGATCCGATCGACCTTGCCGTAGAGCTCGATACCCGCCACGTCAGCCAGTCCGAAGATCTCGGCCGTGAGCGGTAGGCGCCCTTCTTGGGCATTGGCTTGCAGGGTTGCGGCAACCCAATCGATCGCTTCCAGCAACCGCGGCTCCCACAGTGCCTTCATGACCGGATGCGCCACCAGATCGCGCAGCATCGCTTCTGCGCGCGTGCGCAGCTTGGCGGGATTGCAGCCATCCTCCTTCATCCAGGCTTCGAACACGGCGTGCACCATCGTTCCGCGCCAGGCGGGGGTCGGATCGGCATCGACTATATCCCACCGCGCCAGCCCGAGCATCGCATCGGCATAGAAGGCGAAGGGATCGGCCTTGAGCCGATCGAGCTTGGTCACGGCGATCCGGCGCGGGCGATCCGCGACGGGCGGCCGCGGCGCCGGCCGCGCGGCATAGGCAGGTGCAGCGGCCGATCGATCAAGCGCCTGCGTCCAGCGCGCGAGCTGCGGCGCGCGCGTCACGCCTCCGGTCATCGCCTCGAGCCGGAGAAAAAAGCGCGAAGCGATGGTAGGCGCACGTTCATCGCGCCGCGCGCGCGTGATCAGCACCTGTCGTGCGCCGAGCCCGCTCACCAAATCATGGGCGAAGATACCGATCCGGCGCTCAAGCCCCGGCAGGCCAAGCGCACGCCGGACGGCCGGGGCGAGCCACGGATCAGGTGCTGGCGCCGCTGGCCATACGCCCTCGTTGAGGCCGCCAAGGATCACCAGATCCTCATGCGTCAACCGCGCCTCGATCAGACCGCGAATGGAAATGCGCGGATGGCCGCCCTGGGGCGGGCGCACGGCGACGCCGTCGAACAAGTCGCGGAGCAGCCGCGGGAGGGCTTCCACACGCATGATTTCGGGGCCGATCTTCGCTGAAGCCTCCAGTTCCGCGATGAGCTCCGCTGCCTGGCGCCCTGCCGGCCCTGCCCAGGCCGCATCCCCGGCCAATGCCGTTGCTCCTTCCCGCACGATGGCGAGCAGGCCCTGCAGGCTGTGATCGGCGCCATTTGGCTCACCTGCGGTTGCGGCATGAAGCTTCCCCAGGATCGCCGCGACTTCTCGCCAGAAAGGCTCGGCCTCTGCCCGAAGCTTCTGTTCCCGGCCTTCGCCTGTGGTCAGATATGCGCTGATTCCCTCGATGCCCGCCGGCGGCCGCGGTCCCCTCAGCGCGCGATCGAGCAGCCGTACGCCTTCAAGCCATTCCAGCCGATCCTCGCCGGCACGGACGAGAGGATGCTTGAGTAGAGCCAACAGCGGCACCGGCGCGAAATTCGCGGCAATCGCTTCGGCGAGACCGAGCAGCAATGTTCCGGGCGGCGTGACCGAAAGCGGCTGACCGGCCGTATCGTCCGCCTCGATTCCCCAGCGCCGCAGATGCGCCACCACCCGCTGTGCGAGATTGCGATCGGGCGTCACCAGGGTCGCCGTCCGGCCTGGGGTTTCAACCGTCTCGCGCAGCGCGATGGCGATGGCCTGCGCCTCCTCGCCCGGCGTCGCGAACACGGCCGCGCGCACGCCAGACAATCGCCGCTCCGAAGGCTTCAGACTCTGCCACTCATGGGTGAACTCGGCCGGCGCCATTGCATGTGCGACCGCGCGTGTACGGGCCGCGGGCGCATCCCGGCGGCCACCCCAACGCCATTGGCGAACCTCGCCGCGCGCAATGCCCATGCGATCGAGCAGCAGCTTGAGCTGGAATTGCGGATGCGTCTCAATCGCGCTCTTTCCGCTCTCCGGATCATGCGGCCCCAGCGCGTCCCATTGCGCAACAGGAAGCGCACAATCGATTCCGGCGAACACGACTAACCCGTTGTCAAAAAAGGCAATGCTGCGCAGCAATCGTGCCACCGCAGGCACCGCGACATTGATGCCGGCGGCTACGATCGCTGCACCGCTGCCCTGCTCATGCCAGCGCTTTGCTGCGCAATCCAGAAGCCGGTTGCGGCGCTCGGCGAGGTCGATCCTTCCCAAGCTGGCGAGCAGGCGGGGCCAGTGTGCGAGGATCGTTTCGAGCACGGCGAGCGACGCCTGCCAATGCTGGGCGAGTTCGGGCGCGACTGCCTCGGCGATCGAAGCGACGCGCACTTCCTCGATCTGGAGTTGATCGAGCACGCGCGCGAGATCGGCCGCCAGCCGCATCGCCTCGGCCGCATCGATCGGATCGCCCGTTTGCGCCCGCGCGCGCTGCACAAGCCGGGCCAGCATGAACTGCCGCTCGATCGGCTCGATGGCGGGAGGCACGGGCTCGTCGCCATCCGCCGGATCGAGCGCAGCACCCAATCGATCGTCCAGTTCCGGATCACCGATCGCCACCAGCCGGGGGAGCAGCAGACCACCCCCTTCTGCACGGCGAACGAAAGCGTCGGTCAATGTGCGTTGCGCGCGATTGTTCGGCAGCAGGATCGTCGTCCGTGCCAGCGCCAGCCGGTCTCCCTTGCTGCGCGCGATCAGTCCCGCCGCCAGCGCATCAGCAAAAGCCCGGTGGGGCGGGATCGTATAGACGTTGGGGGAAGCCCCTTCAGCCATGCGCCAATATGGCTTCCGTCCGCGCTATGGCCGGTGGCGTTCCGACGTCGAACCAAAGCCCCTGATGCACGACGCCATAACAGCGGCCTGCGGCGATCGCCTTGTCCCACAGTCGATTGAATGAAAAGGGTTCCTCGACCGCGCCATCGAAAAGGCGGCGGGATACGATCTGGACACCGGTGTAGACGAACGGCGCGACCTTCCCCTGCCGCCGCCGGCTCAGCCGTCCGACGGCGTCCATATGGAAGTCGCCGGTTCCGCTGTGACAGTTCGCACGCGCGAGCGGCACGACCAGCAGCAGCGCGTCCATCTCCGCCTCGTCCCAACGCTGACCAAGCAGACGGATCGCGTCGACGGGTCCATCCACCCAATAATTGTCGCTGTTGACGACCAGAAAGGTCTCGTCCTCGATCAGCGGCAATGCCTTCACCAGCCCACCGCCGGTTTCGAGCAATTTCTTCCGCTCGTCGGAAATGATGACCTCGATGTCGTTCACCCGCGCCTTGATATGGGCTTCGACCGCATCAGCGAGGTAATGGACGTTCACTACCGCCCGCTCGATTCCCGCCACGCGCAGATGATCGAACACATGATCGAGCAGCGGCCTTTTCGCGACTTCGATCAACGGCTTGGGCCGGCTTGCCGTCAAGGGCCGCATCCGCTTGCCCAATCCGGCGGCGAGCACCATTGCCGTACGGACGGGCGCTTGGGCTGGATTGGGCCTGAGCGCCAGTGGCTTGCGATAGCGACTCATGCGGGCAGTTGCTCCCAGGCGGCGGCGCGCTTTGCGATCGGTATGTTGCGCGCAAACCATTCCGCGACCGGTGCGCAGGCGGGATGCTCCAGATCACGTTCGAGATAGGCCCATACCCGCGGCTGATAAGCCAGATAGCGAGGCTTGCCATCGCGCTTCCAAAGCCTTGTGAAGATGCCCAGAATCTTCGCGTTCCGCTGCGCACCCAGTAGCGCATAAGCTGCATCGTCGAAGGGGGCGGCAGTGCGATAACGATCGATCATCGCCGTCTCCAGATCAGGTGCAACATCGCGCCGCGCATCTTGCAGCAACGAGACGAGATCATAGGCGGGATGCCCCGCCAGCGCGTCCTGAAAATCGAGCAATCCCAGCCTCTTGCCGTCATTAAGCAACATGATGTTCTCGGCGTGGTAATCGCGCAGCACCGTGACGGTCTGATGACTGGCAACCGGCTCAAGCGCCTCGGCCCATGCTTCGCGATAGGCGCCGGCGTCCACATCCAGCGATAACGCGGGCGCATACCATTCGGTGAACAGGGCCGCCTCGCGCTGATATTCGGCGATGTCATAGGGCCTGAGGCCGGACGCAGGCGGAAATTTCGCCAGCGCCAAGAGCAGGTCGACTGCCGCTTCGTAGATAGCAATTTCGCGCGCCGGCGTGCCCGCGATCACCTCCGCCATGCGCGCATCGCCGAAATCTTCGATCAGGACGAGGCCCTGCGCATCGTCGTTCGCTATGATCCCGGGCGCGGCAAAGCCCAGGCTATGAAGATGCCGGGCAATCGCGATGAACGGCCGAGGATCCTCATGCGGTGGCGGTGCATCCATGAGCACGGCGCTCCGCCCCTCGCCCATGATCCGGAAATAGCGGCGGAACGAAGCATCCCCTGCAAGCGGCAGGATCTCGCATCCCGCCCATCCGCAGTTCGCGAGGAAGTCGGGCGCCGTGGCAGGCGGAATCATCTGGGCAGCGGCCATCGGCCTTCCCAAGCCGCAGGCACTTCCGCTGTCAAGCGGCGGCCGCCGTCCGGTGCTGTTTCGAGCCTTAATCGCAGGGCATCTGGCGGCAATGCGTCACCGAGCCGCTCGGGCCATTCGATCAGAAGCGCCGCATGATCGCGCGCTTCATCCAGACCAAGTTCCCGGGCCTCGTCAGGTTCGTCGATCCGATAGAGATCGACATGCCATACCGGCAATCGCACCTCCGGCGGCTCATAAGGCTGCACGATGGCAAAGCTGGGGCTCGGCGCTTCCGATTCCAGCCCGAGAGCCTGGAGAATGCCCCGCGCCAGCGTCGTCTTGCCCGTCCCCAAGTCTCCGGACAGGGCGACGATGTCGCCGGGCATCAGGGCGGCCGCGAGACGGGAACCGAAACCCTCGGTGGCACGCGGATCGCTCAGAAGTTCGGCGCGGTCCGCAGCCGCTTCTGACATCTCAGCCCCGCGCTCTTGGGAGGGTGACAGTCACGGTCGTTCCCTCTCCCGGCTCGCTGGCAAGCGTGATCGTTCCGCCATGGGCCTCGATCAGCTGCCGAGTCAGCGGAAGACCGATGCCGAGCGTCGCTGCATCCTTGTGCCGCGGCGCGGCGCTGGTCCGGTGGAAGCGGTCGAAGATCCGTTCGCGTTCCTTGCTATCGATCCCCGGACCGTCGTCGGACACCACGATCTCGATCTGCGCGCCCTCCGCCTTGGCGCGGAACAACACCCTGCCCTTTTCGGGGGTATATTGCACGGCGTTGCGCAGCAGATGGTCCAGCGCCTGGCCGAGCCGGCGCGCATCGCCCGTTACCTTTCCGAGCTTGGGATCGATTTGCGCGACGAACTTTTGCAATTTAGCGGCGGCCCCAGCCTGCGCCGTCTCGGCCGCGGCCGCCGCGATCCTGACCATGTCGACCGGCTCCTGGGCAAGCGGAAGACTTCCGGCCTCACTTTGCGTCAGATCGAGCACATTTTCGATGACGCCAGAAAGCCGCGCGACGGATTGCAGGATCGCGTCGACATATTCCTTGGCGGCGGGCTCAAGCGCGCCGGCATATCCCCCTGCCAACATCTCGGCGAAACCCGCAATCGTGGTGAGTGGTACCCTGAGTTCATAGCTCATATTGGCGACGAAGGCGTTTTTGAGTTTGTCGGTTTCCTCCAGAGCTTCGGCGCGCTCACGCAAGGCCGCTTCGATCCGCCGGCTCGCCGTGATATCGAGCATGGTGAACAGGGCGTTGCCGTCCGGCAGCGGCACCACCGCAAATTCGTAATGGCGCCCATCAGCGAGCGCGACGCGCCCCGAGCGCTGTTTACGCTCGATCGTAGCCGTGCGCACCAGCTCACGGATCAATCCGGCACGCGCAGGATTGGCGAGCTTACCGCCCACCATCTCGACCAGCGCGTCGACGCGCGGATGCTGCAGCAGAATTTCTTCGTTGAGCTGCCACACATCACGGAAGCGGCGGTTCCACAAATGCAGTCGTCCATCGGCGGCGAATACGCCGATCGCCTCGAACAGATTGTCGAATGTCGCGGTGCGGACCTGCAGCAACGTGTCCCGTGCGCTCGCAAGCTGGAGTTGTTCGGTGCGATCCTCGAAGATCAGCAACAAGCCGCCGTCCGGCAGTGGCTGCGCGACCACGCGCAGATGCGCGCCGTTGGGCAGCTGCCATGCTTCCTCGACCGCCTCATTGCCCTGCGTAAACCAGGCGCGCCGCTCTAGCTTCCAGCTTGGGAAATCGCGCGCCTCGGGCAGGCGCTGAACCTCCCGCATGCGTTCGAGCACGCGATCGAACTCAGGCCCGTCAGTCAACCACTCAGGTTCGAGCGCAAAGAGCCGCACAAATGGCTGGTTGTAGAAGATGAGGCCACGGTCGGCCCCGAAATGGGCGACTCCAGCCGAGAGCCGGTCCAGAAGGTCACGCTGCGCCCGAGCAAAACGCGCGAGGTCGGCGCGCGCCTCCTCAAGCTCTTCGACATCAACCGCATAGCCAGCGACGCCGGCCGCGCCGAGGGGCACATCGACGATCCTGATCATGCGTCGCGCCCCGGCGATGGTGGCGGGAACGGTGCGAATGGCGATCTGCCCCGACGCGTGCGCCTGCTCGGCGATTTTCGCAGGCCCATTGCCACGCGCAGCCTCGATGAGTTCATGCCCGCTGGCGATCACCTCGGCGGCACTCGCCGCTTCGACCGCCTTGACATAAGCGGTGTTCACGAGCGCAAGCCTGAAATCGGGGCCCCGATGCCACATTGGAAAGGGCGCGGCTTCGATCAGCGCGGACAGCGCCTCGATGGCTTGGCCGAGCTTGGAGCGCTCTCCTTCAAGCTGCTCCACCTCCCGAAGATTTTCGGTCGCATCCGCGAACCAGAGTACGGCACCGCCTTCCAGCAGCCGATCATCAGCGCGGCCGCCGCGCAGCATCAGCACGCGCTTCGATCCGCGAACCTGCAACGATCGCGTGAGCATTTTGCCGGTTTTTTGCGCGGTGTTGATTTCGCGCGCGAGAGCGGCGGCATCATCGCGCGTGAAGACATTGTCGGCTTCCAACAACTCATTGAGATAATTTGGAAGTTGGCTGAGCCCCAACCATGCGAGGAGCCGCCGGTCAGCGCTGATCCGTCCGCTTGTGTCCACCAGCATCGGCAAAGCCGGACCCGATCCAAGCAGCAGATGCAGCCGGTCAGCCTCATCACGCGCCTTCCGGGCCGATGCACTATGGCGCAGACCACGGATCGTCGCCCAGAGCGCAACGACCAGCCACGCCACCCCAAGGGCGACGATCAACGCGAGGCGCATCCGGTCCAGCACGATCATGTAGCCGCCTTAAGCGAGCACAGGCGGAGAGAGAAGAGTTTCCGTCGAGAGCAGCAATCAGCACCAAAGCGCTGCCTCTCCGACACGTCGTCGCGGCAAAGATAGCGGAGACGTTGAGACCGAAACTGGCATACTCGACGTCAGCCGGGCGCTCGATATGGCCGATCGTGCCGATCCCGCACGCCGAAGCTGGCGGGATCACTGCTCGCTTA
>Ga0207703_10004236_pt1 | contig 11814 bp, 11 predicted proteins | sample KBSSwiS12_FD_184304 | JGI IMG/M metagenome (GOLD analysis project Ga0207703, IMG submission 184304) | Switchgrass rhizosphere microbial communities from Kellogg Biological Station, Michigan, USA - KBS Switchgrass S1-2 (SPAdes) (version 2) | ecosystem: Host-associated > Plants > Roots >... | reverse complement strand
AGCGGAACTCGCCCGCGCCCGGCCGGCGGTTGATCGCCCCGGCGAAATCGCCGTCAACCAGCACGATTCGCTTGTCGCCCTTGGCCACGCCCGGCAGGAACGGCTGGACCATGAACGGCTCGACCCAGGCCTGGTGGAACATCTCGATCAGCGCGCCGAGGTTGCTGCCGTCGGCCGGGATGCGGAACACCGCCTTGCCGCCGTTGCCATGGAGCGGCTTGATCACGAGATCGCCGCCCATGTCCTTGGCGATCATCCGCGCCTGGAATTCCTTCACGTCCTCGATCCGCCGCGCCACCAGCGTCGGCGGCATGAACCGCGCGAAGTCCAGCACCATCACCTTCTCCGGCGCATTGCGCACCGAGGCCGGGTCGTTGACCACCAGCGTGGTCCCTGCGAGCCGTTCAAGGATGTGCGTGCCCGTGATGTAGCCCAGATCGAACGGCGGGTCCTGCCGCATCAGCACCACGTCGATGTCGGCGCCAAGGTCGAGCTTGCGATAGTCGCCTCGCTGGAAATGGTCCCCCGCGACGCGCTGCACCGTCACCGGCGCGGCCCAGCAGGTGATCCGGCCCATGTCGTAGGCCAGCGTCGCCACGTCATAGTGCCACAGCTCATGACCGCGCGCCTGTGCGGCCAGCATCAGGTGGAAGCTGGAATCGCCGTTGATGTTGATCGTTTCCAGCGGGTCCATCTGGACCGCAACGCGCAGGGTCATGCAATTCGGCCTTCGTTCTGGCGTGTCTCGACTAGGCTCGACACGAACGGAATAACTCTCAACTCCCTACCCGTTCGCATCGAGCAAAGTCGAGATGCCGGGCGCAGCCCGGGTCAGCCAAGCGAGGCGTTGGCGATGTGGCGCGGCCAGTGCCCAGGCGCAAGCAGGATCGCGTCGATCCGCACCGTCTCCCCGCCCGCTGCATAGCGCGGCACCAGCGCTTCCGCCGCTGCGATCACCCGCCGCAGCCGCCACGCATCCATTGCCAGCGCCAGTTCCGCCTCGGACCGCCGCCACTTCACCTCGACGAACGCCACCGTCCGCCCCCTCCGCGCGACGAGGTCCACCTCGCCCCGCGGCGTCTTCACCCGCCGCGCCAAGATCCGCCACCCCTTGAGACGGAGGTACCACGCCGCGAGGTTCTCGCCCTTGCGCCCGCGCTGCTCGGCAACGCGCCGGTTCACTTCAGCTCCAGCGCGCGCGCATACAGCGCCTTGCGATCGAGCCCCGTCGCCTTGGCCACCTGCGCCGCGGCCTGGCTCGGCTTCTCGCTCTGCAACGCCGCGCGCAGCAATTCGTCCACGTCGGCGGCCTCGGGCGGCGGCGACGCTCCGGGCGGGCCGACCAGCAATACGATCTCGCCCTTGGGCGGATGTGCGCGATAATGCTCGGCTAGTTCCGGCGCGCTGCCCGTGCGGCACTCCTCGAACCGCTTGGTCAGCTCTCGCGCCACCGCCACCTCGCGGCCCGGGAGCAGCTCCCCGATAGCGGCAAGGCTGTCGAGCAGCCGCGGCGCGGTCTCGTAGAACACCAGCGTCGCCCGCACCCCTGCCAGTTCGCTCAGCACCTCGCCCCGGGCCTTATCCCGGTTCGGCAGGAACCCGGCGAACAGGAACCGGTCGCTCGGCAGCCCCGCCAGCGTCAACGCCACCACCGCCGCGCTCGGTCCCGGCAGGCTGGTCACCGCGATCCCCCGCTCTCGCGCCGCGCGCACCAGCTGGTAGCCCGGATCGGAAATCAGCGGTGTCCCGGCATCGCTCACCAGCGCCACCGGCTGTTCGCCCGCGATTTGCAAAAGATAGTCTCGCGTCGCCTCGCTCGCGTGATCGTCGTAGCGGATCATCCGCGCGTCAATCTCCAGGTGGTGCAGCAGCTTGCCGGTGACCCGCGTATCCTCGCAGGCTATCGCAGCCACGCCACGGAGTATCTCGGCAGCCCGCGGGGTCATATCCCCCAAGTTGCCAATCGGCGTGGCGACGATGTAGAGCCCGGGTTCGAGTGGCGTGGCCATAGCCCGCGTCCATGAACCGGATAATGGGGAGCATGCAAGGATGATCGGACAGGCGCGGATGGCCGAACGGTCCGATTGTTGCCCCGCTTCCCACACCACCCGGCGCCCGACCCGCCGTCAGGCCATCGCCCTGTTGGCCGCGACGCTGCTGGCCGGCTGCCAGGCTGTCCCCGGCGGGCCGGTGGGCCCGCCGCCTCCGCCTGAACAGCCCAGCGCCGCCACCTTGCCGGCCGACCAGCTGCGCCACCGCGTCGCGCTGCTGGTGCCGCTCTCGGGTCCGAATGCCCAGGTCGGCGAGAGCATTGCCAACGCCACCACGATGGCGCTGCTCGATACCAACGCCGCAAACCTGCGCATCACCACTTACGACACCGCCGCCGGCCCCTCCGCTGCCGCCACTCGCGCGATCGCTGATGGCAACAAGCTGATCCTCGGGCCGCTCATGGGCGACGAGGTCGCCGCCGTGGCGCAGGTCGCGCGGCCCTCGCGCGTGCCGATCATCTCGTTCTCGAACGATGCCGGGGTCGCCGCACCCGGCGCCTACGTCATGGGCTCGCTCCCCAGCCAGTCGATCGTGCGCACCGTCCGCTATGCCCGCGCCCACGGCGCAAACCGCTTCGCCGCTCTCATCCCCGAAGGCGAATACGGCCAGCGCGCCGAAGCCGCCCTGCGCACTGCGGTTCCCGAAGCTGGCGGCGCCCTGACCAGCGTCGAAACCTACTCGCGGACCAACACCTCGGTCATCAGCGCCGCTCGGCGGCTGAAGGCCAAGGGCGGATTCGATGCCGTGCTGCTGGCCGATAGCGGCCGCATTTCCGCGCTGGCGGCCCCGGCGCTGCGCGGCGGCAAGGCCCCGGTCAAGCTGCTCGGCACCGAGCTGTGGGGCGGCGATCCCGTGGTCTCGTCCACGTCCGCGCTCACCGGCGCCCTGTTCTCCGCCGTCTCCGACAGCCGCTATCGCCAGTTCGCCGAAAGCTACAAGACCCGCTTCGGCGCCCAGCCCTACCGGCTCGCCACGCTCGGCTACGATTCCGTTCTCCTCACCCTGCGCGTCGCGCGCGACTGGCGGCCGGGGGCCCCCTTCCCGATGGCCCGCCTCGGCGATCGCGGCGGCTTCCTCGGCCTCGACGGCCCGTTCCGCTTCGGCCCGGGCGGCGTGGTCGAACGCGCCTTCGAGGTGAACGAGGTGCGCCCCGGCGGCGTCACCGTGGTCAGCCCGGCGCCGACCCGCTTCCAGGACTGACGATAACCGGCACATTCCGCGGCGCGCCGCCTTGCGCCCGGATTCCGCCTCTCCCATAACCGCGCCATGTCCGATGATCTCTTCGACAAGCTCCCCGCCGCAGCCGCCGAGGCCTACGACGGTTCCGCCATCGAAGTCCTCGAGGGCCTCGAACCCGTCCGCCGCCGCCCCGGCATGTACATCGGCGGCATCGACGAGCGCGCGCTGCATCACCTCGCCGCCGAAGTGCTCGACAACGCGATGGACGAAGCGGTCGCCGGCCACGCCAACCGGATCGAGGTCACGCTCGAGGAAGGCAACCGCCTCTCTATCAGCGACAATGGCCGCGGCATCCCAGTGGACGAACACCCCAAGTTCCCCGGCAAGTCCGCGCTCGAGGTGATCCTCACCACGCTCCACTCGGGCGGCAAGTTCTCTGGCAAGGCCTATGCCACCAGTGGCGGCCTCCACGGCGTCGGGGTCAGCGTGGTCAACGCGCTGTCCACGCTCACCCGGGTCGAGGTCGCCCGCAACAAGGAACTCTACGCGCAGGAATTCTCGCGCGGCGCCCCCACCGGCCCCCTGCAGAAAATCGGCAACGCCCCCAATCGCCGCGGCACCACCGTCACCTTCGTGCCCGATCTCGAAATCTTCGGGGAGGATGCGAAGTTCAAGCCGGCCCGCCTGTTCCGCCTCGTCCGCTCGAAGGCCTATCTCTTCGCCGGAGTCGAGATCCGCTGGAAATGCGTCTCCTCGCTGGCGAGCGAAGACGTGCCTGCCGAGGCAACCTTCCAGTTCCCCGGCGGCCTTGCCGATCACCTTGCCGAACAGCTCGGCACCCGCGAATGCGTCACCACCCAGTTCTTCAAGGGCAGCCAGGACTTCCCCGGCGAAGAGCAGGGCCGCGTCGAGTGGGCCATCGCCTGGCCGCTGTGGTCCGATGGCGCCTATTCCTGGTACTGCAACACCATTCCCACGCCCGATGGCGGCACCCACGAACAGGGTCTGCGGGCCGCGCTCACCAAAGGTATCCGCGCCTTCGGCGAGCTCACCGGCAACAAGAAGTCCAAGGACATCGCCCCCGAGGACGTGATCACCGGCAGCGAGGTCATGCTCTCGGTGTTCATCCGCGATCCGCAGTTCCAGAGCCAGACCAAGGACCGCCTCACCAGTCCCGAAGCCGCGCGCATGGTCGAGAATGCGATCCGCGATCACTTCGACCATTTCCTCACCGACAACATGGAGCGCGGCAAGGCTTTGCTCGGCCACGTCATGGAGCGGATGGACGAACGCCTGAGGCGCAAGGCCGAACGCGAGGTCAAGCGCAAGACCGCGACCAATGCCCGCAAGCTGCGCCTGCCCGGCAAGCTGACCGACTGCTCGGGCGAAGGCAGCGGCGAAACGGAACTGTTCATCGTCGAAGGCGATTCTGCCGGCGGCAGCGCCAAGATGGCGCGCGATCGCAAGACCCAGGCAATCCTCCCGATCCGCGGCAAGATCCTCAACGTCGCCAGCGCCTCGGCCGACAAGATCCGCGCCAACAGCGAGATCGCCGACCTGCTCCTCGCCCTCGGCTGCGGCAGCCGCAAGGACTGCAACCTGGACAACCTGCGCTACGACCGCATCATCATCATGACCGACGCCGACGTCGATGGCGCCCACATCGCCACCCTCTTGATGACCTTCTTCTTCCAGGAAATGCCCGAGGTCGTCCGTCGCGGCCACCTCTACCTCGCCCAGCCCCCGCTCTACCGCCTCACCGCCGGCTCGACGTCCGCCTACGCCCGCGACGATCTCCACCGCGCCGAGCTCGAGGCGACGACCTTCAAGGGCAAGAAGGTCGAAGTCTCCCGCTTCAAGGGCCTGGGCGAGATGAACCCCCAGCAGCTGCGCGAAACCACCATGGCCCCGGCCTCCCGCGGCCTCCTGCGGATCACCCTGCCCGAGGCCAATGAACAGCGCTTCGCCGTCAAGGATCTGGTCGACCGCCTGATGGGCCGCGATCCGGCCCAGCGCTTCATGTTCATCCAGAACCGCGCCGGCGAAGTGGACCGCGAGCTGATCGACGCGTGATCCGCGCCCTGCATGGGCTCTGACCCCGCCGCGCCGTCAGGCGACGAAGCAGCCGGTCGACGTCACCGTGGTTGGGAAGCGCGGGATGAGCCCTGCAAAGGGGGAATTGAACGAATAGGTGATCGTCACCTTGTTCTGCGCCGGATTGCTGCTGCAGGTGGTGTTAGCAGTATAAGCCACGTTGGCCGCCGCCACTGTCAGTCCGTAACTGCCAGCTGCCTGGGTCGCGTAGGTCTGGATCGCGCTGGTCGTTGCGCACGTGGAGCTGTAGGTCGCGCAGCGCGCCGTGCTGAAGGCGACCGAACTCAGGACCTGATTGGTCCAGATCAGCCGGCAGCACTCCTCGACCCCGGCCAGCATGGTGAGAAACGTCGGCGCGACGAGCGCGAACTCGACCGCGGCCGAGCCACGGCGACAGCGCAGGAGCTGAAGCAGCCTCATTGCAGGCGCACCGTCATGGAGCGGCTGATCGCCATGTTCTTCAGGATCGAGTTCGGCAAGACCACTGTGCTGTACGGATAGGACGCCGAGAGCGTCACGTAGTAGCCGGCCTTCTGGTTGGCGGAATAGCCGCTGCTCGGGCAGGCGGCCCCACAGGTGGCGGCGGTGTAGGCACCCGATGAGGAGATGCAGGCGCAAGTCCGACCGGTGTTGGTACAGGCGGGCGAAGCCGAACCGTTGCAGGTGATCGTCACCGTCGCCGAACTGGCGCCGGCAGCGTTGCGGACATAGTCGGGCAGGCCGGCGAAATCGACGCTGTCGCGGGTCTTGAAGGCGCTGTTTCCGGCTGAAGAAACCGCCGTGCCGAGCTTGTGCTGCGATACGAAATAGGATCCGAAATCCAGCACCGGCATGAGCGCCATGAAGAACAGCGCCGAAAGCAGGGCGAATTCCACGGCAGCTGCCGCGGTGGGGTCGATGAGTAATCTGCTGAGACGATTCATCAGTTCACCAGGGTGATGGAGCTCGAGGACGCGCCGGAACCGCTCCCGGACGAGGGGATCGACGGACAACTGGAACTGCTCGTGGCACCTCCGGTAATCTTGATCGTGTTGGCCGTGAGCATGAAGCAGCGGCTCCCCGAAGCAGTGCTGTTGCCGCCGCTCATCGTTACATCGGAATTGGGGACGTGAACCATGCCCACGAAATAGTTGCCCGATCCGCCGGTCCACTTCGTGTTCGCCGTCGAGAGGGATTCGACCAGCATGTCGGCGATCGCGCCGCCGGTCGTGGTGCTTGGAGCGATCAGCTTGGTTTTCGCGCCGCCGGACAGGTCGAGCGCGCCGTTGAGGATGAAGGTGACGTTGACGCCGACCATGTCATAGCCCGATCCGCTCTCCCCGTTCAGGGAGCTGCCATAGGACAGGCCCGTCGAGCTCGAGGTCTGCGGCCACGTGGTGCCGCCAGTGCCGTTCTTGAACCCTCCGTCCACCGTGTAGCGCCCCGCACCGAACAGGGCCGCTCCGGCGATGGTGAGGTCGCCATTGACGTAATGGTTGGTGGCATCGCCGAAGATGATCTTCGATCCGCCGGCCGTGCTGATCGAACCGTCGCAGCTGAACGCGCCGTTGCCCATGATGAACCAGGCGCTGCCGGACAACGAAATGCAGTTGCCGCCGCCGGAAGCGGCATGGCCGATGCGGATCTCTCCTGCACCAAGCGCCAGTTCGGAACCGCCGCTGACAGAGACGTCCTCGTTGACGAAGAAATCGCCCGCACCCAGCTTCATCCAGCTGCCGCCGCCGATGCTCACGCCCTTGAACGAATGGCTCCCCGTCCCGATGGTGAGGTAGGACCCGCCGCCGAGTTGCAGGGTGTTGTTCATCGTCACGGTGCCGTTGCCGATGGTGCTGGTGCCGTTGAAGCTGATCGATCCGCTCGGCCCGCCGATGTTGACGTTACCGTCGCCGATGGTCACGCCGTTCGAACCCGTGCTGAAGCCGCCGTTCACGTCGAGGTTGCCATTGCCGAAGATCAGCGTCCCCCCGTTGCTGAGGCCGTTGGACACGCTGACGTTGGCGCCGTTGGCAAAGGTCACCTTGACGCCGCCGCCAACCTTCAGGCTCTTCATAGAATAAACGCCGGCCGGCACGACGTAGACGCCCGGCGAGGTCTGGTAGGCCGTGACCGGGCCAGACGGGCTCGACGACTTGAAGTCCCAGTCGGTCGTTCCGGTGGTGGTCGGGTTGGTAAGCGTCGGCGCGCTGATAACGGTGCCGAGCAAGGCTCGCGCAGCGGCCAGCGTGGCGTCGCCAGCCAGGCCGTCCGCAAGATCGGTGGAGCGCTTGACGATGTTGCTGGCGGCGGGGACCGCCGTATTCCAGTTGGGATTGGTCCAGCTGGACGCATAGTAGATCTTGTCGGCAGTGATCGAACCGGCCCCGTTGGATACCGAACTGCTACCGGAAACCAGCTGCGTGACGGCCACGTTCGTGCCGCCCGAGAAGTCGATCGAACCGACTGCGGCGATATCGCAGGTCGTGGCGATCGCCGCCCCGCCCGAGGCCTCGATCGCCTTGCTTCCGCTCGACAGCGCGAGGTAACATGGGTTGACCGCCGCGGCCGAGCCGGGCAGCCGCGCATAGGCGCTCGTGGCAACGGTGAACGCGCTGCCGGAAGTCAAGACCGCGGCAAGCGAGAACGGCGACATTGTCGCTACCGTCACCTTCACCGCGGTATCGCCAGTTGCGGGGTAATTGTTGACCACCTGTGCGGCCGTGATGCTCGATGCGGCCAGGCCGTTGATCACGGCGGCGTCCTTCGCGGCGGTGAGCAGGACCGCGGGATCGTCGCCGGCGAGCTTGTAGGCGACAGCGGCGCTCAACGCGGCAGCATCCGCCACTGACTGGTTCTGCGCCCGCTGGACCAGCGCCCGGCTGACATCGACCGCCAGAGCACCGAAGCCGATCACGCCGAGCAGGGACAGCGCAGCAAGGACCATGACCGAGGCGGTGCGATCGCCGGCCAGCCCGCGCAACGTCAGGGCGCAACGGCTGCACGTCACCCTGCCTTTGAACGGTCGCGCCAGCGCTATCGATAGGACGGTCGTCGGCATTTGTTCCCGCTGCAAGCAACGCCCTAGGGGCTTTGGGGGCCGCTACCGGTAGCAAGCCGTAGCCACGAAAAATATGGGATTAAGCTTGCGCAGAAGTTAAATATTGCTGCTCGCATGCAACCTACTTGGTGTTTGCAATCGATATTCATTCATACCCATAGTTAAGCGTCAATGATCTTCCAGATCAAACAAACGATATAAGCGAGGTTACTTATCGACACCCCACTGGTCGTCACTTTCCGCAGTCCACCCGCACAGCAGGACCTCCACGAAAGCTAATTAGCCAAACTTACTGTCGCAGGTGGCTCTGCACGGCCCCCGCCAGCTTATGGCTGAGCGGCGTGGCGTCGGCCTGTGCCTTCCCGCGCTGCGCATAGTGCATGACGGCCGCCGCCAGGAGCGAGCCAAGCAACACCTGAAGTTCCTCGCCCTGCAACCGCCCGATTACTTGGTTCGCCTGCTTGCGCAGCGGCTTGGGGATCTTGAAACCACCGACTTTTCTGGGGACTTTCTTGGGCAGCTTGGCGCGGCTGGGCATGGCAGTGTCTCCTTGCGCACCAACGCCCCGGCCGCCGCGCTGGTTTCTGATTCGGCGCCTAGTGCTGCGGCTTCGCCTCGGCGCGGTGTAGCGCCGCCGAAGCGCTCTCGGGCAGGATGTGACTGCCTATTGCCTGCAGCTTGTTCATCGCGCCGCTCACGACATCGGCCTTGCCGTCCATCAACGCGTCCCACCCGTCCCGGGCAACCTTCGCCGGATCTGCCTTTTTCGCCTGGCCCACTTTGGTGTCGTCCATGTTGGCCCGGTGGAAAAACTCGGTCTCGGTCGCGCCGGGCATCAGTGTCGTCAGGGTGATCCCCTCGTGCTCGCCGAGCTCGCCGCGCAGCCCCGCGCAGAGGTTGTCGACGAACGCCTTGGTCGCGTTGTAGACCGCCTGGTAGCTGCCCGGGATCAGCCCGGCGATCGAGCCGGTCACGAGGATCTTGCCGCGGCCCCGCGCGACCATCTGCTGCAGCACCTTGTGCAGCAGGTAGGTCGTTCCCGTCACGTTGGTGTCGATGACATGGCGCCATTCCTCGGCCGATTGTTCGAGGAACCCATGTCCGAGCCCGTGCCCCGCATTGGCGCAGAGCAGATCGATCTCGCGCCCGTCGGCCAGCGCGAGAAACTGGTCGACCCCGCTGAACCCCGCAAGGTCGGTCACCAGCGTGTCGGCGTCGCCCGGCACGTCGGTGAACGGCGTGTCGGCGACGAGCAGAAGCTCGTAACCCTCCTGCGCGGCGATGCGGGCCAGTTCCAGCCCGATGCCTGTCGATGCTCCGGTAATCAGTCCGAACGGGCGACCCATGGCGCTACTCCTTGTGCATGAAGAGCCAACCGGCCCGCGCACCCTCAGGTCCGGTCGCAAGGATAGTCCGGCTTTGCCCTGCGCCCGGTCGCCGCTCCTCGGTCGTCGCCACCCGATCGTCTGCCCTTGCCCTGCCGCGGGGGGCGACTTAAGGCTGGCTGCAAAGCAACCGTTCGGGAAGATTATCGTGCAGCGTTTCGAAGGCACCCAGAACTATGTCGCCACCGATGACCTCAAGGTCGCGGTCAACGCCGCCGTGCTCCTGCGCCGGCCGCTGCTCGTCAAGGGCGAACCCGGCACCGGCAAGACCGTGCTGGCCCACGAGATTGCCAAGGCCACCGGCGCTCCGCTGATCGAATGGAACGTTAAGTCCACCACCAAGGCCCAGCAGGGCCTCTACGAATACGACGCGGTCGCTCGCCTGCGCGATGGCCAGCTCGGCGACGAGCGGGTTCACGACATCTCGAACTACATCAAGCAGGGCAAGCTGTGGGAGGCCTTCACCAGCCCGCAGCTGCCGGTCCTCCTGATCGACGAGATCGACAAGGCCGATATCGAGTTCCCCAACGACCTTCTCCAGGAGCTCGACCGGATGAGCTTCGACGTCTACGAGACCGGCGAACGGATCGAGGCCAAGGAGCGCCCGATCGTCGTCATCACCTCGAACAACGAGAAGGACCTGCCCGACGCGTTCCTGCGCCGCTGCTTCTTCCACTACATCAAGTTCCCCGATCGCGACACGATGCAGGCGATCATCGACGTCCACTTCCCCGGCATCCAGAAGGTGCTGGTCTCGAAGGCGATGGAGATCTTCTACTCGGTCCGCGACGTGCCGGGCCTCAAGAAGAAGCCCTCGACCAGCGAACTGCTCGACTGGCTCAAGCTCCTCCTCAACGAGGACATGCCGCTCGACGTGCTCCAGAACCAGGACCCGACCAAGGCGATCCCTCCGCTCCACGGCGCCCTGCTCAAGAACGAGCAGGACATCATGATGTTCGAGCGCCTGGCCTTCATGGCCCGCCGCGGAATCTAGCGCATGGGCTTTACGGGACGGTGCGCGTGCGGCGCGGTCACGCTTTCGATCGACGCGGAGCCGGTCGCAACGCGCCAGTGCTGGTGCCGCCAGTGCCAGCAGATCGCCGCGGGCGGGCCGACCCACAACGCCATTTTCCCGGCCGAGAGCGTCAGCATCGCCGGCGAACTGGCCCAGGCGGGATGGACCGCGGCGAGCGGCAACCAGCTCATCGCCCATTTCTGCCCGGGCTGCGGCACCCAGGTCTACGCCCAGAGCTCCGCCCGCCCGCACCTGAAAACCGTCCGGTTCGGCGTGATCGACGAACCCCACGGTCTCGCCCCCGCAGTGGCGATCTGGACCGACGACGCGCCGTCGTGGGCGCACATCGATCCCGCGCTCGAGCAGTGGCCGCAGCAGCCGCCCGCGCCCCCGCAACCCCAGGCCTGATCCCATGTTCTTCAACTTCATCGACGAAATGCGCGCCGCCGGCATCTCGGCCTCGCTCAAGGAGCACCTCACCCTGCTCGAGGCGCTTGACCGTCAGGTGATCGAACAAACGCCCGAGGCCTTCTACTATCTGGCCCGCGCCACTTTCGTGAAGGACGAGGGCCTGATCGACCGGTTCGACCAGGTCTTCGCCAAGGTCTTCAAGGGCGTGTTCTCCGAATACGGCAACGCCACGGCGGAAATCCCCGAGGAGTGGCTCAAGGCCGTCGCCGAGAAGTTCCTCACGCCCGAGGAGATGGAGAAGATCAAGTCCCTCGGCTCGTGGGAGGAGATCATGGAGACGCTGAAGAAGCGCCTCGAGGAGCAGCAGGGCCGTCACCAAGGCGGCAACAAGTGGATCGGCACCGGCGGCACCAGCCCGTTCGGCAACGCCGGCTACAACCCGGAAGGCGTGCGGATCGGCGGCGAATCCAAGCACAAGCGCGCCGTGAAGGTGTGGGAGCAGCGCGAGTTCAAGAACCTCGACGCCACCCGCGAGCTCGGCACGCGCAACATCAAGGTCGCGTTGCGCCGCCTGCGCCGCTTCGCCCGCGAAGGCGCGGCCGACGAGCTCGATCTCGATGCCACGATCCGCGGCACCGCCAAAC
>Ga0207703_10004230_pt1 | contig 11826 bp, 12 predicted proteins | sample KBSSwiS12_FD_184304 | JGI IMG/M metagenome (GOLD analysis project Ga0207703, IMG submission 184304) | Switchgrass rhizosphere microbial communities from Kellogg Biological Station, Michigan, USA - KBS Switchgrass S1-2 (SPAdes) (version 2) | ecosystem: Host-associated > Plants > Roots >... | reverse complement strand
GGACCTATAAGTCATGAACCGGAAGTTAACAACATTATGGCGGATTATCCTTGGGGGTACGAACAATTTTGTCCGTAATGCCTGGTTAAGTGCGGCCGCTATGGCAGTGATGATTATTACTCTAACCATTGTCCTTTTTTCGGTCATCGCCAACGCTACCTTCAGCTACACGGTTCAGACTATACGCGACAAGATTGATATTTCAGTTTATCTGAAAGACGACATTACTGATACGCAGCGCAACGACATGATTAACGACCTCAAGAAAATCAAAAATGTTAAGGCAATTAACTATATAACCAAAGAGCAGGCGCTCAAAAACTATATCGACATAAACAAAGATAATATTGACCTGCAGCTCGCTATCTCGCAAACCGATAACCCTTTGCCGGCTAGTTTACAGATTAAACTTAATGACCCGGACCATATCGAGGAAATTAAAACTTACCTTGAAAAGCCCGCGACGAAAGCACTGCAATCCGACGAAACCTCCTATTCGGGTGATAGAAAAGAGGCAATAGATAAAATCGCCAAGGCCACTAGTTTTATTCGTAAAGCCGGTATTGTGGGTGTTATAGTTTTTGCTCTAATTTCAGTGCTGATAATTTTCAACACTATCCAAATGGCTATATTTAACCGCCGTGACGAGCTGAGTATTATGCGATTGCTGGGTGCCGGCAAGGGGTACATCCGCGGGCCGTTTTTGGTTGAAAGTTTCTTTATAGGAGTTTCTTCGGCAGTGATTTCCGTTGTCTTATGTAACGCTGTTTTCTCGGTTGCCAGTAGTACGTTAAACGCTAGTAGCTTCGGCTTGCTAGATATTACTTACGCCAGTACCTACTTTGCGGCGCACTTTTGGATGATTGTCGGCTCACAGCTTGGCCTTGGAATTTTGATTGGGGTTGGCTCATCTTTTGTAGCTACGCAGCGCTACTTACGAATGAAGCACGGTAAATAGACTTTAGTGTCACGGTGCTGCAGTGGTATAATTAATAGTCCGGTAGGGTAGCCATAAGCACCTTGCCAAACAGGAGAATCCGTGGTATTATTGAAGCATCGCAAACAAGACAAAAATATGCGAAATCCAAAATCCAAAATCGATTTAACCGCTCACTTTTCTAAGCAAACAGCATTGTTTGCCTCTATTATGCTTGTTCTTGGCACAGCCGTTTCCGTCCCAATAGTTAGAGCCGATTCCTTCCAGCAACAGATCACCCAGCTTCAGTCTGACAACGCTGTTAAGCAACAGCAAGTTAGTGAATTGCAGGTTCAGGCCGACGGCTATCAGGCAGCTATCGATGCGCTGCAAACGCAAATTAACGGCCTGCAAGCACAGATTGATGCCAACACCGCCAAAAGTATCGATCTTCAGAACCAAATTAATGCTGCCCAGGCCGAGTTAGACCAGCAAAAAAAGATTCTTGGTGAGAACATTAAACAGATGTATCTAGAAGGTGATATCAGTACCATTGAGATGCTGGCTACCAGCAAGGATTTAAGTGATTATTTTGACAAACAACAGTACCGTGACACGGTAAAAAACAAGATTAGAGATACTTTAGACAAAGTAACAGCTCTAAAATCCCAGCTAAAGGACCAGCAGTCCCAGCTAAATGACTTGATTACCCAGCAAACGAACTTACGTAGCCAGCTTTCGGCTCAAAAGGGTGAGCAAGACCGCTTGCTTGGCCTGAATCAAGACGAACGGAATACAATTGACGGCCAGCTTAAATCAAACTTTGCTAAAATTGCCGATCTACGTCACCAACAGGCGATTGCTAATGCCCAACTTGGCGGCGGATCTTTAATACCGGGCGATCCAGGACATGGCGGCTATCCATCTGTTTGGAATGATTCAGCCCAAGACAGCTTGCTCGATAACTGGGGTATGTATAACCGCGAATGTGTTAGCTATACGGCCTGGAGGGTTTACGAAACCACGGGCCACATGCCTTATTGGGGCGGACAGGGTAATGCTAACCAGTGGCCAGGGGATGCCCGGGCAGCCGGTATCCCAACCAGTTCAACACCTAAAGTTGACTCGGTAGCTATTTGGAATGTTGGCTACTATGGCCACGCTATGTGGGTTGAGGCGGTTAATCCTGATGGCAGTATTTGGGTCAGCCAGTATAACTATGATTACAACGGCCATTATAGTGAAATGAAGGTCAGCGCCAGCATGGCTGCTGGGCTAACTTACATCTACTTCTAATAGGCCGTCACTTTTGGCTGCACATTTTGCCCGATTTCCTGTGCTCCGGTACTCATTTACCATTCAAGTAAACTCCGTTCCGGTGCTCGGAAATCGAACAAACTGCACTAGCCAAAAGCAACGGGTTACATTTTCCGCTTAAGATAAACTCTCTCAGGACTGAACGCTATTCTTCTGCTACAATAGTTTCATTACATAAGAGGGATATAGTTTTGGAAACAAAAGTTGCTGGTGCTGTGCCTAAAAAAAGTTTGATGTCAGCACTAAAAAAGGTGGTGCCAATACTGCTGAGCGCGTTGATTATATTTGTCGCTGGTTGGGCTGTGGGCGGCGGGAAAATTCATATAAACAAATACAATGTTGCCAGCCAAAACAGTAAACTTCCAAACAAACTCGATTATTCTTCGGTAGATACCATTTATAAGTCAATTAAAGACAACTATGATGGCAAGCTGGACGAAGCAAAACTCCTAGACGGTATTAAAACGGGCCTGGCTAATGCCGCGGGTGACCCATATACCGAATATTTCAATCCAAAAGACGCTAAAGACTTTTATGGCCAGCTAGATGGTACTTTTGAAGGCATTGGCGCTGAACTTGGCAAAGATGCCAACGGGAGCATTCAAATTATTTCGCCGTTAGCTGGCTACCCAGCTGAAAAAGCAGGCCTGAAACCAAAGGATATAATTGCCGCGGTGGATGGCAAGAGCACGAGTGGTTTCACAATTGATGACGCTGTCAAAACAATCCGCGGTAAAGCCGGAACCAGTGTAAAGCTAACCGTTGTCCGTGATGGCACCCCTCAAGACATAACAGTTACTCGCGCGGCTATTCAAATCCCTAGCGTAAAGAGCGAAGTAAAAGACGGAATCGGTATTTTAACCATCAGCCGTTTTGGTGATGATACCACCAAGCTAGCTACGGCCGCGGCACAGGATTTTAAGAGTAAAAATGTCACCGGAATTGTGCTTGACTTGCGAGGCGACCCGGGCGGCCTACTGGACGCAGCTGTAAATGTTTCTAGCCTGTGGCTTAAAGATAAAACTGTCTTAACCGAGCGGCGTGACGGTAAAATTATCCAAACTTATCAGTCTAAAGGCAGCCCGGTATTAAATGGAATTAAGACGGTTGTGCTCATTAACAGCGGTAGTGCTAGTGCTTCCGAAATTACTGCTGGTGCTCTTCGTGATAACGGAGCGGCCACGCTCATGGGCCTTAAAAGCTACGGCAAGGGCAGTGTCCAACAGCCAATCAACCTTGGTGATGGCAGCTTGCTAAAAGTTACTATTGCCCGCTGGTACACACCAGATGGTAAAAATATCGATAAAGAAGGCATTAAGCCAGACACAGAAGTAAAAATCAGCGACGACGATGCCAAGGCTGGGAATGATCCCCAATTAGCGGCGGCACTTGCCCAGCTGAAAAACTAGGGGAGAGTAGCCCAAGCATCTGGCTTTGCCAGTGCGTGGCGCGATGACGGGGTCCCCGCAAAATCCTTTTGAGGGGTGTCGTAGGGGGTATCCCCCTCTCATTTTGCACTTGCAGAGTTAAAAAAGTAGTATAAAAAACCTTGCTCTAATCTTATCAGCCGTGTTACCATTTGTAGCATAAGTTTAATGTGAGAGGTGATGCGGCGATAAGAATGAAGCGACCGACTAAGTTCGTGTTTGTAACAGGTGGTGTGCTTTCCGGGGTAGGAAAGGGCATCACTGCCGCCTCCATCGGTAACATTCTCAAAGCTCGAGGGCTCAGCGTCAACCTCCAAAAATGTGATCCATACCTTAACGTCGATGCCGGCACGCTCAATCCACGTGAGCACGGCGAGTGTTTTGTAACCAAGGACGGCGCCGAAACCGATCTAGACCTTGGCCACTACGAAAGATTCCTAGACCAAGAGCTAACCAGCTCCAGCAGCCTCATGAGCGGCCGCGTGCTATTAAAAGTTATCCAAGATGAACGGGCTGGCTTATACAAGGGTGAAGACGTTCAGATCATCCCGCATTTAACGGCAGCTATCCAGGACTACATTATTGAAGCCGGCAGCGGATTTGATGTGCATATTGTTGAAATTGGCGGTACGGTGGGCGACTACGAATCGCTTAGTTTTATAGAAGCCATCCGCGAACTTGGACTGCGGGTCGGGCGCGAAAACTGCCTGTACGTACACGTGGTTTACTTACCGTTCTTAGGCACAAGCAAAGAAACTAAGACTAAGCCAGCCCAGAACTCAGTGCGTGAGCTTAGAGGTCTTGGTATTGCTCCGGATATTCTAGTAGCAAGAAGTGAAGAGATGCCAGTTAGCAGCGTGCGCGACAAGTTAAGCCTGTTCTGTGGTGTGGCGCCAAGATCTATAGCAATGCTTCCAAACGCTTCAAGCATCTACGAAGTACCGCTTACGCTTGAAGATACCGACATTGCCGATGTTATCACCGAGCAGCTGGATCTAAAAGTAAAAAAGCCTGATCTTAAAGCCTGGCGTGAAGTTGTAAAAAGGGCCCAAACCAAGCATAGCCGGAGCGTAACAGTTGGAATTGTAGCCAAGTACATGGACAATCAAGACACTTACATGTCGGTGTTTGAAGCACTTAAAGCGGCCGCTTTGTGGAACGATACGGATATCACACTAAAGTGGATTGACGCTGAAAAAATCGAACACGCAAATTCGGATGTGGCGCAAATGCTAAAAGGCTGTGACGGAATTGTGGTGCCTGGAGGTTTTGGAACGCGTGGGCTTGAGGGCAAAATTAAGGCCGCCCAATATGCGCTTAAGCACAATGTGCCATACCTAGGGCTGTGTTTAGGGCTTCAGATGGGTGTAATTGCTGCCGCAAGGAACGCCGGCCTTACGGATGCTTCAACCAAAGAGCTTAAGCCAACCGCTAAAGATCTAGTTATTACTACTATGGACGGCCAAGAAGGCAAAGAAAACACTGGCGGGACGATGCGTCTTGGCAACTACGACTGCCATCTGGCAAAAGACAGCTTGGCTCACAAACTCTACAAAAAAGACCTTATTGTAGAGCGCCATCGTCACCGCTACGAATGCAACAACGACTACCGTGACCAGTACGAATCCTGGGGTATTCGGGCCAGTGGCACATCACCAGATAACCACCTGGTAGAGATCGTCGAAGGTGTTGATCATCCATTCTTTATATCCAGCCAGTTCCACCCGGAATTTAAATCACGCCCTAACCGCCCACATCCAATGTTTGATGGGTTTATAGCTCATTTGGTAAAAAACGGCAAATAGCGTAGCATAAGTATTATGGATAACGGAACAGCAGTAGCCCCTCAACCTCAACCAGCAGAACCAGTCCCACAACCAGCGGAACCAATACAAACTGGTGGGCAAATGAAAAAGATTCTCTTTGTCGAGGACGATGACGGTTTAGCCGAAGTTTATTTGACCCGGCTTGATGCTGAAGGCTTTGAAGTAAAAAGGGTACCAAATGGCGAAGATGCCCTTGCTACGGCGTTATCTTTCAAACCAGACCTTATATTATTAGATGCCATGATGCCACAAGTTAATGGTTTTGACGTACTAGACATTCTGCGCAATACTCCTGAAACTGCCAATATAAAAGTTATTATGCTCACAGCCCTAAGCCAGGAAAGCGATCGCCAAAAGGCCGAACAGCTGGGCGCCGATGACTACCTAGTTAAGTCCCAAGTAGTTATAGCCGATGTAATAGAGAAAATTAAGCATCACCTCGGCCTTTCTTAAGTACAAGTCACCCTATTACTAATCGCCAAAAGCGCCCCGAAAGGGGCGTTTTTCCTATAGATTACTATCACTTTATTGACATTTAACAAAGCTTATGCTATTATTAAACAGTTATGTTAGAAACACAAACAGCGATTCAAAATCCAGCCATGGCCAACGTACTACCTGCCGAAGCTAGGCGTGCTGACATGTCTCTTCAACCCCTACACAACAGTACAGTGCTATTAGCAACGGACCGGCCTATATACGACAATCATGAGATAGGGCTCCTACCTCAAAACCCACTTGATACTATGAGTGTGGTTGCTGAAGTGAATTTAAATGATAGTGTTGCAACTGGCGCTGAACTTGCAATTGTAAAGACACGATATGGCCAGAGGGATGTAATCTATGCTGCTGGTATAACCCGTGATGAACAAGGTAGGACAACGGTCATGCCAATGTCTTATTGGGCTCAGCTTCAGGAAGACGTGCCACTTACAATCGGAAGAAACAAGGCAGTAGCTGGGGAAAATAATGTTGATGGGCTTCAATTATTTGGCAGGGACTTTAATACGGGAATTTCAGGCCGACATGTACAACTTTCACTAAAGTATGGACAACTTGAGGTAAACGATATATCTACCAACGGAAGCGAATATAGAGGAGTCTCTCTGTCTAAGGAAGACGCGTATGATTATAGCTCCTCACACACCATGACTGCTGAGCAGGCCGCAAGGTTAAGGGGTATGCTAAAAGAAAACGGTATTGGAAAGCGTAAAGAATTCCAGGGCCGTCCAGTTATTGATCGGGACACATTTCCTATCGATGGGCATGTCGATATCCGTTCATGGGTTGGTGGCGGTGAAGCGATTGTTGTCGACAGCAAGAAGTACCCTAAAGAATTTATGGAACTTAGAGCTGCTTTTGACCGCAAACTGGAAACAGGTAAAAAAGAGGGGTTTTTCGGTCGGAATAGAAACAAAGCACCTAATGATTTGGATGTAGTCAAAGCTATTTATGAGACGGTCGACGAGGCTATGAAATACGACCTAGCTTTTGTTGATGAGGAATCTGAAAGAGTTAAGGGTGAAGTTCCTGATCATCGTAAAGCAGCGCTTAATAACTATCTTATGGAAGGCAAGGGCGTATGTCGTCATATGGCTCTAGCGGTATCATGGTTAGGCGGGGATGCCGTAGAACGTGGACTTATAAAAGGCCGTTTTACTACCGAAGTTAATCAAAGTACTAATGGTAATGGTGCTCATGAATGGAGCAGGTTTGTTAGTGATGCAAGCGAAAATGATGTCCTTATAATTGATGTTGCCCAGCATTTTGTTGGGAAACTTGCAGATACACTTAACCGTAAGGCACGTGGTGTTGAGTATTGGGGATATTTCCGCTCAAAGGAAGAGCGCGATAGCTATCAGCAACGTAAACACGGGGGCGTGTTAATACAAGGTGCTGGGGCGGTGGCTACGGACAGAAATCGAATAATAACAGAGGATGACATACCTCAAGGTTAAAAAACCCTCCTGAACGGAGGGTTTTTTATTTGAAGAACTTGAATTATTTAACAGTGACTTCGGTGCGGAAGACACTCTTGCCAGTGAAGGTGCGGACTTTTCTTTGGGAGTAGTTCACAACACCGTCTTTTGCGGCGTGGATGGTGTAGTTAGCGGAAACTTTAGTGCCTTCGCCGCCGCGCTTGCTCATGCCTACTTGGCGGACGATAACCTGGCCGGTTTTAACCTTTTCACCACCAAAAAGCTTAACGCCTAGGCGCTGGCCCGCGTTGTTGTGATTGTTCTTGCTTGTTCCACCGGCTTTGACGTGTGACATGGTATTTTACGGTCCTTAATTCTTTACTAAAACTACTAGTTCGCGGGCGACGAGTTGGTCTTCTCTAAAGTAAATCAACTCCTTGTTGCTAGCGAACCGAAATTCCATACGATTATAGCCTAGTTCACGGAGATAATCAAGGGTTTTAAGATGTTTGAAGCCGTTCTTAACGCGCCAAGCCGGTACCGCCAAACAAAGCATTGTGCCTTTGGGCAGTTGGCGGGCCAGGTTGTCTAGCGTGCCCCTATGGATACGGTCGCATTCTTGCATAATGGTGTGGAGCAGGGTTTCGTCTGGTTCTTTTGAAAGCGGTTTGCCTAGGTAGGTTTCGCCGGCCACAACACTAGGCACCGGTTTCCAGTGGTGGGTGGTGGCGTCGCCCGGTTCTAACTGGATGCCAAAGTTAACGTCGCGCCGCTCGTGCAGCCAATCCAGGTTGGCACGAGAATATTCGATCATTCTTTCTTCAATGTCCGTGCCGTAAACTTCGTAGCCCATCAGCAGTGCTTCTTGCAGCACTACACCAGTACCGCAGAAAGGGTCTAAAACTACCGCGCCGGAAGATGGGGCGGTGAGGTTAATGATAATTTGGGCTAATTTGGGCGGCAGCATGCCGACTTTGGCGTCACGCATCGGGCGGTTTTGGTCACGGCGTGAATAAGCTTCAATGTCTTGTTCGGCCACGGTTTGGCACAGCAGGGTTTTATTGCCGTTTCTGTACGCAACCAGTTCCCAGCCAAGTTCGCCAGTTAGGCTGTTGTGCAGCACCTGGGCGCTGTTTAATGCCGGTGAATTGTTAGGCACCACGCGGACCGAGCGGCCTTCGGCTTTAATCATTTTCTTGAGTCTTAAGCCACTGGCATTAAGTTCTGAAGGCCGGACGCGCAGGCCATAGGTACTAAGGCCGAGCTTAAACTTGCCCTCTGGCAGATACTTAAGATGTTCCGGGATGGTTTTATATAAGTAAGATTCAATATCACGCCAGTTGGTACTTGGCAGTTCAGTCAGCAGCTTACACAGCTTTATAGAGCCGCCTAGGCGGTCAAAGTCGACATGTGCCGGCTCAATGTCTAGCAGGGCAGCTTCCGGGCCTACAGGCTTAAGGCTCTTAGCGCCGTAGAGGCTTTCAAGCTCGGCCAGGCCAAGCGCTGGCTGGCGCCCAAGAATAAATAGTGAGGACATAATGCTTATAGTATAGCCGTATTTGGTACTTATGGCGTATACTTTTACGTAATAACATGTCGAAACCAATCAAAAAAGATTTCAAGTTCTGGGTTAATGTATTTACGATCGTGGCGCTTCTTGTACTGGTGGTTATTTCACGCACGGCAATTGTGGCTGCTTTCAAAAAACTGGGGCAGCTGAATGCATCAGCGCTGCTACTAATGATTCCGCTGCAAACGATTAATTTCTATTCTGTCGCGCGGCTTTACAAAGACTATTTCAAAAGCCAGGGCGAGGAGCTAAAACTTACTTCGTTGTATTCAATCGCCCTAGAACTAAACTTTGTAAACCATGTTTTTCCTAGCGGTGGGGTAAGCGGCTTTAGCTACCTTAGTTTGCGTCTAAAGCAGCACGGAATTAGCACCGCAAAAAGTACTCTGGCACAGATTGTCCGCTTCGCGCTGACGTTTATTTCCTTCCTAGCTCTGCTTTTTTTGGGAATGCTAATTCTAGCACTGAGGCGGCATACCAGCCCATTAACAATTTTAGTTAGTTCAAGTATTGCTTTCTTAACGCTTTTTGGGACTATTATCGGCACTTATATTATTAGTGACGAAGCTAGAATAAAAGGTTTTACTGGCTGGCTACCAAAGGCACTGAACGTGGTTATTGGCGTTTTTCGCAGGCACAAAAAGGAAACTATAAGCATTTCAAGAGTGGAGCGGACAATGGAAGACTTGCACCGCGACTATATGTTGTTAAGCCAGGATTGGAACTCTTTAAAAAGGCCGTTTTTCTGGGCGCTTTTAATTAATGTGACGGATGTTTTAACAATTTATGCGGTTTATTTAGCGTTTGGGTCGCTCGTAAATCCGGGCGCGCTGATTATTGCTTACGCGGTGGCCAATTTCGCGGGGCTGGTAGCAATTTTGCCAGGCGGAGTTGGTATTTACGAAGGGCTTATGACCGCAACTTTAACTAGCGCGGGCGTGGACAAAGCTTTGGCGCTTTCGGCTACGGTTGTTTACCGTGTACTGAACATGCTTTATGCCTTGCCAATTGGCTACTATCTTTACCAGCGGGCGCTGAAACGTTCTGGCCAGCATTTAAGTAAAGCGCCAGACGTAGAAATGCCAGACAATGGAATCCCTCCAATTATCCCCCAGTGATTTTGTAGCGCTTGTTAACCAAACGCTGGAGTTTGCTTACCCAAGCGTTGTGATTGAAGGCGAGCTTAGTAACTTTAGGGTTAGCAAAAACCGCTGGGTTTATTTTGATTTAAAGGACGATTATTCCAGCGTGAAGTTTTTCGGCACCGTTTATAATTTGCCTGGGCCTTTAGAAGAGGGCATGACTTTGCGCGTAACCGGTTCGCCACGCTTGCACCCACTTTATGGATTTAGCGTTAATGTGCAGACTATTTCACTAGCCGGTGAGGGAACTATTAAGAAGGCCTTTGATTTGCTTTTGAAAAAACTAACACTTGAGGGTTTGTTCGAAGAAGGCCGCAAGCGGCTGCTGCCTTATCCGCCGGAACGGATTGGTTTGATTACTTCGGGTGAGTCAGCGGCTTATGCGGATTTTGTAAAAATCATTAATGCACGTTTTCGTGGGCTTAAGATTGAGCATGCCGATGTACAAGTGCAGGGTGAACCTGCCGCGAGGCAAATTGTCCGCGCCATTGAGTATTTTAATTCCTTGGGTGAGCCGCCAGAAGTTTTAGTAATTATCCGTGGTGGCGGCAGCGCAGATGATTTGCAAACTTTTAATACTGAAATTGTGACGCGGGCTGTGGCGGCTAGCCGTATTCCAACACTAGTGGCCATTGGCCATGAAGTGGACACGTCCTTGGCGGAACTAGCGGCGGATTTGCGCGGTAGTACGCCAAGTAACGCGGCCGAGCTTTTGGTGCCAGACCGTTCACAGCTTTTACGTGAGCTTAAGGCTATAAGAGTTGAAATGGGCCGGCTTTTGAGTGCGCCCGTACAATCAGGTAAAAAGGATCTTAAAACGCAGGGTGACAGTTTAAAACAGCTGGTTGAACGGCTCTTAGATAATGAACAAGAAGAGCTGAATTACTCTAAAAAACTTTTAGAACTTTTAAACCCTCAAAACATTTTAAAACGCGGTTATGCCGTTGTTAGGTCAGGCAAGAAAGTAGTCAGAAGATCGAAGGATGTTGTTAAGGGCCAGGCCTTGGAAATATTGTTGGCTGACGGAAATATTAACGCTAAGGTACAATAAAACCATGCCGGGCAAAGATAAACCAACTTACGCGGAACTTAAACAAGAACTTGATGAATTGCTTGATACACTTCAGCAGGAAGATATTAGCGTGGATGACGCGCTAAAAGCTTACGAACGGGGCATGGAACTAGTCAAGCAACTTGAAGCTACGTTGAACGAAGCTGAGAATAGGATCACGAAACTTAAGGCCAAGTTTGATGCCTAGGTATAGTGACGGAACTTCTGGCAAGCCATCGGGAACAAGACTGTGCGCGGGTGGGATAGTTACAAACCCGGACATGGAAGTTTTGGTCGTTACCAATACAATAGGCATGCACACTTTCCCAAAAGGGTTAATCCGGCCGGGCGAAACAGAATACGATGCGGCCCTGCGTGAGATATATGAAGAAAGTGGCCTGAAAAAACTTGAACTTGGCAAAGCCCTTGGAAAACTGACACGTCCAGGGCTCACGGCACTTGGAGAAGACGGCCCGCATGTTACCAAAGACATAGAGATGTATCACTTTACAACCGAGGAATTAATACTCCAGCCCGTGGAGCGGGATATAGTCGTTGCCCGGTGGATAGACCAAGCTGATTTGGCTGACGTATTATCATGGCCGCAAGAATTAGATTTCTTTATGAATAACCGCGAGCATCTTGGTGGTTTATGAGT
>Ga0207703_10004224_pt1 | contig 11838 bp, 14 predicted proteins | sample KBSSwiS12_FD_184304 | JGI IMG/M metagenome (GOLD analysis project Ga0207703, IMG submission 184304) | Switchgrass rhizosphere microbial communities from Kellogg Biological Station, Michigan, USA - KBS Switchgrass S1-2 (SPAdes) (version 2) | ecosystem: Host-associated > Plants > Roots >... | reverse complement strand
TCCCCTCGGGCATGCAGCACCGTGTGTAGACCGCACACGGGATGCCTATATCTCACATGTTAGACTAACACGCAAGAAACTCCAGTAAATACATAAATATCAAGGAGAAGATATGGGTAATTGAAAGCCTGAGTAACCGCTTACCACCGACGGAGAAGACGGAGACCGTGTTGGGGCAGGAGACAGTGAGCGCGCTGGCAGCACTGCCCCGGTCGCCAGCGGCAAGAGAAGCACCTGTCCCCGGCCACGGTCGCAACGGCGCCGCCGCCTACACCGGGGCGCAGCGGATAAAGATCGCACACCCGAGTCTCTCAAGCGGCGCGGCCTGTCCGGGGTGCTCCTCCGGCAAGGTTTACCCCTTATCCGAGCCGGCCACCGCGGTACGCATCGGCGGAATGGCGCCGCTGTCGGCGTGCGTTTACGAGCGCGATCGGCTGCGCTGCAATTTGTGCGGCGAGGTGTATACGGCCCCAGCGCCCGAGGAAGTGGGCGAGGAGAAATACGATGAGACCGCCTCCAGCATGATGGGAATGCTGAAGTACGGGGCGGGACTGCCGTTCAACCGCATCGAGCGGCTGCAAAGTGGAATGGGCATCCCACTGCCTGCGGCCACGCAATGGGATCTGGTGAATGCCGCTGCCGCCAAGTTCGCCCCTGTGCACGAGGAGTTGATACGCCAGGCAGCGCAAGGGAATCTATTGCATAACGACGACACCACGATGAGGATCCTCAAGCTGACGCGAGAGCAGCGTGCGGCGGCTCTCGGGGATGATACCGAGCAGGAACGCACGGGAGTGTTCACCTCAGGAATCGTCGCGGTGGCCGCGGGAAGGAGGATTGCGTTGTTCTTCACCGGAGCGCGACATGCCGGAGAGAACCTCGATGAGGTGCTCAAACGTCGAGCCGCCCAGCTTCCCCCGCCCATACAGATGTGCGATGGGCTCTCCAGCAGCCAGACCAAGGACTTCGATACGCTGCTTTCCAATTGCCTTGCTCACTCCAGAAGGAAGTACGTAGAGGTGATGGAAAGCTTTCCCGAGGAGGTCCGCTTTGTGTTGGAAACCCTTCGGGAAGTGTATCGATGTGACGCTCAGGCGCGCTCGCGGGATCTGAATGCCGAGCAGCGGCTGCAATTACACCAGGACAAAAGCGGGCCGCTGATGCAGAGCTTGTCCAAGTGGATGCAAGCGCAGTTTGCCGAGCGCCGCGTCGAGCCGAACTCCGCTCTCGGCGATGCGATCCAGTACATGCAAAATCACTGGGACGCGCTCACGCTGTTTTTACGGGTGCCGGGCGCCGTGCTGGACAATAACATTTGCGAGCGCGTCCTGAAGAAGGCGATCTTGCATCGCAAGAATGCACTGTTCTACAAGACTCTCGCGGGTGCGCGGGTCGGGGACATCTTCATGAGCCTGATCCACACCGCCGAGCTCGCGAGGATCAACTCGTTTGAGTATCTGGTGGTCTTGCAGCGGCACGCGAAGGAGAGTGCCGCGAGGCCTGCGCAGTGGATGCCATGGAATTACCGGGAAACGCTGGCGGGCCTGGCGACCGGCCCGCCAGCATAGTGCCTCAGGCCTTCTCGGTCCGGGTGCTGGGAGGATCGAGTGCGATCCTCCGCCACATCGGTGCCGCTTGGGCAAGCTGCGGATTGCCACCCCAGATCAGGGCAGTAAACTCGTGCGCCAACAGCAGTCGGCTCTGCGCATCCGCGGCGCTCGGCCAGTGGCGGAACCGAACGGTCGACAAGCGTTTTTGCGCCAACCAAAATCCCTGACCGTCGTAAACCAACAGCTTGATCGTTTTCGCAGCTCGCGAACGGAAAACAAACATCGTACCGTCCATCGGATCCTCCGAAAGAACCGCGCGGCACACTTGACCGAGGCCGTCGATCCCACGACGGAAATCTGTAGGCTCGATCGCTACCAACACGCGCATCTGTGGAGTGATCTGGATCACACTCAGCAGCGCAGGACTTGAGTCCTTCAACCGCACAGTCAGTCTGGTGCCATCGACGGAGGTCGCCTCGACTATCGCCTCGCCTGCGCCGACACCATTGAAAGACGCAAACCCGGCGACCTCGATGAATCGCGGGTGACTGACGACCTTCGACGGTGACGACTCACTTGGGTACGTACGACGCTTCAGTGTTTGATAGCCCAGCCCTAGAGCGCGCGACACTGGACAAATCCCGAGCCTCTGGGCAGCCGCCCCTGCTTCCTGCCACAACTCCTCGGGCATCCGCCGCCCCCGATGCTCACTGCTTCGCCACGCTTGAATCCGCGCGCGCAGCTTCTCGATCACCTCACCATCAGCTCCGTTCCCCGCCGATCTCACTTCTGCATGCATAACCTGCCCTCCAGCTCGCGACGTGCGAGCGCCAAGCAGGGTAGACCTCACCTCCGACAGCCCTCACGCACCCTTACCGGAAAGACACGGTTGCGATGGAAGCATGTGGATTGGCCCACTACTGGGCGCGAACGTTGCAATCCGTTGGCCACGAAGTTAAGTTGATTGCTACGCAATTCGTCCGCCCGTTTGTGAAGACAAACAAGACTGCGATTCGGTGCGAAAATTACAGCTCTCGAACCGGGCGGGGCTTCTCGGCGTTACAGGATTTGTCGACTTCATGCAAACAAGTGCCCTCCCTCGATTTTCAATTGTCCTAGAAGAACGTTCGCTTTACCATGACCGAGAAATTGGTCGGGTTGCCTGGTTGATTTCCATATATGAGGGTCTGATAGTTATTGATAATATACCGTCTGTCGAGAACATTGCGGACGTTAAGCTGTAGCAGCCATTTTTCGACCGAATAGCTGAGCGCTGCATCAACGATCGTGTACCCTGGAAAGTCTTTCGTCGAGCGATCGTACGCGGTTATCTGCGAGCCAACATACCGAGCGCCAACTCCGAATGTAATGCCGCGGAGTATCCCGCTTCGCACGGTGTAGTCTGTATAGGCGCTGAATGTTTGCTTTGGCTGAAACGGCTCTGTCTTATTTACGTGCGATGGATCCACATCATCAGTATTCTTTGGATTTAGGTACGCGAAACTCGCGTTAAGCTGCCATTGTGGGGTAATGTGCCCAAGGGCTTGGAGTTCAGCTCCTCGGTGAGTCAATTGTCCAATGGACGTGTAGACATTGAAACCTTCAGGGGTGGTCTCCAAGTACTGTGCAACATTGTTCTCTTTTATTTGAAAGAGCGCCGCCGTCAATAGGAGCCTCCCGCCTTCGGGCCTATATTTAAAGCCGGCTTCATACTCGGTACCGATTGCTGGCGGAACAACTGATTGGTTGAATGTCAGAAGCGGTTGTGGAGTAAAGGATTGACTATATGACGCGTAAACATTTGCTCCAGTGAGAAACTGATAAGTAAGCCCAGCACGATAACTGATCTGATGTTCGAAACTGAAATCCTGGGGCGGCCCGCCATTGATAATCACCGTAACATCAGGTTTTGAGTACGAGACCCCCACTAGGACACTCAATGGTTCAACAATCTGTAACACCGATTGTGCAGATATCGTCAGCGTACTCGGCTTTATAGCCTGCCCATAAGGAAATAGTGGGCCCGTCAATAGAGAGTCGAATAGCTGGCTGATTGCCGCCTCCCCGGCGAACACATTTGCGGTCGCATTGCCTTCCGGAAACCCGACGGCTCCCGTCTGATTGCTATGTTGATATAGCGCGGCAAGCGAGGTGAAGCTGTTCTTCAGGCCCAATGCATCGAAGCGAAAAATCGCCGATGCGCCCACGCCGTAGCTATCCGTGACACTGTTACCCAAGTTTTTGTCTGCCGCGATCGCGAGGTCACCATTCGATCCAATGCTGCTTGCGGCATACGTCTGCGCCCCGCCCGTGTGAGCTGATTCGTAGTTACCCTTTACGCTGAAATCCAGCAGGTTGTTCGCATGCCAGGTGACATCACCCTCTGCGTGGTAGACGCTTGTTGTTTGAACGATATTTCTGGATCCAATGAAGAACGAGCGTGGCAAAGGCGCGGGAGTTCCATCAGCCTCCGTAGGAATTCCATCGAACGAGGGTGCTGCTTGCCGTTCATACCCTCCGTGGAGATATGCCGTAACAGAGCTGCCAATCGTGGCGTTTAGCCCTCCATATATAGTTGTTTTCTTGTGGTAAAGTTGGTTAATGAAGCTATCACCTTGATCATGTACGGCGATGCCAATGGCACGCAGATGGCCCTCCGGATCCAGTGCGCCTGCAATTTGGCCCTCGATACGGTAGGTTTTCCAGCTCCCGGCTTGAACGTACGCATAATCGCGTGTTTCTGGCGTGGCGCTCTTCGTCACGTAGTTGACCAGTCCCCCGGGACTTGAGACGCCGTACACCACCGACGACGGCCCCTTGACAATTTCCAATCGGTCGTAGATTGCGTAGTCGGGCTCAAAGTACGTGGCACCAACGATATTTACCCCATCGAGTGCCTGACCAGGCCTGAATCCGCGTAAGGTGATCTGCGAGCTATAATTCTCGGGGGTTCCGACGTTAACGGCTCCTGGAGTGTATTCCGCGATCTCGCCCAGGGTTTTTAGATTGGCCGCCTGGATGAAGTCGTTACTGACGAGGCTAATCGACTGCGGCACTTTTTCGATAGGTAGCGGGAGATTGGTTGCCCCGCTCGTGTCGGCACTCAGAAATTCGTAATGGCCTGTGATAACAACTTCCTCAAACTGGGAGCTTGACTTTTGGCCTTGCTCGGACGGCTCGCTGGAACCTTTTCCTTGGTCAACTTGGACCACCCTAAATCGGTCCCCGGGCGTCGCCTTCCCCTCTGTTGAGGAAGGAGACCCCCGGTTTGACTCGTCTTGCTGCGTGCCAACTTCGGCATTTGCTGAGGATCTTGCGCTTATCCGTGTTACGGTGACCGACTCACCCGAGGCGGCATACGTCAATCCCATGTTTTTCAGGAGCGTCTCAAGGCCAACACGGGCGGACACTGTTGTGTTCAGCGCGGGAGCTGCGGACGCTCCGTTGACCCTTGGCGAAATGATGACTTGAATATGCGCTTGCTTTGAGAACTCTATGAGAGCTGACTCGATCGACTGCGGGTTGATGCTGAACGCCACAACCCGGTCCAGATTCGCGGACTTTGCTACCACCGCCATTGGGGCAGTGCTAATGGCAAACACCAGAAGGACCGGCGCGTAGATTACTGAGCATGCGGCTCGCACTCGACGCCGCGAGGCGTTAGATTGGATCCTCATATTGTGACCTCTTAATGAATTGTTATCCGCGACCAAGTCGTCCTGACGGCGTGACGTGCTTGACGTCCGATCTCGCTCTTCGCGGCCGAGCAATCCCCAAAACGGTCGCAGTCAGGGAATCGCTTCCGGCAAGCCCCGTGCTTTATCGGTTCGCCTATAGTTAATACGTAGCAGCGTCACAAATACGACACGATTTGTGTGAGGTTGCAGAGTTTCCCCAGTTCGGACCGAACTGATTTCCTTGGTTGAGACGGCTCGATTTCCCAAGGTTGAAGACCGGCGGCGGAGTCCATGGGGGCACGGAATGGTCCGTCAAAATCAGATAAAAGCCGGTAATCGAGGTGAGCGGAAATCATTCGGTGCCCAGATCGTTACGATTGTGCCCATTCGTGGAGATGTCGCGGGGCAGCAATGCGTGATGTGGGTAGTAACGGTGAGCGCTATCTGATACGTCTTTCAATCAATACAGACCAGACCATATTGTAACGCTCAATACCACCGACTGTCGCGCAGTTAAGGAACACCTCGTGAGTTTGTGCTACTTATCCTTTGAGAAGCACTGCTTTTGGGAGCCCTTGGTCTACCCTCCCCGGAATCACCGCGGCCCGCTGGGCGCAAAGGTAGAGCCCGATGCTCGCTGGATTGCTTGACCCAACGTCGTTGCTAAGGGCGCAGCCGCCTTTAATGACGCCTGCGTCACTTGCCGGCTTTCTTCGGACCACTTCAGACTTTGGAAATGGCTGGATCGGGGTTGGTTGTTGACAGGTTTCGCTTGAACTCTGCCGGCGTCAGATTCCCCAAGGCCGAGTGTGGGCGGGTCTCATTGAACTGACGTCGGAACTCTTCGATTGGAGTTTCCAGGATTTTGCGGACACTTCCCTCAGCGCTGCTTCGCAGTGGCCTCAAAATCATCCGGGCTCACGCCCGCGAGATGTTTGTGACGACGTGATCGATTGTAGAACGACTCGATGTAGTCGGTAATGTCGGCATTGGCCAGATCTCTGTTCTTGTAGATCCGCTTTTTGATGCGCTCCTTCTTCAGGCTACTGAAGAACGATTCAGACACGGCGTTGTCCCAACAGTTGCCTCGGCGGCTCATGCTGGGCTCAAGCCGATTGGTTCGGCAGAAGCGGCGCCAGTCGTCGCTACTGTACTGACAGCCCTTTTACATTCGGAGTCCTGGTTCGCCACCTCAAGTTGAGGAAGGTAACGGGTATCGTGATTTCAAGTCTGGTCTTGAGATTCTGTCTAACTGGCAAAGCCGTAGGTCAGTCTGCCGGCCCCAATAGGGGGACGGCAGAAGCCCCGGGTGCGCTGGCCAGCCACCGCCAGTGCGAGCATCCTGAGGTTGATTGTGACACTCAGGAGGGCACCGACGATGGCTAGTCAAACGGAACCTACGCCCACGTGCGTACTGGTGGCGATAGACATTGCAAAGCAGTGGAACGCCGCACTGATTGAATACCCGGGCGGCAGACGGCAGCGATTTCAATTCAAACATGCACACGAAGACTATGACTGCTTGGTCCAACTACTGCATAGCACCGGATCGAGCTGCAGAATTGGCTTCGAGCCGACCGGCGTCTACCACCGAACCCTGGCATACCGACTCTTGCAGGAGCGGTTTCAAGTTTGCCAAGTATCCTCAGTTGCGGGAGCTCGTTATCGCGACGCGATGTTCAATAGTTGGGACAAGAACGACCCAAAGGACGCCCAAGTCATTCTTGAGCTGCTCAAGCAGGGAATAACTCAGCGGTACCACGATCCTCTAGTTGAGGGCACACATGATCTCGAAGAGATTTCCAAGACTTACGAGCTGATTTCCCGTGCGCGCACCCGATTGCGACATGGGATCATCACACCCGCAATGACTGGTTCGTGCGTTTCCTGATGCAATTTCCCACCGCGGCAGCCGTTAGTGCACTGGGGCGCGCGGAGTTCGTTGCCGCGGCTTGGGACCTTTTTGCCAGCCGAGGTGTTGGGTCGATTCTTCTACTTGTACCTGGTGTTGGACCTGTACAGCCGCAAGATTATTGGCTGGGAGGTGCATGAGACGGACAGCTCGGATCATGCGGTAGATCTGGTGCGCCGCACGGCGTTGGCAGATAAAATCCATTCGCTGCCTGCGAAGCCGGTGCTTCACGGGGACAATGGGGCCACTCTCAAGGCCACTACGGTGCTTGCGATGTTGACGTGGTTGGGTATCCGAGCTTCCTACTCTCGACCGCGAGTCAGTGACGACAATGCCTTTGTCGAGTCGCTGTTCCGCAAGGTCAAATACCGACCCGAGTTCCCCACCAACGGCTTTGCGACCGTCGAGCATGCGCGTCAGTGGGTGAGGCAATTTACGAGTTGGTATAACAACGATCATCGTCACAGCGGTATCCGCTATGTGAGCCCCGCTCAGCGTCATGCGGGAAAGGATCGAGCTATCCTGGCTGCTCGCCACGAGCTCTACTCACAAATGAAAGCCGCCAACCCGGGGCGATGGTCACGCCATACACGCAACTGGACACCGGTCGCGGCGGTCACGCTGAACCCCGAGCGCGACTCGGTCGCCCAGGCCGCCGTTCACGAGGAGAAAAAGCGCTCCGCTGCATGAAATGAAGCGACAGGTAGCTTGACGCGCCCCGATTTTGGCAGAGGGCGCGACCTGCGACGGTTCGCACACCACAAACAATTTCTTAAGTACTGCGGGCTGGACCTCGCCAAAGCGCAGTCTGGCGTGTCGCGGGGGCACGAGCGCCTATCCAAGCGCGGCAACGCACGACTTCGCTGTGCCCTATGGCAAGCTTCAATCAGCGCCATCCGAATGCGCGAGAATGCGTTCCGCGACAAGTACACGAGATACATTGCGGCCGACCCTGAGAACCGGGACCGGCGACGCAAGGCACGCACTGCTGTCACCGCCAAGCTGGCTCGCGTGGCTTACTCGCTCGTCAAATTTGATCGGCCGTATCGCGGTCGCTTTGAAGTTGGCTTACCCAGGGGATCGATCTCTCTGAATGCAGCCCTCGAGGCCAAAAGGACCTCGTAGATCATGATCGGACCTTCCACTGGGACCCTACGCTGTTTTGGGATCGATGAGGGCTGGGCCCGTATACCTTCAGACCCTGTGTTTGCAAAAATGGTTAGCGGGATACCAACTGTGTCGAAGACCGCTGGGTGATTTGTCGTTGGGCAGACCTAGATCGACAAGGGTCGATAGCTGACACTATCGGCTAGAGGACAATGCGGGCGTCATGCCAACGTTGACTCCACACTTAGATCGTGATCAGAGTGGATGACGGTTCCACGCGGCTGCCGTCGTTTGACCGCCATCAAGACGGCATCGAGGACCAGTTGGCGGTGGAGAGTCGCCCTGGTTGCCCATCCTACGATTTTCCTGGAGAACAGGTCCATCACGATGGCGAGATACAGCCATCCCTCCCAGGTGCGGAGTGGAGTGAGAGACCGGCCGTAGTCGAACTATTTGCCGGTCTCTCCTCCCCGAACCGGACTTGCACCTTTCAGCGCATCCGGCTCTCCATTTAAGTGTTGCTGAAAGCAAAGACAAGATCCGCGTAGCGCGACTCGAAGGTATTACGCTCCTCCTCGCGCAGAATGTACGGGTTGCATTCCGGTCCCCGCCATTTGAATTGACTCTTCCGGCTCGTCACTAAACGCCGCAGTGCGACGCGACCGGTAGCTCCCCGACTGTTACGACCCCGAAGCACCCACGTCGTAGCCCGTCCCGGTTCCGGGGCTCGGATCCAGCGGCGACAAAGCGCCCTGAGCGAGGCTCGATGCTTGCGCGCGAGCCAGTAACCAAGCTTCCAGAAGACGATACGGTCCAATCGCTGGAACACCGTTGCCGTGTAGTCGGTGAATTGGTAGAAGTTGGCCCAACCCGCAAGAATGCGGTTCAGGTGCTCCACCTTGTCAATAGCGTTTACGCTGTAGTTGCTCGACAGCTCTTGAACAAGCTTTCGCGCTAGACCTCGATACTTCGTCCAAGGGATTGTTGTGACGGGGCGCATGCTACCGCGGGGACCTCGTTTGCGGATGATCCGATGGCCTAAGAAAACAAACCCGTCGTTCACATGGGTGATATGGGTTTTCTCCATATTCAATGTGAGCTTGAGTTCGCCTTCCAGAAAGCCCCGGCAGGCTTCACGCACTTCCTGCGCATGCGCCCGGGTACCTTTCACCACCACCGTAAAATCATCCGCGTAACGACAGTAGGCCACTGCTGGTTTCCACTGACGGTTTTCTCGCACGGTGATAGGTCGCCGCTTGAGAATTCCGAAGTTCCACGCCCACCGATCCTTTCGCACTTTCTTGCTCAGGTAGTTCTTTTCCATCCATTGATCAAACTCATTGAGCATGATGTTGGATAGCAAGGGAGATAGAACACCCCCTTGAGGAACGCCTTCGCTGGCGGCACGAAAGAGACCGCGATCAACACACCCTGCCTTGAGGAGTCTCCACAACAACGCCAGGAAACGTTGATCTACAATGCGCTTTCGCACGGCGCGCATCAAGAGCCGATGGTGGACGGTGTCAAAGTAGCTGGCCAGGTCGCCTTCAATGATCCAGCGCCCTGACACACTCTGTTCGCCTCCATCCTGCAGTTGAAACTTGACCGTTCGTATCGCATGGTGGACGCTGCGCTCGGGTCTGAAGCCGTAGGAAAGCCGATGAAAATCGCTCTCCCAGATCGGCTGCATCGCCATCAGCATGGCCCGTTCTACGATTCGATCCCGCAGACTCGGGATTCCTAAAGGTCTTCGCTTGGTCTTGTCACTCGCTTTGGGAATATACACACGCCGGGCCGGTAGTGGCTCATAGGTGCCCGCCAACAACTCTGCGCGTATTCTCGACAGCTCTTCCGGGAGGCAAGCCTCCAGGCGTCGCTTATCGATTCCGTCTACTCCCGCCGTTCGTGCTCCCCCAGAGGCCAGGATTATACGCGCGGCTTCCGCGAGCCAAGTTCTGTCGGCAATCAGTCGCAGGAGTCGATCGAACTTGCGTTCTTTGTTCTCCGTTGACCATCTTGCCAGCTTGTCTTGCATTTCACCGATTATCAAAGGTCTTCACCTCATTGCAGTCGGTTAATCAGTCGAACAAGCCACATAAACTGCTCCCCTTCGCCTTGTGACAGGCGTTCCCTGTCGCTGACTACTACGAGAGCTCCGCCAACTTGTACAGCCTCGGGGAACACACTCCCTTCACATCTGTTACAAGCCTTCCCTAGTTCACATGCCTGGACTCAAACACACGGGCGAGGTTGCCTATCGCAGTCTTTCCCCTTGCTTGCCGCAAGTCGTCGTGAGTGATGGAGTCTAGCGACGCACTCTCTCCATCGCCAACAGGGCGCCATACCTGTGAACCCTGCTTTTGCCGACCGGCCCCTACATGTGGCCTGCCAGTACTCACGTCCGGCCTGTTAAGTCGTGTAGGCCGGGGTGACCGTTTCAACCCTCAGATGCGTTTCAATAGGTTCGTGTTCCTCAACCGTCCCATGCTCAGCCTAGAGACTCATCTCGGCGTAACGACTTCGCCTCAAGCCCCGTTTCCCACGGACTACGTCACCTTGTCAGTGTTCGACAAGTCACCGCCGCTTCGGCTCACTCCCTCTCGTAGCAGAAGGAGGTCATGTTATAAACTCCATGAATTCCAGACATGCTCAAGCGCTGCTTCTCCCTACTGCGGCGGGGATCTACAGCGTCTAGGCGTACCATAGGTCAGGTCGGTCACCCACACCTGGTTCGGAGCCGTGGGCTGAAATTGTTGGTTCAGAAGATTCGGTGCCACAGGCAGGTTGTGACGCGAGTTGGTCGTAACCTTGAACCTGCGTCTCTGGCGGCAATACAAGCCCATGGAGCGGCGCAGCCGGGTGATCCTGTCTCGTCCTACCCGGATGCCGCTTGCTGCCAATTCCGGCTGTAGACGCCTCGGGCCATAGGTTTCGCGACTACGCTCGTGAGCGGTACGAATTTCAATCTTCAGCCGCTCATCCTCACGGGAGCGGGCCGAAGGTCCACGAGTGAGCCACTCGTAATAGCCACTGCGCGAGACCTCCAACACTCGACTCATCGCGCCAATCGAAAATATTCCTCGCCACTGCTTCATGAACGCGTACTTCACTGTGACTCCTTGGCAAAGTACGCTGCGGCTTTTTTTAGGATTTCTTTTTCCTGCTTAACTTCAGCCAATTCTTTGCGCAAACGCGCGATCTCGTTCTCCAGATCTCGCGCCGACTTTGCACCACTGACCGGACCTCGGCCGTGTTTAGCCGCTGCAATCCAGTTGGCAACGGTTCCCTTCGGCACCGACAGGCGTTGCGCCACCTCGGCCTGCGTCATCCCGTGTTCCAGAACCATCCGCACCGCCTCGGCACGCAGTTCCGGCGTGTACTGGTGTCCCGTCCTCTTCATCTTTCTCACGTCGCTTGCTCCTCTTGGATTGTACCAAGCGGCGTGTCCGATTTAGTCAGGCCACCTCAAACCGCCTCGCGGCCGGTAGAAACTGGATCGCAAAATGCGCTGCTTCGAAGAACGCCCAGGCCAGATACGGATTACCGTTCTTGGCATTGCCTTCGCCCTTTTTCTTTTCGTTGCTGATCCTCT
>Ga0207703_10004223_pt1 | contig 11839 bp, 7 predicted proteins | sample KBSSwiS12_FD_184304 | JGI IMG/M metagenome (GOLD analysis project Ga0207703, IMG submission 184304) | Switchgrass rhizosphere microbial communities from Kellogg Biological Station, Michigan, USA - KBS Switchgrass S1-2 (SPAdes) (version 2) | ecosystem: Host-associated > Plants > Roots >... | reverse complement strand
GAAGCGTCCCACCAATAACCGTCCGCGCGGGACGACCGCGATCCGAAATTCTTCGAGGTCCGATCCTCCTCAAGCCGCCCGTTATGGCGGGCACAGCACGATCTTGCCCTGCAATCCGCCGGCCTCAGCGGTTCGGCCATCTCCCAGCCCCTTCCGCTACAACCGCAAGTCAGCGGCGGATGTCACCCCCCGGCAAGACTCGGTTTCGCTGCCAAATCGCCGGATGCGGTCACCCTGCCCGGCTCCCCACCGAACAATGCTCGCATCATGAACAGGCTGAATGCGACGACACCCACCGTGAATACGAGGTCGCCCGGAACCCTCGCCCATACGAGCGCCTGCATGACTGGCCCGTGGATCACTTCAGCGCTGCGTGCGTACGCATAGTCCCGCGTGAAGCTTTGGTAGGCCTGGAACAGTCCCTGCGGGAACAGCGACAGGAAGACCATCATCGCCAAACCGATGTTGAGACACCAGAAGGACGTCTTGAGCAGCCGCTCGCTCCAGCGTGACGGATCCGACAGGCCGCGCATGCAGAACAATGTGAGCCCGATCCCGAGCATTCCGTAGACGCCGAACAGCGCCGCGTGGCCATGGGTCGCCGTCGTGTTCAGCCCCTGCATGTAATAAAGCGCGAGCGGCGGGTTGATGAAGAAGCCGAACAGGCCCGCACCCACCAGATTCCACACCAGAACGCTGGCGAAGAAGGCGAACGGCCAGCGGTAGACCTTCTGCCAGTCCTGCTGATGCTCGACCTTGGCGCGGTTGTAGGCCTCGAACCCGACGACCATCAGCGGCACCACCTCCAGCGCGGAGAATACCGCGCCGAGCGCGATTACCGCGGTCGGAGTCCCGCTGAAGTACAGGTGGTGGAACGTGCCCAGCACCCCGCCGCCGAGGAAGATAATCGTCGCCAACAGGACGGACGTGGAGGCAACCGATATTCGCACCAAACCCATTTTGACGAACAGCGCGGACACGATGGCTGTTGCGAAAACCTCGAAGATGCCTTCGACCCACAGGTGAACCACCCACCAGCGCCAATATTCCATGACCGAGATATGCGCGTGCTGGCCGTAGAGCAGGCCCGTACCGAACAGCAGGCCGATCGAAACCGTCGCGATCACGACCAGGAAGGTGAGCGAACGCCCTCCTTTCTGCTGCAACGCTGGCCACAGCCCCCGCAGCACCAATGCGGTCCACAAAAGCAGGCCGATGAACAGATAGATCTGCCAGAAGCGGCCGAGGTCGAGATATTCGTAGCCTTGGTCGCCAAACCAGAAATTCAAGCTGCCAGTGCCCATGTGACGATTGATCGCCAGCCATTCACCCGCGAACGATCCGACGACGATCACGAGCAGGCTGACGAACAGGAAGTTGACGCCGAACCGCTGGAACTTGGGTTCTTTCCCGCCCAGCAGCGGCGCCACATAGAGCCCGGTGGCAAGCCACGCGGTCGCGATCCACAGGACCGCCAGCTGCGTATGCCAGGTACGGGTCACGGCGTAGGGAAAATATTCGGCGAGAGGGAGGCCGTAGAGGCCCTGGCCCTCGACCGCATAATGGGCGGTGACGATCCCGAGCAGGACTTGTGCAAAGAACAAAGCCGTGACGACGAAGAAATATTTGGCCGTGGCCCGCATCGAAGGGGTGATGACGGCGCCCGCGAGGACGTCGGCCTTCGCAAACCCCGCAATGGGCTCGATATCGCGCCGCCACACGTCGAACTCGCGAGCGTAATACCAGACGAGTCCGCCGATCCCTCCAAGCAGGACAAAGATCGAAATGAAGGTCCACAAGAAGATCGAGCCCGGCGGTGTGTTGCCCACCAGCGGTTCGTGCGGCCAGTTGCTGGTATAGCTGATCGTGTCGCCCGGCCGCTGGGCCGACGTCGCCCATGCCGTCCAGAAGAAGAACGCCCCAAGCGCGTGCGCTTCGCTGCCTGTCAAAACGGCGTCGCGCGGCATCGCATAAAGCGCGCGGGCCTGATCCGCAGCCGGCGACCCATCGGTGAACAGGTCGCTGTAATAGGATGCCGTCTTGGCAATGGCGGCCGCACGCCGGTCGCTGACCGTGATTTCCTGGCTTTTGGGATCATAGCCGTTGGTGCGCATTTCGCGCTTGAGCATCGCACCGAACCGCGCCTGGTCGGGCTCTGGCAGTGCCTCGAACGAAGTGCCTGGCGCGGTTCCGGCGATCCCGTCGCGCAGGCTCAAGGCCTCGCGGTGCAACCAGTCCGCGCTCCAGTCGGGGGCGACATAGCTGCCATGCCCCCAGATCGATCCCTGCTGCATGCCGCCCATCGACTGCCAGACATTCTGGCCGCGCTGGATCTCGTCCTTGGTGTAGAGCAGCTGCCCGGAGACTGAGCGGACGGTCTCGGGGATGGGCGGCTTCGCCTGGTAGATTTGGAAGCCGAAGAAGAGCAGCGCGCCGAACATGACGACCATGCTCGCGCCAAAAATCACCCATAGCCTGCGAATTGAGAAATCAGCGGAATAATCGGACATGGTACGTCCCTCCGGGGCGGGCCCTTAGCAAGGCCCCTGCGCAAAAGAGCCGCTCCACCGGTTTTCCTGCGCTCACTGCTTAGCCCTAGTCGCTGGGTTCCTGAAAGCTTTGATATTCGTCAAAGCGCGATATTTGCATCCGGCGCTAAGGGGTTCCCAGACCCATGGAGCCATGGCGATCGCGACGATCGCCAGGCTGGTCCACTAACTTGCGAGCTTCCCCAGGCGCGCGGCATCCTCGAGCTTGATGCCGCGTGCCCCCTGTCGTCGGATGACCCCGTCTTTCTCCAGCTTGGTCAGCTGCCGGCTGACTGTCTCGATCGTAAGTCCGAGCAAGGAGCCAATCTCGCGGCGGGACAGCACCAGGTCGAACTCGCGCGCGGGATGGCAATCGGTGTCGTTCGCGGCGCGGGCGAGCGCCATCAGGAAACCGCCCACGCGCTGCATCGCCGAGCGGCCGGTCACGGCCGCCAGCAACCGCCGGCTTTCAGCAAGGTCCTGCGAGGAGCGCCGAAGCAGCGCCCGGCCGAGCTCTGGGAAGCGCTGAACCGCCAGCTCATATTGTGTGCGTGGGAAGACGCACAGCTCGACGTCGGTCAGCGCGACGATGTCATGGGCCGCGTGCGGGGAGAACAGCTCCCCGGCGAAACCTGCCGGATGGATGAGGGCGACAATATGCTCGGTCCCGTTCCCGTCGAAGGTCGATACCTTGAGGACGCCCTTCGTCAGCGTTGCCGCCATCGCATTGTCGTCGCCGGCAGCGAACAAGGTCTCACCGCGCTTTAAGCGCCGCCGGTGGCCGAGCTTGGCAAGATCGCGGCGCGCATCGGGATCAAGGGAAGCACAGGCAGCCCGGTCGCGAACGGCGCAAACGTCACAAGCGAGAGGATCTCGGCGCATGGTGATCTATTAGCCATGTCGCCGGCCGAAGTCAGCGAGCAGCCGGATTTGGATTTTCAAAGCGAGCTGTGGTCACCTGCTTGCCGCGGGCAAAAACAAGAGATCCTGATAGTCGAAGCTGAAATCAGCCGCGGGAGACACTGGTTTCATCGTCACGCGATCGACCTTGCCGTCGGAGTCGAGCGAAAAGGTCACGTAAGCGGGTTCGATCCACTTCAGCGACGGGTTCGTCTTGAACGTGTCGTACTGATGATGGGTCAACGGGCCGCTCATCCCGGTCGAATGCGGGAAGGTGATCGTCAGCCCGCTATCGGTTTTCCGCACGTTGATCGTGCCGTACCAGGGGTCGGAATAATCGCCGGCGTAGCGATCCAGCGGGAGCGATGGGCCCATCGTTGCCGGCGCGGATGCAGCCTGCTGCACTTCATTCGCGGCGGCGTTGAGCCGGGATTGCTTGAAGTCGTGGAATTTCTCGGGCCAATGACCCTGCGGAAGACCGAGATAATGGTCGAGCAGTTCGTACAGGAGGCCCCGGACGATCTCCCCCTCCTCGCTGTTGACGGCGATATAAATGCCGACATTCCTGTCGGGCAGCAAAGCAACCGCGGCGAGCGAGCCGAACACCGCTCCGCCGTGCCAGATGAGCTTCGCGCCGCGATAATCCTGAACGTCCCAACCCAGGGCATAGAGGGAGAAATTGGGGTCGGTAACCGCGAACTCGGCCGGGTAATGGCTGATGGGCTGAGGAGTCACCGGATTCCACATCTCCTTCGATTGTTCTTCCGAGAACAATCGGCTGGACGACCCGGGGATCTGCCCGTGGGCGAGTTGCGCGAGGAGCCAGCGAGTCATGTCGTTGGCGCTGATCGAAAGGCCGCCCGCGGGCGCGGCATTGGGTGCGATTGCAGCGCTCTCATCGAGAGGCGCCTGAGCGCCTAGCCCAACGATCGCGCCACCCGATCGGCTGTGCGGATGTCCACGATCCGGCTGGGCCTGGAACTCCGCGTCCGAAACCGTGGAGCGGCTCATTCCGAGCGGCTGGAAAATGTGCTGGCGAATATACTGTTCCCAGCTCTCGCCGCTGACTTCCTCAATCAGCTGGCCGGCCGCCATGTAGAGAATATTGTCGTAGGCGTAGGCGCTGCGGAAACTGGTGGCCGGCTTCAAATAACGGATCCGCCGCACCGTTTCCTTGCGCGAGAGTGTGCTGTTGGGAACGAACAGCAGGTCGCCTTCACCAAGGCCCAGACCGCTCCGATGGACGAGCAGGTCGCGTATCGTCATCTCGCGCGTCACCCAGGGGTCCCACATGCGAAAGTCGGGCATGTGGTCGATCACCTTGTCGTCCCATTTGATCTTGCCTTGATCGACGAGGGTTGCAAGCGCCGCCACAGTGAACGCCTTCCCGGTCGAACCCGTGGCGAAGATCGTGTCGGCGTCGACCGGCTGGTTCGTCCCAATCTCCCGCACGCCCCAGCCCTTGGCGAGCGTCGTGCGCCCGTTTTCGACGATTGCGATCGTCACTCCGGGCGCACCGTAGGATCGCCGAAGCTGCTCGACGCGCTGCTCGAACGCGGCGGGCGGCGCGGCCTCCGCCGGCACGGAAGCGAGCATCACCGCGGCGGCGACCGACGTTAGCAGGGCTTGCCTCAGCATGAACTTACTCCTGTGGCCGGGGGCGCTGGGACGGCTCGCCGCTGGCTCCGCGCGCGATTTGCCAAACGCCAATTGTCAGAAGCGGAAGGATGAACGTCGCAAGCAGGACGTAGGACAGGGCCCGATAGCCGTTGGCGATCAGCGCGACGAGGCCGAACCGGCTGGCCAGGAACATGCACCCGACGAGCAAGGTGGCGGCGATGGCCAGCCTCGAGCGGTGGGATAAAGAGCGGCCCCGCCGCGCCTGCCAGGCATGGTCGATCCGCTCGTTGATCGCGTGGACCGAACTCGTGCCGCTTTCGAGCAGCGCCGAGAAGATCATGGCCTGGAACAGCAGATGAAAGGCGGGGATGCCGATGCGCTGGAGCAGGTAATCCGACGGAAGGGTCGCGCTCTGAACGTCGGGATAGAATGCGACCATCGGGATGAAGAACAGCAGCGCCGGGAGCATCGTCAGCGGGCCGGCGATAACGCCCGCGACGACCGCGTCGCGGTCGCTCGTGAGGTGGCGGAGCACCGGCAGGATGACCACCGCGCCGATGATGTTGTAACCGAAATAGGTGATCCCGGAGAGGGCCCACCCAGTTGTTTGCGGATGAGCCTCGAAGCCGGCTGGAACTCGGCTGCCGAATTTGACGAGAGCGATGACGATGAAGAGCGCGTAGACCCCGTAGAGCAGGTAGGAAACGTCGCGGAACAACCGTTCGACCGCCGGATTGCCGAAAGCGACCACACCCGCGATGCAGGCCATCAAAGCGATGGTCCCAGCCCATTCAGGAGCGCCAAACACAGCGTTGCCGATCGCACCGGCGGCAGCACCATAGACGGCGAGAATCAGCACCACGAAGAGCAGATAGGCGAGCTCGAATATCGGCCAGGCCGGTCCGAGCAAGCGCTTGAAGAAGCTACGGTAGTCGAACGTCTGGAAGCGGCGCGCGGCGACGAAAGTGAGTGAGCAAAATATAGCGAACAGAAGTGTCGCAAAGAGGATCGCATAGAGCCCGCCCCAAGGACCCCGCGAAAGAAAGAATTCCGCGAGCTCGCGGCCGGTCGCATAGCCGCCGCCGATTACCACCGCTTTGACCCCCAGCCCGGGCAACAGCCAGCGTGAGAATCGGCTCGGCGCAGTCGTGCTCACTTCGTTGCCTCCAGCGAAGCGGCGCCCCACAGGGCTTCCGGCACGAAGATCTTGCCGTTCGAATATATGCGTTCGGCCAGCGGATCGTCGGCAAGGCCGTAGGGACCGTCCAGGTCGACGACGTCGCAAATCTGGCCGAGCAGGAAGCCGGGCGCCATCGCAAGGGTGGACCCGCCCATGTTTCCCACCATCACCTGCTTGCCCATGGCTCGCGCGGCCCGTGCCATCGCGATGGCCTCGGTCAGGCCGCCGCATTTGTCGAGCTTGATGTTGATCACGTCGAACAGTTCGCCGCGCTCGTTCAGTTCGGCGATGTCGAGAATGCTCTCGTCGGCCGCGATCGGTATTCCAGGCGACCATGCGCGCAGCAGATGTTCCTCGCCACGGCGAACGGGCTGTTCGACGAGAGCCACGCGATGGCGGCGTAGCATTTCGGAGAGGGCATCGAGATCGCTCGCCCGGAAGCCCTGATTGGCATCGACGGAGAGCCAGGTGTCCGGTCGAAGGCGGCGGACCAGCTCGAGTCGCTCGCGATCAGCCGCAATGTCGCCGTCGAGCTTGAGTTTGATCGCGTGGATGTGGCCGAGTGCGTGGATTCGCTCCTCGATGACTGCCGGTTCGTCGGCCGGCAGCGTGAACGTGGTCACCAGAGGGTGCGGCCGTGGAAGGCCGGCGAGCGACCATACCGGGACACGCGCCAGTTTTGAATCCAGCTCCCACAAGGCGCAGTCGAGGGCGTTGCGCGCTCCGCCGGGAGGAAGAGCGGTTTGCAGGTCTTTGCGGTTCATGCCGGCTTCGATTGCGACCCGGACTTGCTCGATCGTCTCGGACATCCGGTCCTGGTCGTCACCTGTATAATAGACTCCCGCCGCTTCCCCGCGCCCCTCGATGCCGCCATCCGCGATCGTCGCAATGATCGAAGGCATCGCATCGAAAACGTAACCGGAAATACGAAACGGTGAGGCAAAGCGCATCGCCGCCCGTTCGACGTTGAGAATTCGCTCTGCGGTGGCCGTCGCCATGCCCTTGGCATAGCAACTGAAACGAAAGTTTCAAATACAGAAACAGTTAGTCGATGCGATCGAACCCGTCATCCGTGAGGCGCCAGCTCTTGCCTGCCGCGACCGCCAACTGCTGGATCCCTGGGCCGGCGCAAACAGCTACGACGATGCACGGATCGGCGCTGGTCCGAACGTAGCCGTGCGCCATGCCGCTATCGAAATAGACTGAGTCGCCGGGACCGAGAGGCAGGGGCGCGTAGAGATCCGAATGCAGGTCCATGTGACCGCGGACAACGTAGAGATATTCCTCGCCTGCGTGGCGGACGAGACCGCCCAATTCTTCGACGCTTCGCGCCTCCACCTCGATGATGATCGGAATCATCATTTTACCGAGGAGATCGGCCGCCGGATAATGGTGCCGGTGCTTCTCTGATTCGGCGTCCCATTCGTGGCCGGCCCGAGTCACGCTGCGGCGGCCGACGGCCACCGGAGCGGTCGGCGGCGCGGGTTCGGAAATGATGTCCTTGAGGTCGACGTTGAGCGCCTGCGCGAGCCGTATGAGCTTGTCGTAAGTGAGCGACATCTTGCCGTTCTCGAGCTTCGACAGCGTCGAGTATGGGAGCCCGGCGCGAGCAGAGAGCGCGCGAAGGCTGAGACCCTGGGCAAGGCGGGCCTGCCTGATCGCCCGGCTCGGCCCCGGAACCAGAGGCTCCGACGACTCTTCCGCCGCCATCCGTTTCGTCCTTGATCCGACCATTGGAGCGATCCTAGAAACCAGTTGCTATTCCTGAAACACTTGGCATGATGCCACCAATCTAGTGGGGAGAGCTAGAGTGATGGCCCGCCGAACCTTCGCCTATTTGCTAACAGGGGCCTGCCTGGCTGCTTTCGCGGCCCAGGGGCATGCTCAGAATAATGCCGCGCCGGCTTCGCAGCCGAATTCCAGCCAGGTCGACACCGATCCCAACGCGATCATCATTACCGCGACGAAGCGGTCGCAGGTCCTGATCGACGTTCCGCAATCGGTCACCGTCGTTTCCGGAAAGACGCTCGAGACCCAGCACGCCAACAGCTTCCAGGATTATCTGAAGCTCGTGCCGGGGCTCCAGCTCGACCAGGACACGCCGGGCGCGGGACGCCTGATCCTTCGCGGCGTCAACACCGGCGGAGTCGCCTCGACTGTCGGCGTCTATGTCGACGAAACGCCGTTCGGATCGAGCAGCGGTCTCGTCAATGGCGCGGTTCTCGCCGGCGACTTCGACACGTTCGACGTCAACCGGATCGAGGTCCTGCGCGGGCCGCAGGGCACACTCTATGGCGCGAGTTCATTGGGCGGCGTGCTTCGCTTCGTCACCAATCTTCCGTCGACCGACAGGTTCATGGCTCGCGGACGGGGCGGGATCGAATCGGTCAAGGACGGCGAACTCGGCTACCTCGGTAATCTGATGTTGAACGTGCCCCTCGGCGACACGGTCGCCTTCCGGGCATCGGGAGTCTACCGCAAGGATGGCGGGTTCATCGACTCACCCGGCACGACCAATCTCGATCTCTTTGGCGTCCCCCTCACCTCCGACTCAGCGAAGAATATCAACGACTCCAAGAGCTACGGTGGCCGCGCTTCGTTGCTATTCAAGCCGAGCGCCGCGCTCTCCATCCGGCTTTCGGCGATCGCCCAGGACATCAAGGCGAATGCAGCGAGCCTGATCGAGGCCGACCCGGTGACGTTGAAGCCGTTGCATGGCCTGTCGCAGTCACAGTTCACCCCGAATTTTACGAACATTAGATACAGGGTCTACAACGGCACGGCGAACTACGACCTCGGTTTCGCCGAACTCACGTCCTCAACCAGCTATGCGACGCAGAAACAGCATTTCCGCGCGGATTTCACGTTTCCGCTCAGCAGTCTCGTCGCCTTCGCCTTCGCCATGGGGCCGAACGAATTTTTCGAATTGCAGGACACCAACGACAAGAAGTTCACGCAGGAAGTACGGCTGGCTGGGCAGTCGCACCTGCTCGACTGGCTCATGGGCGTCTATTACACCCGCGAAAAAGGCCTCATCGCTCAGGATTTCGTAGCGGTCGAGCCGGGCACGCTGACCCCGATCGATCCGATACCGATCCTGGGCACCGTACTCGGAACCGCGCGGGTCGATTCGAAGTATCGGGAGCTCGCCGGCTTCGCCAACGCGACGATCCACATCGCTCCGCAGTTCGATGTCGAACTCGGTGGCCGCTACAGTCACAACAAGCAGTCGGCGCATCAAGTGTCTGACGGTGCTCTCGCCGGTGGCTTCAATGATTTGCCCGTCGCGCATTCGTCGGAGAATGTGTTCACCTATTCACTCGCTCCGAAATTCAAGCTGAGCCAGAACGCGACGATCTATGCGCGCGTGGCCAAGGGCTTCCGGCCGGGCGGTCCGAACATCCTCCCGCCTGGCGCGCCCGCGGAGCTCGGGCACTACGATTCGGACTCGATCGTTAGCTACGAAGCGGGGGTGAAAGCAGAGACGAGGGATCATCGCTTCAGCATCGACGCCGCCGCCTTCCACATCAATTGGAAGGATATTCAACTCTTTGCAGTCGTCAGTGGATTCGGCATCAACGCGAATGGCAGTTCCGCGAAGAGCGACGGCTTCGAGTTCACCGCTACGGCGCGCCCAGTTCCCGGCCTCGATCTGTCTGCCAACGGTGCCTACACCAACGCGCGATTGACTGGAGATACGGACCCACTGGTCGGCGGCAGGGACGGCGACCGGCTTCCCTTCACTCCGAAATTCTCAGGGGCTTTGAATGCCGATTATTCGTGGCGGCTGGGCACCAATATGACTGCACACTTCGGGGGATCGCTCCGACACCTCTCGGGCCAGCACGCCAATTTCGATCCGGATTTCGTTGCCACGTTCGGGCGCCAGCGGCACATTCGCGCCTATGATGTCATCGACCTTAATGCCGGCGTGGATTTCGGCCGGTTCGATGTTCAGGCATATGTGAAGAATCTGAACAACAGCCATGGAGTGACATCGACGACCGGAACCACCGTGTTCGGGCCCTTCCCGCTGTTCCCCGATGGCGCGATCGGCACGGGCATCATCCGGCCGAGGACGTTCGGCGTGACCCTCGGGTTCGATTACTGAGAGAGGACTGACGAATGGCATGGTTGAAGTGGGCCCTGGCGGCCCTTGCCGCGCTGACAATTCCGGCGTCGGCGCAGTCGCCGACGCAGCTTCAGCCGACGCAGTCCAATAAAGCGGTTCTTTCAGCGTCAAAGGTGCCGGCGACGTCCGCCCCCGCCGCAGCCGCGCGCGAGCTTGCGAAAGCCGACGTCGACGCCTGGCTCGACGGGTTCATGCCCTATGCGCTGAAATCCGGCGGTATCCCGGGGGCCGTCGTGGTCGTGGTCAAGGACGGACAGCCCCTTACGATGCGCGGGTTCGGCTATTCCGACGTAAAGGCCCGCAAACCCGTCGACCCCGAGAACACCTTGTTCCGGCCCGGATCGGTCTCGAAGCTCTTTACCTGGACCGCCGTCATGCAGCAGGTCCAGGCGGGCAAGCTCGATCTCGACAAGGACATCAACACCTATCTCGACTTCAAGATTCCACCGAGGGACGGCAAGCCGATCACTCTCCGAAACATCATGACCCACACGCCGGGTTTTGCGGAAACCGCCAAATATCTGATCAGTTACGACAAGGCGCCGCCGCCGCTCAGCAAGGTCCTGTCGCGCGCGGTTCCGGATCGCATTTATGCGCCCGGCACGATGCCGGCCTATTCCAATTACGGAGCCTCGCTCGCCGGCTACATCGTCGAGCGGGTCTCAGGCGAACCGTTCAACAAATATGTCCAGAACCACATCCTGACGCCGCTTGGGATGACTCATTCAAGCTTCGACCAGCCGCTTCCAGCGAACCTCGCGCCGCTGATGTCGAAGGCCTATCAATATGGATCGGACGACCCCAAGCAATATGAAGTCATCGGCATGGCGCCGGCCGGGGCGCTGGCCGCGTCCGGAGCGGACATGGGCAAGTTCATGATCGCCCATCTCGCCAACGGCGGGCCCCTGCTGAATCCGGCGACCGCGCAGCTAATGCATGCGCCGGCAAACCACTTCTACACTGCGCTGCCGCCAATGGCGCTTGGCTTCTATCACGAGGACCGAAACGGGCTGAACATCGTGGGCCATGGCGGCGACACGATCTTTTTCCACTCCGATCTTCACCTGTTCCTGGACAAGAATGTCGGGCTTTTCATCTCGATGAACAGCATTGGAAAAGGCGCGGCGGGACACGCTTTGCGTGAACAATTGTTCGAGGATTTCACCGACCGCTATTTCCCGGCGCCGGATCAGAGCCTGCCGACGCTCGGCACCGCAAAGGCGCATGGGCAGGCGATCTCGGGCCATTATGTCAGCAGCCGCGCCGGCTCGTTCAACTGGCTCCGGGTGGCAGAGATCCTGGGACAAACTTCAGTCAGCGTCGACAAGGACGGGATCCTCGAAGCGTCGAGCGTCACCGATCCGTCGGGCGCGCCGCGCAAATGGCGTGAGGTCGCTCCGTGGACGTGGCAGGAAGTCAACGGGACGGACAAGCTTGAAGCCGTCGTCGATGGCGGCGGCCGAGTGAAGATGTTTTCAA
>Ga0207703_10004220_pt1 | contig 11845 bp, 19 predicted proteins | sample KBSSwiS12_FD_184304 | JGI IMG/M metagenome (GOLD analysis project Ga0207703, IMG submission 184304) | Switchgrass rhizosphere microbial communities from Kellogg Biological Station, Michigan, USA - KBS Switchgrass S1-2 (SPAdes) (version 2) | ecosystem: Host-associated > Plants > Roots >... | reverse complement strand
TAGACGCGCACTGTGTGCGGCGCCAATCGTCTGAGCGCCTGCAGTAGCTTGCCGCGCACGGGATCTGCCGTCTCTTCCATGTTCATTCTCCTTGTGGGAGCACGCTCGCGCATCGCTCCGCGTTGTCTAAGATCGCTGCGAACCTGCCGCGATAGCGCATCGTCTCGCGATCGAGTGTCACTTGCCCAAGCGCCGCTCTGAACTCTCGCCACGACTCAGGCGCGCGCCCCAGGAGCCTTGTCACCGCGAGCAGCCCGGACCGCGCCAGCCCTGGCAACCCATGGCGCAACTTGACCAGCGTCCAGTAGTCACGCCCCGTCCAGCGCGCGCCCACCGCGGCCAGGTCGAGGTCTGCAGCCGCCATGCAGTTTGCGATCAGCCCCACCGCCGCGACCGCTTGCGTCGACATCTCGGGCAACGTCAGCGGTCGCGCCAACACGCCCGTCCCTGGCACGCAGTACGCGCGCAGCTCCGAGCTCGCCACGCCCACCGCCCGGAGGTCGTCCGGGTTGTGGAGCTGCGCGATGCCGAGCTCGCGCGGCTCACCATCGGGCCCGCGCTGCGATGGGTCCCCGATGGCGCACGGGTTACCCCCGCTCTCGATCTCGATCCACTTGAGCGCGAATTCGAGGGGGATCTGGTGCGCGACACAGCCCGGCACGAGCAGCGCCATCCAGCGCGCCACGCTTGGCGCGCGTGGTCCGCGCCTGCCGAGCAGCCACGCGAGACCGAGCAGCCAGGCGATCATCTCACCGTCAGTCATCGGCGACGCCGGCGCCGTGGGCGCGAGTACCAGTCCAGCGCGGCCGCCGCCGCGAGCAGTCCACCGACCAGCCACCAATTTACCGGACGTGCGGTGACCTTGAGGATCGCGGCTCCGCGATGCGCTTTTGCGTACGCCTCGATCTTCTTCGTCAGTCCCGTGAAGATCACGCGCACCTGTTCTGCCGTCGGCGGATCTGTGTGGACGATATCCACCGGCCCGAGCTGTACCCCACCTTGCGCCATCGACTCCATTAGATCCTCGGCCGGCGGGTCATACTTCGGATCCGCGCTGTCGAGGACGCTCGCGATCATCGTGAACCCGTTTTGCGTCGTGATGACCGTCCACGACACTCCGTTGCTATCCTTGTATGACTCGTACGGCATGACGATCTCCTTACGGCGCGATCCTCCAATGGAAGCGCGCCGATGTGAATGTCGGTTGCAGGAGCGGATCCGAGAACACCCCGAGGATCACCGCGTTGTCTGGCACCGGGTGCCACATGACCGGCTCGGTGCACACGATGGTGCCGCCGGGGTTTACGATCCCCTGGTAGTGCGAGGTGATGACCTGGCCGCGATCGTCGTACCACGCGAGGACCGCCTTGGGCGGCCCGGTGAACGGCACCCGGCCGGTGGCCGCAGGGCTGTCGGTCACGTCGATTCGCACGCGCCGCGCGAAGTCTGGCACGTACATCAACGCGCCTTCGGTGAGCGCCGGCACCAGGAGCGCCCCGAGCGTCGCGTTCGGGATCGGTGCGAACGTGACTTCGTTCTGCGTCCAGCTGTTCGGCGCGGATGCGATCTGAAACGCCGGGTTCGTGGATGGCGTGACGATCTTGACCCGCGTTGACAGGTTGAGATTGTTCTCGATGTCCAGGAACGTAATGATCGTCCCCGCCGGCACATGCAGCCGCAGCGCCGTGTTGCCTGGACTTGGCGTGATGACTCCCGCCGCGTCGATCTTCGCATCGTCCTGGCGAAAGATCGGCGCGCCCACTGAGTTCAGCGTGGCGATTGTGAGCGTCGGCGTGTCCGAGAAGTTGCGCGGCCCCACCACCGCATCCCACCCAGCGAACGGCGCGACGTCCTGGACCGCCGATCCCCGTAGCGTTCCGCCAAGGAACGTGTCCGACACGAGGAAGTGATTCTGCGCGTTGACCTCGCCACCTTCGCGATCGTTGATGACGACGGTCGCGATTAGCGACAGTTCAGCGCCACCGCCATCGGTCGCGACGCTGGACTCCTGGACGATTGTCGCCTGGAACATCGGAAACGCCGTCGACGGGATCGGCGGCGTACCGAGCCCGCCGACCATTTGCCCCGCCCAGACTTCGACATACGTCCCCGTGACGACGATCGACGCGCCTTGCATCGGCCACTGCGCGACCAGCCGATTCGGCCTGGCTCCCTCGCCGGTACCCCACGCGATCTCGACGAACGCGTCCCTGATGTCCGCTCCGTTCGCTGGATCCGTGGCGTCGAAGATCGGCGACGCGCGACGGGGCGGGATGATTGGGTTGGAGAGCAACCAGAAGTCGTATTGGTACTGCTGTCCCTCGTATAGACTGAACGATCCCCCTGGATCACCCGGGTGCCCCACCGCCGCGTCGTCGCTGCGATCGACTCGCCCGAGCGTTACACGCCACGCTTGCGCCACCCCTGTGTCCACCCTGACGCGCGCGAGTGGCACGAGCTGCGCCTGGTTGAATTCGCCGTATGGCAGGACCTTACGATCGGAGATGTTGCTCTGGAATAGTTCGTCTGGCATGAGTCTCATCGTCGCGTTCCTTCCTTCTGTGGGGCCTGGCCGACCGACAGCGCCGAGCTCGTGCGCGCGAGCTCGGCAACGATCGGCTCACCAGTATGTCGGCTGGTAGTAGCCTGGCACGCCGGGATAGCCCTGCGAGTACCCCGGCTGTGGTCCCGGTTGCTGGCCGGGGTAGCCCGGAAACACCGCCTGCTGCCCGTAGCCCGGATACGAACCCTCCGCGAAGCTCTGCGCGCCCCACAACGAGATGGCCGCCGCATCGTCGAGCGACAGCGGCTGTGGTTGCTGGTACAGCGTTTCCCACCCCGGCGGATAGGCCGGGTAGGGGTACTGCTGCGGCGGCATCGGGTACGGATACGGCGTCGGGTATGGCGACGGGTACGGGTTGAACGGCGGTGCCATCGTTGGCGGCAACGGCTGGCCATACGGATCGACGAGCGGGTTTCCGTACGGGTCCGTCGGCACTTGCTGCTGCAGCCCCGGCCCGATGCGCGTTCGCGTCCCTTCCCTGGCCGCACGCGCCGCCTGGTTGTACGTGCGATCGAGGACGCGCACGCCGCCGCCACCCTGCGGCGCGGTAGATCCCGACTTCGCGTGCAGCGCAGCGTTCGCGGCTTTGGCCGCTTGCGCCGCGAGATAGGCCGGTGGCGCGACCAGCGCGAGCGCGTCGTCGAACCAGCCGCTGACCTCTTGCTCCTTCTCTGCCTTCTCCTTCGCGGCCACCACCGTTTTCGCGAGCTTCTTCTGCGCCGGCGACGCTCGCGCGTCCTCGATCAGCGCCCGCAGCCCCGCCGGCGACATGCTCGCGATTTTGTCGGCGATGGCGATCGCAAGCACCGCCTGCGGCGGCAGCACGGACGCGACGGCGGGGTTCGAGACGATCGCGCTGATCGTGTGCATGACCTTCGTCAGCGCAGACCATGGGTCGAACCCGATCTCTGCGGCTTGCAGTCGCTTGCCGCCCCCGAGTGGCAGATCGAGCGCCCCGATGTAGTGCGTACCCAGGTCCCGGATACAGATCTTTGGCTTTTGCTTCATGTTGTGTTGCTCCTTGCTGAGCATGATCCTGCTCGGATCTTCGAGCTCGCCAGTCGCGCGCCGCACGATGATATGAAACGTCCGCCGGTTCGTTCTGATGCAGACCGCGGTGGCCGGTTCACCGTCCCTGCGAAGCTGCGCCGTGCGGATGCACGACAGATCCTCGCAGTCACCTTCACCGTTTTTGAACACCACCGCGATCGAGTCCCAGCGTTCGCGCCCCTTGGGCTCTCGCCGGTAGCGCACATCACTGGCGTAGAGCGGTGGAAACGGGCGCCCGGCGAGCTCGGCCGCAGTCATCTGCTCGAGGTTCTGCGCCACGAGCCCCTCAAGTGCTGCCGTGATCTCGGCCGGGTTCGCCCGTAACCACATCTCTACCCGGATCGCCATGGCGGCCTACGAGCCCACCGTCTCGCCGAACAGCGTGGTCGCGATCGCCACGGTGTCCGTCGTCGTCGGCGCTGCGCTGATCGCGTAGTTCACCGTGATGTCGAGCGCCGTGGAGCACGCGCTGAGCTCGACGTTCGTATCGAATGCGGTCGCCGCGAACGCTCCCGCGCCGACCGGACCCGTCGACACGAACTGGTTGTTCACGCCGATCGTGAGCGAGGTGATCGTCACCAGGCCGGTGGCCGTCGTGCCCGTCCGCGCGATGTCCGACACGAGCCGCTTGCCCTTGAACGGCTTCTGGGGCCGCGTCGTCGCCGGCAGCGTGAGCCCCGACGTCGCGGTGAAGGTGATCGTATTGAACCCGAGCGGCTGCAGCTTCACGCCGATCGCCGGCGCGCCCGGGATGCTCGGCATGATGCGCCCGGCCGGGATCCCGTAGTTGCCTTGCGGACGGAACCCCTGATAGGGAACCATGCGGTTGAACATCGCCGGCGCCGCCATCGGCAGCGGGCGCTGACCGCCGTAGCCGCCCCAGTGGACCGGCAGCGCGCCGACGACATCCGCGATGTCGTTGAAGTAGGCGCCAACTTCCTCTTGACCGTTATTCCAGTAGCCATTTCCGATCGTAAGAGCCATCTGAGCTCTCCTTGTGTTCTGAGTTGATGCTGGGATCTGAGCGATCCCGCCATGCCCTCGGCCCTCCCTCCGAGGGCATGACGGACCCGTCAGGCCTCGACGTCCATGACGTCGTCGTCCCCCACCCACTTGAACGCGGTCCCCTGCTCGCCGAGCTTCAGGAACGCCGCGATCACACCGACCCATCCCGCCGCGCGCAGCCACGGCCGGAACCGACCCCCGAACCCGGTGAACTTGCCGATCGCACCGAGCGTCAGTCCGGCCGTGGCCGCTCCTCCGAACGTCTTCGTTCCGGGGATCTTCTGCACCAGATCGTAGACCTTCGAGCCGAGCGGACCCGAGTTGGTACCCGCTACGTTCGCGAGCACGAGCGCCGTTCCGGCGAGCTTGGCGACCGTGACGCCACCCGACCCGCTGCCGCGGCGCCGGCGATGCGTCGTCGCCTTGTGGTGCGGGTGCGTCGCGCGGCGCCGGCGATGCGTCGCGCGCCCTGCCGGCGGCACGACGACGATCGCTGTGGTGCGCCTCGACTTCGAGCGCGAATGCGAGCGGGTTCGGCCGTCGCCGACGCGCCCTCCGCCTTTCTTGAACTGTCCTTTCCGAGCCATAGTCACCTCTTGCGTGGGCGCCGGGATCGGCGCGGGTTATGCGACAACGCCCAAGCGACGCCCCATATGAGCGCCACCGGGATCGCAACCTTGGACAGCGACTTGATGATCGCTGTGATGGGATCGTCGATCGTGAGACCGCCGCCCGGACACGTCCACTTGCCGGTCCGCGGATCCTTCACTGGCTTGGCTGGCTTGCCCGTCACCGGATCCTTGCACGCCGGCAGTGGGACCTTGAACGCCGCGTCTGCGCCATCTTGCTGGAGTGCCTTACGGACGGACGCGATCGTGTCCTTGTCGTTGAAGAGATCTTCGAGGTCGAGGCGCGCGTCGCGCTGCACACCTTCCGCTTCGAGCACCGCCGCCAGGCGCTCGACTTCGGCGTGCAGCGGAACCGCGATCTCTGCGGGGTATTCCGCGTCCGCTTGCGCCGTCCCGGCCGACAGCTGATCGCTGTCTGGACTCCAGCCGTACGCCACCGCGGCGAACTGGTACCACAGCGGGAACGCCGCGCTACGCTGCGCGACGCGGCGCAGCGCCATCACGACCGCGAGCGCCTCGCGATTCGTCCAGCGCGGCGCCGCGCCCCCCTCGTCATCCGTCACGACGCCGCGCGACGAGCGCTCCCACAGCGCCGCCATGACATTCGGCCAGGTAGATCCGGTGACCGTCCTCGGCAGCGTGAAGCGTTCTGGCATGGGGTAGTCCGCTCGCTTCCCCAAGCGACCGACATGTACCACACGCCTACGACGTCAGGCAAGCAGCGGCGCTGCGGACATCTCGCGGCGAGCTCGATCGAACCAGATCGCCCACGACCGCTGCTCATGGTCAACCAGCCACAGCGCGACGATCTCTGCGCCCACCGCTTCGACTTGCAGCTCGACGACGCCGAGCACACGAGCGCTGTGCAGCCCCTGCGGCATCGTCATGTGACGCTTCGCGGTGACCGGTGGCAACACGACCGATGGCATCGTCGGCGGAATGCCGAGACCGCTCAGCTCTTGCTGCGGTGCGACCGCGACCGTTGCCGGTCCACGCGCGGCGAGTTGCGCGATCTGCTCGCTTAGCGCCATCGCGAACTTGTGCACGCCGGCGATCCTGGCGTTTAGTGATTCCATGGCCTGCAACCACACCGTGACCCCCGGATCCGCGCCCGGATCCCGCACTTCCACCGTGAGCTTCTCTGGCGGCCCGCCCGACGGCACTATCGCCGCCTGCTGGCGCTCCGTGTTGCAGTCCGCGCACACACATTGATCGTTGTGTCCATTCCTCATGATGATCTCCCTACTGGTCTGTTGTCTTCTCGGATCGACTGTGACAGGTAGCCGGCGATCACTCCTAGCATCGTTGCCGCCTCGCCCGCCAACCTGCCATAGATGCTCAAGATGCAGATCGCGACGACGACGACGCAGAGACTCAGGATCTGCGCGATCTTCACCGCGGTTCCCATGGTTATTCGTCCGTTCCTTTGCATGTTTCCCCGCGGCAGGATTGCGCGCTTATACCATGACTTGCGTGTGATTCGCGTCCGCGGTTCGAACGCTCGTGGTACCCTCCGCGACCATGTCCAAGGAAACCCTCATCGCTTGCCTGTTTTCGCTCCTCGCGTGGGATGTCCTTCGCTTCGCGATCCGCCGCACCCTGCTGGTGTTCGCCATGCGGCGCATGTCGCCGGCCCAGGTCGCCATGCTCGTGAACCCCACCGCCCCACCGCCGATCGACGACGAGTCGTTGCGCGACGAAGACGCGTTCCGCGACGGCTGGCGCGCGTGCGAGCGGTGCCGGCGCCTCCCCCCGTCGATCGACGACGATCACATCATGCATCACTACTCGTTCGACGGCTCGACCAAGGAGAAGACCGGCACATGCGTGGCCGACGATCTCGCCAAGGAGCGCGCGCGATGATGCACATGGCTCGCTGCACCCCCGACTCACGGCCGCGCGTGGCTCCGCTTCGCGTCCGTGAGCTCAAGCGCCACCTGCGGCGGACCACGCTCCACGAAGTAGCCTACGCGCTCCGCACGCGCGCGCAGCACAGCGCCGGGTAGCAGCTCCTGCAACGAGCACGGCGCCCCTAGCGATCGCACGTGCTCGCCGCAGCACGCGCACGTCGTGTCCGCCGGGATCCAGAACCCGCGCGACGTGGACACCTTGCGCCGCGATCGGAACGCGACGAGTAGCTCGCCTGCTTTCGCTCCGGTGAACTCCTCGGGATCGATACCCTTGGTTACGTACTTCGCGAGGTAGTGCCCCGCCGCGAGCGAGCCGTCGCCCCCACGGCGCGGCGCCTGGACGTCGAGCACGTGCGCGCCCGGCATGCAGCGCTCCCAGATCTCCCACAGCCCCCGCGCCGCCCGCTTCGCGCGCTCTCCCTTGCGGCGCGGCGCCCACAGATCTGCATCGTAGTGGCTGGCTTGCTTCGCGGTGTACGGGACCCACGAGCTCACGACAGCGAGGTGCGCGTGCAGATGCCCGTCGCCCCGCGATCCGGCCGTCGCTTCCCACGTCAACGCGTACGTTCGCCACCACCCCGCCGCGGCGGCGTGCTTCTGCAGCTTGCGGACCGCGCGCCCCATCGACTTGCGGTCCGTCTCGAGATCTCCCGAGTGCGGCGCCGTCAGCGTGATTAGGTAGATCCCTGGCCGCATGCCTCGCCGGCGGTAGTGCGGCGTTGCGTCCCACGCCGCGCGCGCCCGGCGTAGCGCCGCGTCCATGCCCGCGACGATCTTTTTCCGCCACCTCATCGAGTGGCGACGGCGACAGCGCCCGCACAACTGCGGCTGATCACACCCTACCTTCACCTCGCGAACGCCACACGAGCAGATCGTCTGCCGCCAACGCTGGCCGCATGCGGCCGCGATGTCGCTGCGCGGCAGCGCGAGCGCCCGAGCTCGATGTTCGGCCCACTCCGCGGACCGCAGCGCGACCACGCGCAACCGGGGGCAGTCCTCGGGCAGTCGCTGCGCTTGGCGCCGGCGCCGGCGAGCTCGCTGGCCGAGCGACCGCATGGCTGGCTTGACGCGTGTGCGCCAGACGTACTCGAGGTCGGCCGACCACTCCCGATTGCCGAGTCCCGGGGCCTGCTTGGCAGTTGTGCCTAGGCGTTGAACTCTACCGGCAGCGCGGCGTCTCGTGCTTGACGCTAGCCCTCGATCATGGTCATGTAGGTGTGGGAGCGAGATGGACGCTTCCTCCGGCGCCGGTGGGCCTCACACCCCCGGCGCCTTTTTTTGCTGCAGCGCGCCGATGGTGCGCCCGCTTGACCCGGGAGTGCAACCTGTACGAGCGTTCAGATGCCCCCACGCCGGCCGTACACGCTTCCCCAAGCAGGTTCCGGCGCCCGGGGGCGCTCCTTCCGGCCGGCGAGCTCGGCGAGCTGCAAGGGCCGCTACGACGGCGCTAGCGAGCTCAGCGCGGCTTGACACGTCCGACGCCCCTGCGCCAGACTGCTCGGTGCCCGGGGAAGCTCCTCCCTCGCACTTCGGTCGCTGGACACGCTCGATGGCCGCGAGGGAGGAGCCGACCTGATCAGACCCGCGCGGCCAGGAGGTGCACGAACCCAAGCCCTGCGAGCTCGAGCGGCTTTGGCGTGCTCACCGACTTCCAGTCGCACGTACACTCCAGATGCCACCTCACGAACCCGTCGACGATCTCTGCGACGTTTACCGCGCCTGCGAATGCCTCGATCGCCAGCGGCGCCGCGCTACCGAAGAACGCCCACCGGTAGAACGTCTGCGTCGACTCGTCGGGCCGCGTCCCTACGAGCGTCAGCACGTGCAGATCCTTGCCGACTGGACTCACTTGAACCACCCGATCTCGAACGCACGCCAGACGAGCTCGATGTCATGCCGGCACTCGAGCTTCCGCAGCACGCGCCCCTTGTGCGCGTCAACCGTCCGCACGCTGAGTTCGAGCTCCTCGGCGATCTCCGTTCGTGTCATCCCATAGAGCGTCATGGCGCCGACCTCGCGCTCCCTCAGCGTGAGCCTACGGAACCTCGGATCGAGCACTGCTGCCTCGTTCCAGCTCTGCATGCGCTGTTGCGCGCTATCCACTACAGGCATGGTCCCCTCGCTCTGCGATCGACTTGATCATGTCGTACGGGAAGGCGTGGATCCCCATTAGAAGATCGCGCATGTGCTCGGCCGGCATGACCATGCACGCTTCGGTGCGCTCGCCGCGGATGAAGGCTACCGAGCCGAGCTCGCTGCGCGCGCAGAACTCGACTCGACACGTCCACCCCGCGCACGTCACCTCCGCCGACCACGTCATGCTGCGCGCTTCCGGTTGCTCGGCGAGCGCTTGCGCGAGCGTCGTCAGATCATCCCGATCGTCCGCTTCCATGACCGTCAAGTCTTGTCGGTGCGCCGGTACCACGACCTCGCGCGCGAGGTCGAGAGCGCGCTCCATGTCCTGCGCCCCCACCGTGAACATCACCACGTATTTTTTCATCCTGGATCTCCTTGCTTGGTTGTTTGCTGACCGACCGACAGCTCCGAGCTCGCCGAGCTCGGCGCTAGCAGCTCGCCAGCTACCGCTTGCGGCGCGGGTTCGGGAGTCGCCCCGCCGCGGTCTCTTCGTCACGCACCGCCCACCCCACGATGAACGCGTTCGCGAGCTCGTCCTCGATCAGCTCAAGATCCTTCACGCACTCGTGCATCATCATCGTCTCGCCTGGCTTCATGTGGAGCCGCTCGCTGATGTGGTTCAAGAGCCGCTGCTTGGCGAACGTTCGCGCGCGGTCCGCCTGCTCGGCCGCTCGCGCGACCGCTCGCTCACCGCTCACGACTGCACCTCCGCCGCGACCGCGAGCACCGCCCTGGCGAGCTCGCATCCATGCCCCGTGCACTCGCCCGCCGCACATGGCTGGTAGGCCGTCGCGGACGCGACCACGCGCTCCCAATCGACGAGCGGGATCGCGATGTACAGCTCGCCCGTCTCAGTCACGGTCACCAGGCCCGCCCTGCCCGTCGCCAGGCCAATCAGTGCGCTCACGCCTTCACCTCCGCCCCGGCGAGCTCGAGCTGCTTGGGCTTGCGCGCCTTGCCCTTGCCCTTGCCCTTGCCCTTGCCCTTGCCCGGCGCCGGCGCCTTGCGCTTGACCGGCGCCGACAGCGCGCGCTCCCACGCGTCCGTGTGCCCCTTCGCCCACGTCACGAACTGCTCGCGATGGAGCGCCGCGTAGGCCAGCGCCGCCCGGATGCCGTCGCCGAGCGCCTGATCCTTGCCCGCTGCCGCCCGGAACGCCGCGGTCCACTCGACCGGTCCGTTCGCCTGGAACTTCCTCGTACCTGCATCGGTGAAGTGCCCCGGTTGCTTCGTCGTCGCCATGTTGCCTCTTTCCTTCCCCCGAGAGATCGGGGGTTTCTACTTGTGCCATGCCCCGTATCGGAGGTCAAGCACTTTTCGTAGCGTCGCCGGCGAGGACCTGGCCGAGCTCGCCGGCGCCCGGGGCTTATCTAACATCCTTGCGGCCGACACCGAGGCGTGGTTAGATAAGCCATGCCCACCCCCAAGATCGCCCGACCCGCTGCGCCGGCCGAGCTCGAACCTCCGCGCCACCTGGCCGGCGTGACCTACCAACTCAAGTGGATCTGGTGCGGGCGCCGCACGTGCGGCAAGTGGCATGGCCCCTACTGGTACGCGTTCGCCCGATCCGGCGGCAGGGTCAAGGCGACCTACATCGGCCGCACGCTTCCTCCGGCGATCGACGACGCTACCCGGGCAGGGGCACCGACAACACAACCTTGTGCACCGATCCCGTCCGGCGATGTTCGTGGACCGCCCGAGCGCACGCGTCCGCCTCGTTCGGGTACCAGTCGACCGGTTCGCAGAGCTCGCCGGCGACGCACTCGAGCTCGCTCGCCATCTCCTTCGTGAGCACGAGCACCGCTTCCGGTCTGAGGACCTTGAGCACCCAGTACTCCGCGCGCTTGGCCGCCACGTCTGTCACTTGGGCGCTCCGTTCGGTGGCGGCTGCGTTGCTGGCTTCGCGGCTGCGATGCGTCGCGAGCCCATGAGGCCAGCGAGCAGCGGCCCGAACTGCTGCATCAGCTTCGGGCTAGCTTCCAGGATCTTGAGGATCTGGTCGAGACCGTCATCCGCGTTCGCGGTTGCGCGGATCGTCGCGAGCTCTGCGGCTGCGTCTCGCTGCTGCCGCATGAGCTCTACGATCTCCCTCGTCGCTTGGGTCTGCACCTCGAGGATCCCCTGCATCGCCCCGAACATCGCAGCGTGCTCCTTGCCCACCATCTGCAGCGCCATCGTCTGCGCGCGCAACATCAGATCGAGATACCAGCGCATATGCTGCGCGTGCTCCGGGATCGGGACATTGGGCAGCAGATCATCTCCCTCGGCCGGATCCTCGCGTTGCTCGACATAGCCCAGCACCGCGCCGCCCTTGGCGCGCAGCTCGCAGCGCAGCCATGGTCTCGCCTCGATCGTTTCGATGACCTGCGTCCATCTCTTGCGGCGCGTTGGTACTGCGATGTCTCTGTGTTCGTCCGAGCTGTCGTAGACGCGCACTGTGTGCGGCGCCAATCGTCTGAGCGCCTGCAGTAGCTTGCCGCGCACGGGATCTGCCGTCTCTTCCATGTTCATTCTCCTTGTGGGAGCACGCTCGCGCATCGCTCCGCGTTGTC
>Ga0207703_10004212_pt1 | contig 11859 bp, 10 predicted proteins | sample KBSSwiS12_FD_184304 | JGI IMG/M metagenome (GOLD analysis project Ga0207703, IMG submission 184304) | Switchgrass rhizosphere microbial communities from Kellogg Biological Station, Michigan, USA - KBS Switchgrass S1-2 (SPAdes) (version 2) | ecosystem: Host-associated > Plants > Roots >... | reverse complement strand
ATCGAGGAGGGGCTGCCGAAAAAGCAGGCGGCCATGGTCGGGGCCAAGGAAATCGCCTTCGCGGTGATTGCCATGACCCTGACGCTGGCCTCGGTGTTCGCGCCGCTGGCCTTCGCCACCGGCCGCACCGGGCGCCTGTTCATCGAGTTCGCCCTGACCCTGGCCGGCGCCGTGATGGTGTCCGGATTCATGGCGCTCACGCTCACTCCCATGATGTGTTCGGTGCTGCTGCGCCACGAGACCAAGCACTCCTGGATCTACAACAAGATCGAGGCCGGCTTCGAGGCCTTCATCGGCGGCTACCGCCGGCTGCTCGCCGCGGCGCTGGGGGCGCGCTGGGTGGTGGTGCTGGGCTGGTTCATCACCATGGCAGTCGGGGCGGCGCTGTTCCTGTCGCTCAAGTCGGAGCTGTCGCCCATCGAGGATCGCGGGCTCATTTTCGCCGCCGTCACCGCACCGCAAGGTTCGACGCCCACCTACACGGGCAACCAGATGAAGCCCGTGGAAGCGTATTACAGCCAGATCCCGGAGGCCTTCGCCTATACCGCCATCGCCGGCTTCCCCACGGTGGTGGACGGCAATGCGGTGCTGCGCCTCAAGCCCTGGGAGGAGCGCAAGAAATCGCAGCAGCAGATCGCCGACGAACTGCGACCCAAGCTCAACGCCATACCGGGCGCGCAGGTGTTCGCCATCAACCCGCCGTCGCTGGGCCAGCGCTTCCGCTCCACGCCCATCGAATACGTCATCATGGCGCAGGTGCCCTATCCCGAACTGCAGGGCATCGTGGACCGCTTCCTGGAGGAGGCGCGCAAGTTCCCCGGCGCGCAGAACCTGCAGATCGACCTGCGCCTGAACACGCCCGAGGTGCGGGTGCAGATCAACCGCGACAAGCTGGGCGACGTGGGCGTGAACGTGGACACCGTGGGCCGCACCCTGGAGACCATGCTGGGCGGGCGGCAGGTGACGCGCTTCAAGCGCGACGGCGAGCAGTACGACGTCATCGTGCAGGTGGCGCCGGTGGACCGCTCCTCGCCCGCCGACATCAGCGACATCTACGTGCGCAGCCGCGCCAACACCATGATCCAGCTCGCCAACTTCGTGGACGTGCGCGAGGGCGTGGCGCCGCAGTCGCTCAACCACTTCCAGCGCCTGCGCGCGGTGAAGATCACCGGCACCCTGGCGCCGGGCTACACCATCGACGACGCGTTGAAGGCCTTCGACGCCGCCGCCAAGGTGGCGCTGCCGCCCACCGCGCAGACCGGGCTGGACGGCCAGTCGCTGGAATTCCGCTCCACCGGCGCCGAGATCTACTTCGTGTTCGTGGTGGCGCTGTTCTTCATCTACTTGGTGCTGTCGGCGCAATTCGAGAGCTTCATCTCGCCCTTCGTCATCATGCTGTCGGTGCCGCTGTCCATGGCCGGGGCGCTGTTCCTGCTGTGGCTCACGGGCGGCACGCTCAACATCTACAGCCAGGTGGGGCTGATCACGCTGGTGGGCCTGATCACCAAGCACGGCATCCTGATCGTGGAGTTCACCAACCAGTTGCGCGCCAAGGGCGAGGAAATGACCGAGGCCATCATCAATGCCGCCACCATGCGGCTGCGGCCCATTCTCATGACCACCGGCGCCATGGTGCTGGGCGCCGCGCCGCTGGCGCTGGCGCACGGCGCCGGCGCCGAGTCGCGCACCCAGATCGGCTGGGTGATCGTGGGCGGCATGAGCTTCGGCACCCTGCTCACGCTGTTCGTGGTGCCCGTGGCCTATTCGTTGCTCGCGCGCAAAGCCCACGTCGAGGCGCACGGCATGGAAGAAGTGCCTGTCGGACATGCGCACCCGCCGGGCGGCGGAGTGCTGGGGCACGCCGTGCCGCAGCGGCGGGCGGAGTAGCCGCCTGCAATAACCGCCGCCCTGGCAACATCGGGCGGCGCGTCCGCACATACAATGCGGCTTCGGGGGTAGTGAACAAGGGGGCGCCCAGCGCCCCCTTGTATATCCCCCTGACTTCAGAGGAAGGTGCTGCGCACCTTGAACGTTCTCTAGAGAGAAGCCATGCTCAGCGTTGAAGACGTCGCCGCCGTTCCCCTGTTCGCGGGGCTGTCCCGCGGCGACCTCGAGCGGCTGGCCCGCACCTCGGCCGACCTGCGCCTCAACCCGGGCGAGTTCGCCGTGCACGAGGGCGGCGAGCGCGCCCTGTTCGCCGTGCTGTCCGGCAAGGTCCAGGTGGTCAAGACCGTGGACGGCGTGGAGCGCACCCTGGGCTGGCGGCTGCCGGGCGCGATTTTCGGCGAAGTGCCCATGGCGCTCGGCACGCCCTTTCCCGGCGGCTACCGCGCCGCCGAGGCGTCGCGCGTCATGCGCATCGAGCCGCTGGAGTATTACGCCGTCGCGGCCTCGTCCCAGGACATTTCACTCAAGCTGAGCGCGCTGGCGCGCGAGCGCATGGGCGGCCTGCAAAGCATCAACGCCGAGCCGCAAAAGCCGCGCGTGCTGCTGGTGGGCCACCGCTGGGACGCCGAGTGCGGCAGCCTGCGCCAGTTCCTGGCGCGCAACCAGATCACCTTCAAGTGGCTCACGCCCGACGCGCCCGACCTGTCCGCGCACTGGCCCGAGCCGGTCAGCGGCAGCCCGGCGGTGCGCTTTTCAGACGGCGAAGTCGTGGCCAAGCCGCGGGTGCGCGATCTCGCCACCCGCCTGGGCCTGCAGACCGCGCCGCGCGGCGCCGAATACGACGTGGCCGTCATCGGCGGCGGGCCGGCCGGGCTGGCCGCGGCGGTGTACGGCGCCTCGGAAGGCCTGTCCACCATCGTCATCGAGCGCGAAGCTCCCGGCGGGCAGGCCGGCACGTCGTCGCGCATCGAGAACTACCTGGGTTTCCCCAGCGGCATTTCCGGCGACGAGCTGGCCAGCCGCGCGCTGCAGCAGGCGCGGCGCCTGGGCGCGGAAATCCTGGTCACGCGCGCCGTGGCCGGGCTCGACCCGGCCACGCGCGAGGTGACGCTCGACGGCGGCGAAGTGGTGCGGGCCCGAACGCTGATCCTCGCCACCGGCGTGTCTTGGCGGCGCCTGGACATCGAGGGCTTCGACCGGCTGAACGGCAAGGGCGTGTACTACGGCGCGGCGCGCAGCGAGGCCGCGTCCACCCACGGCCTGGACGTGCACCTGGTCGGCGCCGGCAACTCCGCTGGTCAGGCGGCGCTGTTCTTCGCCAACCACGCGCGCACCGTCACGCTGCTGGTGCGCGGCGACGCGCTGGAAAAAAGCATGTCGCATTACCTGGTCGGGCAGTTGCGCGCCAAGGCCAATATCGCCACGCAATTGCGCGCCGAGGTGCAGGCCGTGCACGGCGACACCCATCTCGCGGCCGTGGACATCCGCGACGCCGCGAGCGGCGAGGTGAGCCGCCGCGAGTCGGGCGGCCTGTTCATTTTCATCGGCGCCGATGCGGAAACCGCCTGGCTGCCGTCGAGCATTGCGCGCGACGCGCGCGGCTACGTGCTTACCGGCGACGAGCTGAAGAAGGCGGGCGCCTGGCCCGAAGCGCGCGATCCCTACCTGCTGGAGACCAGCGCGCCGGGCATATTCGCCTGCGGCGACGTGCGCCTCAGCCCGGTGAAGCGCGTGGCCGCCGCGGTGGGCGAGGGCAGCATGGCCATCGCCTTCGTGCACCAGTACCTGGCTTTGCGCCGGACCTAACCGGCCGCGGGCCGCCGCTCCTTCAGCGCAAGCGGACTCTTCGCCCAGGGCAAACGACGTCGGCCCGGCAAGCGGCCGAGGCGCCGGTTCACATCATGGTTTCGAGATCCGCGGCGAAAGGTCGCGCACCAGGGCCAGGACATCGCCCTCCTCGCCAAACTGGAGGCTGATCTCGACCGGCGCCATGCTGCCGTCGCGCCGCCGCAGTTCATGTTCGATGCCAAGCCGGCCGGGTCCCGGCCCGGATTGGAAGAACGCGGACACTCGCGGGTTCTCCATGGGCAGCAGCGCGGCGGCGCGCATGCCGAGCAATTCCGTCTCGGTGTAGCCGGTGATGTCGGCGAGACGTGCGTTCACCAGCAGCAAATCGCCGGCCGCGTTGCCGAGGAAGAATCCGTCCGCCGACTGCATGACCAGGCTGCGGAAATTGGCTTCGCTGCGCCGCAAGGCCTGCTCCAGTTTCCTGTGCCGGCGCTGCGACTCGGCGTCGCCCAGCGCCCGGGTGACGGCCGTGGCCAGCCGCGGCAAGTCGCTTTTCATGACGCAGTCGTTGGCCCCCGCCTTGAGCATTTCCACGACCACATGCTGGGAAACCGTTCCCGACACCAGGATGAAGGGCAAATCGGGGTCGTGGGCCCGCACCTGGGCCAGAGCTTCACGGCCCGACAGCTTGGGCAGGTTGAAGTCGCACAGCACCACGTCCCAGGTCTGACGGGCGAGCGCGCCGGCCAGGCCCTCCACGGTATGAACGCGGACGTAGCCCGGATCGAGGCCCTTGGAGCGCAAGGCATTCGCGATCAGAACGGCATCGAATTCCGAGTCCTCGACAATGAGGACGCGAAGCGGCGCATTCGGCCGGGACGTCACGTCCGCCGCTCCGCGCCGGCGAAGGGAATTGACAACCAATTTGGCATCGATTTGTGAGCCTGCCAAAGTTGTAGTAAATAATCAAGTCCTTGGTGTCTATCTCGATCCGCGATGGGTCGACCGCATGGCGCCCTTTGCGGCATAGTCAAGGCGCCGAAGGGCATCGCCCGGAGGCGTCAAGGAGTGCCGCTGAGCCCTATGCCTGAAAACGTTCGAGTGATCGTCATCGAAGATTCAGCCACCGATGCCGAATTGCTGTTGCGGCACCTGGAGCGGGGCCTGGGGCGGATCAAATGCCAGCTTGTGGACGATGAGCCCGGGCTCCAGGCGGCGCTGGACCGCGGCACCTGGGACGTGGTCATCTCGGACTACAACCTCCCCGGCTTCCAGGCCCCGCAGGCACTCGGCCTGGTGCGCAGGCTGGAGGCCTATCTGCCGTTCATCATCGTATCGGGCGTGATCGGGGAAGAAACGGCGGTCGAAGCCATGCGGCTGGGCGCCGATGACTACGTCATGAAGAACAACCTGGCGCGGCTGGTCCCGGCCGTGGAGCGCGAGCTGGAAGCCAACCAGCGCCGCCGCCAGGCGCGCGAGCGCGAACAGCGCTTCAGCGCGGTCATGCAGGCGCTGGCGCGCAGGGTGATTACGCTGCAGGAACAGGAGCGGCGCTCGCTCGCGGCGGAACTGCATGACGATGTGGGCCAGCGCCTGTCCGCGCTCAGCATGAACCTCGCCATGCTGGAGAAGGCCGTCCGCGGCGGCTCCGGCGACCCTTTCCCGGTGCTGGCCGATTCGCGCGAACTGCTGGAGACCACCGGGCGCTACGTGCGCCGCGCGATTGCCGGGCTGCGCCCCGCCGAGCTGGACAGCCATGGCCTGATCCCCGCGCTGCGCTCGGGCGCGCAGGCGCTGCAGGCGCGCAGCGGCATGGCCTGCGCCGTCAGCGGGAGCGAACAGCGCCTGGGCGCGGCGCTCGAAACGGCGCTGTTCCGGGTGGCGCAGGAGGCCCTGATGAATGCCGCGAAGCATTCCTCGGCACGGCATGTCGACGTAGTGCTGCGCACACGCCCCGGCGGCGGCGCGTTGCTGGTCGCCGACGATGGCCGCGGGTTCCGCATGGCCGATCTCGGCTCCGGCGTCCGCTCCCACTGGGGCTTGCTGCTGATGCGCGAGCGCATCGAAGCCGTGGGCGGCCGGCTGCGCATCGTATCGGCGCCGGGCAGGGGAACCCGCGTTGTCGCGGCTTGGCGGAGCGCGGCATGAAAATCAAGGTGCTGCTGGTCGACGATCACGCCACGGTGCGCGAGGGATTGCGCACCATGCTGGGCAACGAGCCCGACATGGAAGTGGACAGCGCGGAGGACGGCCGCGATGCGCTCAAGCTCGCCCGCGAGCTGAAGCCCGACGTGGTGGTCATGGACGTCACCATGCCCAGGCTGAACGGCATCGACGCCACCGCCCAGCTCAAGCGCGCGCTGCCCAATGCCAACGTCATCGTGCTGTCCATGCACGACTCGGTGGAAGTGGTGCAGCGGGCCTTCGAGGCCGGCGCCAGCGGTTACCTGCTCAAGGAATCCACGGGCTGGGAAATCGTCGACGCCATCCGCGCCGTGCGCGCCGGCCGCCGCTATCTGAGCCGCAAAATCGACGCCGCGCAACTCGAGCGCCACGCCGGGGGGCAGGGCGACCCGCTGAAACGGCTGAGCCGGCGCGAACGGGAAGTCCTGCAACTGGTCGTGGAAGGCCATACCAGCGCCGAGATCGCCACGATGGTTTCGCTGTCGCCCAAAACCGTGGACAGCTACCGCAGCCGGCTCATGCAAAAACTCGACGTGCGCGACCTGCCGTCGCTGGTGAAGCTCGCTATCCGGTTCGGCTTGACCGAACTCAAATAAGTCCCCGATAAGTTCCACTCGCCCCGAAGTCGCAAGGTTTCCCTACAGCCAGGGTGCCGCACCCTTGGCTATGGTATGCACAGCGCTCAGGGAGACTCAGGAAGAGACTCAACAAAAACAAACGGCGGCGCCCAGCCTCGAAAACAACAACGGTCGGCAATGCAAGCACCAACACTGTTCAAGAAGTTACGCGCCGCGCGGCACATGGAGAAGGAGCACCTGCCGTTCATCCAAACATTGGAAGACCGTGACATCGTGCTCGAGATCGGATTCCATGCCGAGCGCAACGCGCCCATCGGAGTCAAGCAGTTGAACCGCCTCGGCATCACGTCCGAAGGCACCATCGGGCGGCGGCTGAAGCGGCTGAAAACGCTGGGCGTCGTCAAATACGACCGGTCCGAAGTGGACGGACGGAAAGTCGAGCTCAGTCTTCATCCCAGGATTCACGCCGCTTGGCGGCGCGTCTACGGCTGGTTGAAGTAGTAGTAGCTGGAGGAGGAGGGGCCTCGTGGAGGGGGGCCACAGGGCCGGTCGCGTCACAGACGCGGCCGGCCTTGGTTAGGCCAGAGTAACGCAAATTCGGACCGCAGATTCGAATGCGCTCTGGCCCGGATCAAGCCGGCTTTGCTCAGCCGCTCAAAGAAAAACCGCTGCGCGTTCCCGTACAGGTAGTTGTCCAGCACCTCGGCCTGCAGGTCGAGCTGGCGCGCTTCGGTGGTGGTGCGGGGCAGCTTCGACTCGCTTCGCGCCGTCGCGGAAATCGGTGCCTTCGACCAGGTCCCGACTGCAGTCATGCTGCCCGTATGGCAGCATGAGCGATCGAATTCAATGCTGAAGCGATGGACTCGCGCACAAAACGGCACGGAGACTAAGAAGACGGCCGAGGGGATGGATGCCTGGAACGCGAGCGGGCAGCAGCCTCCATTGCAAAACGGGCCAACGGCGCCAGGGCGGATTCCGGGAAGGGCGAAACGCTGCTCACGTTGATCTCGCACAGAACATAAGTGTCCCGGCCGGCTGAGTCCTTAGGACCCAATAGAAAATCCAGGTCCCACAAGGCAGGAAGGCGATCTCTCTGGAGATTGAAGCGCCGCTGAAGCTCGGGCAACCATTCGTTCTCAAGCATGGATTTGAGCCGCTGGTACGGCTCAAGGGTGGCCGGGTGGTAGTGCCGTTGGCTGGGCAGCGGCGCCTGCTCTGGAGGCATGCCGGCCGGGGCGGGATGCAAGGCGACGATTTCCTGGACGCCAAATCCCTCGACTGTGCTTCCCACCATGTAGCATCGAACCATGCCTTCGGGCAAGCGCGATTGCCACGCCTGATCCAGCATCGGCCCGCCCGCGAAATACGGTGAGCAAATCGCCATGAACTGATCCAGCGGCATTGACCGCTCCACGCTGCCACGCTCGGCGTGCCTGACCCGCAGGGAGCCGGGTGCGCCGGCTTCCTGCTCGACCCTCCACACGCCTAGGCCGCTGTGCCCGCGATGTTGCTTGAGCACGCGCGGCCCGCTCGCCAGGCTTCCTGGAAGGGATTGCCTCAGTTCATCCAGGCCGCGATATCGCCTGGTGTCGGTGCCCCACGCCATGGTCCGCGTTTCGTAGAGCACTTCCTTGGTGCCGATTTTCATGATGACGTCCGGGTGGGCGCTCACAAAAACACCAGCGCTCGCCACGTCCCGCAGCAGCGAGTCCAGAACGTTTCGATCATGGCCATCCTGGATGGGATTGACCCAGACCAGGGCCGCGTCCACCTTGAGGAGTTGGCTGCGAACTTCGTCGGCGAAATCGTCGTTGTAGACGGCCGGTTCCGCCCGTGCGCCGAGTGCGGCAATGGCCCGAAAAAGGTTCTCGAAGCGGCTGTTTTCGGGCCGCGCCGCGCGGCGCGCTTCAAGGGATTCCCCGGGGTAGACCAGCGCAATCCGCAGCGGTGAATTGGGCGGTGAGGAGATTTCCGATGCGTCCAAGCAAGCCCTCCATATGGCAAAGCCAATGTCGGGCAGACCTTGGACGCCGGGCGTCTTAAGCGGGGAGGCTGCCGAATCCCCTAGTGAGGGATGTTACAAAGCTCTTTAGACAGGGACAAGTGCAAATCCCCGCCTCCAAGCCTTATCAGTGGGCAGCCATCTCCGCCTTGCGCTCCAGCAGGCGGCGCGCTGCTTCCAGCGTGCTTTGCATGTGCGCGGGGCGGGCGGCAAACTGGATGCGCTCTTCGACCGCGGCGACCAGTTCGGCGAGAATCTTTTCCATCGTCTGTTCGTTAGCCATGGTGTTCTCCTTTACTTGTCGCGGCGCCTTCACGAGGATCACCGCGGTTAATTGCTGACGGAAGCCATGCTATAGTGAAATCCTGCGAATTTCACAGAATTGAATTTCACACTGTTAATTTCACAAAACAGTTCTTAAGAGGCATGCCTTCGTCATGGAAACTCGCGCCAGAACCAGTCACTTTTTGGGCGGCAAGCTGCGCTCCCTGAGGAAGCAGCACCGCATCACCCTGGACGACCTCTCGGCGCGCTGCGCGCAAATCGATCCGCAGCTCGCGCCGTCGGTGTCCTACCTGAGCATGATCGAGAGCGGCCAGCGCATGCCCTCCGAGCCGTTGCTGGAGTTGATCGGACGCGTGTTACAGCGCGATGCGGCGTGGTTCCAGGACGGCAATGCCGAATGGAGCCCCGACGCGCAGGATTCCACCGCCCGCGCCGCCGCCGTGCTGCCCTTCGAGCCGTCGTTCCTGTTCTCCAAGCCGCTGCTGCAGTCGGCCATTCCCGAGCTGCTGTCGCAGACCGGCATCACCGGGCGGCAGTTCGCGCACCTGTTGATCCGCTCGCACCAGGAGCTGTCGCGCAACGAATACCCCGAGCTGGAGCGCACCGCCGAGAAAATCGGCAGGCGCGCCTTCCCGCTGCAGGTGGACGACCTGCTCGCCCTGTGCCGCCACCACGGGCTGGAGATCCGCTGGTTCGACCACGCCCCGGTGCTGGCCAAGGACAACGAGCGCGAAGTGAAAAGCGTGGTGCGCTCGTTCTTCAAGGCGCCCAACATCATCTACATCAACAAGGCGCTGCAGCAGGACGTGGCGCGCATGAAGTTCGACCTGGCCTCACACATCGGCCACAAGGTGCTGCACGACGGCGACGGCCTCAAGTCGCTGCACGCCACCGGCGGCGAAATGGGCGAAAGCCCCGACAGCGGCACGGCGCTGCACGCCGGCGTGGACGCGCGCGACGTGCTGCTGGCATGGCGCGACTTCGAGTGCAGCTTCTTCGCCGGCGCCCTGCTCTGCCCCAAGATGCCGTTCCGCCGTTTCCTGGTGAAAGAGCGGCACCGCATCCAGGCGGCGCGCAAGCTCGACCTGACCGCGGCGGTGATCATGCGCCGCATGACCAAGGTGTCGCAGTATCCGTACTGGCACTTCTTCGATTCCGACGCGCCGGGCCATTTCCGCGCCGTGTACCGCGGCAACGGCATTCCCCTGCCGTGGGGCAGCATGAACCGCGCCACCGACCCCTGCCCGCACTGGGCGGTGTTCCGCATTCCCGAGAAGCACGGGCACTCGTCGGCCGCGCAGCTTTCGGTGCTGCACGACGACCATCGCTGGCGGCTGTATTGCTGCTACACCCTGCGCAGCCCCGACCTCGCCGGCAACCGGCACGTGCTGTCGGTGGGCCTCGACCTGGGCCCGGCCATGGCCGCGCACGGCCTGGACGACGTGGGCATCATCGACTCCATCGCCGCGGACTGCCGGCGCGAGGGCGGCGAGGCGCGCCTGGGCGCCGCGGCCGAGGAAGCCGTCCGCACCACCGCCCGGGTGCTGAGCATCGCCTGGGTGGAGGACGCGCTGGAGCAGCCGGCGCGCATCATCTGCCCGCGCAATTCCGACTGCCCGCGCGCGCCCAAGTGCGGCGGCGCCCGGGCGCCGCGCGCGCGCGACGTGAACGACGTGATGGAGGAAATTCTCGGACAGCGCTAGCCGGTTCAGATATTGACGGGCCGGGTGGGGCTGGGTCAGGCACCAGGCCTTGCGGTTATTTTCCGCGCCGCGCCTTGCGCTCGTCGCGCAATTGCTTGAACTCCTCGCCGTCGAACAGCACGCATTGGGCGAACAGCTCCTGCGACAGGGCCGGGCCCAGGCGCGATTCCAGCGCGTCGTTGATCAGGCGCTTGGCCATGGTGACGGCGCGCGGCGGCCGGGTGGCCAGGGTGCGCGCCACCGAGAAGGCCTTGCTGTCCAGTTCGTCCACGCCCACCACCCAGTCCACCAGGCCCCAGGCCAGCGCGTCCTTGGCGCCCACGGTCTCGCCCGACATCATCAGCCACTTGGCGCGCGACAGGCCGGCCAGTTCCACGGCCATGAGCGAAGCGCCGGTGTCCACGACCAGGCCGTAGGTCACTTCGGGCAGGCTGAACTTGAGCGTGTCGGCGGCCACGCGGAAATCCATGGCCATGGCCAGTTCCGCGCCACCGCCCATGGCCGCGCCCTGCACCGCGGCCACGGTGGGCTTGCGGATGCGGATCTGCTCCATGCGCACGGCCTGGGCATTGCCCACCGCATCCAGGTGGGTCACGCCGGGCGGGCGCTCGCCGAAGTGGCGATGGTCGCGGCCCGAGCAGAACGAGCGCCCGTTGCCGCGCAGCAGGATGGCGCGCACTTCGGGCGCCGCCGCGGCCCAGGCGAAGGCCTGGCGCAGCTCGGTGCGCAGCTCCTCGGTGATGGCGTTGTGCACCTCGGGCCGGTTGAGGCTGATGATGCCCACGCCTTCGCGGATTTCGCGCGTGACCAGTTCGGGGGTGGAGACGGATTCGGGCATGGTGCTCTCGATGAGGGGATGTGAGATGGGATGGGAGATGGGATGTGATGAGGGGGCGGCGAATGTTGCCGCAGGGGCAAGGTTACCGCGCGCGATCTCATCCTGAACGCCGTGCTTAAGCCGCCGGCCCGCGCCGTGCTGGGAGCGGGCCGGCGCTCATGGCCGCCTGGTGATGCTTTAAGGTTTGGTCGCGTCCGCGGGCGTGCCGATGCGCGCCAGCAGCGCTTCCAGGGCCTGCCAGTCGATGGGCTTGACCATGTGATGGTCGAAGCCGGCCTCTTGGGTGCGGCGGCGGTCCTGCTCCTGGCCCCAGCCGGTCTGGGCGATGATGACCACGCGGCCCCCGCCCGGCCCGGAACGGATGCGCCGGCAGGCCTCGTAACCATCCATCTCGGGCATGCCCAGGTCGAGGAACACCAGGTCGGGACGGAACGTGCCTGCCGCCTCCGCGGCCTGCGCGCCGCCGTAGACGATGCACACTTCGTTGCCCATGGCCTTGAGCAGCAAGCCCAGGCTGTCGGCGCTGTCGCGCAGGTCGTCGGCCACCAGGATGCGAAAGCGCGCCGCGGCTTGCACCGGCGCCGAGGCCGGGGG
>Ga0207703_10004205_pt1 | contig 11867 bp, 10 predicted proteins | sample KBSSwiS12_FD_184304 | JGI IMG/M metagenome (GOLD analysis project Ga0207703, IMG submission 184304) | Switchgrass rhizosphere microbial communities from Kellogg Biological Station, Michigan, USA - KBS Switchgrass S1-2 (SPAdes) (version 2) | ecosystem: Host-associated > Plants > Roots >... | reverse complement strand
TCGCGATCTGCCGCGCCAGCGTGCTCTTGCCGCAGCCCGACTCGCCGACGACTGCGAGCGTTCGCGCCGGCGCCACGGCGATCGAGACGTCCTCGAGCGCGCGCACCGTCGCGCGGGCGCGCCACGCGCCGCCGGCGACGTGGTAGTGCTTCTGCAGGGCAACGGTCTCGAGCACCCACGGCGATGCCGTCGCGCCGCGTTCGCCGGCGGGCGTGACGGTCGTCATGGCCTCGGCTCCGCGCCGAGCGGGTAGTAGCAGCGCGCGAGGCTCGTGCCGACGTCGAACAACGGCGGTCGCGACGCACGGCAGCGCTCGCGCACGTACGGGCAGCGCGGCGACAGCAGGCAGCCTCGCGGCCGGTCGTAGGCGCCGGGGACGACGCCGGGCAGCGAAGCGAGGCGGCGGTTGCCGGCGTTGCGCTCCGGGAGAGACGCGAGCAGCGCTTCCGTGTACGGATGGCGCGGCGCAGCGAACAGCTCGGCCGACGCCGCGCTCTCGACGATCTGGCCGGCATACATCACGAGGACGCGCTGCGCGACCTCGGCGACGACGCCGAGGTCGTGGGTGATGAGGACGAGCGCCATGCTGCGCTCGCGCTGCAGGCGCAGCAGCAGCGCGAGCATCTGCGCCTGCACGGTGACGTCGAGCGCCGTCGTCGGCTCGTCGGCGATCAGCAGCCGCGGGTTGCACGCGATCGCCATCGCGACCATGACGCGCTGGCTCATGCCGCCCGACAGCTGGTGCGGGAAGACGTCGAGGCGGCGTTCCGCGTCGGCGATCTCGACGTCCTTCAGCAGCTGCAGCGCGCGCGCGCGCCGCTCCCGTCGCGATCCGCCTTCGTGGAGCGCGATCGCCTCCATCAGCTGGAACGCGACCGTGAACGAGGGATTGAGGCTCGTCATCGGGTCCTGGAAGATCATCCCGATCTCGCCGCCGAGGAGCCTGCGCCGTTCGCGCTCGGCCATCGTCTGCAGGTCGCGACCGGCGAACGCGAGGCGGTCGGCGCGCACGCGCCCCGGCTCGTCGACCAGCCCGAGCAGCGAGAGCGCAGTCACGCTCTTGCCCGATCCCGACTCGCCGACGATGCCGACCACCTCGCCGGCTGCGACCGAAAAGCTCACGTCGTCGACGGCGACCAGTGCGCCGTCGCCGGCCGGAAACTCGACCGTCAGTCTGCCGACCTCGAGCAGGCTCATGTGCCGGCCTGCCTATCTCTTCAACCGCGGGTCCAGCGCATCGCGCAGGCCGTCGCCGGTCAAGTTGAACGCGAGGACGGTGACGAGGATCGCGAGCCCCGGCAGGGTGACGACCCACCATGCGCTCTGGATGAACTCGAGCGCGCTCGCGAGCATCGAGCCCCATTCGGGAGTCGGCGGCTGCGCGCCGAGGCCGAGGAAGCCGAGTGCGGCGGCGTCGAGGATCGCCGACGAGAAGCCGAGCGTCGCCTGCACGATCAGCGGCGCCGCGCAGTTCGGCAGCACGGTGTCGAACATCAGCCTCGCCGTCCCCGCGCCGGCGAGCCGCGACGCCTGCACGTACTCCTTGGCGAGCTCGCCGAGCACGGCGCCGCGCGTCAGGCGGACGAAGTGCGGCAGCATGACGATCGCGATCGCGTACATCGCGTTCGCGAGCCCGGGGCCGAGCACGGCGACGACGGCGACGGCGAGGAGCAGGCTCGGCAGCGCGAGCATGACGTCCATCAGCCGCATGACGACGTATTCGGCGACGCGGCCGCGCCAGAAGCCCGCGACGAGCCCGAGCACGACGCCGCCGGTGAGCGAGAGTCCGACCGCGACGATCCCGATCACGAGCGAGAGCCGCGTGCCGTGGATCAGCCGCGACAGGATGTCGCGGCCGACCGGATCGGTGCCAAGGATGAAGACGTGGCCGCCGACGGGCGCCAGCGACGGCGGTCTGAGCGCGGCGTCGCGGAACTGTTCGCTCGGCGAGTACGGCGCGATGACGTCGGCGAAGAGGGCGCAGAAGACGAGCAGCCCGAGGACGACGAGACCGAGCATCGCACCGCGGTTCCTGCGGAAGTCGCGCCAGAGCTCGCGCGCCGGCGAAGGCGGCGCGCTCGCGACCGTCGTGGCGATCGGCGGCAGGGCGCTCACGGCCGGGCGCCGCGCCGCTCGAGGCCCGGGCGCGAACGAAGCGGGCCCGACGAGCTCATGAACGCCGGATCCGCGGGTTGATGACGCCGTAGAGGACGTCGACGACGAGGTTGACGGCGATGATGATCGTCGCCGTGCACAGGATGCCGCCCTGCACCGCGGCGTAGTCGCGGCGGTGGATCGCCTCGACGAGCCACTTGCCGACACCGGGCCACGCGAAGATCGTTTCGGTGAGGATCGCGCCCGCGAACAGCGTGCCGACCTGCAGCCCGACCGTCGTCACGACCGGAATGAGCGCGTTGCGCAGGGCGTGGACGGCGACGACGCGCAGCCGCCCGGCGCCCTTGGCGCGCGCGGTGCGCACGTAGTCCTCGCGCAGCACCTCGAGCATCGAGGAGCGCGTCATGCGCGCGATCACCGCCAGCGGGATCGTCCCGAGCGCGATCGCCGGCAGCACGAGGTGCGAGAGCGCGCTGCGAAACGCGCCCTTGTCGGCGGCGAGGAGCGAATCGACGAGCATGAAGCCGGTGACCGGCGCGATGTCGTACTGGATCGCGAGGCGGCCGGAGACCGGCGTCCAGCCGAGGCCGACCGAGAACGCGAGGATGAGCAGCAGCCCCCACCAGAAGATCGGCATCGAGTAGCCGGTGAGCGACGCGCCCATCACCGTGTAGTCCCACGCGGTGTTGCGCTTGACCGCGGCGACGATCCCCGCCGGAACGCCGACGACGATCGCGAACACGATCGCGACGAGCGACAGCTCGACCGTCGCCGGAAAGCGCGCCGCGAACTCGGCGAACACCGGCTCGTGGGTGACGACCGAGATGCCGAGGTCGCCGCGCAGCGCGCGCCAGACGTACTCGCCGTACTGCACGGCGAGCGGCCGGTCGAGCCCGAACTCGTGGATCAGCCGCTGGTAGCGCTCGGGCGCCATCCCGCGCTCGCCCGACAGCGCCTCGACCGGGTCGCCCGGGATCAGGCGGATCAGCGCGAAGACGAGCAGCGTGATGCCGAGGAAGGTCGGGACGACGAGGCCGAGGCGCTTGAGAAGAAACGAGACCATGCCGCTGTCATCCGCGGCCTCACTGCCCCGTCATGTCGACCTTGTTGAAGAAGTGGTGCGCCGTCGCGTCCATCTTGTAGCCGACGACGTCCTTTCGAATCGGATCGAACCGCACCGAGTGCGCGATCGGGATCCACGGCGCCTCGTCGTGGAAGATCTCCTGCGCCTTGACGTAGAAGCCGGCGCGGTCGGCCTGCCGGGTCGCGAGCTTGGCGTTCTGGATCAGCTTCTCGAAGCCGTCGTTGCACCAGCGCGCGGAGTTGCCGCCGCCCTTGACCGCGGCGCAGCCGAGCAGCGGAACGAAGAAGTTGTCCGGGTCGCCGTTGTCGCCCGACCAGCCGAACATCACCGCGTGATGCTCGCCGGTCTTGGTGCGCTTCCTGTACTCGCCCCACTCGTAGGTGATGAGCTTGGTGCGCACGCCGACCTTCTCCCAGTCCTGCTGGATCAGCTCGGCCATGCGCTTGCCGTCCGGGTTGTAGGGCCGGGTCACCGGCAGGTACCAGAGCTCGACGTCGACCCCGTTCGGGTAGCCGGCCTGTGCCAGAAGCGCCTTGGCCTTCGCCGGGTCGTACGGGTAGTCCTGGATCTTGTCGTTGTACGACCAGAGCGTCGACGGAATCGGGTTCTTCGCGATCGCGCCGGCGCCCTGGAAGACGTTGTTGAGGATCGCTTTCTTGTTGACCGCCATGTTCAAGGCCTGGCGCACGAGCTTCGAATCGAAGGGCTTCTTCTCGACGTTGAACGAGATGTATCCGACGTTGAGCCCGGGCTGCTGGACCAGATTGATGTTCGGGTCGTTCTGCATCAGCGCGACGTCGGCCGGCTTCGGGAACGCCATCGCGTGGCACTCGCCGGTCTTCAGCTTGGCGAAGCGCACCGACGCGTCGGTGGTGATCGCGTAGACGAGGTTGTCGATCTTCGGCCGGCCGCCCCAGTGCTGGTCGAACGCCTTGTAGCGGATCACCGCGTCCTTCTGGTACGAGACGAACTGGAACGGGCCGGTGCCGATCGGCTCGCGGTCGATCACGTCGGGAGTCTTCGCCGCCATCATCTTGTCGGCGTACTCGGCCGACAGGATCGACGCGAAGTCCATCGCCATGTCGGCCATGAACGGCGCCTCGGGCTTCTTCAGCACGAACTTCACCGTCATCGGGTCGACCTTCTCGACGTGGTCGACGATGTCCTTCATTCCCATGTCGTCGAAGTACGCGTACGTCTGACCGGGCGTCACCTTCGCGAACGGATGGCTCGGATCGGCCATCCTGTTGTACGAGAAGAGGACGTCGTCGGCGTTGAAGTCGCGGGTCGGCGTGAACTTCGCGTTGCTGTGGAACTTGACGCCCTTGCGCAGCTTGAACGTGTAGCTGAGGCCGTCGGGCGCCGCCGTCCAGCTCTCGGCGAGGCCGGGCACGATGTTGGTCGTGCCGATCTCGAACTCGACGAGGCGGTTGTAGATCGGCACCGACGATGCGTCGGCCGTCGTTCCCGTGGTGAAGAACTGCGGGTTGAACCCCTCGGGGCTGCCTTCCGAGCAGTACACGAGGGTCTTGGCGGCGAAGGCGGCGCTGCTGGCGCCGGCGGCGAGCGCGACGACGGCGAGCGCGACGGCGGCCCGGACGGTGCGGATGGGCATGGGCGTTCCGATCAGATGTTGAGCGGCGGCGACGCCGCGCGCTGCGGGACCGGAATGATAGGTCGGCTCCGGCGAAGCTCAGACCCCGCCCACGATCCTGCGGTCGCGCGCGGCCTCCGGCCGCGTCGTCACCTCGACGTCGTAGGCGGCGAGCTCCTCGGGCACGTACCAGTGCAGCTTGTCGCCGCGATAGGCAGCGAGAACGACCTCGGCGACCGCGTCGGCGGACAGCACGCGCAGCATTCCGGTCTTCGGCAGCGCCGCCTTCTGCGCCGGATCGAGCATGCCGGTGTCGATGATTCCCGGCAGCACGTCGGCGGCGCGCACTTCGGTCGGCGCCAGCTCGACGGCCAGCGCTTCGGTGAAGCCCTTGATCGCGTGCTTGGTCGCCGAGTACACGGCCATGTTGGCGGTGCCGAAGATCGCCGATGCCGATGCGGTCGCCAGACAGAGCGAGCCGGGCGTCGCCTTCAGCAGCGGCAGCGTCGCGTGGATCAGCGACAGCGCGCCGACGAGGTTGACGCCGACCACCGCCATGACGCGCTCCCACGGCGTCTCGTCGAAGCGTCCCTTGGCGTCGATGCCGGCGTTGGCGAACAGCAGGTCGAGGTGGCCACCGGTGCGCGCGGCGAACGCATCGACCGCTGCGAGCAGCGCCGCTCGGTCGGTGACGTCGACGGCGCGGACGAACGACCGCGCCGATGCGAGCTCGTTGCCGAGCGCCTCGAGCGCGTCGGCGTTGACGTCGATCGCGCCGACGAACCACCCTTCGCGGCTGAACCGGCGCGCCGTCGCCAGGCCGATCCCCGAGGCAGCGCCGGTGATGAGGATCGATCGGGCGGGATGCGGGTCCATCGCGCATTGGACACCATCGGCGCGGCGTCGCCGCGACGGTCGGCCGCGCGCGACTGCGCACCCGGCAGCGCGATCGTCGCGGGACCCTCAGGCGCCGAGGCCGGCGTACGCGTCCTGGACGGGCTTGGCGAGCTGCGACCAGCGCGGCACCGTCTTCGCGCCGCTGCGCTCGCCGCCGGGCGCGAGCGCGCGCAGCGCGGCGAGGCGGTCGGCATCGCGCAGCGCGCCGCCGAGCGGCGAGCGCGCGTTGTCGAGGCCGACGCTGCCGACCTCGGCGGCGAGGCCGTCCATCAGCGCGCCGAGCTTCCACGGCCCGACGAGCGCGCCGAACAGGGCGTCGCGGCGGCGGATCACCTGCGGAACGACCTCGAGGTGGGCGATCTCCACCGCGCCGATCCCGAGGTCCTCGAGGTTGTCGATCGCGCGCAGCACCGCGGTCCAGCCGGAGTTGTGCAGCAGCCCGGCGAGGTAGCCGTCGAACGGATCGAGCCCGGCCTGGCCGGCGATCGCGGCGGCGAGGCGCGCCTTGCGGTCGGCGTCCTTCCAGATCTGTGTCGCGGCGCGCGCCGACAGCGAGCTGCCCTTGGCGTCGAAGATCGGCCGCAGCACGACGTTGGCGATCGCCCGACGCAAGCCTTGCGTGCCGATCACCTGGACGGCGCGCGCGAGGTCGATCTCCTCGTCGTCGTCGCCGCGTGCCAGCACGCTCGTCGCGCTGCGCACGACCTCGGCGGTGAGGACGACGTCGCGCGAGATGCGGTCCGCGACGTCGGCCGACGAGTAGCGATCGTCGCGCAGCGTCTTCATCAGCTGCGGGATGACGTGCGGCGCGCGCGGCAGGAGGCCGGCGCGCAGCGTCTCGGAGGCGATGATCTCGTCGATGCGGCCGAGCAGCTCGCCGATCAGCGCGCCCGCGGGCGGCCGCGCGGCGGCGTTCGCGGGGACGCCGATCAGCCAGCAGAAGAAGCGGTAGTTGCGCGTCGGCGGCGGATCCTCGGGAACCGTCTCCTCGACCGGCTTGTCGAGGACCGCGACCGCCTGCGCCTGGGCGAGCGGCATCGGCGCGGTCGCTGGCGTGGCCACCGGCGCGATGGGCGCCGGGCGCGTTGCCTGCGGCGGCAGCGTCGGCGAGATGCCGGGCGAAACCGTGGCGCGCGCATCGGCCTTTCGCCAGCGCGCCAGAGGATTCCACCAGCGGTCGACAGACATCGGCAGGGACCTGGTCGCTGCAACAAGGTGCAGTATCGGCACATCCGGCGCCAAAACGCACCCCACGGGGCGCCGAGTGTTCAACCGGTCACGTGCAAAATTGCCAGCCAGAGCGGCGCCGTGACGACGAAGGCGAGCGTCGAGACGACGATCGCGGTGCTGGTCTCCCCGGGCAGCGTCGCGTAACGCTGGGCGAAGATCAGCGCGTTGCTGCCGACCGGCAGCGCCGCCAGCAGCACGACGATGGCGAGCGGAACGCCCGTCAGGCCGACGACCAGGCGCGCGAACGCGAGCACCGCGAGCGGGTGGACGGCGAGCTTGATCGCCGCCAGCAGCGTCGCCGCGCGCAGCGCGCCGCGCACGCCGTAGTGGGCGAGCGAAACGCCGATCAGGACGAGGCAGACCGGCACGACGGCCTGGCCGAGGGTCGCCAGGATCTCGTCGGCGAGCGCCGGCAGCGCGAGGCCGGAGACATTCCAGACGAGCCCGGCGAGCACCGGCAGCACGACCGGATGGATCACGGTGTTGCGCACGGTCGTCGCCAGCGTCCGCAGCAGCCGCGTCCCGCGGCCGCCCGCGGGCGGTTCGGCGCGCGCCAGGTCGAGCTCGACGAGCGCGGTGAGCACGGTCAGGAGCGTCAGGGAGTGCAGGCCGACGACGGTCAGATGGAGCGCGAGCCCGGCCTCGCCGAACAGCGCCGCGGCGAGCGGGATGCCGATCTGCACCGCGTTGCCGAACGCCACCGTGATCGCGCGCACGCTCGGCTCGGCGGCCGCTGCGCCGGCGTGGGCGCGGCTGCGCAGCGCCGTGTAGACGACGACGACGAGCACGAGCGTCGGCACGAAGAACGCGACGACAACGCGCACGTCGAGGCGCTGGAAGTCGATCCGCGCCGTGGTGCGAAAGAGCAGCGCCGGAACGAAGACGTAGAACGCCGCTGCCGACAGCACGCGCGAGGCTTCGTCGGCGCCGAGCTTGCCGGACCTCGCCGCACCCCAGCCGATCGCGACGACGGCGAAGATCGCGAGCAGCTTGACGAAGACCACGGCCGACATCGCCGCGCAGTATCGGCGACACGTTTCGGTCGCGCGGTCGCCGGTCGCACGACGCGCCACCCCGCCAACGCCAAGCGATGACCGAGCCGCTCACGATCAGGTCGCGGGCGTGCGCGAACGGACGGGGCCGCGCGGCCCCGTCCGTCGTCAGCTGATCCCGGGCGTCAGCTGCGCGGCTCGCCGTTGCCGTTGACGAGGATCGTGCGCGCCGGCGGCGACGACATCTGCACGTGGTGCTGGACGCCGTGCCAGTCGTACGTGACGTCGTAGTACTGCGGCGTCTGACCGGCGACGTTCTCGCAGCGGCGGATGTCGCGCGTGTTCGTCACGGGCTGGTCGTTGCGGCCGACGTTGGCGCCGAGCGCCGCGCCGCCGGCGACGCCGCCGATCGTCGCCAGCGTCTTGCCGCTGCCGCCGCCGATCTGGTGGCCGAGGATGCCGCCGACGACTCCGCCGATGACCGCGCCCGGCACGTTGTAGTCGCGCGCCGGCTCGGTGACCGCCTGCCGCTCGACCCAGCAGCGCTGCTCGGGCGGCCCCATCACGGCACGCACGGACGTCACCGGCACCTCGACGATGCGCTCGTTCGGGCGGCGCCGCCATTCGTACGCCGGCACCGGCGCTGGCACCGGCTCCTCGCCGCGGTACGCGTGCCGGTTGTTGTCGACCGGGCGCACCGACGAGATCTGGTTGTTCAGCCCCATCGCGCGCAACGAGTCGTAGTTGCCGCGGCGCAGGACGACGCAGCGGCCCTTGAAGCCCGCATCCTCGCAGACCTCCCAGCGGCCGCGCTCGACGATCGCCGAGGAGGCGCGGTCGTTGAAGCCGAAGCGGTCGAAGTTCCAGATCCGCGAGTTGGCCTCGAAGGTGCGGCCGCGGAAGCCTTCGCCTTCATAGAACGTGACTTGAGCCGACGCATGCGCTGCGAACGCGATCGCAGCGAGGCCGACGAGACGACGAGTGGTGGTGCTCATGGCGCGTGATTTGCTGTGCAGCATTTCCAGTTGCGACGTGTCCATTCAACGCGCAGCGGCTGTCGTGCGTTGTCCGAGAACGCCCGGCATGCGTGCAGGACAACTCCGAAACCGTAAAGAAGGTCTCGTTCGATCGTGATGGAAGCTGAAGTAGCGAAACGTTACGTCTCGACGCCGCGGCGGCTGACGCTCGTCGCCGCCATGGTCGTGCTCTTCGGCGGCCTTTCGGCGGGCTGGGCGACGCTCGGCTCGCAGCAGCGCAAGTGGATCTTCCAGGCGATGCCGGTGCCGCCGGCGTCGTCCGACGAGCTGGCGCGGCTTGCGCGCACGCAGGACATGGAAAGCGTCTGGATCGAGCACGAGTCGATCGCCGCTGGCCGACCGATCCGCCTGCATGCAGTGTTCGCGCCCAATGCCGACGCGCAGGCGCCGCTGCTCCTCTTCCTGCACGGCGCGCGCCAGAACCTCGGGCGCAGCGCGTTCCGCGTCGAGCAGCTGCGCGACCTCGGCTTCTCGGTGCTCGCGATCGACTACCGTGGCTTCGGCGCCAGCAGCGACGAGCTGCCGTCGGAGACCGGCGTCATCGAGGACGCAGCGGCCGCGTGGCGCTGGCTCGGCGAGCGCCATCCCGGCAAGCCTCGCTACGTCTTCGGCCACTCGCTCGGCGGCGCGATCGCCGTCCAGCTCGCCGCCGCGCTCGCCGAGGCTCCCGTCGCCGAAGCGCCGAAGGGTGTCATCGTCGAAGGCACGTTCACGTCGATCCGCGACATGTTCGGCACCTTCAGGTTCGGCTGGCTGCCGATCTCGATGCTGATCACCGAGCGCTTCGACTCGCTCGCGACCGTGCCGCGCATCAAGGCGCCGCTGCTCATCGTCCACGGCAGCAACGATTCGATCGTGCCGTCGCGCTTCGGCCAGCTCCTCTACGAGCACGCAACCGCTGCCAAGCGCTTCGTCCTCGTCGACGGCGGCACGCACTCGACGACGAGCTGGCGCGGCGCCGAGCAGTACCGCGCCGCGCTGCGCGAGTTCTTCGGCCTGGGCTCGCTCGTCGCCGCGCCGAAGACCTAGCGAGACGCCTCACCGCGAGCGTCTTCGGCGGCTGATCGCTCTCGAGCGCCGTCGTCGCCCGGCGCGCGAATTCGACGTCCCGGCGGCCTCATCGGCGCGGCGCTCTCGGCGCGTCAGCGCTGCGCCGGATCGAAGTGCTTCTTCAGCCCCTGCCAGCAGCGGAAGTAGTCGTCCTGCAGCTCGGCGGCGGCGAGCGCCTGGCGGGTCGGCCGCCAGACGGCGCGCGTCTCGAACATGAACGCCATCGTGTCGCGGATGACGTCGGCCTTCGTCGTGTCGGCGCGGCTCGCCTTCTCGAACGTGTCGGCGTCGGGCCCGTGGCCGGTCATGCTGTTGTGCAGGCTGGCGCCGCCGGGAACGAACCCTTCGGCCTTGGCGTCGTACACGCCGTGGACGAGGCCCATGAACTCGCTCGCGACGTTGCGGTGGAACCAGGGCGGCCGGAAGGTGTCGCGCATGACGAGCGTGCGCGGCGCGAAGGCGACGAAGTCGATGTTGCTCACGCCAGCCGTGTCCGAGGGGCTGTGCAGGACGAGGAAGATCGACGGGTCGGGGTGGTCGTACGTGATCGACCCGATCGCGTTGAAGCGGCGCAGGTCGTACTTGTACGGTGCGTAGTTGCCGTGCCAGGCGACGACGTCGAACGGCGAGTGATCCATGCGCGCCGACCAGAGGTGGCCCTGGAACTTGGCGACCAGCCAGTGCGACTCCTCGACGTCTTCGTGGCGGGCGACCGGCGTCAGGAAGTCGCGCGGGTTGGCGAGGCCGTTGGCGCCGATCGGGCCGAGGTCGGGCAGGCGGAAGTTGGCGCCGAAGTTCTCGCAGACGTAACCGCGTCCTTCGCCGTCGGGCAGCTCGACGCGGAAGCGAACGCCGCGCGGGATGACGACGATCTCCTGGGGTTCCGCGTCGATCGTTCCGAGCTCGGTGACGAAGCGCTGCCGCCCGTGCTGCGGAACGATGAGCAGCTCGCCGTCGGCGTCGTAGAACGCGCGTTGCCGCATCGAGCGGTTCGCCGCGTAGACGTGCGCGGCCGCGCCGGTCTGTGCCTGCGGCCCGCCGCTGCCCGCCATCGTCACGAGGCCGTCGATGAAGTCGGTCGGCTCGCTCGGCATCGGCAGGGGATTCCAGCGCAGCTGGTTGGGCGTCGCCTCGACCTCGTCGAACGCGCCGACGATGCGGCCGTCGTCGACGCGGGCGAATGGCTCGTGCATCGCCGCCGGACGGATGCGATAGAGCCAGCTGCGCCGGTTGTCGGCGCGCGGCGCGGTGAACGCGGTGCCGCTCAGCTGCTCGGCGTAGAGCCCGTACGGGCAGCGCTGCGGCGAGTTGCGCCCGACCGGCAGCGCACCGGGCAGCGCCTCGGTCGAGAACGTGTTGCCGAAGCCCGACTGGTAGCCCTCGGCGTCGGCGTGCGCGCTCACGTCGTCTCCAGCACGCCGCGGCGCACCTGGTCGCGCTCGATCGATTCGAAGAGCGCCTTGAAGTTGCCTTCGCCGAAGCCTTCGTCGCCCTGGCGCTGGATGAACTCGAAGAACACCGGCCCGAACACCGGCTCCGAGAAGATCTGCAGCAGCAGCCGCGGCTTGCCGCCCTCGGTGGATCCGTCGACGAGGATGCCGCGCGTCTTCACCGCGTCGACGTCGAGGCCGTGGCCGGGCAGGCGCTGCTCGAGCATCTCGTAGTAGACGTCGTTCGGCGCCGCGAGCAGGGGCACGCCGGCGAGCGCGAGCCTGTCGATCGTCGAAAACAGGTCGTCGGTGAGGAGCGCGACGTGCTGGATGCCCTCGCCGTTGAACTTCATCAGGAACTCCTCGATCTGCCCGGAGCCCTTCTTCGATTCCTCGTTGAGCGGAATGCGGATCTTGCCGTCGGGCGCGGTCATCGCC
>Ga0207703_10004202_pt1 | contig 11870 bp, 13 predicted proteins | sample KBSSwiS12_FD_184304 | JGI IMG/M metagenome (GOLD analysis project Ga0207703, IMG submission 184304) | Switchgrass rhizosphere microbial communities from Kellogg Biological Station, Michigan, USA - KBS Switchgrass S1-2 (SPAdes) (version 2) | ecosystem: Host-associated > Plants > Roots >... | reverse complement strand
CCACGCCGTAGCCGGTGATGCCGAGGCCGGGATCGATGCCGAGGATGCGGATCGGTCCCACGCGCCCTACGCGATGACCGCCGTGGTGTACACGTCCTGCACGTCGTCGAGGCCCTCGAGCGCGTCAAGGAGCTTCTGCATCTTCGCGGCGTCGTCGCCCGACATCTCGGTCTCGTTCGAGGGCTTCATGGTCACCTCGCCCAGCTCGGCCTTGAAGCCGGCCTTCTCCAGCGCCGCCTTGATGCGCGCGAATTCGTAGGGATCGGTGAGCACCTCGATCGAGCCGTCGTCGTTCGCGACCACGTCGTCGGCACGCGCGTCCAGCGCCGCCTCCATGAGCTTGTCCTCGTTCGTGCCCGGGGCGTACAGCAGCTGCCCCACGTGCTTGAAGAGGAAGGCGACCGAGCCGGTGGAACCCATGTTGCCGCCGAACTTCGTGAAAGCGTGTCGCACCTCGGCGACGGTGCGCGTGCGGTTGTCGGTGAGCGTGTCGACGATCACGGCCGCGCCGTTGGGGCCGTAGCCCTCGTAGCGGATCTCCTCGTAGCTCACGCCGTCCATGCCGCCCGTGCCGCGCTTGATCGCGCGCTCGATGTTGTCCTTCGGCATGTTGTTGTCGGTCGCCTTGTCCACGGCGAGCCGCAACCGCGGGTTCATGTTGGGGTCGCCCCCTCCCATGCGAGCCGCGACGGTGATTTCCTTGATGAGGCGCGTGAAGATCTTCCCGCGCTTGGCGTCCTGGCGACCCTTGCGGTGCTGGATGTTCGCCCACTTGCTGTGTCCTGCCATATGGGTCTCGGTGTTGCGCTTTGCACGAAGCGAGCGGTAATGCCTAATGGTAACATTCGCCTCCCGGCCCTCTCCAGAGCGAAAAACGTGCTCGACCCTCTGCTGGTCGCGAAGTCGAAGTCCGACTTGTTCCTGCTACCGGCAATGGCCAACCGACACGGCCTCATCACCGGGGCCACGGGGACCGGCAAGACGGTCCTCGGCGGCCGGCGCTAGGGACGGAGGGAAGCGAATGGCGAAGACCGGGGAGCGCAAGCAGCAGATCCTGCAGACGCTCGCGGCGATGCTGGAGGACCCGAAGGGCGAGCGCATCACGACGGCGCTGCTCGCCGCGCGCCTGGAGGTCTCGGAGGCGGCGCTCTATCGCCATTTTTCCAGCAAGGCGCAGATGTTCGAGGGCCTGATCGAGTTCATCGAGCAGACCGTCTTCAGCCTGGTGAACAAGATCCAGGCCGAGGAGCAGGACCCGGCGAAGCAGGTGGAGCAGACGGTCGCCACGCTGCTCGGCTTCGCGCAGAAGAATCCCGGCATGACGCGCGTGCTCATCGGCGACGCCCTCGTGAACGAGGACGAGCGCCTTCAGGCGCGGGTAAACCAGCTGCTCGACCGCCTCGAGGCGAGCCTTCGCCAAAGCGCGCGGCTCGCGGTCACCGCGGGAACGCTTCCCGCCGATTGGGACGTGAATGCCTACGCCAACGCGGTCATCGCGTTCGTCGTCGGCCGCTGGCACCAGTTCGCCAAGAGCGGCTTCAAGCGCACGCCCATGGAAGGCTGGCCGCAGCAGTGGCGCGTGTTCGCCCCCTAGGCTTGCTGCCCGAGCTCGAATCGCCCCGCCTCACCCTGCGTCTCGCGCGCCCCGGCATGGAGGCGGCGATGGCGGCCTTCCTCTCCGACAATTTCCCGGGGCACCTCGATCGCTGGTCGCCGCCGCCCGCGCCCGGCTTTTTCACCGAGGCATTCTGGATCGAGCGGCTCACCGCCGCAGTCGAGGAATTCCACGCCGACCGCGCGGTTCGTTTCGTGATGCAGGCCCGCGATCCCATCCGGCCAACGCCTCTCGCTTCACCCATCGTGGGCACCCTCAACTACACCAACATCGTGCGCGGCGCGTTCCACGCCTGCCACCTCGGCTACCAGGTGGCGCGCGGCGAGCAGGGCCGCGGCCTCATGGTCGAGGCGCTGCGGGCCACCAACGAGTTCATGTTCGACGCGATGCGCCTGCACCGGATCATGGCGAACTTCCGTCCCGAGAACGAGCGCAGCCGGCGGCTGCTCGAGCGCCTGGGGTTCGTGGAGGAAGGGCTCGCGCGCAACTACCTCTTCATCGATGGGGCGTGGCGCGACCACGTTCTCACGTCGCTCACCCATCCCGCCTACCAGGACGGCTGGATCACGCCGCGCTAGTGGCGTTCGGAGGCGGTGTCCTCGAACTCCACCTCGCCCTCGGGAAGGCGGTGGCCCACGGGATGGAAGGTGATCTCCGACGAGAGGCGCCGGTAGCGCGCGAAGAGCTCTTCGAGGCTTGGCGCGCCCACGTTGAACACGGCGTAGCGGTAGCTCCCCAGCCACTTCATCTCGCGCGCGAGATCGGCGCCGCGCTTCGGATACACCATGAGGTGCGCGTCGGGATGGCGCGCGGCAAGCGCCTTGAGCTCCGCCGCCGCGGGCCATCTCGATAGGCCATGTCCCGTGAGGTCGCGCCACACGAAGCTCGCGGCGTGGCGCGAAGCGCCCTCGCCACGCGCGAGGCGGGGCTCGCGCCCCGCGTGCAGGTCGAGCATCGCCTCGAAGAGGCTGTAGCCGTCCACCCGCTCGAAGAGGTCGAAGAACTGCCCCGCGGCGCGCGGGTTGATCTCGATCACGCGCGGCTTGCCACTCGCGGGATCGATGCGCATCTCGACGTTGAAGAGCCCGTGCCGGAATCCCAGCCCCTCGACCAGCCGGATCGCCAGCGCATCGACCGCTTCCAGCTCCGCGGTCGTGAGGGACGACGGGTACTGGAAGCGCTGGAACTGGTCGGTGCCGGGATACATGACCGAATCCACGGTCCCCAGCATCGTCACGCGCCCGTCGCGCACCAGGCCGTTCGCGGTGACCTGGCGCCCGCGCAGGATCTCCTCGCACACCATGCTGAACGGGTCCTCGGTCATGTCCGAGTGCGCGCGCACGACGTCGGCGAAGGGCTGCACCAGCCGGTCGATGATCGCCCGCTCGAACCAGCCGAAGCGCGTGTGGCGGTGCAGCTCCTCGAAGGATTCCACCCGGCGCGCGAGCACCGAGAAGGCGGCTTTCGCCGGCTTCACGTAGAAAGGGTACGGGACCGGCACGTCCTGCGGACGTCCCGCGCGGCCGAAGTCGCGCCGCAACAAGCCCGCGCGCGCGTTGGCCTCCGGCGCGATGCGCTCGAATGCCTGGCGTGCGTAGTACTTGTGCTGGATGCGCAGCACCGTGTCGATCGGGGTGTGCGCGAGGCCCAGCCGTTGCGCGATGAGGGAAGCGAGGAACGGCCCGAACTGCTCGTCGGAGGTCACGACCGACTCGATGCCGCGCCTGGCGTGCTTGCGCACCATGCGTTCGACGAACTTCAGCGCATCGAAGGTGAAGAGTCGCGCGTTATCGGGGAACGAGAAGAGGTCGAACCCCTCGAAGACGAATTCGTAGCGCGCGGCGTAGCGCGGGTCCCGGGCCGCCGCGCGGTCCCACTCGTCGGGGAAGAGGAAGAGGACGCGTCGCTTCATGCCGCGATCAGCCGAGGGCATCCGCCCAGATGTTGCGCGCCCAGTTCATGGAGTAGGTCCCCTCGGCCTCGTTCATCGCCGAGGAGAGGCCACCCGAGCCGGGCACCGCCTTGAACGTGCGCTCGTTGATGTCGTACTTGTGCACCGAGGCGACGTGGATCGCCATCCTGTCGGAGACCATGCTGTAGCACGTGTTCACCAGCACGGGCGCGGGATTCGGCGTGTCGCCGTTCAGCAGGTTCACCACCGCCGCGGCGCACACCTTGCCGTGCCCGTTGGCCATGGTGGCGGACTTGGGCATCGCCGGGGCGATCTGCAGCGAGTCGCCCAGCACGTGCACGTTCTTCGCGGCCCTCGACTCGAACGTGAGCCAGTCCACCTCGCACCAGCGCTTGTTGGCGGTGATGAAGGGTGCGGCCACGTTGCCCGCCTTCATCGGCGGCAGCACGTTGAGGACGTCGCCCCTCTCGTCGCCGAACTCGAGCTTCACCGTGTTGTTGGCCACCTCGATGTCGAGCGCCTTGCTGTTGGGCCGGTAGTCGATCATGCCGGCGTAGAGCTCGGACCACGCCTTCTTGAAGAGCGCGCCCTTCGAGGTCACGTCTGCGTTCTCGTCCAGCACCAGCACCTTGGAGCGTGGCTTCGCGGCCTTGAAGTACGCCGCGACCTGGCATGCGCGCTCGTAAGGTCCGGGCGGGCAGCGATAGGGCGCCAGCGGGATGGTGATGACGAAGACGCCGCCGTCGGGCATGGCCTCGAGCTGGCGGCGAAGCAGCGCGGTCTGAGGGCCCGCTTTCCAGGCGTGGGGCACGCGTGCCTGCGCCTCGGCCGAGCCCATGGCGGGCAGCGCTTCCCACATGAAGTCCACGCCGGGCGAGACGATCACGCGGTCATACGCGAGCGACGGCCCCTGCGCGAGGCGCACCTGCTTCTTGTCCGCATCGATCGCCGCCGCGCTGTCGCGCACGACCTTCACGCCGTAGCGCGCGAGACCGGTGTATGGCGTGGTGATGTCGGCCATCGTCTTGAACCCGCCCAGCACCAGGTTGGAGAGCGGGCACGAGACGAACGCCTCGTTGGGCTCGACCAGCGTCACGTCGATTTGCGGGTCGAAGAGGCGCACGTACTTCGCTGCGGTGGCGCCGCCGTAGCCGCCGCCCACCACCACGACGCGCGCTTTCGCCGCTGCGGGCGCGGTGGCGCAGCTCGCGAGCCCCGTCGCCGCCGCGCTCGCGGAAGCCGCCTTCAGGAACTGCCTGCGATCCATTCCCATGCCGGCTCCTAGCGCACGCCCTCGAAATACCCGGCGATCGCCGCGATCTCGTCGTCGGTGAACCCCTTGGCGATCTGCTGCATCACCGACGAGGGCCGCTTGCCCGCCTTGAACTGCCCCAGGACTTCCATGAGCTCGCCCTGGGTCCGCCCGGCGAGCGGCTGGAACGGCGAGCCGGCCACGCTCTTGCCGTCGGTGCCGTGGCAGGGGCTGCACGTCATGGCCATGTTCCTCGGCCCGTTGCCCGTGAGGTGGGAAGGCGCAAAGGCGGGCGCCGGGGGCGCGGGCTGCTGGGCCAGGGCCACGGCGGCCGCGAGGGCGCCAAGGCCCGCCACGGCCCGGAAAACGGGGCGATTCATGGGATCTCCCTGCGGGGATGGGGCCTCTTGAGGATAGCCCATCCCGGAGGGGGCTCAAACCCGCCACCCGAAGCAGAAAGGCCCGGTTTCCCGGGCCTTTCGCGGTGTCGGTCCCCGCGCGGCGGGGACCCGGTTTCCTGCCCTCAGGCCGACTCGATCGACGGCTCCGCCGGGGCCGCGGACTGGGCGATGTCGAGCACCACCTGGCCCTTGTCGTCCACGTCGATGGTGACTTTCCCGCCGTTGGCGAGCTTGCCGAACAGCAGCTCGTCGGCGAGCGCGCGGCGAATCGTGTCCTGGATGAGGCGCGCCATCGGGCGCGCGCCCATCTGGGGATCGAAGCCGTTCTTGGCGAGGTACTTCTTGAGGGTGTCGGTGAAGATCGCCTCGACCTTCTTCTCCGACAGCTGGCTCTCCAGCTGCATGAGGAACTTGTCCACCACGCGCAGGATGATGGTCTCGTCGAGGGCTGCGAACGACACCACCGCGTCCAGCCGGTTGCGGAACTCCGGCGTGAACAGGCGCTTGATCTCGCCCATCTCGTCGCCGACCGCCTTGGTGTTGGCGAAGCCGATGTTGCTCTTCGACAGCTCCATCGCGCCCGCGTTGGTGGTCATGATCAGCACCACGTTGCGGAAGTCCGCCTTGCGGCCGTTGTTGTCGGTGAGCGTGCCGTGGTCCATCACCTGCAGAAGGATGTTGAAGATGTCCGGGTGCGCCTTCTCGATCTCGTCCAGCAGCAGCACCGAGTACGGATGCTTGGTGATGGCTTCGGTCAGCAACCCGCCCTGGTCGAAGCCCACGTAGCCCGGGGGCGCGCCGATGAGGCGCGACACCGCATGGCGCTCCATGTACTCGGACATGTCGAAGCGGATGAGCTCGACACCCATGATGAAGGCGAGCTGGCGCGCGACCTCCGTCTTGCCGACGCCCGTGGGGCCCGAGAAGAGGAAGCTTCCCACCGGCTTCGCCGGATTTCCGAGGCCGCTCCTCGCCATCTTGATGGCCGCCGAGAGCGCGTCGATCGCCTTGTCCTGGCCGAACACCGTGGCCTTGAGGTCGCGGTCGAGGTTCTTGAGCGCGCTGCGGTCGTCGTTGGACACGTTGCGGGCCGGGACCCGCGCGATCTTGGAGACGATCTCCTCGATCTCGGGCTTGCCGATGACCTTCTTCTGCTTCGACTTGGGCAGGATGCGCTGCAGCGCCCCGGCCTCGTCGATCACGTCGATCGCCTTGTCCGGCAGGTGGCGGTCGTTGATGTAGCGCGCGGAAAGCTCCGCCGCGGTGGTGAGCGCGTTGGCCGTGTACTTCACGCCGTGGTGCGACTCGAAGCGCGACTTGAGGCCCCGCAGGATCTCCACGGTCTCCTGGATCGACGGCTCGTTCACGTCGACCTTCTGGAAGCGCCGGGAGAGCGCGTGGTCCTTCTCGAAGATGCCACGGAATTCCTGGTACGTGGTCGCCCCGATGCACTTGAGCGCCCCCGACGAGAGCGCGGGCTTGAGCAGGTTGGAGGCGTCCAGCGTGCCGCCCGAGGCGCTGCCCGCGCCGATGAGCGTGTGGATCTCGTCGATGAAGAGGATCGCGTTGGGGTTGTCCACCAGCTGCTTGAGGACCGCCTTCAGGCGCTGCTCGAAATCGCCGCGGTACTTGGTGCCGGCCAGCAGCGCACCCATGTCGAGCGCATACACCTGGGCCTTGGCGAGGATCTCGGGGACCTGCCCGTCGACCACGCGCTTGGCGAGGCCCTCGGCGATCGCGGTCTTGCCCACGCCCGCCTCGCCCACCAGCAGCGGGTTGTTCTTGCGGCGGCGGCAGAGGATCTGCACCACGCGCTCGAGCTCCGACTCGCGGCCGATCAGCGGGTCGATCTTGCCGTCGATGGCGAGCTGGTTCAGGTTTTGCGTGAAGCTTTCCAGCGCCCCGCCCGACTGGGCCTCGGGCTGCTCGGCCTCGCTCTCGCCTTCCTCGCGCGAGCCCGGCGCCTGCGGCGCCTTGGTGATGCCGTGCGAGATGAAATTCACCACGTCCAGGCGCGAGACGCCCTGCTGGTGGAGGAAATAGACGGCGTGCGAATCCTTCTCGCCGTAGATCGCGACCAGCACGTTGGCGCCGGTCACCTCCTTCTTGCCCGACGACTGGACGTGCAGGATCGCGCGCTGGATCACGCGCTGGAAGCCGAGGGTCGGCTGGGTGTCGACTTCGCCCGTGCCGGCGACTGTCGGCGTGTGCTGCATCACGAAGTCGGACAACGCCTTCTTCAGCTCGTCGATCTTCGCCGCGCACGCCTTGAGCACCTCCGAGGCGGACGGGTTGTCGCAGAGGGCGAGCAGCAGGTGCTCCACGGTGATGAACTCGTGGCGCTTCTGCCGGGCCTCGACGAAGGCCATGTGTAGGCTGACTTCCAACTCCTGGGCAATCATGTTTCCTCCATCGCGCACTGTAGCGGATGCTGGTGCTGGCGCGAGTATGCAGTGACCTGTTCGACCTTGGTCGAGGCGACGTCCTTGGGATAAATGCCGCAGACTCCCCTACCTTCCGTATGCACTTTGAGCATGATCTGTGTAGCGCGTTCCCGCGGCAGGACGAAGAACAATTGCAGCACCTCCACCACGAATTCCATCGGCGTGTAGTCGTCGTTGTACATCACCACCTGGTACATCGGCGGCGGCTTGACCTGCGCTTCACTGGGCTTGAGGACGGTACTGCCGGCGGGTTTTTCGGCCATGGATGCAGGTGTGTCGCGGGCCGTTGCAGGCGCCGCGGGGTTCCCCTTCCGGGATCAAACGTTCGACTCCAGTCTAATATGGACAAGCGGGGGGTGTTTTTCAAGACCCTTCAAGCGCTTGGGCGCGTTTTGGCCCCTTCGGGCCCGCTATTGACACTGCCGGGTCAGGCGCGTAGAAAGCGCCTTGGAGTTTGGTTTCAAGGATTCTGCATCGCCTCTTGAGACGAGCGGGCCCTCGATCCGAACGATGTGCGGGACTCCACCCGTTTAACAAGAGGCAAGCAATCGCATGGCAACCGGAACTGTGAAGTGGTTCAATGACGCGAAGGGTTACGGGTTCATCACGCCCGACGACGGCAGCGAAGACCTCTTCGCGCATTTCTCCGCGATCCAGATGCAGGGCTTCAAGACCCTGAAGGAAGGCCAGAAGGTCTCCTTCGACGTGACGCAGGGGCCGAAAGGCAAGCAGGCGTCCAACATCCAAGCGGCTTAAGCAAGAAGGGGAGCAGCTTTCGCAGCAGAAAGCCCCTGGAGGGAGACCTCCAGGGGCTTTTTCTTTGGGGTCATCCCTGCATCTTCTTCTTGAGGCCCGCGTCGACCGCGTCCATGAATTCCTCGGTGGTGAGGAACGGATGGTCGGGGCGGATGAGGATGGCGAGGTCCTTGGTCATCTTCCCGGACTCGACCGTCTCCACGCACACGCGCTCGAGCGTCTCGGCGAACTTCACCACGTCGGGCGTGGCGTCCATGCGGCCGCGGTAGATGAGGCCGCGCGTCCACGCGTAGATCGAGGCGATCGGGTTGGTCGAGGTGGGCTTGCCCTGCTGGTGCAGGCGGTAGTGGCGCGTCACCGTGCCGTGCGCCGCCTCCGCCTCGACGGTCTTGCCGTCCGGCGTGGTGAGCACCGAGGTCATGAGGCCCAGCGAGCCGTAGCCTTGAGCGACGGTGTCGGATTGCACGTCGCCGTCGTAGTTCTTGCACGCCCAGAGGTAGCCGCCGCTCCACTTGAGGTTGGAGGCGACCATGTCGTCGATCAGGCGGTGCTCGTAGGTGAGGCCCGCGGCCTCGAACTTGGCGCGGAACTCCTTCTCGTAGACCTCCGCGAAGATGTTCATGAAGCGCCCGTCGTACACCTTGAGGATGGTGTTCTTCGAGGAGAGGTACACGGGGTAGTTGCGGTTCAGCGCGTAGTTGAAGCACGCCTGGGCGAAGCCGCGGATCGAGGCGTCGAGGTTGTACATCGACATCGCGACACCCGCGCCGGGCGCCTGGAACACTTCCTTCTCGATCGGCGCCCCGCCGTCCTTCGGCGTGAACGTGATCTTGAGCGTGCCCGCGCCCTCGAACTTGATCTCCGTGGCACGGTACTGGTCGCCGAAGCCGTGGCGCGCGACCACGACCGGCTTGTCCCAGTGGGGCACCAGGCGCGGAACGTTCTTGCAGATGATGGGCTCGCGGAAGATGGTGCCGTCGAGGATGTTGCGGATGGTCCCGTTCGGGCTCTTCCACATCTGCTTCAGCTTGAATTCCTTCACGCGCCCCTCGTCGGGCGTGATGGTGGCGCACTTCACGGCCACGCCGTACTGTTTCGTCGCGTTGGCGGCGTCGATCGTCACCTGGTCGTTGGTCGCGTCGCGATGCTCGACGCCGAGGTCGAAGTACTTAAGGTCGATGTCGAGGTACGGCAGGATCAGCTTCTCGCGGATCTTGTGCCAGATGATGCGCGTCATCTCGTCGCCATCCATCTCGACGACCGGGTTCCTGACCTTGATCTTGCTCATCGTTTTCTTCTCTTCCATCTTCGGGGCAGAATCGAAAAAGTATATCAAAGGGGTCCATCCCGGCCTTTCACCTTGAGTCGCGTTCTCCTTTTCAACAAGCCCTACGGCGTGGTCTGCCAGTTCACCCCGGAAGGCGGACACCGCACGCTGAAGGAGTTCATCTCGGTGCCGGCGGTCTACCCCGCCGGCCGCCTCGACACCGACAGCGAGGGCCTGCTCGTCCTCACCGACGACGGCCGGTTGCAGGCCGCCATCGCCGACCCGCGCCACAAGCTCGCGAAGGCCTACTGGTCGCAGGTCGAGGGCGTGGTCACCGAGGAGGCGCTGGGCCGGTTGCGGCGCGGAGTGGAGCTGCGCGACGGCCCCACGCTTCCGGCCCGGGCGCGCGCGATCGAGGAACCGGCGCTCTGGCCGCGCGACCCGCCAATCCGTTTCCGCCGCGAGATCCCGACGTCGTGGATCGAGCTCGAAATCACCGAGGGCCGCAACCGCCAGGTGCGCCGCATGACCGCCGCCGTGGGACTTCCGACGTTACGCCTGGTGCGATGCAGGATCGGCCCGTGGAATCTCGACGGCCTGGCACCCGGCGCGTGGCGCGAGATAGCCCCGCCGGCCGCCGCGAGCCTACGCGCGCTTTCCCTCTCTTGAAACGCGGGTTGTTAGAGGTGTCAACCCCGGTATAATGCGCGGCGTTAATGTGGGTGACGAGGCTGGAATACAGCGCAGTCGAAGCGTTAATACAACCTGACCAACACAACTCTAGGAATAAATCAAAGATGAACAAGCTGTCCGCCCTGATCGCCACGCTGTTCTGCTCGGCCTCGATCGCCGTGTTTGCGCAGGCGACCCCCGCGACTCCCGCCACCCCCGCCAAGCCCGCTGCCGCTCCGGCTGCCCCGGCGAAGCCGGCCGACGCCGCGAAGCCCGCCGACGCGCCGAAAGCCGACGCGCCGAAAGCCGACGCCAAGAAGGACGCCACCAAGTCGAAGGCCAAGTCGAAGAGCAAGTCCCACGAGAAGGCCGCCGATGCCCCGAAGGCCGCCGATGCCCCGAAGGCCGCCGACGCCCCGAAGAAGGACGAGCCCAAGAAAGACGCGCCGAAGAAGTAATCCGGCCGTTCTCCAGAGGTTCGAAGGGCAGGGATTCGTCCCTGCCCTTTTTACTTTTGATCGCGGCATGGCGTCCCCATCTAGAATCGGGTCATGAAAGTCGTCGTCGGGCTGTCCGGAGGTGTCGATTCCGCCGTCGCCGCGCTGCTGCTGAAGCGCGCGGGCCACGACGTGGTCGGACTCTTCATGAAGAACTGGGAGGATGACGACGACGACGAGTACTGCTCGACGCGCGAGGACCTGGTGGACGCGGTATCGGCAGCCGAGCGCATCGGCATCGACGTCGAGGCGGTCAACTTCGCCGCCGAGTACAAGGAGCGGGTGTTCGCGAGCTTCCTCGCCGAATACCGCGCCGGCCGCACCCCCAACCCGGATGTGCTGTGCAATGCGGAGATCAAGTTCCGCGCATTCCTCGACCGCGCGATGGCGCTGGGCGCGGAAAAGATCGCGACCGGCCACTACGCGCGCGTCGAAGAGCGCGACGGCCGCCACGTCCTGCTGAAGGGCCTCGACCCGGGCAAGGACCAGAGCTACTTCCTCCATCGCCTCACGCAGGCGCAGCTCGCCCGCACGCTCTTTCCCGTGGGCCACCTGCACAAGCCGGAGGTACGGCGCATCGCGCTCGAGGCGGGCCTCGCCAACCACGCCAAGCGCGATTCCACCGGCATCTGCTTCATCGGCGAGCGCCCGTTCCGCGAGTTCCTGTCGCGCTACCTGCCGCGCGAGCCCGGCCCGATGGTCACGCCCGCCGGCGAGCACGTGGGGGAGCACGAAGGGCTCATGTACTACACGATCGGCCAGCGCCAGGGCCTGGGTATCGGCGGCCGCCGCGATGGCGCCGGTTCACCCTGGTACGTCGCGGGCAAGGACCTCGCGGCCAACAAGCTCATCGTGGTGCAGGGACACGACCACGAGCTGCTGCTGCGGCGCGGGCTCGCCGCCGCCGACGCGAGCTGGATCTGCGGCTCGCCGCCGGCCGTCACCGCCGACCTCGGCGCGAAGACCCGCTATCGGCAGGCCGACTCGGCGTGCACGCTCGACGTGCGCGACGCGAGCTCCTTCGAGCTTAAGTTCGATGCGCCCCAGTGGGCGG
>Ga0207703_10004199_pt1 | contig 11872 bp, 9 predicted proteins | sample KBSSwiS12_FD_184304 | JGI IMG/M metagenome (GOLD analysis project Ga0207703, IMG submission 184304) | Switchgrass rhizosphere microbial communities from Kellogg Biological Station, Michigan, USA - KBS Switchgrass S1-2 (SPAdes) (version 2) | ecosystem: Host-associated > Plants > Roots >... | reverse complement strand
CACTCCCGTGTTGAAAGATCCCACCGTCAGGCTGAATCGCGACGCGCTCTTCTTCCACTACCCGCATTACTATCACACCACCACGCCGGTGAGCGCGGTTCGCGCCCGGGACTGGAAACTGTTGGAGTTCTTCGAGGACAATCACCTCGAGCTCTACAACTTGCACGACGACCTCTCGGAGAAGCACGACCTGGCAAAGGAGATGCCCGACAAGGCGGCTGCGCTGCGCGATCAATTGCACTCCTGGCGCGATTCCGTCGGCGCCGCGCTTCCCCAGCCGAATCCGGATTTCAAGGGCGCCAAACCGAAGGCGCAGAACGCCCAATTGACGCCATGAAGACCGCGCTGCTGCTGGTATTGGCCTTCGCCGCAATTGCCTCCGGGGTGGATGATTCGACCGGCAAGGGCAATGATCCGTATGCCCGTCTTCCGGCTGACCTGAAAGTCGTGAAGGGAATCGTCTTCAAACAAGTGGGCGAGACCAAGCTCGACATGCTGCTGCTCCTGCCGACGGAAAAGAAGTTCGAGAAATCGCCGCTCGTGGTCTTCATCCATGGCGGTGGCTTTGGGGGTGGCGATAAGTTTCACGTATTGCGCCGTGACGCGCTCGGTGTGGCGCGGGGCCTGACGCAAAGGGGAGTGGCGTTTGCCTCCATTGAGTACCGTCTGGCCAATGGCGGCGTGGCCACGGTGAACGAGAGTGTTGCCGACTGCAAAGACGCGGTGCGCTTTCTGGTCAAACATGCGGCGGAATACAACCTCGATGCGGAGCGCATCGGCACCTTTGGCGAATCCGCCGGTGGAAACCTGACGCTGACTACGGCTCTCGGCGCGGATCGCGATTACCCGTGCGATCCGTCGCTCGACGGGCCGCCGGGGAAGATCCGCTGCGTGGCGGCATACTACGGCCCCGTTTCCTTCGTCGATCCGGCGCTGACGAAGGGAAGCAACTTTGAGCGCCCGCAACGGCTGGTCTCGATTCTCGGCGGTCCGCTGGAAGCAAAGCGCGAGCTCGCGAAAAGACTGAGCCCGATCGAACTGCTGCGTCCCGACAGTCCAGCCATTTTCCTGGCGCACGGTGATGCGGATCAAGTGATCGCCCCGCTCAATTCGATCGCCATGCGCGATGCTGCGCAGGCCAAAGGTGTCCCCGTGGAATGTGTGATTAGCAAAGGCGCCGGCCACGGCTTTAGCGGCGAGGGGATCGAACCCTCGGTGGCGGAGATAAACCGGCGCACGATCGATTTTTTCCTGAAATACTTGAGCCCACCATGAATCATTCGCGTCGGGCATTCCTGGGCACTTCTATTGCCGTCCTGGCGGCCATCCCACTTTGGGCCATCGAAGCGGCCAGGCCACGGGCGTTGCGAAAGGGATTCTTTCTCTCCTCGTTTCCGGACAAGAAACTGCCGCTCAGCGATCAGTTCAAGATGATCAAAGCCGCCGGGTTTGAAGGGGTGCAGCCGCACGCCCTGATGGATCAGGACGAAGTGTTGCGGGCGCGCGACGATTCCGGGCTGGTCATTCCCAGCGTCGCCGTCGGTTCGGAAACGCAGACAATCGGGAATCCCGATCCGAAGGTGCGTGCCCGGGCGGTCGAAGCCCTGAAACTGGCCTTGCGCGATGCGAAACGCTACGGCGCGACGTCGGTCCTCGCATTCGCCGGCGGAGTCGATGAGAAGGTGGGTTATGCGGAGAATTGGGAGTACTCGCAGGCTGGCATCCGCGAAGCGCTGCCCCTCGCCGCGGAATTGGGCATCAAGATTTCCATCGAGAATGTCTGGAACCATTTTCTCCTCAGCCCGTTGGAAATGGCCCGCTACGTCGATGGCTTTGCGAGCCCTTGGGTGGGCGTCAATTTTGACATCGGCAATGTGATGTTTGTCGGCTGGCCGGAGCAGTGGATTCGCACGCTGGGCAAGCGCATCGACGTATTGCACTTCAAGGAGTTCAGCCGCAAAAAGCACGAGAACGAAGGGCTGCACAAAGGACTGCAAGTGGAATATCTCGAGGGCGACAACAACTGGCCGGCCATCATGCGCTCGCTCGATGAAATTGGCTGGGCAGGTTGGGGGATAGTCGAAACACCCTACCGTCCGCCCGGCGTCGCGCCCGCGGAACGTCTGCGGCAAATCTCGGGACTCTGGGACCGGATCGTAACGAGCTAGACTCCTGATGAAGATTTTCCAAACCGCGCCGTCGTCAACGAACGGAATTATTCTCAACCCATCAAACCATGAAATCGATCCGCCACTCCCTCTTCGTCCTCGCAGCTTCCTCGCTGGCCGTTCTCCTGTTCACACCCGCCCGCGGGGTAGATGAGAAAGGCGCCCCGCCCGCGCAACCGATCACCAAGGGCCAGCGGGTCTACACCTGCGGACACAGCTTTCACGTTTTCGTTTACAAGCTGCTCGACGAGGTCGCGAAATCCGCCGGCATTGCCGACCATCAATCCGTGGGCCTTTCCAGCATCGGCGGCTCGCGCGTCATCCAGCACTGGGAAGCGCCGAACGACAAATTCGGGTCGAAGGCGGCGCTGACCGCGGGGAAGGTCGACGTGCTCACCCTCTCGCCGATCTGGCTGCCGGACGAGGGCATCGATAATTTCGCCAAGCTCGCCGTGGAGCACAATCCGGACATCCGTGTTTTCGTGCAGGAGTTCTGGCTGCCGAACGACGAATACGTCCCGGTCTATCCGCTCGAGGTCCGGAAGGGGACCGATCACAACGCCACGGACATGGCGAAGCTGAAGGAGGCCAATGACAAGTACTGCCACGACATGGAGGAATATGTGGGCAAGCTGAACAAGTCGCTCGGCAAGGAGGCGGTCTTCGTGGTGCCCGTGGGGGAAGCGGCCGATAAGTTGCGCGAGAAGCTCGCCGCCGGCCAGGCCCCCGGCTTGAAGATGCAGTGGGATTTGTTTCGCGATTCCTGGGGGCATCCGGACGCCCCCCTGCAGGCCCTCGACGCCTATTGCTTTTTCGCCGCTATCTATCATCGCAGCCCGGTGGGACTGCCCATGCCGCATGTCCTCGCCGCGATGACGACGGTTGGGTTGGACGGCAAACAGAAGGTGAAGCCAAAGGGTCCAGCCGCCACCTCAACGCCGGGCACCCCCGCAGCCACCCCTGCGCCGAGCACGCTTGCCGCCGGGCAGGCAATCAGCCAGGAGGACAAGGAAAAGCTGAACCGTCTGTTGCAAGAGATCGCCTGGGATACCGTGAGCCATCATCCGCTCACCGGCGTGTCGGCAAAATGAAACGATCATGAACTTACGTCATGTGTGTTTAGTCCTCGTGCTGGTCTTCGCAGATGGCCTGTGCGGAGCCGCCGACGCGCCACCGGCGAGGCCGACCATCAATGTGAAGGATTTCGGCGCGAAGGGGGATTGCCAGCGCGCGATGGATGGCACGATGAGCAAAGGTTCCGCCGTCCTGACGTCGGCCAGCGCGCACTTTGCGGCGGAGGATGTCGGCCGGCCGATCTATGTGCTCGGCGCGGCGGTGCAGAAGTTTCCCGAGCTGGGGGAGGTGCCCGGTGCGCCCTTGAGCAGCCACATTGCCGGCGTGACGAATGCGCACACCATCACGCTGACCGAAGCCGCGCAGTGCGATGCCACCGTCGTAGGGGTGACTTGGGGCACGGATGATTCACACGCCATCCAGAGCGCCATCGATTCGCTCAAGGACACGGGCGGGACGGTGTTTTTCCCACCGGGAATGTACCGCGTCGTCTACCAGGGCGGGCCCGGATTGAAAGTGGCCACGTCGAACATTCACCTGCAAGGAGTCGGCAACGAGAGCGCGATTTTCAATTCCACGGTCATTTTTCACGCCAGGATGAAAGAGGGCGTGCTGCGCACGGAGCAGGCCGGCGTTCCCGTTGTCTATGCCGGCAGGCCCGGTGTCGCCGTCGAGAATGTGGAGATCGATCATCTCTGGCTCGGTGACAACGGGCAGAATTACGATTACGCAATCTGGGGACCGCATGGCCCGGCGGTCATCGGTTCCGCGGGCAAGATTGATCATTTCAGCTTCCATGACCTCACGGTCGTCACGTCTTTCCTCTGCGGCGTGGGCACGGACGCGGAAACCGATGGCTTCTCGATCCATCATGTCACCGTGCTCAGCACCGGCGAACACGGTTTCTACCTCGCCGGCTCGGCCACCGACGGCGACGTGCACGACAACCGCATCCTCGGCGATCCCAGGCGGCCGATGCGCATGGGCATTGCCATCAAAAAGAAAGACCGCCTCCGCGTGACGCACAACGAAGTCGCCAACGTCGAATTTCAAGGCATCAGCGTGGTCGGCGATCCGGCGGCCCACATGTCGCACGACGTGCTCATCGCGGACAATTGGATCCATGACCTGCCCGCCTGGCACACCGATGCGATCACCATTTTCAATGCGGAGAATGTCATCATCCGCCACAACCGCATCTCCGATACGAGCTGGATCGGCATCGATATCCGCACCACGCCGCACCCGGTCTCCAACGTCCTCGTGCAGGACAACATCATCACCCGTGCGGGCAATCACGATCCGGCCTTTGGCATCGCGGTGCATTATGACCCGCCGCCCAATCATCCCCGCGACACGCCCTTTCCCGGGTCGATCAGCGGCATCACCATCGAGGGTAACGTCGTCACCGATTGCGCCCACGGCATCTCGGTAGCGCGCGTCAGCGGCCACAACGTCATTCAAGGCAACCGCGTGGAAAACAACGACCACACCCTGCAAAAAACCGCGGTTGGCTACAACATCGACGCCCTCGCCAATTCCAGGACGGAGATCCGCAACAATACCGGTCTCAACTGCGCCAGGTACCTCGTCGCCCCGAAGATCATCAGCGAGAACAACGATCTGCGGTAGATCGATGGCGCGGCCTCCAGGAGCCACGGGGCTCCGCCGCGCGAATTAAACTGCGCGGGCCGCCGCCTTCTGGCAGGTAAGGGTCATGCCCACCGAGGTCGTCTCCCTGCCACTCTACATCGATCTCGGCGCGACTTTCCTGTTCGCCGTCACCGGCGCGATGTTTGCCATCCGGCGGCATTACGACTGGGTGGGCCTCTTCGTCCTCGCGCTCTGCTCGGGGCTCGGAGGCGGCCTCCTGCGCGACGGTATTTTCATCAACGACGGTGCGCCCGCCGCCATGCGCCATGCCGGTTACCTGTGGGCCGTCATTGCCGGCTGCATTGCTGCCGGGCTCTTTCATCAGTACGTCGGCAAGCTCGATCGTCTCTTCCTCTATGCCGATGCGCTCGGCCTCGGCGCCTATGGCGTCGTCGGCACCACGAAAGCCTCCGCGGCCGGATTGTCGCTGCCCGCGTCGATTTTTGTCGGGGTGGTCAACGCGGTTGGCGGCAGCCTCATTCGCGACGTCCTCACCAATACCGAATCGTTCCTCTTCAAGCCCGGCCAGTTCTACGTCGTCGCCGCCTTCGCCGGCTGCGCCAGCTACGTCGTCGCCACAGCCTGGCTGAACTTGTCTGCCGCCGTCGCCGCTGGCATCGCCATCGGAATCACCTTCACCGCGCGCACCCTTTCCATCGTCTTCAATTGGAAGACCGCCTCGATCCTGCCGAAGCCCACCCCGGAGGACGTGGACGGCAACGCGTAAGGCTGATCGCACCTGCGGGGCCGTCTGCGGCGTTCCTCCCAATGTCATTCTGAGCGGAGTGTAACGGAGTCGAAGAACCCCGTCGCTCTACCATTGATCGTCGCTGGTTGTTCGACGGGGTTCTTCGACTCCGCTCAGAATGACATAGGGAGGGGGCAATTTCTATGGCGCGAGCGTCTTCAATTCCGCCTGCGCGATGAGGTATTCGTTGATCGTCTTTTGCTCCGTCGCCACGCACTTGCGGAAATCATCCGCGGCGGTCGTCTTGTCCCCGCCCAGGAGCCGTTTCATTCCCGCGTAACACCAGGCCTGGCATGCATGGTTGCGCTGGATTTTTTCACTTCCCGAGGAAGCGGTGGCAAAAAGATTTTCTTCGGTCACGGTTCCCAGGAGATAGCCGCCCGCGGTGGAAATCCAGTCGCCGGGCACCCCCTTCTTCCGCTGGCTGAGATACGCGGTAAGTTCCCTATTGGCCGCTTCGGTGTTTCCCAACCGGGCGCCGGCCATCCAGGCATGCAGGTGAGCGTAGCCGGTGTCGGCGTCAGCCAGTTCAATGGAACGACGGTAGTCCGCGAGCGCTTCCGTCCAGTGGTGCAGCAGCATCTGACTGGTGCCGCGATACCCGTAGGTCCGCCAGTCCTTGGGCTCGAGTTCGATCACACGGGTGAAGTCGGCCAGGGATCCCGGCAAGTCTCCCGTCAATCTCCGAGCCAGGCCTCGCCGACGGTAGGCCGAGGAATAGTTGGGACGGAGCTCGATGGCTCGATCGAAGTCGGCAATGGCTCCCTCGAGTTCTCCGTTCGACCTCCTGGCCAGTCCGCGCTCCTCGTAGAGCAGGGGATCCTTGGGTGTGAGGGTGAGCGCGCGGGTGTAGTCGGCAATGGCGCCCGCATAGTCTCCCTTGAACGACTTCGCGCTGGCGCGGGTGCTGTAGGGATTGGCTGGTTTCGGATCGAGTTCGATCGCCCGGTCGAGGTCCGCGATGGCGCCGTCCGCATCGCCCTTGAATCTCCGCGCGTAGCCGCGATTGCTGTAGGCGCCGGCTGACTTGGGGTTGAGCTCGATGGCCCGCGTGGTGTCGCTGATGGCGCCGTCGTAGTCGCCTCGATAATTTCGGGCAAAGGCGCGCCAGATGTAGAGATGATGGTTTTGCGGATCGAGCTCGATGGCCTTGGTATAGTCGGCAATGGCTTCGTCGTATTTCCTCTCCTGGATCCAAGCCAGCCCGCGGTCGGCATAGGCCTCTCCATCTTTCGGGTCCTTGGCGATTCGGCGGGTGCGGTCCGCGATAATGTTTTCCGGTTTGTCGCGGTCCGCGTGCTGCTTCGCGAATTTGCGCAGGAAATAGATGCTTCCGGCCCCGGCCGACAGTCCCATCATGATCGCGAGGAGGATCCCCACCGCGATGAGGATTTGCACATTGCGGCTCAATCCCGGGCGGGAAGGAAGCGGCGGCGGCATTGGCGGCGGAAGGGGCATGACGAAAGCAAAACGGGCGGTGAACCGGCCAGCAAGCGCGAAGACGGCGCTCACTCCCTGGGACCCGATACTGGGCGCCCGGAGCAAAGAGGGGAGGACTGAGTGGCCGGCCGGCAATTGCACCCCGCGCAGAAATTGGCATTGTCCTCCGCCGGTTCTACGCCTGTTATTTCCGGCGCTCCATCCTCGCTCATGTTTTTTCGCCGATTTTCCTCCTTCGTTGTCTCCGCGCTGATGGTCGGCGCGCTGGGTGTGTGCTCCGGGTCGGCTCTGGCCAAGGATGGCGAGCCGATCGAGATCAAGGCGGTGGCGGGGTTGCGCTTTGATCCGCCGCGGTTTGTGGTCAAGCCGGGTGCCAAGGTCAAGCTGGAGGTCGAGAACACCGACGACATGGCGCACAATTTCGTGATCGTCGCGCCGGGCGGGCGCATGGAAGTGGTCAATGCCTCGATGACCATGCCCATCACCCCGGAGCAGACCTTCATCCCAAACAGCGACAAGATCCTTTTTCACACCCCGGTCATGATCCCCGGCAAGGCGGCGGTGCTCGAATTCACCGCGCCCAAGGAGGAGGGGGTGTATCCGTATGTCTGCACCTATCCGGGGCATGGGATGGTGATGTTCGGCGCGATGTACGTCACCAAGCAGAAGGAAAAGGAGCTGCCGGCGATCGGCGATGACGAGAACCTGCCCGATCTCATCCGCGAGCAGGCGAAGAACCCGATCTTCCACGCCTACCCGGTCGATGTCCCGCACTGGTATCGCATCTTCATGCGCGACAGCGGGCCGGCTTCCATCGCCGTACAATTGGCCGATGGGCAGAACTATTGCTGGGATGCCGGGGCGTGCCGCTTGCGTTACGTCTGGCGCGGGGCGTTTGTCAATCCCATGGCGCAATGGGCCACCAACGGCGATGCCTATGCCGAGGTAAAAGGGACGATCTACTACCGCTCGGCGCCATCGTTCCCGTTGCGGTTTGGCGACGCGAAAAAGATTCCGCAGGACATCCATTTCCGTGGCTACAACATCGTCGATGGGTTGCCGGAATTTCACTACCAGGTCGATGGCGCCGACGTGCACGAGTTGATCAAGGCCGCGCATCACGGCGGCTTTGAGGAGACGTTCAAGGTCAGCGGCACGAAGGCGAACGTGTTCTTCGTCACCGATCCCAACGGCGGCGCGACTGTCGCCTCCGAGACCGGCAAATTTACCGATGGCGTGCTGAAATTGCCCGCGGCCCAGGCGAAGGAATTCACCGTGTCCTTCACCGAGATCGTGAACAAGGAGCCGATTGGCTATTGGTCGATGGACGATGTCCTGACCGTGAAAAAGCCGCTGCCGGTGCCCGGCGTGAAAAACCGCGCGCTGATTTTCGACGGCAAGAAAGCACAGCACGACACGGGCTTGAAAACCGAGGCGATTGGCGCGGATGCCACGTTCTGCGTGTGGATGCAACTGAGCAAGCCACCCGAGCCCGATCAGGTCGGCATCGGCGCGGTCGAGGGGGAGGGCGAATTCGCGCTCGGGGCCAATCTCGCGGGCATCGGGGGCTACGGAGTGCGGGTGAAGAATGCGAATCAGGACGCCAAGATCATCGCCGCCGTGCCGACCGAGGCCGATGGCAACTGGCACCATCTCGCCGCTACGCTGACGGCCAAGGGCCTGCGCTTTTATCTCGATGGCAAGCCCGCGGGTTCCGGCGCGCCCGCTCCATTGCCTGCGGGTGCGGAGTATTACCTCGGCTCCAATGGCAGCACTCATTTCACCGCAGGCACGCTCGATGAAGCGCGCATCTACGCCCGGGCGCTGGATGCGAAGGAGATTGCCGCCGTCTACGAAAGCGAACGTCCGAAGGGACCGGTGGGCCCGCCGCCAAAAACACCAGCCGGCGGTCACGCCAAACCGGCCGTCGCCGATCAGGCGAAGCCCGCGCCTGCGGAACCGGCGAAACCGGCTCCCGCTGGGCCCGCAAAATCCGCCGCGCACCCGAAATCGACTCCCAAACCGGCCAAATGAAACGCTATCTCCTGCCTCTCATTCTTGCCGCGCGCGTTGCCTTGGGCGCGGACGACCTTGGGCCCAGCCCGTACTACACCGTGGAAAATATCGCCACGCCGCCGGGCCTCTCGGCGGAAGTCGGCGGTCTCACCTTCGCGCCCGATGGCCGTCTTGTGGCCTGCTTCCATCGCGGCGAAGTTTATTTCTACGACCCGGCGAAGAAGGACTGGAAACTCTTCGCCCAAGGCTTGCAGGACCCCCTCGGCATCGTGGCGCCAAAGAACGATGAGGTGATCGTCATGCAGCGCTCGGAATTGACGCGCCTGCGCGATACCGATGGTGATGGCGTGGCCGACAGCTACGAGACGATTTGCGATTCCTTCGGCATGACCGGCAACTACCACGAGTTTGCCTTCGGCCCGCTGCCCGCGCCGGAGGGCGGCTGGTACGTGGCGCTGAATACCGCCTCGAATGGCGCCGGTGTGCGGCAGGAAGTGCGCGGCGAATATCGCGAGCGTGGCCGCGACGGGCGCATGTTTTCCGTGGTGCCGTGGCGCGGTTGGGTGGTGAAGATCGCGCCCGATGGCAAGCTCACGCCGTGGGCTTTCGGCTTCCGCTCACCGAACGGTCTCGGCTTCGACACCAAGGGCCGCCTTTTCGTCACCGACAACCAGGGCGACTGGCTCGGCGCCTGCCCGCTTTATCACGTGGAGAAGGGCAAGTTTTACGGCCATCCCGCCGCCCTCGCTTGGAAACCCGGCGAGACCCGCGAACCGGACAAGATTTCGCCGAAGGAACTCGATGCCCTGCGCACGCGCGGCAGCATCGTCTTCCCCTACAACTCGATGTCTAACTCGCCGACCCAACCGTTGACCGACACCACGGCCGGGAAGTTCGGCCCGTTCGCCGGGCAGATGCTCGTGGGCGAAATGAATCACGCGCGGATGCTCCGCGTTTCCCTGGAGGAGGTGGACGGGCAACTGCAGGGCATGGCTGTGGCTCTGCTCGAAAATCACGGCCTGCACAAGGGCGACAACCGCGTGGCTTTCGCGCCCGATGGCAGCCTGTGGGTCGGGCAGACTGACCACGGCTGGGCAGGGGACAAGGGCATCCAGCGCATCACGTGGACCGGCAAGGTGCCGCTCGACGTGAAGGAAATGCATCTCACCAAGACGGGCTTCGAAATGACCTTCACGCAGCCGGTGGAAACTTCCGCGGCCAGCAACCCGGAATCGTACAAAGTGCGCCGCTACTACTACGAATACCACGCGCCCTATGGCTCGCCGGAATTCGACACCCAGGAAGTCGTGCCGAAATCCGTCGCGCTGTCAGAAGACCGCACCAAGGTGACGCTGGAATTCGACCCGCTCGTTGCCTGGCGCATCTATGAGTTTCATCTCAATGTCTTGAAGGGCGACGACGGCACCGCGATCGCCAACCCGCTGGTCGCTTACACGTTGAACCATCTGGTTGGGGCCAAGACCCCACCCCCGCCACCTCCTGGCCCGGGACCGAAGGACGAGACCAAGGCTGTCGAGGAACCGAAGGCCGAAGAAAAGAAGCCGGAGCCTCCGAAAGAAGAAACCAAGAAGGAGGACGCAAAGAAAGACGACGCCAAAAAGGACGATGCGCCCAAAGCGACGCCCGCGCCCACGGCGACCCCGGCCCCGAAGAAGTCGTCCGGCACCGGCAAGAAAGCGACCCCCACGCCTGCGCCAGCCACGCCCACGCCGGCACCGGCGGCGACTCCCAAGCCCAAGGGGGGCAAAGTAAAGGCCGCCACGCCGACCCCGACGCCCACGCCCACGCCCAAGAAGAAGCCGGCGGCGTGACATCGCGCTTGCCAGCGGCCCGAGTGTCGTCCAGATTCGCCGTCCCTTTTTTCACCCACTAAACGAAGAACTCTCCCTACTGACTCCTATGGCCGCCGCCAACGATCTCCGCAAAGGCATGTGCATCCGCTACAATGGCAACCCCGCCATCGTCCTCGAAGTGCAGCACCGCACACCGGGCAATCTGCGCGCCTTCGTGCAGGCCATCATTCGCTACATCGGCACCGGGAAGAGTGCGGACGTCCGTTTCGGTTCCACGGACAAAGTCGACACCGTCGACGTAGAGCGCAAGGAACTCGAGTTCTCTTACAAGGACGTCTCGGGCTACCACTTCATGGACCCCGAGAATTACGAGACGGTCGATTTCGACGAATCGTTTGTCGGCGAGACGAAAGAATACCTGAGCGAGAATCTGAAAGTGGAAGTGCTCTACGTGGAAGGCAAGGCGGCGAGCATTGCGCTGCCCTCATCGGTCATTCTCACCGTCACCGAAAGCGCCGAAGGCGTGCGCGGCGACAGCGCGAACAACGTGCAAAAGCCGGCCACCCTCGAGACGGGCAAGATCGTCCAGGTGCCGCTCTTCGTGAAGGAAGGCGAGAAGATCAAGATCTCGACCGAGACCGGCGCCTACATGGGCCGCGCGTAAGGCGCAGACAGTGGATAGTTGATAGTGGATGGTTGATAGCCGCCGGCGCGGCTTCGCTGTCTACTCGGTCTTCTATGCGCGATGTGGTGGAACTGTTGAATTCGCCAAGCGCTCATGAATCAGAGCGCGCGGCTATCCACTATCCACCATCCACTATCAACTCAGGTCAGCGCGCGCGCCTTTCGTCTTGGCGAAAGGCGCGATGGCCTGTTATTCCCGCCCCGCGCGTGAGCCGAAAGAAATCATCTGCCAATCGTAAGGCGCCGAGCCGTCTGGCCTTTCAGCCATCGGCGAC
>Ga0207703_10004193_pt1 | contig 11885 bp, 9 predicted proteins | sample KBSSwiS12_FD_184304 | JGI IMG/M metagenome (GOLD analysis project Ga0207703, IMG submission 184304) | Switchgrass rhizosphere microbial communities from Kellogg Biological Station, Michigan, USA - KBS Switchgrass S1-2 (SPAdes) (version 2) | ecosystem: Host-associated > Plants > Roots >... | reverse complement strand
ATCTCGGACGCTGATTCACGGAGTTGCGGTGCGCGCGGAACCACAGTCTCACGCACCTGTTGTCGTATCTCAGCATGCGGTGGCAACGGCGGAAACGCCTGTGTTGGATCGGGCGGGTTGATATAGGGATAGTCGCCCTTTGCCACCCACGGCAACGAATCCAACGGCAGCCTGTACCCGAGCGGCGAATCCCCTGGCGCCAGGTAACACCGTTCCTGGCGGAGGAACCACGGTCCTGTCTGCCAATGCTCCCCGGACGCATCGCGAGCCACCGGGAAAACATAACCTGCCGGCCGATCGAGCCCGCGCTCGAATATCCTCACGAGCCGCTTGCGCTCGCCGGCATCCTCCAGCCGGGACTCGAACGGGTCCACGTTGGAGGGCAACTTGCGTTCTTTCCACATGTAGTAGAAAGCATCTTCATAGGCTGCAAACACAAAGGTGGGTGACAGCCCGAGCCGGGTGGCGACCGTGCGAAGAAAGTGCTGCGCGGTGTCGTGAGTTGCACCAGAGGCGCTTTCGTCCGAAAGCAGGGCGGGATTGCGCCAGATCGCTTCCCCGTCACGACGCCAGAAGCAGTTGAGTGACCAACGCGGCAACGGCTCGCCCGGGTACCACTTGCCCTGGCCGAAGTGAGCCAGTCCACCGGGTGCATATTCCGCCTTCAGCCGCTCGTACAGGTCAATCGACAAGCGCCGCTTGTTGGGTCCCAGCGCGGCGGTATTCCATTCCTCGCCATCACGATCATCGACAGAGACAAACGTCGGCTCGCCGCCCATCGTGAGGCGTACATCGAGCGCCTCCAGGCTGACATCGATCTCGTGGCCCAGCCGCTCAACTGCTGCCCACTGCTCGTCGGTGTATGGCTTCGTTACGCGCGGGGCTTCCCACACGCGCTCGATTTTCATGGTGTGCGTAAACTCGACTTCAGACTCTCCCACCATTCCGCTGACGGGCGCGGCCGTCGATGGCTCGGGGGTGCAGGCCAGCGGAATGTGGCCTTCGCCCGCCAACAATCCGGAAGTCGGATCGAGCCCGATCCAGCCCGCGCCCGGCAGATAGACTTCGCACCAGGCGTGCAGGTCGGTGAAGTCCGCGGTCGTTCCTGACGGGCCGTCGAGCGATTTCACATCCGGGGTGAGCTGGATCAGATAGCCGGAGACGAAGCGGGTTGCCAGTCCCAGGTTGCGCAGCAACTGCGCCAGCAGCCAGCTCGAGTCACGGCACGATCCCGATGCCTTTTCCAGCGTCATTTCCGGTGTCTGAACGCCGGGCTCCATACGGATGAGATACCGGATGTCCCGCGACAATCGCATGTTCAGATCGACGAGGAAGTCGACCGTGGAGACTTTCCCGCGCGCAATCGACTCCAGGTAGCCCGCCATCCGTGGCGTGACGGGCAGTCGGGTCAGATAAGGCGCCAGCTCGCGGGCTTCGCCTGGCTCATAGTTGAAAGGAAAGTGTTGGGCATAGGGCTCGAGAAAGAAATCAAAGGGATTGAACACCGACATCTCGGCGATGAGGTCCACTTCGATGCGCAGCTCCCCCGTCTGCTCGGGAAAGCTGAGGCGGGCGAGATAGTTGGCCTCAGGATCCTGTTGCCAGTTGATGAAATGTTTCGCCGGCAACACACTGAGCGAATACCCGAGAATCCGCGTGCGGCAGTGCGGAGCCGGCCGCAGGCGTACGCTCTGGGGACCGAGCGAGACCAGCCGGTCGTAGCGATAGTGCGTGACGTGATTGAGCGCAACGTGGATGGACAAAGCAGACCTCCCGCGCGAGCGGCAATAGTATGCGGATAGGACTTGGCGGCTCTGCGGAAAGCAAGAGGGCGCACCAATTTGGTACGGCGGGGGCATTGGCAGCACCAGGAAGTAGCAAATACGCCCGGTGTTTGATTGTCACGCTCACGCGCTGGTATGTTCGGTGCGTCGTTTCGCCAAGAATGCCGCTGCGATGAGCATCGACTGGACCACCTACTACTCCGCACCCGGACACCACGATGAGCTGGTCGGTCCTGGCGGCGGCGCTCGCGCTGCAGGTAGAGCCCTGATGCGCTATCTGTCCGAGCTGGGAGGCGAGGAGATCGGCGTCCGCCAGCAGGCGGCAGAGCTTGCGATCAAGGCGATGGGGATCACCTTCACCGTCTATCACGAGCAGGAAGGCTCCATTGATCGGGCCTGGCCGCTGGACATCATTCCGCGGACCATCACGCGCAAGGAGTGGGCGAAGATCGAGAAGGGCCTCGAACAGCGCGTCGCGGCTCTCAACCTCTTCATCGATGACGTCTACCACGCACAGCGGATCGTTTCCGACGGTCTCTTTCCCAAGGAGATCATTTCCACCTCGAAGAATTTCCGGCCCGAGTGCGTTGGCGTCAAACCTCCGGGTGGCTGCTGGGCGCACATCTGTGGAAGCGACCTGGTACGCGACAAGGACGGCACGGTCTACGTGTTGGAAGACAACCTGCGAGTGCCGTCCGGCGTTTCGTACATGATCGAGAACCGGCAGGTCGTCAAACGCGTGTTTCCGGAATTGTTCGAAAGCGCCGCGATCCTGCCCGTTGACGATTATCCATCCCAACTTCACGACATGCTGGTTGCTCTGTCACCGCGAAAGGAGCGGCAGCCGGAGGTCGTCGTGTTGACGCCCGGGATCTACAACTCAGCCTACTTCGAGCATGCGTATCTCGCGCGGCAGATGGGCTGTGAGCTGGTCGAGGGCCGCGATCTCGCCGTCCACGACGACGACTGCGTTTACATGCAGACCATCCGTGGCTGGACCCGGGTGGATGTTATCTATCGCCGCATCGACGACGACTTCCTGGACCCGGAAGTCTTCCGGGATGACTCGACCCTCGGTGTGCCCGGCCTGATGCGTGCCTGGGCCAGCGGCAACGTTGCTTTGGCGAATGCGCCAGGGGCCGGCGTAGCCGACGACAAGCTCGTCTATACGTACGTCCCTGACATGATCAAATATTACCTCGATCAGACACCGATCCTGCCCAACGTCCCCTCCTGGCGTTGCCGCGAAAAGAAGGAGTTGGATCACGTCCTCGGTCACCTGGATTCATTGGTGGTGAAGCCGGTGGACGGCTCGGGTGGCTATGGAATGCTGATGGGGCCGATGTCCACGCAGCGTGAGCGTAGTTCTTTTACCACGCAGCTCAAGACTGATCCGCGCAGCTTTATTGCGCAGCCGGTCATTACTTTGTCCACGGTGCCGACGTTCGTTGGCGATCGGATCGAGCCGCGTCACGTAGACCTGCGGCCCTTCATTCTCAGCGGTCGAAAGACCTATGTCACCACCGGCGGATTGACCCGGGTGGCGCTCCGACAGGGCTCGCTGGTGGTCAATTCATCTCAGGGCGGCGGAAGCAAGGACACCTGGATAGTGGATACCGAGGCGTAAACGCGTGCTCGCACGAGTAGTTGAAAACGTTTATTGGCTCGCGCGCTACCTCGAACGCGCTGAAAACTCTGCACGTCTCGTCAGCGTCAACACCAACCTGCTGCTCGACCTGCCCAAAGGCCTCGCGCCCGGTTGGCAACCTTTGATTGACATCACGGGTAGCCGTGAGGTGTTCAACAAGCGGGGGAGCAAGGCGGACGAACGGGATATCGTCCAATTCCTCATTGCCGACAGCGACAATCCCGGCTCCATTGTGTCGTCGTTCAAGATGGCACGCGAGAACGCACGCACCTTGCGAGACGTGTTCCCGACCGATACCTGGGAGCTGTTGAACCAGTTCTTCATGGAATTCCTGGAGGAGCTGCCCACCGGCCTCAACAAGCGCAACCGGTTCAATTTCCTCAAGCGCATCGTTCTGACCTCCCAGACGATTACGGGGACGCTCGAAGGAACGATGAATCGCAACGATGCCTACACGTTCCTGCTGCTCGGCCGCCATCTCGAGCGGGCCGACATGACGAGCCGCATAGTGGATGTGCGATCGGCGCAGTTGTTGCCGGAGGATGCCCCCGAGTTGCGGCCTTTCGACACGATTCAGTGGATGAGCGTGCTCAAGTCACTGTCGGGTTATGAGATGTATCGCCTGAGCCGGCGCACCCGGGTCAGCCGCACCGATGTGCTGGAGTTCGTGCTGCGGGGCGAGCAGTTCCCGCGTGCCTGTGGATTCAGCCTGCGGCAGATCGAGCAGTGCCTCCGGGCCCTGCCGCGCAGTGCGGGGGTGCTGGATTCCCTGGCGGGAGTCATCCGCTTCCTCGGTGAGGCCGATGTGGCGGCGATCGATCAGCCCGGTCTACACGAGCTGATAGACCGGCTGCAGCTCCACATCATCGGCGTGCACGATGGAATCGCGCAAACGTACTTTCCATCCCGGGGCGGGTCGCAGAGCCAACGTCAGATTCAATGGTCCGAGACGAGCGTTAAAACGCTGCCGTTGTTCGCGGACGCGCCAGGCGGCTAGGAGCCTCCTGACTACGTCGCGGCGACCTGCGGGCGCGGCGCGAGGCGCTGGCGAAACTGCTGCGCCACCAGGACCAACGCAACGATCGCCTGCAAGGTCACTCCGCCTACGGACATCCACCACAGGTGAGTCAGCTCAAAATTGCCGTGCGAGCCCAGCCATAACGCGGGCGCGACGTAGGTGACGAGTCGCGTACCTGAGCTGATGAGCGATGGCCAGCTGTTGCCAATGGCCTGAAACATGCTCGAGGCCGTGAAAGCCAGCCCGGCCGCCACGAAGTTCCACGAGACAATCTGCAGGTATGTGCTCCCGACAGCCACCACTGCGGGGTCTTTGGTGAACAACCGCACGAGGGCATCGGCTCTCCACAAACAGAGCGCCGTCAGTACCAGCATGACGGCGCAGTTCATCCAGGCTGCCGAGCGAAACGTCTCCCTCACGCGGTCCAGGTGCCCAGCCCCGAAGTTCTGTCCCGCGACCGGCGCGGCTGCGAAGGCGATGGCCATCGCGGGTAGAAAGATCGCCTGCATGAGCCGCGATCCCACCCCGAAGCCGGCCTGTGTCGCCGGTCCAAAGCCGCGAATCGCCCAATACGCCGCGGCAATCACCACGAAAATCATCAACATCTCGCCGCCGGCCGGCGCGCCGATGTTCAAAATCCGCTTCCAGGTGGGCAGGTGAACCGACCACTGCTTCGAGTCGAGCGCCACGAAGTGCTCGAGACGATGGAAGTAGACCCACAGGTAGATGACACCGAAGGCGACCGACAATGTAGTGGCCAGTCCGGCACCGGCCGGGCCCAAGGGGTGATGTGTCCCCCAGCCAGCGATCAGAACGGGCGCCAATATTGTGTTCAACACAACCGAGAGTACCTGGACCACCATGGTTGGTTTGACGATGCCGGTGCCCCTCAGCGCCGACCCCATTGCCACCAGCGCGAACTGCAACGCCAGTCCCGGCAGGTACCAATACAGATAGCTCGCGCCTGCCGCCGCCGCCGCGTCATCCGCGGCCAGGGAGCGCACATACACGCCGGTCAATCCATAACCGGCTACCAGGGTGGTCACCCCCAGGATCGCTGAAATGAGCACCGACTGATTGAAGATGAGGTTGGCTTCGGGTCGGTCCTTACGGCCGGCCGCATGCGAGACCAGGGCCACGGTGCCGACGCCCAGCATCTGGGTCAGGGCGATGATGACCATGGAGACGTTGCCGGCGAGACCCACACCGGCAATGGCGGTATCGCCCAGTCCGGCGACGAAGTAGAGATCGACGAGGTAGTAGAGGGTCTGGAACACCATGCCGGCGGCGATGGGCACGGCGATGGCGACGATCTGTTTGGGAATGGGTCCCTGGGTGAGGTCCTTCATTTGCACATCCTAATCAAAATAAGAAGGCGGCTCCTGCCGCGAGGCAGGGCCGCCCATTCTTATCAACCACCCCGTCTGGCGATTAGCTGACTCTCCGCCCGTAGGGCGGGCAATGAACTATTTGGGCTCCCGGCCCGGGTTCGGGTCTTCCATCGGGAAGGCCGTAGCCCCTGTGGGAGGAGGGGAAGCGTGCATCGGTGCCGGAGCATCACTCTGGACACCGTTGGAAGGGGCTGAGACCGGCGCCTGTGCGGTGGTCGTCGTGGCGCTCGCCACCGTCCCGGTGCCTGTATTCACGGCAGTCATGAAACGCCGAGCCGACTCGTCGGTGCTCTTGATCTTGCCGGAGATGATGTCTGAGGCAAGGATGTCGGGCTTCCCGTAGAACAACTCGTTGGCATCGTCGTCGATGGTCAGCGCAGTGCCATCGAGGGCAAGGCCGGCGAACACACCGCGGGTGCGGGAATAGGAGTAAACCTCCGCCTTGAAACTCGTGTCAGTGGAAGCCGATGCCTGTCGTCCGATCGGGCCAGCCGCGACAGAGGCATCCGCTCCCAACGTGAACTTGCCGCCGGTGATGCCTTCAACACCCTTGCGGGTGGTGAACACCAGCATGATGTCAGTTGACTGCACGCCCCACTGCCAACCGAAGCTGCCACCCGTCATGGTGATGAAGGTGGGGCTGCTGAAGCGGCCGTCCTTATCGCGCACGACCAGGACACCGTGACCGCGGCGTCCGCCGGCGAAGAAAGCAATCTTTGTCATGTCAGGAATGACGGCAATGGCGTACGCACGTTCGAGGAGCCTGTCCGGAATGTACTGGTCACGGGAGCTCCGCAATTCCTCCAGCACCTGGCTCGCCATGAGCAGCCGGCCCTGTTCCCGTGCCTGCGCCCAAGCTCCGGTGGTGCCCAGTGTGAGCAGGAGCCCGATCAAAGCCGTGAACAGTTTCATGCGACTTCGCATAGATGAATCCCCTTACAGTGCTGTCAGACACATTGCGCTAGCTTATATCACGCCAGCGCGCAAGGGGTTAAATCAAAACCAGACTGACCAGAATGCCTGCAGGATGTTGGCGTTCAGTTTGTACAGCGGCTCGTTGCCCGCCGACCATGCCGGGTTGGAGCCGATCAGCAGCGCATTGCGGTAGTCCTTGTAGTCGATCAGCAGGTGATCGAAGCGGACGGAGAAGCTGCTTCTGTTGATCCACGGGTTGCGCGGAATCGGGAAGTCGTAGGACACGCCGAATCCCACGGTGTAGCTGTTGAATGCCGCGAGCTCACGGTCGCGCGCCATGAAATTCTGGGAATTGGCCCGCGGAAACAGGTCACTGAAGAAGGTCGCCGCATTCTGCGTGTAGAACCGGAACGAGCCGTCGAATATCAATCTCTTGAACGCCGGATGGGTGTAACCGAACTCGGCGGTGTGGGCCCGGATACCCCAGGTGTCGGAGAAGTAACGATACGAGCCGGTGAATGCCGCGCGCCAGGGCGCGTAGTACTTGAGCTCGATCGAGCCCGCGTTGCTGGTCCGGGTGTTGGGATAGATCTGTTCAGCCTGCGTATAACCGAGCCCCGCTCCCGGGTTGAGATACAGGATCTTGCGATAGGGATTCTGCAGGTAACCCTGATCCGTCAGCACTTCATAGTTGAAGCTGCCGATCAGGGTGCGGGTGAGAATCTGACTCAGACCCACTGAGTAACCGCGATGGTCGGCGTCCTTGAACGAGATCGGGTTGCCGTCCTTGTCGAAGCCGCCGAAGGAGGGATCGTTGATGATCTGACCGTTCGGATCCTTCAGGTCCCGATACACCCTGTCCCAACCGCGCTTGTAGGTCATGGACAGGGTCGTCAGGTCGCCGAACATGTCCTGACTCAGGGAGTAGTAGGTCGTGTTCGCCAGGTAGTCCGGCTCGGTGCTGTGAATGAGGCCGGCGCTGTAGGTCGACTTGCCGTGCAGATACTGGAAGCCCGCGCTCTCCTGGGTGCGCTTCTCCTTGTAGGGGCTCGCCGAGAGCTTCACGTCGATGGAGGCACTGGAGATGTAGTCCTGGTACCAGTTGCCGTTCACCGCGAAATTGTCGGTGATCTTCTTCTGAACCAGGACGGAGGGACCCTGAATGGTGATCCCACCGCCCTGATAGCGATGATACAAGGCATCAGTGCGATCATCGGGCAGCACCCCCGTGACTGCGGGGGTGGCGCAAACGCTCAGGAAAACGAGCGTCAGGAGGCGGTGACGCGACACGTTCAGTTGCATCCGCAGCCGCCGCCTACACCGCCCGTAGCACCACGCGCGCCTTCGCGCGACTCCATGACGTGCTCCCAGTAGGTGCTGGAAACCGGGTCACGGTTGAATGACATGATGGGATCGGCGAAATGCTCGCGCTCGTAGGGTTTGACCCACGGTTGAATGGGTGAGCAGCCACCCAGCAGAAGCCCTAGACCGACAGCCATCAAAATCATTCTAGCCGGCATAGCGGTGTCCCCTACTCGCGAACCAGTGTCCGGATGCTGTCGAGATACTCGTTCTCGTCACCGGGCTTGTAGCCACGGTGCAGCACGCGGATGTTGCCCTTCCTGTCAATGATGACGGTACTGGGCATGCCCTGCACGTCGTAAGCCTTGCTGACGGTGCTGTCCTTGTCATAGATGACAGGGAAGCTGACAGGCGCCTGCAGACCTTTCAGGAAGCCTTCAGCATCCTTCGAGTCCGGCTCCACATTCACGCCAATCAGCGTGAAGCCCATCTTGTTGTACTTCTTGTAAATGTTCTCCAGCAGGGGCATCTCCTGCCGACAGGGACCACACCAGCTCGCCCAGAAATTGAGCATCACCACCTGTCCCCTGTACTGGGACAGGCTGACCTTGGGACCGCTGCGGGAATCGAGAGTGAACTGCGGAGCCGGACCCGTCGAACCTGCCATGGCCGACGTGCTCAGCAGCAGTGCGAGAATTGTTGCAATACGGTTCTTCATGCTCTGCCTTTAGAAAAATACGGTCGCTCCGAGCGACGCTTCCATGTTGTTGGTCAGCTTGGACACGCCCAGCAGGTCGGTGCGGAACACGCGGTCCTGTACCTGGATGTGGATCGCCAGCCAATCCGACGGCAGCACGCGGTAGCCGCCACCGAAGTTCACCGTAAAGCGATCGTCGCCCGCGAACTTCGTGGCACCGATGCCGCCGAGAAAATAGAAAGCAGTCGTCAAGGCGTGACCGCGACCAATAAAGGTCTCGCCCGGGAGGAAGTTGTAGCCCAGGCTGATGTCGTAGTACGTGAATTGCCTCTCAGCGCTGGTAAGGAGCTGAATATTGCCGCCCAAGGTCTCAAAGCTGGTGCGGCCCGCGTACGCACGGCCGTATTCGCCCTGGAAGAAGAAGTCTTCGGTGATGTGATAAGCGGCCGTCAGACCGTAGGCGTTATTGGTGCCGAAGTCCTCGATTGAAATAAAACCGTCATTGATCCCGATCTCGATATTCGAGCTGCGGATGTGCGGCACCTTGATCTTGCGGCGCTCGACCTCGGGGTCGACGACCCGCGGCGGGGTGGCGTCCGCGTCCGCGGCGGCGGCCTGGGCGTCCTGCTGCGCGGCTTCTTCCTTGGCTTCCGCCTTCTGCTGGCGTACTTCGCTGCGGTGATGGAACCAGTTGCGCACGGAGGCGCAGCCCGGAAGCGTCATCAGGACCGCAGTCAGAAGAAGAACGCGAATCCCAGTTTCCATTCGTCTACTTCCTCATTTGCGTTGCGCTTCGTGAATACGACGTGACTCTTGTACTCGGCGCGCACGAAGAAGCGGCGCGTGAGGTAATAACGTACCCCGCCGCCGACGTAGGCGGTCTGGTCGGTGCGATCGGAAGGTATCACGAGTGTCGCTTTTGGCGTGACATGCACGAGCCCCGTACCCAGCATCAGGAACGGTGAGAACCGCCACTCCGGTACTAGTACGTGAGTGAGCCCGAGATCCCCGACAACGCCATTCGAGTACTTGCCGAAGAATTCTCCGACCGACAGCTCCACCGCCAGTTGCGAGTTGAGTGAGTACGAGGCGTAGGTGGAGACGAGCGTGGAGCCGCTGTACTCGCCCGCGAAGATACCCATCTCGAAATTGTGAGACGTGAAGCCGGCGCGGTCGCCCAGGTCGAACTTGAACGGCGTGCCATCAGCAAGCACTGTCCTCAGCATGTCGCGTTGCGCGGCCCAGCCTTCCACGCCGCGCTCCGTCCGAACCTTGAACCAATCCGTGCGGCGGAACAGTACCTGCACACTCTCATCCCGCTCCGCGACATGAAACACAGGGTAGCCGCGGCCGGGCCCCGACCGCAGCTCGAGGTACGGTGCGGTGATGTACACCTGCAGGTGCTCGCGCGCGCTGCTCACGGCAGGAGCCGCGAGCAGCACGAGCGACAGCAACAATCCGGCTAAAGGGAGACGGAACAACGTTGTCCTAGTTGACAGGAGCAGCCGGGTCGAACGGGTCGTTGAAGAATTGCGCGCCAATATCCAGCCACTCTGAGATCAAGCGAAGCTCGGCCGGACTCAGGTAGCCCGCATGCGTGCTGCCTGATCCGGGTGCAAAGCGACCGAGGAACGCACTTGAAAGCGCGCCATTCGCGCTACCCGCATTCATAAACGGTCCTACAGGCACTGTCGTCGGGTTGCCATCCGCATCAGGCGGCCCCGGGACGAGCTGCAGTGCCCCCATGATAACTACCTGTTGAGCATGCGGGAACAGCAGATGACGATATGAGATGGGTTGCAGCGGTTCATCGTCCGATGCATCGCTGGTGAGATTCAGCTGCCCGGCCGGTGCCTGAACAGCGACGGTGGCCGTCGGGGCAGGGGTAATTGTGTGACAGCCACCTTGCGTGCAGGTGTGATCCGTCACCACGGCGCCTGTCGTGTCCAGCGTCTGCCGCTTAAAGTCCCACAGCGCCTGGATGTGCTTTGGATAGTTGATCACGATGCGGCAGTTCGACTTCCAGTTGGACGCGGCGCCGAAATTGTCGGCACAGTCCGTATTCGGAGCGGGCGTGTGGAAGTTCGGTGCATCGGTGTAGCTGTATTGGAAGCTCGTATCCGGCGTGCGCACCGCCGGATCGGTCCACACGTCCTTGTAGTAAATGTTGATGCTGGGATTCATCTGCAGACACTTGTTCGAATCGCCCGCGCAACCCGTGCGCGCGCGCGTCTGCGCCATGGTTTCGCCCGCCGTGGCTACGAATGTGGACACCGTGTGCGGGAATGGCGCGGCTGTTGCCGCGCCAGCATAGGCGGCTTTGAAGACTCCCTGCCGTCCGTGTGAGCGAGGGTTCTGCGCTGTTGCAGGCGTATGACAGCCGCTGCACGTGAGCACTTCTCCCGGACGGACCTGCAACCACGCTGCTTGAATGGGTGAGATCCGCCGCCCATTCGCGTCGAGAACACTGATCTGGAAGGCCACGTTCGCGGGCACCTTGATACGTACCGAGCCATCGGGCTCGATCGGCGCGTAGCCCATGATTTCGCGCATGAAGTCACTGGCGCCGAAGGCAGCGTTGCTCAGATCGAGCACATCCCGGTCGGGAATCGATACCGGCTTTTCCAGCCTGATGAAGCGGGCCGGGCGCTGCGCTGCGGTGGTCGCCCCGGGGTCAGCCAGGACCGGAATGCTCGGCTTCGCGGTGTCCGTACCATCGAAGTCATAGACGCTCCTGATGTCCAGAACGCCGACGTTCTGGGTTACCAGCGTGGAGTCGAGGTCCACTCCAGCGAGCTTGTCCAAAATGATGTTCTGAAGCGCCCGCGGCTGTGCGGCCACGATGTCCGTGACCATGACGTTTTCGACCGGCGGCATCACCGGCAGCAGAGTGTTCTTCGCGGGATCGAACATCCAGACGCTATAGAGCGGCGGTGCCGTCTTGACGTTCGGGTCGGCCAGGCGGGCACTCGTACACGGGACGATGGCAGCGGTCGTCCCATCGAGCAATCGGCACTGCGACCAGCTGACGAGGATCCGGCTCGATGAGTCCCAGAGCGGGAACGCCGAATTGAAGCGGCCGCCGGGGGATGGGCCGGGGACGTCAATCACATCGTTCGAGGTCGCAGTG
>Ga0207703_10004189_pt1 | contig 11890 bp, 12 predicted proteins | sample KBSSwiS12_FD_184304 | JGI IMG/M metagenome (GOLD analysis project Ga0207703, IMG submission 184304) | Switchgrass rhizosphere microbial communities from Kellogg Biological Station, Michigan, USA - KBS Switchgrass S1-2 (SPAdes) (version 2) | ecosystem: Host-associated > Plants > Roots >... | reverse complement strand
TCAGCTTCTGATATCATCGCAGGCGTATGACCGCGACCAGCAAAAGAAACTGGATGCGGCAAACGCCTCGAACGCGGGGTCCGACGCGAACTCGAGCGTAAATGCCAACACGGAACAGGCCGCAGCGACCACGCTTCCGGATGAAAAGTCGCTGGTATCTTTCAATCCGATCATCGAGCTAAACTGGACGGCCGACAATATCCTTTATTTTAGGACGGCCTATGTAAAACGAATGAAGGTTGAGGCGGACAGCCGGACGAGTTTTGCACGCTGGCATCGGCTCGTATTCAGCTATCAGCCCGCCGCCTGATCTTATGGACTATAAAAGCATCGACGAGATCTACTCAGCTAACGTGCGATTCCGCGAGGAATTTTTTGAGGTGATCGACTCATTGACTGAGAACGACTTCGCGGCTCGTCCGGATGGGGAAAAATGGTCGATCGGGCAGGTCGCCGAGCACGTTTCGATAGTTGATGAAGGCATGTCAAAGATCTGCCGAAAACTGCTAGACGAGGCGCGCGAGTCCGGTCTTAAAGCGGGCGGTATTACGGTCTCATCTATTTTTCGTGAATATACGGAAAATCCGGAAACGGTCAAGCTTGAGGCACCGGAGCGGGTTCAGCCGACTCGCGGCCAAACAATTGCAGAATCACGGACAAAGGTCGACAGTACCCGGGTCTGGTTTGAAGAGATACGGCCGCTGTTTGAAGAGTTCGACGGCACGCAGCCGAAATTTCCGCATCCCTTTTTCGGGCCGCTCTCGGCTCAAGATTGGCTCGTGATGGCCGGTGAACATATGCGCCGCCATACATTGCAGATCAAAAGAATTCTTAAAGCGATAAAGCGATAAAAAACCCGGCTGCGAGGAGGGGTTACAGCCGGGTAATGAGTCCAAACATATCCCGTTCGGAATAATTAGGTATTTGAACGGAACGCCTATTGTGATGATTCGTCCCGTCCGCCGCGTTGCCTGAGGTCGTTCAAAATATTTCCGAGGTTCGCTGACTGGTAGATTTAAAACGGCGTTTACCATCTGAACTTCCAGAGATTCCCCCTTGTCCCGAGCCTGCGGGACACGCATTGCAAGCTGAATCAATCACTTACAAACTTTCATAAAATTGGGTAGGACAGCGGGAAAGTGGGACGCCAAGCTATGCCACGCCAGAACCCGTTCATCCCGCGACGGCCTGTGTGATAACATTTGTTGTTCGCATCTATAAGAATTGCTGAACTACCTTTATGGATAAATTTGTCGTTCGAGGCGGCCGGCCGCTTCGCGGAATGATCGAGATCAGCGGAGCCAAGAACTCCGCTCTGCCTTGCCTTGCTGCAACGCTTCTCACAGCCGAAACGGTCACGCTTCATAACGTCCCGTATGTAAAGGACTTGATCACGCAGCGGAGGCTGCTCGAAGACCTAGGCGCAACCGTTCTGACGCCTGAGCTAAGAACTCACAAGGTGACTGCAAAGAACATCGAGGTTTTCGAGGCTCCTTACGATCTGGTAAAGACGATGCGCGCAAGCGTTCTCGCCCTTGGCCCGTTATTGTCCCGGTTCGGTCAGGCAAAAGTTAGTTTACCCGGTGGATGCGCTATCGGTACCCGTCCAATTGACCTGCACCTGAAAGCCTTCGAGGAACTTGGCGCTGAAGTTTCCCTGGAGTCGGGCGATGTGATCGCGCGAGCTCCCAAGGGCCGGTTAAAAGGAACGGAACTCAGCTTTGAAAAAGTAACTGTAACGGGTACTGAAAACGTTATGATGGCGGCCGCCCTAGCCGAGGGGAAAACCATAATTCACAACGCGGCCATGGAGCCGGAGATCGACGATCTTGCTGACCTGCTGAACAAAATGGGAGCCCAGATCAAAGGCGCCGGCACGGCCACGATCGAGATCGAAGGCGTCGAAAACCTGGGAGGAACAGAGCACACGATAATTCCGGACCGCATCGAAACAGGAACATTTATTGTCGCTGCTGCGATCACCGGCGGCGAGCTGGAAATAGACAGGTGCCGCCCGGATCATCTGGAAGCAGTCATCGCTAAGCTTCGCGAGGTTGGCGTTGAGATCGAGGAAACTGGTTCCAACTCGCTTCGTGCCGCCGCCCCGGGTGCCGGCTTAAAGGCTTGTGATCTAACTACCGAGCCTCACCCGCGATTTCCCACGGATATGCAGGCTCAGTACATGGCATTGATGACTCAGGCCGAAGGAGCATCAACTATAACTGAAACGATCTTCGAGAACCGGTTTATGCACGCGGCCGAGCTGGTACGAATGGGTGCAGATATTCAGATCTCGGGGAATCAGGCGATGGTGCATGGAAAGACGCCGCTCACGGGCGCCCGGATCATCGCATCAGATCTCCGGGCTTCGGCGTCGCTCGTTCTCGCCGCACTATGTGCGAAAGGAGAAACTACGATCGATCGGGTGTACCACATTGACCGCGGCTATGAAACGATCGTCCGCAAGCTCCGATCGGTAGGGGCCGACATTGAAAGAATAAGTGCAAACGTTGCATCCGCTGCGGAATAAACTTCGAATATAACGCAATAGAGGGTTATTGGCGCTGGCCGATGCATCTAACATTACGTGGCAAAGCAGCTCGAAAAAAAACATCTTCTGGCCGTTAGGTGGTTTCACTGGATCAATTTTCCGACGCTGTTTTTAATGATCTGGAGCGGGCTGCTCATTTATTGGGCAAATCCGGTTTACAGCATTCGCATATTTGGATACGAGCTTTTTCATTTCTTTCCCCAAGGGTTCTACGATTATCTCGGTATTCCATATCGCCTCGCCGAAGGGATCAGCATGCATTTCCTGTTTATGTGGTTCTTCACGATAAACGGGATCCTTTACGTTGCTTATACGATCATTTCGGGTGAATGGCGAGCTCTTCTTCCGTTGCCAGGCTCCTTCAAAAGGGCCTTTAAAGTGACGCTTTATGACGCCGGCCTGAGGAAAGAACTTCCGCCGCAGGGAAAGTACAATGACGCTCAGCGGGTCGCGTACACGAGCGTGATCCTGATGGCGATGGGTTCTGTGCTCACGGGATTTGCTATATATAAACCGACACAGCTTTCATGGTTAACATCATTACTCGGCGGTTATGAATGGGCGAGGTGGGAACATTTCTGGCTGATGGTCCTGTTCGTATTGTTCTTCATTGTTCACATCGCCCAGGTAATTCGGGCTGGATGGAGTAACTTCCAGTCGATGATCACCGGGCGTGAACTGGTTCCAGTCGAACGGACGGCGGACGTTACTAGTGTATCCGTTGACGAAGGAGTAACCACGTGAGCGGCGACCGGAAAACTAAAGACGGCAGAGTTCTCCTCGAAAAGGTGCGCGAGATCGAGGAGCAAAAAGGCCTGGACGCGTCTGTTGAGGAGGAAAATTCGGCGAAGATTCTCGCCGAAAAGAGGCGGTTAACCTCGCCACTCGATAATGACGACGCAAGACGACAGATCCGAGGATACTCACGGAGGGGTTTTCTCATCGGCGGAGCTACGGCCGTCTTCGGCTGCCTTGGCTATTGGTGGCTTAAGCAGCCGGAACAATCCGGGATCTTCGAAACTGCATTTCGCCTGAACGAACGAGTAAGTCAGGACTATTTCAGCCCGAAACACCTTGCCCCGGAATTTGCCGTTGGTATGGCTCGCGAGCCGCGAGTCAACGGTGACTGGGGATTAAAGAGCGATCTCGAACCCACGGCATGGCGGCTGAACGTCCTTGGGCTCTCGCCCGATCCAGTTGTTCTGACGCTCGATGAAATAAAGCGATTACCCCGGGTCGAGATGACGACGGAACTCAAATGCATTGAAGGTTGGAGCGTTATAGTACATTGGGCCGGTGCGAGATTTTCGGATTTCGCAAAAGCCGTCAATGCTCCGCCGACCGAATACGTCGGTCTCGTTACGCCCGACGGCGCTTATTATGTGGGCTGGGATAGGCCAAGTATTATGCATCCTCAAACGCTGCTCGCCTACGAAATGAACGGTGAACTTCTAACCGACGATCATGGCGCGCCGCTCCGTTTGGTTTCGACAGTAAAATACGGTATCAAGCAGATCAAGCGGATCGGTAAGATCGAATTTACTAACGAGCGGCCCGCCGATTTTTGGGCTGAGAGCGGGTACGATTGGTATTCCGGACATTAGATCGCCCAGTTTCCCAATTAACAATTAAATCCGTTTGTGGTGTAATAAACGCACACGATATGGCCAGCGATTGCCTTTTTTGCAAGATAATTGGGGGTGAAATTCCGTCCGACCGGGTCTATGAAGATGATGTTTGTTTCGCTTTCAACGACATCAGCCCGCAGGCGCCTAAGCATATATTGATAGTGCCGCGAATTCACGTCGATTCGCTCGACACAGCTGCCGATTCTGATAAAGCTACGCTCGGACATTTGCTTCTCGCTACTGGTGAAATAGCCCGCCAATCAGGCATAGCCGAGGACGGGTATCGCGTAGTGATCAATACAAACGCCGACGGGGGCCAGACGGTCTTTCACCTACATGTACATTTACTTGGAGGCAGGCCATTTGTATTCCCGCCGGGATAACGGCAGGCAGTAAAACGACTCTCTCGTTTCAACATGAACAGGCTTCTTTCATTTACTCTCATAACATTCGCCCTCGCACTGAATTTCGCGTGCGGAGGTTCCGGTACAGACGCGAATGACGCGCAAAATGCTGCGCAGCAGGTCCCGCAATACCCGGATGCAAATACTGCCTTGGCCGAGGGAAACCGTCTCCTTGACGCGAATCAGACTGAGCAGGCCATCGAAGCCTTCAAACAGGCGACCGCGATGAATCCCGACCTTGGTGAACCGTATTTCAAACTTGGCATCGCTTATTCGCTTCTAGAGGCGGAAGATAGAGGAAAACTTTCGGCCGATCCCCAATTGCCGGGCGAACAGACGGCGAAGGAGCACAAACCGGAATCACAAAAGGCTTTTGAACAGGCGGTCGAAGTTTACAAAAAATGGGTTGCAGACAATCCCGACGACGATGCCGCGTATTTTAATCTCGGCCGTTCTTACAACAAGCTGAATCGGGACCAGGACGCTGAAAAGGCTTTGCGTCAAGCCGTTAAACTTAAGCCCGGCGACGCGGAATACCAAACTGAGCTCGGCGCGATCCTTGTTAAACTCGCAAAATATCGTGAGGCGATCGACCCGCTAAAAAAGGCCCTTGAGGTGGACCCCGACAATTCGCGCGCGATAGACCTTCTTGATGATGCTGAGGCAGGCAGGACAAGGATCGACTACGTACCACCCAAAAACGACAATAAGAACGGGAATTCGAATTCAAATTCTAATTCGAACGCGAGCGTGGACGTCAACGTGAACACGTCGCCGAAAGCTCCACCGGCAAATCAAAAGCCGCCTTCTACGCCCGAAAAGCGGGAAACGCACGAGCCTAAGCCAACCCCGCCACCTCCGGCGAAGAGATCTCAGCCGTGAGGCGAAACAACACACTTAGATCCTTGGCTGTATCAACTTGACATTCACCGCGCCAGGTCGCAAATTAGGTTTTTGGCCCAAAGGCGATCGACGGAGCGGAATTTATGAAGATCGAGTTGGACACAACACAAGCTCTGTCGCTTGAACGCAGGATAAAGATGCATGAGGCGCGCGAGGGGATAATCGACCGCCTCGCCCGCGACCTTCCAACCAACATTGATCTTGAGCGATTTCTTACGGTGGTGGTTTCAGAACTTGGACGGATGCTTCAGGCCGACCGCTGCGACCTACTGCAGCTAACCGGTGAAAAGCAATTGGAGATCAGCCACGAATGGCGGAGGAACAAATCCATTCCCTCCAGCCTTGGCACAACCATCCCCATCGATGCCGGAAAAATCGCGGAAAGGATCGACATTACCAAACCGATCCGCATCAACGACACCTCGCAATCAAGGGACGCGACGCTTAAGTTTTTTACAAAGGCCCTGGAGACGCGATCGCTTCTTATCATTCCCATCATTTTGAATGGAAATGTCCTAAGCCTCATCGGCCTTCACGATACTCACTCGCCGCGGGAGTGGCTTGACGAAGAGGTCAATTTTCTCGAGTCGATCGCTCGCCATCTTGCAGTCGGCTATCAATACACCCGGCTTTACGTTACGCAGGAAAAAGAAAGCAAGCGGACGAACGCGTTGCTTGAGATCGCCAATATCCTTAACTCTCAGCCTGATTTCAAAGATGTTTGGTCACGCGTGCTTGAGCGAGCGATCGGGCTGGTAGGAGCCGACTACGGTGCTCTCGGTGTTCTCGACCAGACGGGCAAACGGATATCGCTTGCATCCTTCAAATCGGCCGAAGGAATAAAGCTTGGAAGGCTGCTCAAGATGATCGAGGGCCACGGCAAGTCACTTGATATCGAACCCTTTCCTGCGCTCGGCGAGATGGTGCGCGACGGCAAGACTGTGAGGCTGGTCGACAAGCAGCTTCCGCTGGCGCTGCGGCTTATTTTTAACACCCAGCTCAAGGGAAAAGCAGCGCTCGTCACGCCGGTCCGCGTCGGAGGCCAGACATTTGGCCTGCTTGGCTTCGTCTGGAGTACGGAGGGGACTTTTGCAGATCACGATGTTGCTCTTGTCGAGGGCATTGGCGACCAAATAGGTACAGCCCTTGAGCGCGACCAGCTTTCGGCCGAGGTGATGCGGCTGAAGGCCGAGCTTCATCAGCGTTCGAGCGAGATCGTGGGGCAGGCGCCCGTGATCAGGCGGGCGATGGAACTCGGCGTAAACGTGGCGGGCACTAGTACGACAGTTCTGATCCATGGCGAATCCGGTACCGGCAAGGAATTGTTGGCGAACCTGATCCATTATAACTCTCCGCGGGCTGACAAACCGTATATCAAAATAAACTGTGGGGCGATACCCGAAACGCTGCTTGAATCGGAACTTTTCGGCCACGAGAAGGGGGCCTTCACAGACGCCCGGGCGCAGCGGCAAGGACGATTTGAAGAGGCGAACGGCGGAACGCTCTTTCTCGATGAGATAGGCGAAATGTCGCTGCAGGCTCAGGTCAAGCTATTGCGGGTTCTCCAGGACGGCGAATTTACGCGTGTCGGTGGAAAGCAGGTTATCAAGTCAGACGTGCGGGTCATCGCAGCAACGAATATCGATCTTGAAAAGGCGGTCGACGCAGGAACGTTTCGCCGGGATCTTTATTATCGCCTATCGGTATTTCCGATCGCTCTTCCTCCGCTTCGCGATAGGCTTGAGGACATACACGTCCTCGTCTTTCATTTCCTCGACCGTTACAAGGAAAAGACCGGAAGATTTGTTTCGGGGATCTCCAAGGAAGCGTTGCGGGCCTTGGTCAATTATGAGTGGCCCGGGAATGTTCGTGAGCTTGAAAACGCAATCGAGAGAGCGGTGATCATCGCTTCCGGCCGTCAGATTGAATTAGATGACCTTCCCGAATCCATAGGGAAAAAAGCTTTCGAGGCATTTGCACAGGCGCGGCAGGAGCGGGCAAAAGCTGCGGGTGAAGGCCGCTCGATCGGTATCCAAATAGAACTGCCCGCCGCCATGGAAGAGATTGAGAAACAGGTGATCGAGGCTACGCTGGACTATGCCGAGGGTGACAAATCCAGAGCGTCTCGCCTTCTAAACATTGGCCGCAAAACGCTTTATAGAAAGCTTGAGCAATACGAAAACGGCGACGCGTAAGTGTTGATTGCCCTAAAAGAGAAATATCCTGTATCTTAAATAACGGTTGGTTTTGCCTTATGACCATTGCTGCTTCACATGTTCAACCGCTTGCCGTTAATGTCGCTTGTAATGACGACATGCTGCAAGTCGCACTCGCGGATGGCCGCGAAATATCGGTCCCTCTTGAGTGGTATCCGCGTCTCAATAACGCCACTCCCAAAGAGCGCAAGAATTGGCAGTTGATCGGCGGCGGCCTCGGCATTCGATGGGAATCGATCGACGAGGACGTTTCGGTCGAGAGCATGCTTCGTCTTCGCTGATCAAGGTAGTTTATCCCCGCATTCCCTCCTGCTATAATTTTCAAGCTTTAATTTGTTAAATGACCAGCTAGACGTCTGCCCTTATGTCGGAGAATACAAAGGAATGGGTCGCTGTTGGCTTATTTGCGAGCTGCTTTTTCATGCTAACGGCAGGTGAGGTGATGTGGCTGGGCCGTCGCGGTTGGGCAGCCTATGGAAAAAGCAGTGCGTTCTCTATCATCACGAATGTCGTGAGTTTCTTCGTTGGGTCCATAGTATCTTTCGTCATTCTGGGTGTGATTCTCGCTGTATCATGGGAAGGTTCGATCAATCAGATGCGCGCCGGCGAGTTGACCCTCTGGGCCTTATTGGCTGCAGCAATATTGACGACGCCTCTGTTGCTTCTTCTTACTAAGCGCCTATTTTTGTGGCTTCTGAGAATGAACTCGGGGTTCTCAGCTTGGGCCTTTTCCTTTTGGGCTTCGTTCACACTTTTTTTATTTACGGTTGGTCTCCCGATCGCATTTCTCTATTTTGTCTAGCCACAGATATGGACGTAGTCGCAGGAACAGCGGGGCACATCGACCATGGAAAGACGGCTCTGATAAAGGCGTTGACGGGCGTCGATGCAGACCGGCTGCCCGAAGAGAAAGAGCGAGGGATCACGATCGATCTCGGTTTTGCCGAGATGGAGATCGCAGATATTCGTTTTGGATTCGTTGACGTACCTGGCCATGAGCGGTTCGTCAAAAACATGCTCGCCGGTGCGAGCGGCATTGATCTCGTTCTTCTCATAGTTGCCGCGGACGAAGGCGTGATGCCCCAGACCCGCGAGCATTTTGAAATATGCCGGCTGCTCGGAACGCTGGCAGGAATGATCGTCCTCACAAAAAGAGATCTTGTTGATGAGGAAACACTTGTGCTGGCAAAGCAGGAAGTCGCGGAGCTCGTGGCAGGGTCGTTTTTGGATGCCGCTCCGGTGATCGCGGTGAGCAGTAAGACCGGCGATGGAATAGACGAGCTTCGGGCCACTCTGGCGGACGCTGCCAGAAAGCTGCCCGCTCGCGATCAAGCGCTCGTTACGAGATTGCCAGTTGACAGGAGCTTTTCGGTAAAAGGATTTGGAACGGTGATAACGGGTACGCTTGCGTCCGGAGAAATCTCCGAAGCAGACGAACTTGAGATCTTGCCTGACAAAAGGCCGGTTCGCGTACGCGGCCTCCAAACGTATGGACATTCTACGAAAACCGTCCATGCCGGCCAGCGTACCGCCGTCAACCTAGGCGGAGTCGATCGTGGTGATGTCGGCCGTGGAATGATTCTAGCTGAGAAAGATGCCCTGAGTCCGACACAGATCGTTGACGTGAGGCTCGAGGTGCTCAGCGAATCAAAAAAACCTCTTCGATCGAGGCAACGGGTTCGTCTTCATATAGGAACTGCTGAGGTTCTGTGCCGACTCTCGATTCTTAACGACACGAACGAGATCGTGCAGGGTCAATCCGATTTTGCGCAATTGCGGCTTGAGATGCCCGTTTCCGCCGTTCCCGGAGAAAGGTTTGTTATTCGAAGCTACTCTCCGCAAGTAACCATCGCTGGGGGGACGATCATCGATGCAGTAGCTCAGAAGCATAAGCGGAAAGATGTCCCTGAGGCGAAAACGTTTTTAAATTCTCTCGAAGTATCGAAGGACTCTGTATCCCGATCGCGGTTATTTGTCGAACGAGCTGGAGAAAGTGGAGCGTCATTCTCCGATCTTCAGGCTGCAATGGGCTTTCGGAAAGAGCTTATAAGTGAGGGATTGGAAGAGAACGTTCGGCTGAACGCGGTCGTCAAAACCGGCAATTATTATCTTTCCAAAGCATCCTTCGAGAGCCTTAAAGCAAAGGCGATCGCAGAAATAAAACGTCACCACGCCCGCGAACCTATCTCAAAGGGGATGCCGCGAGAAACGCTGAAAGAAAGGGTATTTAGCTTTACCGCGCCGGAAATATTCAAGGGCGTTCTTGCGAGTCTTGAATCAGAGCGGAAGACTCGCACCGATCATGAGCTCGTTTCATCCGCCGACCATCGTGCAAAACTTTCGGATGAGGAAACAAAGGTTTTGGAGCGGCTGCGAGCTATGTATGGAGGCGACGGCCTCGAGGCTCCGAAACTTGAGGAAGGCCTTCTGGAAGCCTCACGGATGACAAGGCTCAACCGAGAGGCAGCGCGAAAAGTCTTCCAGCTTCTCATTAGTGCCGGCGATGTTGTTAAGATCACGGATGACCTGTATGTTTCAGGCAAGGCCCTGACCAACCTCCAAAGGAGGTTGAGCGCACATGCTGCTGCAACCAGCGATCGATTGGTAGACGTGCCCAAATTCAAAGAGATCGCCGGAGTTTCGCGGAAGTACGCAATACCGCTACTCGAGTATTTTGACCGGGAAAAGATAACCCTCCGGAAAGGCGACAAACGTTTGATTCTCTAAGAATATGAAGCGATTTCTCACTGCCGAATGGCGCGATCTAATAATGGCGAACTACGAGGTAGATCCGTCGTTACTTGCCGGTCGAGTGCCTGCCGGAACGGAGCTTGACCTTCACGACGGGCGATGTTTTGTAAGTCTCGTCGGCTTCATGTTTCTCGATACGCGCGTTCTCGGTTTTCTGGTTCCGTTCCACATTAATTTCGAGGAAGTAAATCTGCGCTTCTATGTTCAACGAAAAACTGAGACAGGGGCTCGTCGCGGCGTCGTCTTTGTAAAAGAGATCGTCCCGCGTTTTGGGATAGCCGCCGTTGCCCGGATCTTGTACGGCGAGCCATACGAGTCATGGAAAATGGGGAACTCTCGAAACGAATCAACCGTCGGTTATTCCTGGCGCAAGGCCGGCTGCAATAACCGGCTGGAAGTACGCGTCGGCGAAAGTCAGGGTGTTCCGGACGAGGATTCGCACGGCAGCTTCATCATTGAGCACTACTGGGGGTACACAAAACGCGGCGGGGATCGATCCGATGAATATAAGGTCGAACATCCGAAGTGGGAGCTGTTTTCGGTGCTCAATCCGAAGATCGCTGTGGATTTTGGCAAAACCTACGGCGACGAGTTTGCTTTTCTGAGTGAGGCCGAACCATACTCGGTCTTGCTGGCAAGAGGTTCGGAAATCGCAGTTTATAAGGGCGAAAAGATCTCGTGATAATAGGCATTGTCGCCATCGCAAAGAACAACGCCATCGGCAAGGACGGCAAGCTCCCGTGGCACTATTCTTCCGACCTCAAATTCTTTAAAGAAACTACGACGGGAAACGCCGTGGTAATGGGCTCGAACACGTGGCGGTCTATCGGAAAGCCCCTGCCGAATCGTCTAAACATCGTACTCAGTCGCTCGAATGATCTGAATCTGCCAGCCGGAGTCCTTCGCCTTCGAGACCCGAACGAGGTGGTCGCCGTTTCAAAATATTTGAAGGGCGATCTTTTTATTATCGGCGGCGCCAAAACGTTTGAAGCGTTTGTGGATTATATTGAAAGGTGGATAGTGACTGAAATTCCGGTGGTTGTTGAGGACGCCGACATATTTCTATCACGTGAATTACTTAATTCTTTTGATATAATCACCGAAAAACAGCTGCCAGAGTCCTTGATGGTTGGTTTTTTCGAGCGAAAACAGAATGGCTAAAAGTAAAAACATTTTACTATTCTGTATTTTTATTCTAGCTCTGGTCATTGGGGCTTCTGGGGTGCTTTTTTTTTGGTCCGAGGGAAAGTGCCCCGAGTGTTCTTCTCTTTAGGCTGGGCTATGAACTCGCTCCCAGTAAATATTCCTATCTCGACGCTTATTCACCAAGGCGTAGAGACGTTTGGGCGGGTTACCTTCCACTTGAAGTGGATAGCTTTCTATGCGGACGACTGCAGGCAACCAGAGACGAAGAGGAGTTTAATGCGATTGTTCATC
>Ga0207703_10004187_pt1 | contig 11890 bp, 8 predicted proteins | sample KBSSwiS12_FD_184304 | JGI IMG/M metagenome (GOLD analysis project Ga0207703, IMG submission 184304) | Switchgrass rhizosphere microbial communities from Kellogg Biological Station, Michigan, USA - KBS Switchgrass S1-2 (SPAdes) (version 2) | ecosystem: Host-associated > Plants > Roots >... | reverse complement strand
GTAAGTCCAGGATCGTCGAATCCAGCTTTCCTCTTCCTGTAAATGAAGGCGCATGCGCGCGATGGCATCGCAACGAATGCTACGAAATCCCACCAAGGTGTCCGTATATTTGGCACCGAAGAGGAAATTAATGAGCCACGTAAACCCCATGTTGCCTATGGCTGTAAAAAAATCGTCGTCTTCACTCTTGGCCCCCCCCTTGTATCTGGAAACAACAACCATATCGTAACCTTCCAAACTCTTTTCCCTCAAGGCAGGCAAAAGTTCCGGAAGCGCATTTCCGTCCGGTGTAAAAAGCACAAAAAAGTCTGTTCGCAGCTTCTCGTAAGCTTCTTTTTCGGCATTCGCCAATCCCTTCTTGATCTGAACATGAACGTTCACGCCGTTTTCACGACAAAACTCGATCGTCCCGTCAACGGAGCCGCCATCCACCACTAAGATATCGTCAGACCAGTGCTGTCGTATGCGCGGCAGAATTACCCTAAGACCTTCAATTTCATTCAAAGTAGGCAGTACGAGGGTAAAAGTGAGGCCGCTTTGATGAATCGTGGACATAAACGTCCGGTTGTAACTGATCCCTCAAAGTTTCACACCTTAATTTTGCAAGGTTTCCTGCTCATACATTACAATTGCGTTTAGAATGCAGCTCTCTAAAACAGCTTACATGGCTCTACCGGAACGAAGTAACCGACTTGAAAATCTTGTATCCGGTCTTCCCCTCGTAAAGGACTATCCTTTGCTAAAGGTTGTAGCCATTGATCCCATTGCGCGCGCGCGCCTGCAAACGGTGACAAACTTCTACCTGTGGAAGACTCTCTCCATCTTTTTTCCCAGCCGTCGTTTCGACATGGTTCCGGATATCGTTCAAGCCTATCCTGAGGCTCTCGCTCAATTACCCAACATCACCCCGAATGGCGTGGTGTTGCCCAAGATCGAAAATTTTCTCGCCTACAATGAAATCCATGCCTGTTTGGCGGACATCATCAAGAGCTACGGCCTTGGATCTCGCATTGAACGCCTTCAGCTACCGGTCAACGTCCGGCTGGTCAACGGAATAGCGGATGCAACTGTAGACGGTCGGCCCCTCGCTTCAGCCAAGGCCCATACGGACGTTTGGGCCGGTGATTCCGCGGCTGCCACACTCGTTTCGCTGGTAGTTCTAGGTAGCGCGGAAGCGGCTACCGTGCGTTATTTTGAGCCTGAAGAGTTTCCCGATGATCTTATTCGCCCGCTAAAAGATTATAACGAAGGCGCATCCATTCTCGAAAAGTGTCACGAGTACGACTGTCAACTTGATGATAGCGGACTCTTTTTGATGGATGCCTTACTCATCCACCAGACCACTAAGCTGAAAAAAGGTTATCGCCTGTCGCTTGATCTTCGCTTTGTCAGCAATGAGAAATTAGATTCCGATAAATTCAATGGCTACGAGGGTAAGGAAAACTATGTCTCTTTTGAGGAGTGGTCCGCGTTCGGACGCTCGAGACTAGTGGAAACCCAGGCCCCGCTCGCCAAGTACACCGGCGCCGCCAAAGGCACCGCGGGCTATGTCCCACCGTTTCGCACTGCGGTTTTCAAGGATTAATCCTTCGGCCAGTCTTACTGATCAAAGAGGACGCCAGACGATCAGGGAGCACTCGTGGAGCGTGCCTCCAAGTTCAGGGCGATGCTCTTCCAAAATCTCAATGCGCCCTTCTTTTTGCAGGGCATGAAGTGCGCCAGGTAATCCGTTCAAATAGCCACGCTTTTCGCAATACCAGAGCGCCAGGTAATCCAGCAGATTCGCTGGATCGTAATACTCAATCACCGGCTCGTAATGGAGAACCAGCGCCGGACGGGCGGAGAGGATCGATTCCAGTAGTGGGCCAAAACGATTGCCGATCTGCTCCAACGCATGGATGGTGATAACCGTCTCTCCGGGATTGATCGGCAGACGCTCCGGAGGTGCCAGGAAATTTAACAACGAACCTCCCACATCTCTCCCGGTATGTTCCCCGATCAGTGAGGCAATTTTAATAGAAGGATCGACCCAGTCATATCCCCGAATCCTCTTGTCGGGGAAAATTTCCTGCAGCAACCAGAGATTGCCGCCGCTGCCGCATCCCAGTTCATGAATGGCGGAAGAATCACTCAGCCAATGACGGAAAACCTGATGACGGGTTGCAACGAAGAGATCATATTCCAATTGAGGATTAGGCGTGGTAACCAACCCCCTGCGCCAGCGCAAAAATTTACTACCGCGAAAGTACTTAGGCCGACAAGCAATGGCAGAGGGACCAGAAACAATGATTTCGTTCAGGCTTTCCGTCCAACCGCGCAACCAGGCTTCATGATTCTGCTCATTGTCACGGCGAATATCGGTCCGTTTCAACAATGAGAAGTAATGGAGCAAATATTCCTCATTTTCAGCGGTCGTTACCGGCCGAAATCGGGTATCAGCTTGAGCCAACACGTCGCAGGTCGAAGGAAAAAGGACCTTGCCTTCGCGAGAGAACAGGCTGGCGAAAAGGCCGGGGGTAACAGATTGCCAATCAGCAGGTGGGGTCATGTTGATTTGAAGTAAACGACGCCAATGGTATAGTTTATCGGTTGGATAAAGGCTGCCCAGATTTAGATGTTTTGAAATAGTTTGTTTATGACTGATCTTCTGTCACCCGAACAGAAGACTTTTTATCCTGAAGACAGCTATCTAATTCTCGAAGATTTTTTCTAAGGAAAAACGCGAAACTCTTCGACGAGATTCCGACGGCGAAGAATACGTCTATCATTTAGACCTCCACCGCCGCAAGGATCCTTGTCAATGGCTGCCCAAGTCAATGACCCGAATGCTGGGTGAGTCGTAAAGAATGCGGTTGGACTTGGCCAGTTCATCGACGTTGTCGTAGAAATCGAGTTCACGCCATGCATAGAACTGGTACTGGGGAGATGAGCCGACCAATCTACATTTTTCGTTCCTGCGGCCATGGAGATAAGAAGAGCGATCAAAGGGGACATGCGCAAGGTAATGGATGCCTTGCGAAAGCAAGTACTTTTTAACAGGTTCCGCGCCCTTAAAGTAGGGAAGCCCCGGGTCCGGACTGGCCATGCCAGCAATATCGAGACTATAAATCGAATGCTCCCGGTAGTTGAGAAGAAACGGATAATCGAGAGCGATCAGCGTCTTGGCTCCCGATGGAATCTGCGCAAAGGCTTTTTCGTACTCGTATCTCTCCTCTCTAGTGGAAGCTGGGCCAAAATAATTAGCCACCATGTCATGACGGGCATCACCCGCCCATATAATGCGCACCACATTAAAAAGCGATTGACCGAGATAATTTGGCACTTGAAAGATCAACACGGCAATTACCGTCAGGGTGACAAGCCTTCCTCTCCAGGTAGGAAGTCGATTGACGCCACTCGGAGCTATTTCAACGTACGTTTGCGCCACAATACCCGCGGTAAACAAGGCGAACGCAAACCCAATCGGATCTAAATAGCGAGAGAGATGGTATAGTTCCGCACCTGCGAGTTGAGAAGCAAACAGAGCACTGACCAGGAGGATAGGTACGGCAAGAAAAAACACGATTCGCCGTTTCCTCCCCTCGGGAAGAAGGCAAACGGGCCAAAAAAATAAAAGGTACCCCGTGGAGACTAAAAAAACTGCAACATACTGGATCGTTTCAAAATGAGATAAGTAGTAATTAAACTGTTCGGAGTCAGGACGCTGCGTGCCTTTAAAGAGTGGGAAGAGAAACGCACCCGAAGACCGGTACGTAACCACCCACCACGGCAATAATATGGTCACAGCGGCTATCGCCGTAATTAGTGTTTCGCGGACAATAACCCGCCGGTTCTGTTCTCCCTCCGTAAGACGCCAAGCAACAAAACCAGCTCCAGCCATGGCAATCACAAAAATATTATGGCACCGCAGGGTCGAGGCCGCTGCCATGAGAACTCCGAGCAGTACCGCTGACTTCCAGGCGCAGTAACGACGATCTGCTATCAATTCCAGCCAACAAAATAGGGCCATGAAAAAGACCACTCCAGTGAATTCGCTGGCCGTATTGTTACGCGCTATCGAAAATGTAAGCGCAAAGGTGATAAGCAACAGGCGCGCGAGCCACGTCCGGGCATCGTGACCTCGTAACAGTCCCTGAGTCAACCCCAGGATGACCAACCCGGCAATTCCCATATCAAGCAGGTGCGTGTACTTCCATGGGAAAAATGCCACCACAAGAGTAGAAAGAATCGGCTGTCCTCCCACCGAGCCCAGCAATCGATAGTCGAAAGGATCCGCCAAGGTTCCCATATCAAGCGCCATTTTGGAGAAGCCGAAATAAGCCGCAAAATCGTCGCCATCATTATATCCATGCTCTGCGACAGCCCCCCCATAAGAGAGAAGAGTAAATAAGCAAAGAATTATAAAGAATACTTTCAACCCTATGACAGGAGGATTATGCCGTTCCTCCTTCTTTCCTCGGGCCAGTTTTGAATACCAAATCAGGATTCCCCAGCCCACCAATAAAAAGATGGCAACAAATGTCGTGGAAAAAAACGACATCATCAACATCGGACCGCTTAAGACAAGAAACGCCGTCATCCCCCAGGCAGCCGCCATTCCCCATCCAAAATCTTCATGCTCACGACCGGGATCGAGCCATAGATTTAACATCCGTCCCCACCCCACAAGGGAAAGCAACACGGCAAATCCCCATACGAAGGCTAGGGGATATGTCCAATCGAATTGAAAACCGTCAGAAAGTTTCGGATTCATCTGATAAAAAGTGCAGCCTGGAAAAACTTAAAAAGAATCCACCTGTTACTCTATCGATGATAGAAAGCGGAGTTGGTGGGATCCACACTCAAACTATTATCTTTTCCAGCAAACTCCAGCGCTTAAGTCGTTGATTTTCAGACCCAGCACTTTTCGATGGTTTAAGGAAAATGACTGGAATTACGCAAGAATTTTCAGATTATCGAGCGCTCTGCAGTCAATCGACCCGCCCGGTTTCCAATTTCTGGACAAGCCACCTGTTGTCCAACTACTCAACTTGTCAATGTGATGGCATAATACCCAAGATCCTTATCTATGAACTACATCGTCAGTCTCAGCGCCGGCGCTTACGACCGCACTAGCCCACCTCGCCGTTGCGAAGAAAGTCGACTCCACCCATCTCAGCGAAGTGATTCGGTACCGCACCCTCGACCGTCAGGTGTAGGGCTGATCCAATTGTCGTCCTGCCTACTGTTCTGATTTAGCTAATAATGGCAGGGCAATACGATCCGAAATGTCGTACCCGTTTCCGGTGAACTTGCCATTTCCAGGCTTGCATCGAGCATTTCACATAATCGTTTGACGATCGAGAGTCCGATACCTTCACCGGGCTTCTGAACGGGAGAAGTAATCGTCTCCGTGGTATCCGGAGGCGGCGTCAGAACGTTGGATACTTCACCCGCAATTGTGGCGGCCTTTTCGTCTGACTCCCGTGCGCTGGCAGTAGCCTCTTTCAGCCCGGCCACCAGTGGAGCATCGACCCCAGCCAAAATTCCCGATCCGGTGTCTTGAACCATGAACCACCAATTTTTCTTTTCCTGGCCCCAACTCAGGGTGACACCTCCGTGAGGGGTGTATTTAAGCGCATTCATCAATAGATTCTGTAGTAGCCTCCGCACTCTGCCATGGTCACCCTCCACGGAAAGTACGGTGGGGCCATTCACCTTCAAGAACAGACCGCGTTCCTCGGCCATCCCTTGGTTTATTTTACCCAGCTCCCTGATCAGGAGGGCGGCGTCAAATACAGTGATTTCCCGACGCTCCTGGCCAGCCTCAAGGCGGGCCAGTTCCATAAGTTCATCAAGCATGGCATGTACCCCTTGCACCCCTTGACTGAGCATTGTCGCAATTTCCAAACGGGCGGCCTCCGTTGTATTATTTTGTCCCAAGGCGTTTGCCGCCATGCTGACGCCGATGACGTCGTTGTGAAGATCATGAACGGCTTGGTGAATCAAAGTGGCTCGGCGACGCTCGATCTCATTGATGCTGGCCAATGCTCTCTCGAGATCAACCATGCGACTTGCCGCCTCGGCCCGCTGCATGCGTTCGTATTGGGCGGCGCTTTCGCTGATCGCCTCATTGATGAGTGAAATCATCTTGCGATTTACTTCCACCAACATTCCCCGACCAAACTCGGGATGAGTCGACGCAAAGGCGTCTAACTCCTCAAGCAGACAAAGGTGCAGGTGTCCCCACTCGTGCATGAGTTCCTGCAAACGGTAACCTTGTTGCCACCGATGTAGGCCGTGCTTGACCTCCTCCTGCTTTTTCTGGACGTCGGCAGCCCGGTCCTCTGCTCCTCCCGGACGCGAGCGCAACTTGTTTTCAAACGCATCGAGCACCTCGGGAATGTGATCATTGAATTGGCTGCGGGTCAGCGAATGAGCAGTCGTTTGTCCGGTATCCGTGCGGGACGCTTTCCGCCAAGCCACCAAAATCGCCTTTCGTTGTTTCGCCAGATAATCGCAAAAAGCGTCGAGCTGATCATTTTTTGATTTGTTAATCCAGCAACTATGCTCCTCGGGAGATGAAGTAGCAATCTCCCAGCCTCAGGATAACGTTCAAGCAAAGCCTGCATATGCAGCCAGCTTTGCCCGGAGAAGAGTTTCAGCTTAAAGACAAGCCTCATACCGAAGCCGCGCATTAGAGATTGTCCGATGGCTGAACGAGGTGGCATCGGTGTCGTCTTCGCTTGAAATTGCTGGCAGTATCCCTGCCAGCCATGAAATGCCCGGTCTATTCAAGGGTTCTCGTTCTCGCTTATGCGATTGTCCTGACAGGCACCCCGTTGCTTCATGGCGAAAATGCGACCTTGTTCGACGCTAGCGATCCGGTTGCGGGCATGGGTATCAATATTCATTTTACCGATGCGCAGCCCGGTGAGTTGGAGATGCTTTCAAAGGCCGGATTTCGCTGGGTTCGCATGGATCTCTTTTGGTCCAGCACGGAAAAAACAGCAGACATTTATGACTTCTCCGGTTACGACCGGCTTTTAGACAGCCTCGACAAGTTCCATATCCGCGCCCTGCTCATTCTCGATTACGGCAATTCACTTTACGACGGGGGATTGTCTCCTCATACGGAAGAGGGCCGCGCAGCCTTCACAAAGTGGGCTGTCGCGGCGGTGACGCACTTCAAGGATCGCGGCGTTCTTTGGGAGATATGGAATGAACCGAACGGTTCCTGGTTTTGGAAACCTAAAGCCGATGTGGCGGACTACGCCAAGCTCGCCCTCGCGGTCAATCACGGTATCCGACAGGCGGCACCGAACGAACAGATTGTCGGCCCCGCGTTAAGTGGAACCGATCTCGCATTTATCGATGTATTGGGGCGAGACGGCGTTTTTGCGGATTGGTCCGCGCTGACGATTCATCCTTATCTGCGGACGGCGCCCGAGACCTACGGTCCTGTCTACGACCGTGCGCACGACCTAATCAAGAAATATGCCCCGTCGGGCCACGACATGAAAGTGATCTGCGGGGAATCTGGTTATTGCTGCACGTGGAAGGGACTCGATGAAACGCTACAGGCTCAGTACTTGGCACGACTCCTTCTCTTCAACACGCTGTCGGGCGTGCCCCTGACAATCTGGTACGACTGGCGCGATGACGGCGACGATCCCACGAACACCGAAGATCATTTTGGTATCGTTCATCATGATTTTCGCGCCGAAAATGCGGATCCGTTCGAGCCCAAGCCCTCCTATACGGCCGCATCCATCTACTCGAGCCAACTCACCGACTATCGCTTTGCCAAGCGGATCAAGACATCGTCGCCAAACGATTTTATCCTCTCCTTTACGCAGGGCGCCAAGGAATGCCTAGTGGCATGGACGACATCGCCTAATCCTCATCCTGTGCTTATTCACGCACCTGACGGCATTTACATCGCGACAAACTTCGACGGCACAAAGCACACAGAAGTAGCCTCCACCGGAGGTGTGCTTGTCCTCACTCTCGATGGCGGTCCGCAATATCTCAAGCGCGAGTAAATCTTTACAGGATACGCAAGCCTTAGCAGGCTCTCTCCATGATCTGGTTCTTTTACGCGATGGGCGCGGCCATCATCTGGGGCATCAATTATGCCGTGGCCGGTCGCCTGCTGGAGCGGGGCATGTCGCCGCAAACCTTGTTCCTCATCGACATGGTCTTTGGCGCAATTGGCATGGCAATGTTGCTCAGTTTTACGGGTAAATGGAGCGCAACCCTTTCGGAATTGCAGCTGCCGCGATCGGAATTGCTATGGCTGCTCGTTGCCGTTTTGACGGCCATGATTGCCGCCCTGCTCATCTTTATGTCGATTCAGGCCAAGAACGCGACCGTGGCCTCGCTCATCGAAGTAACTTATCCCTTTTTCACCGCATTTTTCGCCTGGCTGATGTTTCGGCAAAACACGCTGAATCTGGCGACCATTGTCGGTGGATTATTGATTCTCATCGGCGTCATCGTCATAGCTCGCGGTAATCGATAAATGCCCTTCCAGGGAAATCGATGATTGTGATTACGACTGCTTAATTGTATTTTACCTCTGTGGTTTATAAGCTTTATCAGGAAAACGACAAGATCATGCTTCTCTCTACTGGAGAGGTGTTTACAGTCCTAGCCGACCTCTCCGAAGACAACAAACCGGGTATCTTTGTCAAAGAAAAGGTCCTCCCCGCCATTTGCCATAGCCAGGTCCGGCCGGCAGGTCGAACACGAGAACGGGCCGATGCTGGAGTCGGTATTACCGATCCTGAAGTTCCACCACCACGTCCTGCGAACAGTCTGCTATAATTGCCCTTACCACGAATAGTGGACGGTGTAGGTGATGATCTTTTCCTCGTTCGGCTTAAGCGTGACGCGAAACTCCATTTCCTGTGTATTCGTCTTGATAAAAGGATCCGACTTCGCGGTGATATCCCAGTTGGTCCAACGATAAAGATGCTCCACCGCTCGAATTTCAACCGGCACCTTCTTGTGGTTACGCAACTTGATCTCAAATGACTCGTCGGCCCAGTTGTTGGCGTTATCGATCTTGAAGTTGGTGCGACGCCTCTCTCCCGCCAGATCGAACGCGTTTCCCGTGTAGATTTTTACCAACTCATCCTGCGGGGTGTGATCGATAAGATTCTCGCCGGTAAATTCCAGCTGCTTGTCATCCTGTTTGTAAAAACGAACGCGGCCTTTCGGCAACGGCATACCAAGGTGATTTTCTTCTGAATTCTTGAATTCACGCAGCACGGCGACCTTCGTGTCACTTTCGGATCCGAATTCCGAGTTCTGCCGCATACCCTGTGGATTGTAACGCCATTGGTTCCAATCGATTTTCACGCCGTCGTAGACATAAACTTTCTCCGCCTTCACCCCGGAAGCGCGGATAAATTCGACCTGTTTGGTCTCGCCGTCATGCAGGGTGGTTTCGCGCGGGAGAGAGTAGAGATGGTATTCGTCGAAAGCCTTTTCAGTGACCACGACGGGTGCTGAAGCCGCTTTATACATCAGGTCACGCATCTGATCCTCCGCCACCATACCGTTCTGATTCTGGATTTTGTTTACATCTCCCGCCATCAGCTTGATTTTCGCATTGGTGAAGGTCTTGCCGCTCTGATTGTCCATCGTCACCCAACCGATGAGATCGATCAGGTCGCTGTCCTCGGGCGCAACAACATTATAGCTGGCCTCCCAACTCATGCCGCCGCTGATGTAGGCAAGCTCCGCGTCGATCTTGCCGGGCGTTTCGGCATTTAATTTCCAGGAAATCATCGGCTTGAGAATCGTGTCATCTCCCAGCGAAGGAAAAATGGGCTGTCCCGGGAGTCCAAACTGGATTTTTCCGTCCACTTCAATCACTGGTTGCCCGGAAGCCATGCTGTTTTGCTGTTGATAATATTGCTGCCCGTAACGCTGCATCGCCGCCTGTGAGTGACCGGTATACCCACTGCGGATGATTTTTCCCTGGATGATTTGATCCGGCTTGTTCATTTGCTTGACCAAAAAATCGACCGTCTTCCCCTCAAAAAGCGAAAGTAGCAACTCTTGGGAAACGGGATCATTCCGGTAGTTCTGCTCGAGGATTTGCAATTTAAGCTTACCGTTGGGGTCACGCAGAATGACCGAATCAGGTTCGAGATGCGCGGTCGTATCCGCGAAGATCACGTCATTCACGCCTGCCTTCAAGTCGAGCGGGACGGTGTCTCGAACGACAGCAAAATTCTGGTTATAAATGGTCAGCGCCGGAGCAGCGAAGACGGTTAATGAGCTCAAGCCAAGAGCTCCCACGATAAGAAGTGTATTTTTCATATGAAGTTCCCGAAACTGAGTTGCGGATGGTGGCACGATCGCCCACCTACACGCATAGACGCAGCAAAAGTGTAATCAGCGCGATTTATTTGCGATTTTATTTGAATCGCCGACCCAACCTTAGGCGTTCGACTTCTCTTCCAGCTCTTCTTCGGTCGCCTGGGCAAGCTCAACCGGCTTGAGTTCGTGCAGGCGGCCCAGCTTGGCGATCTCCGGGAAAACAATGGTCGAGCCAAGAACTACCAAAACCGTCCCAAGACCTCCTAACAGGACGGAATTGACCGCGCCGAACCAGCGAGCCGTGAGCCCTGATTCCAACTCACCCAGTTCATTGGAGCAGCTGATGAAAAGAAACGTGATGGATGATACGCGTCCGCGCATGGCATCCGGTGTAATCATCTGCATAACGGTCTGGCGGACGACGACGCTGATGTTGTCACACATCCCGGTAAAAACGAGCGCCACCAGCGAGAGCCCAAACCACTTTGAAAAGCCGAACAGGATTGTGGCAATACCAAATCCCGCGACGCCCCAGAGCATGACCTGGCCCGCCCTTTTCCACGGAGAGAGATGGGCCGTGATCAGCGCCATCATAACTGCGCCAAGCGAGGGTGCGGCTCGCAACAGGCCGTAACCATCAGGACCTGCCTTCAGGATTTCGTTGGCAAAGATCGGCAGCAGGGCCGTAGCGCCGCCCAGCAAAACGGCAAACATATCGAGGCAAAATAGTCCTAGCAAAAGGCGCGTACCGAAAACAAATCGAACTCCGCTGACAAGGGAGTTCCATGTGATGGGCGGTTTCTCCGTCTTAAGGGCAGAAGGCACGGTCAGCGAAAAGGTCAGAAACGCCAGGCTGGCGCACACGATATTGACCGCATAGGAGGTTGAAGCTCCCCATTGTGCCACGATCAATCCACCGACCGCAGGACCGATCATCGCCGTGATTTGAAATATGGAACTATTCCACGTCATTGCATTGGGAAGCATTTCCCGCGGAATCAGTGTCGGGAAAAATGAGCTGATCGCCGGCACAGAAAACGCGCGACCACAGGCAGCGATTCCCAGAACGAGATAGTACCAGCCCACGGGAACCTGAAATCGGGATAGAATCAATAATGCCAACGCACAAGCGGCAAAAAGTAATTGCGTCGTGCGAATAATCGTTTTTCGATCGAGCCGATCCGCAGCCTGGCCACCCGGTAACGCAAAAATCATCATGGGTACAACCTGAACTAATCCGATGAAACCGAGAGCTAGCGCAGCATCACGCGTATTCATGTGGAGATGCTGATAGACGTCCCAGCTCACTGCCACGGTCTGCATTTGCATGGCCAGCGTGAAGAAGCTGCGGCCTAAAACAAAATAGCGGTAGTTGGAAATTCTCAGGACCGCGTAGGGATCGGCTTTCTGCTCACCGGCTCGGTGCAGCGGTCGGGCGACACGGTCAGGATCGCGACCGACCTGATCGACGGCCGGAGCGGCTTCAGCCGTTGGTCGCAAAGCGTCGATCACAAGCTGGCCGATATCTTCACGGTCGAGAGCGATATCGCCCGGACGGTCGCGGACGCGCGCGCGC
>Ga0207703_10004179_pt1 | contig 11900 bp, 10 predicted proteins | sample KBSSwiS12_FD_184304 | JGI IMG/M metagenome (GOLD analysis project Ga0207703, IMG submission 184304) | Switchgrass rhizosphere microbial communities from Kellogg Biological Station, Michigan, USA - KBS Switchgrass S1-2 (SPAdes) (version 2) | ecosystem: Host-associated > Plants > Roots >... | reverse complement strand
CAACTACGCGGCCGGCGTCGGCACGGCAAAGAAGATCGACGAGTCGACGATCGAGTTCACGCTCGCCGCGGTGAACCCGATCTTCCTCGAGCACCTCGACTCGCTCTGGATCATGAGCAAGCCGTGGAGCGAGAAGCACAAGGTGACGCGGCCGCTCGATTTCAAGAACAAGGAAGAGAGCTACGCCGCGCTCAACGCCAACGGCACCGGCCCCTACATGCTGGTGAGCCGCGCGCCCGGCATCAAGACCGTCTACAAGCGCAACCCGAACTACTGGGGCAAGGTCGAAGGCAACGTCCAGGAAGTCGTCTTCACGCCGATCGCCAACGACGCGACGCGGCTCGCGGCGCTGGTCTCGGGCGAGGTCGACTTCGTCCTCGACCCCGCCCCGCGCGACGTCGCGCGGCTGCGCAGCACCCCAGGCGTCAAGGTCGTCGACGGCCCCGAGAACCGGGTCGTCTTCATCGGCATGGACCAGGGCCGCGACGAGCTCCTCTACAGCAACGTCAAGGGCAAGAACCCGTTCAAGGACGTGCGCGTGCGCCGCGCGCTCTACCAGTCGATCGACATCGAGACGCTGAAGACGAAGCTCATGAACGGGCAGAGCTTCCCGACCGGCGCGGTGATGCCGTCGCCGCTCGGCACCTACAACGACCCGGCGCTCGAGCAGCGCTTTCCGTTCGATCTCGCCGCCGCGAGGAAGTCGCTCGCCGACGCCGGCTACCCCGACGGCTTCGAGGTCCAGCTCCACTGCCCGAACAACCGCTACGTCAACGACGAGCAGATCTGCATCGCGCTGGCCGGCATGTGGGCGCAGATCAAGGTCAAGGTCAAGGTCTCGGGCGAGCCGCGCGCGACCTACTTCCCGCGCCTCGAGAAGTACGACTTCAGCATGTACATGCTCGGCTGGGGCGGCTCGGTCACCGACGCCGAGACGACGCTGACGCCGGTGATGCGCAACAACCTCGGCGAGAAGGGAATCGGCTTCTACAACTACGGCCACTCGCGCAACGACAAGCTCGACGCGCTGGCGGTGCAGTCGAGCACCGAGGCCGATCCGAAGAAGCGCGAGGAGCTGATCAAGGCGGCGCTGCGCGAATTCAGGGATCAGTTCACGGCCCTGCCGCTGCACCGCCAGGTGATCCCGTGGGCAGCGCGTTCCAACGTGAACGTCGTGCACCGCCCCGACAACTGGTTCGAGGTGTCCTGGGTGACGATCACCAAGTGACAGGGCGCGCTCGCGCGCGCCATGACGTCAGCCGAGCTCTGCCATTGCCGCCGCGAAGCGCTCGCGGATCGTTTGCGCCGCTGCGTGGACGCCGTCGCGGATCACCCAGCGGCCCGCGACCATCACGTCGCGCCACGGCGCCGTCGGGCCGCTGAAGACGAGCGCGTCGAGCGATCGCCGCGGCGGCGCGCCGAGCAGCGCATCGGCGCCCGGATCGACGACGAGCGCGTCGGCGCGCGCGCCGGCGACGAGCCCCCACGCCGGCTGCCCGGCCGCGCCGGCGCAGCCGGCGACCACGCGCGACACGAGCCGCTCCGCGCTCGACGCGAAGCCGAGCTCGGGTGCCGCGGCAACGTTGCGCTCACGCCGTTCCAGGCGCTGGCCATACTCGAGCAGGCGCAGCTCCTCGCACCAGTCGCGCGTCGCCTGGCTGTCGGAGCCGATCGTCAGCGGCACGCCGGCCTCGAGCCAGCCGGGCAGGTCGCACAAGCCGTCGCCGAGGTTGGCCTCGGTGCTCGGGCACAGGACGATGCCGGCGCCGCTCGCCGCCACCGCCGCGATCTCCTGCGCCGTCGAATGGGTCGCGTGGACGAGCTGCCAGCGCGCGTCGAGCCGGCCTTCGCGGACGAGCCACTCGATCGGCCGCGCGCCGGTTGCGCCGATGCACTCGTCGACCTCGCCGATCTGCTCGGCGACGTGGATGTGGATCGGTCCCGGGAATCCTCCGCCAAGCGTCGCCAGCGTCGCGATCGACGCGGCGCTCGCGGCGCGCAAGGAGTGGATCGCCAGCCCCGAGTCGACGAGCGGACGCGCGGCGGCGCGGATCCGCTGCGCCGCGGCGAAGGTCTCCGCCGGCGAGGAGCGGAAGCGGCGCTGCTCGTCGCGCAGCGCGTCGGCGGCGAAGCCGGCGCGCTCGTAGAGCACCGGCAGGATCGTCAGGCCGATTCCCGCCTCGGCGGCAGCGTCGGCGAGCGCCCACGACATCGCGAGCGGGTCGGCGTGCTCGCTGCCATCGCGGTCGCGGCGCAGGTAGTGGAACTCGCACACGTGCGTGTAACCGCCGCGCAGCAGCTCGACATAGAGCTGCGCTGCGACGGCACGCAGCTGCTCGGGGCCGATGCGCAGCGCGACCGCGTACATCCGCTCGCGCCACGACCAGAAGTCGTCGCTCGCCGCGTCGCGGCGCTCGGCGGCGCCGGCGAAGGCGCGCTGGAAGGCGTGGCTGTGGGCGTCGACCACGCCGGGCAGCAGTGCGCCGGCGAGCACGTGGGCGCCGACGGGTGGCGCGGCGACCTCGGCGGTCACGTCGGCCCAGCGGCCGTCGCTGTCGGCGCGCAGCAGCACTCGCTCGCGCCAGCCATCGGCAACCCAGGCGAGCGGCGCCCAGAGCAGCGCCGCGTCAGCGGGCATCGGCGCACCAGTCGAGGGTCGCCTGCAGCAGCGAACGCAGCACCGGCCGCAGGTGAGCAAGCCGCATCGGATCGACGGGCGCGACGGGGAACGCAGCGTAGCGCTCGTCCATGTAGGTCGAGAGCGCCATCTCGAGCTGGACCGCGTGCACGTTGTCGTGCGGCCTGCCATAGCGGCGCGTGATGTAGCCGCCTTTGAAGCGACCGTCGGTGACGTGGCTGAAGCTCGACTGCGCGGCGAGCACGTCCGTCAGGTCGGCGCGCAGCGCCGGCGCGCAGCTCGCGCCGCCGGCGGTGCCGAGGTTGAGGTCGGGCAGGCGCCCGTCGAACAGCCACGGTACTTCGGCCTGGATGCTGTGGCCGTCCCAGAGGATCGCACGGCCGTGCAGCGCGACGAGGCGGCGCAGCTCGCGCTCGAGCGCGTCGTGGTAAGGCCGCCAGTACGTCTCGCGCCGGCGCTCGATCTCAGCCTCGTCGGGAACGCGGCCCTCGCGATACAGCGGATCGCCGTTGAAGAAGCGCGTCGGCACGAGCTCGGTGTTGTTCGCGCCGGGATACATCGGCGCGTTCTCGGGCGGGCGGTTGAGGTCGATCACGTAGCGAGAGAAGCGCGGCACGAGCACGCTCGCGCCGAGCTCGCGCGCGAAGCCATAGACCTCGGCGAGGTGCCAGTCGGTGTCCTCGAGGGCGTGCGCGCGCGGGACGAGGGCAGAAGCGACGTCGTCGGCGATCGCGGTGCCGACGTGCGGCAGGCTCACCAGCAGCGGCGCCGTGCCGCGCTCGAGCGAGAAGACAGCCTCGCTCATCGCTCGACGCCGCCGGCGACGACGCGCGCGCACGGGTTGCGCCCGAACCAATAGGCGAGCTCGTTCGGATGCGCGACATCCCAGGCGACGAAGTCGGCGCGCTGTCCCGCAGCGAGCGTGCCGCGATCGGCGAGGCCGAGGGCGCGCGCCCCAAGGACGGTCATCCCGCGCAGCGCTTCCTCGGGCGTCAGGCGGAACAGCGTGCACGCCATGCTCAGCATCAGCAGCGGCGAGAGCGTCGGCGACGACCCGGGGTTGTGGTCGGTGGCGATCGCGATCGGCACGCCGGCCGCGCGCAGGGCAGCGACCGGCGGCAGCTGCGTCTCGCGCAGGAAGTAGAACGCGCCGGGCAGGAGGACGGCGAGGGTGCCGGCCGCCGCCATCGCCGCGACGCCGTCGGCGCCGACGAATTCGAGGTGATCGCACGACAGCGCCTTGTATTCGGCGGCGAGCACCGCGCTGTGCTGGTCGCTCAGCTGCTCGGCGTGCAGCTTGACCGGGAGGCCGAGGCGACGCGCCGCGTCGAAGACTCGCCGCGTCTGTTCGGCGGTGAAGCCGATGCGGTCGCAAAAGCCGTCGACGGCGTCGACCAGCCCTTCGCCGTGCAACGCCGGCAGCCAGGCGCAGACGGCGTCGATGTACTCGTCGGCACGGCCGGCGTATTCGGGCGGCAGCGCGTGCGCCGAGAGGCACGTCGTCCGCACGTCGAGCGCCAGCTCGCGGCCGAGACGGCGCGCGACGCGCAGGCAGCGCGCCTCGTGCTCCGCCGAGAGGCCGTAGCCCGACTTGATCTCGACCGTCGTCACGCCTTCTTCCATCAGCGCGAGGGCGCGCTCGCGCGCCAGGTCGAACAACGTCTCGTTGCTCGCCGCGCGCGTCGCTGCGACGGTCGAGCGGATGCCGCCGCCGGCGCGCGCGATGTCCTCGTAGCTCGCGCCTTCGAGGCGCTGCTCGAACTCGCCGGCGCGCTGGCCGGCGTAGACGAGGTGGGTGTGGCAGTCGACGAGGCCCGGCGTGACGAGCGCGCCGCCGAGGTCGACTTCCTCATCGGCGCGCACGCTCGCGGGAAGATCGACTTCGGCGCCGGCCCAGGCGAGGGTGGCGCCGTCGACGAGCAGCGCGCCGCGCTCGACCAGGCCCCAGCCGCGCGCGTCGGCGAAGGTGACGAGGCGCGCGCCGCGCCAGAGCGTCGTCGTCATGGCGTCGCGGCGTCCTTCGCGCCCGCGCCGAGCCACCAGCCGTCGCCGGCGAAGGCGAGCGACTCCGGCGCCTGCGGCCACCAGCGCAAGGCGTGCGCCGGCATCGGCTCGTGCTCGTCGGGTGCGGTCGCATCGCACGCACCCGCCGTGATCGCGTACAGGCCGCACTCGCGCGTGTCGGGTCGCCACGGCTCTGCCGTGACGACGCGTCGCATCGACCCCGGAACGCCGTGGAGCATGAGGTTGAGGTCGCGCGTCGGGCCGGCGACGAGGCGGCAGCGCACCGCGACATCGCCGCGGAACGAGAACGCGTCGCTGCCGGCGTCGAGCCGATGCTCGGTGCTGCCGATCGTCAGCACGACGCCGGCGCCGTCGAGCACCGCGAACCAGCGCTGCACGCCGGGAAAGCGCGAGAACGGGCCGTTGACCGAGACGTCGGCAACGCTCACGCGCACCTGCCACTCGTCGCCGCGCGGCCGGACGAGCAAGGGTCGCGTCACGCCGCCGCCGTTGCGCCACGGCTGGGACGCGACTTCGGCGGTGCGAACGGTGGTGCTGGCGGGCATGCGGTCTTATACAGCCGGGCCCCGTGGCCGCGCCACTTTCCGCCCGGCGAAGGCCTAAAGTCGAGCACCGACCGCGCCGCCGGAGCCTGCCATGCCCGACCTCTCGACCTCACCGCCCCTCGCCGGCCCGCACCCGGTGCGCGCGCCGCGCGGCAGCACGATCAGCTGCCGCAACTGGCTCATCGAAGCGGCCTACCGGATGATCCAGAACAACCTCGACCCCGAGGTCGCGGAGAACCCCGATGCGCTCGTCGTCTATGGCGGCATCGGCAAGGCGGCGCGCGACTGGCCGAGCTACGAGGCGATCCTGAAGGCGCTGCGCGCGCTCGGCGAGGACGAGACGCTGCTCGTGCAGTCCGGCAAGCCCGTCGGCGTGTTCCGCACGACGGTCGATTCGCCGCGCGTCCTCATCGCCAACTCGAACCTGGTGCCGAAGTGGGCGACGTGGGAGCACTTTCACGAGCTCGATCGCAAGGGCCTGATGATGTACGGCCAGATGACCGCGGGCTCGTGGATCTACATCGGCAGCCAGGGCATCGTCCAGGGCACGTACGAGACCTTCGTCGAGGCCGGCCGGCAGCACTACGGCGGCGATCTCGCGGGCCGGTGGATCCTCACCGCGGGCCTCGGCGGCATGGGCGGCGCGCAGCCGCTCGCCGCGACCTTCGCGGCGGCGTCGTCGCTCAACATCGAGTGCCAGCAGTCGCGCATCGACTTTCGCCTGCGCTCGAGGTACCTCGACGAGCAGGCGAGCGACCTCGACGACGCGCTCGCGCGGATCGAGCGCCACACGACAGCGAAACGCGCCGTCTCGGTCGGCCTGCTCGGCAACGCCGCCGAGCTGCTGCCCGAGCTGCTGAAGCGCGCGCGGGCCGGCGGCATCCGGCCCGACCTCGTCACCGACCAGACCTCGGCGCACGATCTCGTCAACGGCTACCTGCCGGCCGGCTGGAGCGTCGCGCAGTGGCAGGCGGCGCAGGCCGAGCCGGCGCAGCACGCGCGGCTGCGCGAGGCCGCGGCGAAGAGCTGCGCGACGCACGTGCGGGCGATGCTCGACTTCCAGGCGCTCGGCATCCCGGTGGTCGACTACGGCAACAACATCCGCCAGGTCGCGTTCGACGAAGGCGTCGCCGATGCGTTCGCGTTCCCGGGCTTCGTGCCGGCGTACATCCGGCCGCTCTTCTGCCGCGGCAAGGGCCCGTTCCGCTGGGTCGCGCTGTCGGGCGACCCCGACGACATCCGGAAGACCGATGCGAAGATGAAGGAGCTCTTCCCCGAGGACACCCACTTGCACCGCTGGCTCGACATGGCCGATGAGCGGATCGCCTTCCAGGGACTGCCGGCGCGGATCTGCTGGATCGGCCTCGGCGAGCGGCATCGCGCCGGCCTGGCGTTCAACGCGATGGTGAAGTCGGGCGAGCTGAAGGCGCCGATCGTCATCGGCCGCGACCATCTCGACGCCGGCTCGGTCGCGAGCCCGAACCGTGAAACCGAGGCGATGAAGGACGGCAGCGACGCCGTTTCCGACTGGCCGATGCTGAACGCGCTCCTCAACACCGCCGGCGGCGCGACCTGGGTGTCGCTGCACCACGGCGGCGGCGTCGGCATGGGCTACTCGCAGCACGCCGGCGTCGTCATCGTCTGCGACGGCAGCGATGCGGCGGCGAAGCGCATCGAGCGCGTCCTCTGGAACGACCCGGCGACCGGCGTCATGCGCCACGCCGACGCCGGCTACGAGATCGCGAGGCAGTGCGCGCGCGAGCAGGGCCTGAAGCTGCCGATGCTGGACGGCTGACATGACCGCCCCCTCGGCCCCCGCCGCCGGCGAAATCCATCTCCACTACCTCAACCATCCGGACGTCCAGGCGCTCGCCTTGAGCGACGCCGAGATCGTCGCGGCCGTGGAGCAGGGCCTCGTCGCGCAGGGCCGCGGCGAAACGACGATCGAGCCGCGCATGCACCTGAAGCCCGAGCGGGACGGCTCGGGCCATTTCAACGTCCTACGCGGCTACATCCGCCCGCTCGCCCTCGCGGGCGTCAAGGTCGTCGGCGACTTCTATCGCAACTACGAGGTCGGCTTGCCGTCCGAGCTGGCGCTGCTCAACCTGTTCGACCCGACGACCGGCGTGCCGATCGCCGTCATCGACGCGAGCGACATCACCGACATGCGCACCGGCGCGGTCACCGCGATCGGCGCGCGCGCGCTGGCGCGGCGCGACTCGAAGGTGCTCGGCCACGTCGGCGCACGCGGCACGGCGTACTGGAACGTTCGCCTGCTCCATTCGATCTTCGCGTTCGACGAGATCCGCGTTCATTCGCGCAGGAAGGAAAGCCGCGACTCGTTCGGCGCGCGCCTGCGCCGGGACCTGCCCGGCGCGAACGTCGTCGTCAGCGACGACTGGGAGTCGTGCGTGCGCGGCGCCGACATCGTCGTCGAGGCGTCGCGGCTGGAAAAGCCCGAGCCGAAGCTGAAGACGGAATGGATCAAGCGGGGCGCCTGCGTCATTCCTTACGGCACGATGAGCGCCGTCGAGCTCTCGCTCACCGACATCATGGACAAGATCGTCATGGACGACTGGGGCCAGGCGAAGGCGGGGCCATACGGCGCGCTGCGCGCGCACGTCGACAGCGGCCGGCTCTCGGAGAAGAACCTGCACGCCGAGCTCGGCCAGATCGTCGCCGGGCTGAAGCCAGGCCGCGAGAGCGACGCCGAGACCAACCTCTTCTGGCACCGCGGCCTGTCGCTCTCCGACATCGCCCTCGGCGCGGCGATGCTCGCCAAGGCGAAGAACCTCGGCATCGGCCAGCGCCTTCGCTTTCGCTGAGCCCGGTCGAACGCGATGCCGATCGTCAACGCCCGCATGTACTCGGTCACCGCCGAGGCCAAGGCCGACTGGCACCGGGTCCTCGGCTGGGCGCTGCAGCGCGCCGACCTCGACTGGGACATCGTCGACCACGACGCGCCCGCGCCGCTGGCGCAGCTCTGGGCGCGCAAGGACCTCGGCGCGGTGATGATGTGCGGCCTGCCGTTCTCGAGGCGAAAGCCGCGCCCGACGCTGATCGCCGCGCCGGTGCCGAGCCCGCCACGCTACGGCGGCGAGCCGGTCTACTGCACCGACATCGTCGTCGCCACCGATTCGCTCCACGCATCGATCGAGGACACCTTCGGCGGCGTCGTCGGCTACACGCTCGCTGATTCGATGTCGGGAGCGGTCGCGTTCCTCGACCATCTCCTGCCGCTGCGCGCGAAGCGGGGAACGCGGCTCTACGGCGCCGCCGTCGGCGGCCTCATCAACGCCCGCGGCGTGATCGACGCGCTCGCCGAAGGCCGCATCGACATCGGCCCGCTCGACAGCTACAGCCACGACCTGCTCAAGCACTACCACCCGGTGCTCGCGGCTCGCGTCCGCACGATCGAGAGCACCGCGATGCGGCCGATCCCGCCGCTCGTCGCGACCGCGGCGATCGGCGCCGACGCGCTCGCGCGGCTGCGCGACGCCTTGCTCCATACGCGTGATGCCGGCGAGCTCGCCGCGCCGATGGCGCGTCTGCAGCTCGCCGGCTTCGCCGTCCCCGACCCGTCGCGTTACGGCGCGCTCGCGGCGATCGCCGATGCCTCCGCTGTCACCTTCGAGGACCTTTGATGAGAATGAAGCGCTTCCTGCTCGCCGTCGCCGCCGCGGCGCTGCCGCTCGTCGCCGTCGCGCAGGCGTATCCGGGCAAGCAGATCCACATCGTCGTGCCGTTCCCGCCCGGCGGGCCGACCGACGTGCTCGGCCGCGTCCTCGGCCAGTCGCTCGGCGAGACGTTCGGCCAGACGGTGGTGGTCGACAACAAGGTCGGTGCCGCCGGCAACATCGGCGTCGACGCGGTCGCGAAGGCGGCGCCCGACGGCTACACGATCGGTATCGTCCCGGCCGGCAACGTCGCCGTCAACCCGACCCTGTTCGCGAACCTGCCGTACAAGGGCGCCGACCTCGCGCCGGTGACGATGCTGGCGACCGTCGACAACGTCCTCGTCGTCAACGCCGAGGCGGTGCCGGCGAGGACGATGAAGGAGCTGCTCGACCTCGCCGCGAAGAAGCCGGGTGCGCTCAGCTACGCATCGCCCGGCGCCGGCAGCCAGGCTCACCTCGCCGGCGCGCTGCTCGAGCTGAGCACGGGCGTGCAGCTCCTGCACGTGCCGTACCGCGGCATCGCGCCGGCCGTCAACGACCTCGTCGGCGGCCAGGTGTCGATGATGTTCGCGCCGCTGCAGACGGCGCTGTCGCACGTCAAGAGCGGCAAGCTGCGCGCGATCGGCATCGCCAGCCAGAAGCGCTCGTCGCTGCTGCCCGACCTGCCGACGATCGCCGAGCAGGGGGTCGCGAGGTTCGAGGCGGTGTCCTGGTATGCGCTGATGGTGCCGGCGGGAACGCCCGCCGACGTCGTCGACAGGCTGAACGCCGCGACGACGCGCTTCCTCGCGCTGCCCGACACGCGCGCGAAGCTCGCCGCGCAAGGCATGGACGCGGGCGGCGGCTCGGCGCAGGACCTCGCCGCGACGATCCGCGCCGAGACCGCGCGCTGGAGCGAGGTGGTTCGCAAGCAGAACATCAAGCCCGAATGAGCATGGACCTGGTCAGCGGCGCGCTCTCGCTCGACGACCTGCAGCGGCTGCACGCCGGCGGCGCCGCCCTGCGAATTGACGCGGCAGCGCGCGAGCGCATCCGCGCCAGTGCCGCCGTCGTCGGGCGCGCCGCGGCCGGCGCTGCGCCGGTCTACGGCGTCAACACCGGCTTCGGCAAGCTCGCCGGAACGCGGATCGACGGCGCCGACCTGGCGCAATTGCAGCTCAACCTGATCCGCTCGCACAGCGTCGGCGTCGGCGATGCGCTCTCGGCGCCGGTCGTCCGGCTGATCCTCGGCCTCAAGGCGGCGAGCCTCGCGCGCGGCCACTCGGGCGTTCGCGAGGCCGTCGTCGACGCGCTCATTGCCGTTCACAACGCCGGCCTCGTTCCGTTCGTCCCGTCGCAGGGATCGGTCGGCGCGTCGGGCGACCTCGCGCCGCTCGCCCACCTCACGCTCGCCCTGATCGGCGAAGGCGAGTTCGTCGTCGACGGCGAGCGCCGTCCCGCGGGCGAGGCGCTGCGCAGCGCCGGGATCGCGCCGCTCGCGCTGGCGGCGAAGGAAGGCCTCGCGCTCATCAACGGCACGCAGGTCTCGACCGCGCTCGCCCTGCACGCGCTGTTCGCGTTCGAGCCGGTGCTCGAGGCGGCGCTCGTCGTCGGCGCGCTCACGGTCGACGCGGCGCGCGGCAGCGACGGCCCGTTCGATCCGCGCATCCACGAGCTGCGTGGCCAGCCCGGGCAGATCGATGTCGCGCGCTACTACCGCGCGCTGCTCGCGGGCAGCGAGATCCGCCGCTCGCATTTGCAGGGCGACGACCGCGTCCAGGATCCGTACAGCCTGCGCTGCCAGCCGCAGGTCGTCGGCGCCTGCCTCGACCAGCTGCGCCACGCCGCGCTCGTGTTGGTGCGCGAGGCCAACGCGGTCACCGACAACCCGCTCGTCTTTCCTGGTGCCCCCACGCTCCCTGCGGTCGCTGCCCCCCGAGGGGGCGCGGCCGGGCTTGGGGCGGCCCGGCGCCCGGCCGACGCGCTCGACGAAATCATCAGCGGCGGCAACTTCCACGCCGAGCCCGTGGCGCTCGCCGCCGACGCGATGGCCGTCGCCATCGCCGAGGTCGGCGCGATCGCCGAGCGCCGCATCGCCATGCTGATCGACGCCGGCGTCTCGCGCCTGCCGCCGTTCCTCTCCGCCGAGCCCGGTCTCAACAGCGGCTTCATGATCGCGCACGTGACGGCGGCATCGCTGGCGAGCGAGAACAAGTCGCTCGCCCATCCGGCGAGCGTCGACAGCCTGCCGACGAGCGCCAACCAGGAAGACCACGTCTCGATGGCGACGTTCGCGGCGCGGCGCCTGCAGCCGATGATCGCCAATACCGCGCACATCCTCGGCATCGAGCTGCTCGCGGCGGCGCAGGGCATCGAGTTCCTGCGCCCCCTGGCGAGCTCGCCGCCGCTCGAGACGGCGCACGCGCTCCTGCGCGGGCGGTGCGCGGCGATGGCCACCGACCGCTACCTCGCCCCGGACATCGAGCGCGCCACGGCGCTCGTCCGCGACGGCTCGCTGGCGCGCGTCCTGCGGACGGTCGCCGGTCTGCCGGCGCTCTGGCACCCGGCGTGAAGCAGCGCACGAACGCCGAGTCGCCGCCTCGAAACGGCGTCGCCCGAAGGCCCGACCGCCCGTGAACCGGGGGGACTGCGGCCCGGGCGGATCGGATACAAATCCAGCCTCTGGCTCGATCTCTCCGCGGCCGGGCCATTTCGGCCGGCGGACGACGGTGGGCCTGGAGTGCCCCGTGGATCTCAAGACCGACTTCGAAGAGGACATTCAGACCGCACCCGAGCGGGTCGCCGCGCCGCCGCGCGCGCTTCGTGTCCTGGCGAAGACGGCGATCGACTTGCGCACCGTTCGCGCCGACGCCACCTGGCAGGCATCGTCCTTCGACCTGGCGCAGGGGCTCGACGTCAAGGTCATGAACTCCAAGCTGTCGCCGGAAACGCTCGATCGGCTGTTTCGCGGCTGACCCTCCGGTCTCGCGCCGCGTCCTCTCCGGCGTACGCGCCGGCCCCTTTGAAGAGTCTTCC
>Ga0207703_10004178_pt1 | contig 11907 bp, 11 predicted proteins | sample KBSSwiS12_FD_184304 | JGI IMG/M metagenome (GOLD analysis project Ga0207703, IMG submission 184304) | Switchgrass rhizosphere microbial communities from Kellogg Biological Station, Michigan, USA - KBS Switchgrass S1-2 (SPAdes) (version 2) | ecosystem: Host-associated > Plants > Roots >... | reverse complement strand
CTCCAGGTTGAGCGCGACTACCGGGATCGCGCGGGCCTATCGGGTGCGGCTGACTGACGATCCCGACCTGTTCGACATTGCCTTCCAGCAGCGTGGCGATCGCGTCATCCTCGAAGCGGTTCCGACCCCTGTTGGGGGACTTGGCGAAGAATTGAGCGCGGTCGGTGGGCTTGGCGAGGGCCTGGGAAACGAAAACGGTCCCGATCTTCTCGAAGCCGCGGCTCGGCGAATGCGCGCGCTCACCGCATTCGATCGCGTGACCCTCCTGATCGGCGGCTCGAAGGCGACCAGCAGCCGCACCGGCGTCCCGTTCCGATCCGGCGCGAACGCTACGCTAAGCGACGATCTGCCGCTGCTGGTATCCGACAGCGCGGCGACCGGCGTTGCTGTTTTCCCGCGCGACGATGAGGACTCAGCGATAGCAACCGCGATCCTGCGTGCACCGTCCGCCGACCAGAAGGCCGAACTCATCGAGCGCGGATTTGCCTCGACGATGCGGATTCCGGTGAAGCTCGACAACGAGAAGATCGGAGAGTTTCGCCTGGCGCATACGAAGCCACGCCGGCCGAGCTTCGAAGTCCATGCGGCGGCCGAGCTATTTGCGCAGCTCTTCGCCATGCGGCTGGAAATCGATCGGCTGAAAGGCGCCTGATCAGGCGCCGAAATATTCGCGTACCCGAGTGAAGAAACCCTTCGCGGCAGGGCATTCTTCCCCTGTCTCGGTCTCGCGGAAGGCCTGAAGCAGTTCCTTCTGCTTCGCCGACATCTTCGTCGGGGTCTCGACCAGGATGCGCGCGACGAGGTCGCCACGGCCACGGCCGTTGAGCACGCTCATCCCAGAGCCACGGTGCCGCAATTGCTCGCCCGATTGGACACCCGCGGGAATCTTTATTTCCACCTTTTGCCCGTCGACCCCCGGAAGGCTGATCGAGCCGCCGAGTGCGGCGGTGGTGAACGTGACCGGAACCTCGGCCACCAGGGTGCTCCCTTCGCGCGCGAAGATCGGGTGCCGCTTCATGTGGATGAATAGGTACAGGTCGCCTGAGGCTGCACCGCGAAGCCCGGCTTCGCCCTCACCGGCAACCCGGATCCGCGTGCCTTCGTCGACTCCAGCGGGGATTTTTACCGAAAGCTTGTGCTGCATGATTGCCCGGCCCTCGCCGTGGCAGTTTGAGCACGGATTGCTGATCACCTCCCCGCTCCCACGGCAGGTTGGGCAGCCGCGTTCGACGACGAAGAAGCCCTGCTGCGCGCGAACCTTGCCGGCGCCTCCGCAGGTCTGGCAGGTGCTGGCGCAGCGATCCAGGCCGGTACAGCCTCGGCCCTCGCAGCTGTTGCACGTCGACAAGGATTCGATCGTCACATTCTTTTCGGCACCGGAGAATGCTTCCTGGAGGCTTAGCTCGAGATCGTAGCGCAGGTCGGCGCCTCGGGCGGCGTTCTGACGCGCTCCCCGCGGATCCATGAATTCCCCGAAGATGGTCGAGAAGATGTCGGAAAAGCCCTCGAAACCGGCGCTTCCGAACGGGTCGTGCCCGCCGCCGCCATTGAAAGCGTCCCGGCCGAAGCGGTCGTACGCGGCGCGCTTCTGCGGGTCCTTGAGCACGTCATAGGCTTCGTTGATCGCCTTGAATCGGGCCTCGGATTCCTTGCAACCGTTCTTGGTGTCCGGATGATGCTCCTTCGCAAGACGGCGATAGGCGGCCTTGATGACGGCCTCATCCGCCCCGCGCTGGACCCCCAGCAATTCGTAATAGTCCTGCTCGACCATCACGCCTCCCCGCTACGCCTACTCACGGCGCCGGCCCCCTTTGTCCGGCGCCACCCATCATGCGCCCTTGTTCTCTTCGTCGACCTCTGAGAATTCGGCGTCGACCACGTCTTCCTCGCCCGCCTGCTCGTCGGCCGAGGCGGCAGCCTCGCCCTCCGCGCCGGCAGAACCCGCGGCACCTTCGGTCTCCGCCTGCTGCGCCTTGTACATGGCCTCGCCGAGCTTCATCGCAGCCTGAGCCAACGCGTTGGTCTTCTCGGTCATCTGGTCGGCGTCGTCGCTTTCGACCGCGCTCTTCGCCTCGGCCAGCGCGGTCTCGATCTCCGACTTCACCTCGGCCGAGACCTTGTCACCATGCTCTTGCAGCTGCTTTTCGGTCGAATGGATGAGGCTCTCGGCATTGTTCTTCGCCTCGGCCGCGCCGCGCCGCTTCTTGTCGTCTTCGGCGAACTGTTCGGCCTCCTTGACCATATTTTCGATGTCGGAGTCCGACAGGCCGCCCGAAGCCTGGATGCGGATCTGCTGTTCCTTGCCGGTGCCTTTGTCCTTCGCAGACACGTTGACGATGCCGTTGGCGTCGATGTCGAACGTGACCTCGACTTGAGGCACGCCGCGCGGTGCCGGCGGAATTCCAACCAGGTCGAACTGGCCCAAAATCTTGTTGTCGGTCGCCATCTCCCGCTCGCCCTGGTAGACCTTGATGGTCACCGCATTTTGATTGTCCTCGGCGGTTGAGAAGACCTGGCTCTTCTTGGTCGGGATCGTCGTGTTGCGGTCGATCATCCGGGTGAAGACGCCGCCCAGCGTTTCGATGCCGAGCGACAGGGGAGTCACGTCGAGCAGAAGGACGTCCTTGACGTCGCCCTGCAGAACGCCCGCCTGGATCGCCGCGCCCATGGCGACGACCTCGTCCGGATTGACGCCCGTGTGCGGATCGCGGCCGAAAAATTCTTTCACCCGCTCGCGCACGCGCGGCATGCGGGTCATGCCGCCGACCAGCACGACTTCGGCAACGTCTTTGGCGTCGATCCCGGCGTCCTTAAGCGCCTTCTTGCACGGCTCGATCGTCCGTTCGATCAGGTCTTCCACCAGCTTTTCGAGGTCGGCACGGCTGATCGTCTCCACGAGGTGGAGCGGAGTGGTCGTTCCGCCTTCCATGCGCGCGGTGATGAAGGGCTGGTTGATCTCGGTCGTCGCGGCCGAGCTCAATTCGATTTTCGCTTTCTCGGCAGCTTCCTTGAGGCGCTGCAGCGCAAGCCGATCGGTGCGAAGGTCGATATTCTCCTTGGCCTTGAACTTGTCCGCGAGCCAATTGACGATGCGCGCGTCGAAATCCTCGCCGCCGAGGAAGGTGTCACCGTTCGTCGACTTCACCTCGAAGACGCCGTCGCCGATTTCGAGGATCGAGATGTCGAACGTTCCGCCGCCAAGGTCGTAGACGGCGATCGTTTTGCCCTCGTCCTTCTCGAGACCGTAGGCGAGCGCGGCCGCGGTCGGCTCGTTGATGATGCGCAGGACCTCGAGGCCCGCGATTTGGCCGGCATCTTTAGTCGCCTGGCGCTGCGCGTCGTTAAAGTAAGCGGGAACGGTGATGACCGCTTGAGTGACCGTCTCGCCGAGATAGGCCTCGGCGGTTTCCTTCATCTTCTGGAGAATGAAGGCGGAAATCTGCGACGGGCTGTAATCTTTGCCGCCCGCTTCGACCCAGGCGTCGCCGTTCGATCCCTTCACGATCTTATAGGGGACGAGCTCGGTGTCCTTCTTGGTGATCGGATCGTCGAAACGCCGGCCAATGAGGCGCTTCACCGCGAACACGGTGTTGTCCGGATTGGTCACCGCCTGGCGCTTGGCCGGCTGTCCGACCAGCCGTTCGCCGTCCTTGGTGAACGCGACGGTCGACGGCGTGGTGCGCGCGCCTTCGCTATTTTCAATCACCTTCGGCTTGCCGCCTTCCATGACGGCCACGCAGCTGTTCGTGGTGCCCAAGTCGATGCCGATGACCTTGGCCATATATTTTTCCCTCTTATCCAGCCCCTGTTCCGGTCACCTTTGGCGGCCGGAATTGTTGATATCCACCCGGGATATAGGGGGCGCGAGGGCGACGACAAGGATTGCAGTAAGAGAGGGTTAACCGCCGATCACGGCATCGCCATGCCGCCGTTGACGTGGATCGTCTGGCCGGTGACGTATCCGGCCTCCTTCGAAGCGAGGTAGACGCAGGCCGCGCCGATATCCTCGCCGGTGCCCATCTCGCCCAGCGGAATGCGGGCGAGAATGCCTTCGCGCTGCTGCTCATTGAGCGCGTCGGTCATCGCGGACATCATGAAGCCGGGTGCAACCGCATTGACGGTGATGCCGCGGCTGGCAAGCTCCTGCGCCACCGATTTGGTCATCCCGATCAGCGCAGCCTTCGACGCGACATAGTTCGCCTGGCCCGGATTTCCGGTCACTCCGACCACCGAGGTAATGGAAATGATCCGTCCGAAGCGCGCCTTCATCATCGGCCTTGCCGCCGCGCGCATCAGCCGGAACGCGGCCTCGAGGTTGATCCGAATGACCTCCTCGAACTCCTCGTCCTTCATCCGCATGAGGAGATTGTCGCGCGTCACGCCGGCGTTGTTGACGAGGATGTCGAGCTTTCCGCCCAGCGCCTCGACCGCTTGCGGAACAAGCTGGTCGACCGCGGCTCCGTCGGAAAGGTTGCAGGGCAGCGCGACATGGTCGCCGCCGAGCGAGGCCCGGAAGGCCTCGAGTTTCCCGACATTGCTTCCAGAGACGGCAAGCCGCGCCCCCTGACGAGCCAGCGCCTGCGCGATTGAGCTGCCAAGCCCGCCGCTCGCGCCCGTCACCAGCGCGGTCATTCCTGAAAGATCAAACATTCACGCGATCTCCTTCGCCAGCGCCTCGATATCCTCGATCGTCACCACGCTCGTCACGGTCGCATCGGGTGCGATGCGCTTGACCATTCCGGCGAGCACTTTGCCCCCCAGTTCGACGAAATCTTCGACGCCGGCGGAGGCCATGTTCGCAACACTCTCCCGCCAACGGACCATCCCTGTGACCTGCTCGACAAGCTGGTTGCGAATTGTGTCGGGATCGCGTTCCGGCTGCGCCGTAACGTTCGCGTACAAGGGCACTGCCGGAATCTGCAGAACGACATAGCCGAGCGCATCCCGCATCGCTTCGGCCGCGGGCTGCATCAGCGGGCAGTGGAACGGCGCGGATACGGGCAGCAGAACCGCGCGCTTCGCGCCCATCTCCTTCGCGATCTCGATCGCTCGGTCGATCGCGCCCTTGTGTCCGGAAATAACGACCTGCGTCGGGTCATTGTCATTGGCGACGGCGCAGACTTCGCCCTGCGCAGCGGCCTCAGCGATCTTCTGCGCGAGAGCAAGATCCGCTCCGAGCAATGCGGCCATCGCGCCCTGCCCCACCGGCACGGCGGCCTGCATCGCCTGGCCGCGGAGCTTAAGCAGCTTCGCCGTGGTCGCGAGGTCGAATGACCCGGCGGCGCACAAGGCCGAATATTCGCCGAGGCTATGGCCGGCGACGAAGTCGGCAACGTCAGGCAATTGAATACCCCAGGCACGAAGCACCGCGATCGAATGCGCCATGATCGCTGGTTGCGCATTTTCGGTGAGCTTGAGCTCGTCCTCGGGGCCATCGAGCATCAGTCGGAACAGATTCTGCCCGAGCGCCTGATCCACCTCGTCGAAGACATCGCGCGCCGTGCGGCTCGCGCCGGCAAGCGCCGCGCCCATGCCGACCGCCTGGCTGCCCTGCCCCGGAAAAAGGAATGCGCGCATTGTTCCCCCTGCTATGAACCGCCGGGGCGACTAGGCCGACAGACGGGAATTGCCAAGGCTGGAAGGGGACGGATGACCAAGGATCGGGACGCCCGGCTGCTCGGGCCGTGGATGACGCTCGCGCTCGTTATTGGCGGCGTCGTCGGTTCGGGCATCTTCTACCTGCCGATTGCGCTTGCACCGCTCGGGGGCAGCGTTCCCTTCGGTTGGTTGATCAGCGGCGTCGGCGTGATGGCACTAGCCTATTGCTCGTCGCGCATCGTCAGCCCTGACGGCGGCGGCCTCCAAGCCTATGTCGAACATGAGCTGGGCCCGGCCGCCGGCTTCATCGTGACGTGGATGACTTGGTGCGCGACCTGGGTCGGGATCCCGGCCGTGGCGCTTGCCAGCGCCGGGCTCGCTCAGTTGATGCCCGGGCTTGCCGGCCACCTGATCGCTTTGTCGTTCGCGATCATAGCCATCCTGGCGTTGATCAATCTGCGTGGGGTTAGGGCGACCGGCGATTTCGCTATCGTCACCGTGCTCATCAAGATCGTCCCGATAATGGCCGTGGTTGTGATCGCCGCGATGCTTGGCGTCAGGGGCGAACCGCTTCAGCCGATCGACGTTCCCGCCCCTTCGCTGGGCAATATCGCGACGGCGTCAGCTTTGTGCTTGTTCGCCGTTACCGGGTTCGAATTCGCCATGTCCCCGGTGGGCAAGATCCGCAATCCCGAGCGTAATTTGGTTCGCGCTCTGATCATCGGCCTGGCCGGTATCGCCATCGTCTATTTGCTGACGACGCTGTCGCTCAGCCTCATCATTCCGAACGCCCGGATCGCAAAATCGCTCACTCCCTTTCCAGACGCCATTGGGAGTTACTGGGGGCCCGGCGCTGCAGCGATCGCAGCCGTGGCGATCGGAATAAGTGCGATCGGCGGGTTGAACGTAGCAATGCTGGGCGGCGGCGAGATGCTGTTCTCGATGTCGCTGCGCAGCGACATGCCTAGTTTCTTCAGTCGCACCAACCGCTTCAACGCGCCTTATGCTGCGCAACTCGGCACCCTGGCGCTGTCGGGCGTCTTGCTCGCGCTCAATGCGTCGAAGGAGACGACGCAGCTCTTCGCGTTCATCACCGTGCTGGCGAGCGACGCGGTGCTTTATCTGTATGCGGCCGCGGCGATTGCAGCGGCAATGAAGGACCGGAAGCCGCTGACCTACCTCGCGACCGCGATCGGGCTCGGCTTCGTCCTGTTCGCATTTTACGGCTCCGGGCTGGAGACGTTCCTATTGTCGCTCGGCCTGGCGGCATCAGGGATCGTGATCTTCCTGATCAGGAAGCCCCTGAAGAGGCCGCAGCAGGTCGCGACGGCCGAAGAGTGAAGCTCGAGACTCCTTGAGGGGGAAAGCGACGATGACCGACACCGACGAAAGCAAAATGGGCTTCTGGATGACGTCGGCGCTGGTCGTAGGCACGATCATCGGCGGGGCGATTTTCATGTTGCCGGTCAGCCTCGCCCCGCTCGGGCTCAACGCCTCAATAGGCTGGGTGATCAGCGGGTTGGGTGCGATGTGCATCGTCTTTGGACTCGCCCAGATCTCCCGGTTCGGGGGCGAAGGAATCCAGGCGAACATCGAGCGGGAATTTGGGGCGACGAGCGGCTTCCTCGCCACCTGGTCGTTCTGGGTTTCCAACTGGGTCGCGCAGGCGTCGGTCGCGGTCGCGACGGCATCGGCGCTGTCATTCATCGGCCCACAATTCGGTGGGAGTGGCTGGGTCGTTTCGATTGCCGTCGGCTGCGTCGTCTTCCTCACCGCAGTCAATGCCATCGGAGTGCGCGCCGCCGGCGGGCTGTCGATCGTAACGGTGGCAATCAAGATCCTGCCGTTGCTGGCCGTGATCTGGTTGTTCATCCAACGCGGCGCCAGCGGGGCAGCCTACGAACCGTTCGCGCCGGTGCCGATTACGTTCGCCAATGTCGCCACCGCTACGGCCCTCACCTTCTTCGCGCTGACCGGATTTGAAGCCGCAACTGCCCCGGTCTGCAAGATCCGGAATGCGTCGCGAACCATACCGCGAGCGCTCCTGGGCGGGACCGCATTCGTCGCACTGCTCTATTTGGTCGCCGGAACCGGCATCCAGATGCTCTTACCCGCGAACCTCGTTGCGTCCTCGCCGGCCCCATTTGCCGACGCATTGGTGTCCAGCTGGGGACATGGTGTTGCGTCCTTTGCCGCGCTGGCCATCGCAATCAGCGCGTTCGGTTGTCTCAACTGTCTGATCCTCGGCACCGGTGAGCTTGGCTATTCCATGGCGCTGAGGGGCGATCTTCCTTCGGTGATGGCGCGAACTCGAGGCGCGAACACGCCATTCGTCTCGCAAGCGGTTGGATCGGCGCTGTCGATCCTTCTCATCCTTGCCAACAGCAGCCGTGCCACCGCCAACCTCTATACCTTCATCATCCTGCTTTCGACGGCGGCAGTGATCGTCGTCTATCTCGCCGGCGTATTAGCGGCGTGGAAAGCCAACGCGGCGATCGGCGCACGGTCGGTTTTCGCCGTCGCGCTGCTGTTTATCGTGTTCGCGATCTACGGGACCGGTCTTGAGGCCGACCTGTGGTGCCTGGTGCTATTGGGCGTCGGCCTCGCGATCCGAGCCGTTATGCGGCGCTTGAATTCGCGAGCCGACTCCAGCCTGGCGGTGGAGGCGAGCTGAGCCGCGCTTCCGGGATCATCCGCCTGAGCTTGCGCGAAAAGCTCCTCAGGCAGACTTCGCTCGTCCCGAGGGGTCCGGCTTCGTAGCTGGTCGACTGCATGCCGAGTTGGACGCGGGTGATGAGCTGGGTGTCTTCCGCGTTCACCCGCCGGTTGATCCGCCAGTTGAGGTAGCGCGCCGCCTTCATCTCGCGGCGGTCGTCGGGCAGCCCGTAACTGATCTCCCGGAGCAGCGTCTCCGTCGCACTCACGGGCAAGAACTGCATGAAGTCGACCTGATCCGCGTAAATATCGAAGGCGACGTTCGGGAACAGCTTGTAATAGAGCCACTTGCGCTGGTGCGTCGGCGGCAGGTGATCGACCTTCGGCAGGAAGCGCTGGTACGCGCGTTCGGACGGATTGGCCGATTCCTTGTCGACCAGGTCGCCTTCCATCTTGTCGACCCAATCCTTCGCCTCGATCCGATAACTCTTGCCGAACAGCCGCGTCAGTCCAGGGTGGCCGACCGGGATATGGAGATGGTCGGAATAATTATCCGCGATCGTCTTCCAGTTGAGCTGCCGTGGCCGAAGCCTCAGCGGCGCCAGCGGTTTCAGCTCTTCGAAGCGATAAGGCGCGATCTCGTCTTCATAGGGCGCCATCATCTCGGCGATCGACGGCACACCAGGTTCGAGCGTGACAAACAGGAAACCCCGCCAATTTTCGAGCGCGACCGGCTTGAGCCCGTGCAACTCGGTCTGGAGATCCGGATATTCCTGCCGATGCGGGACTCCGACGAGGCGCCCGTCACGCGCATAGCTCCAGGCGTGATACGGGCACGTCAGCACCTTCGAACATCCGCCCGTTCCGTCAACCAGCCGCGATCCGCGATGGCGGCAGACGTTTGAGAAAGCCCGCACTCGCCCGTCGTCGCCGCGGATGACGATCATGCTCTCGCCGAGATATTCGAGCGTGCGCCACTCGCCGGCTTCGGGGATTTCGCTCTCGTGGCAGACGACCTGCGGCGCCGCGCGCAGGAAGGCCTTCTTCTCCGCCTCGAAGAATTCCGGATCGTAATAGAGCCAGCCGGGTAGGCTCATGTCGTCGAGCGGATCGGGAATCGGCTGGACGGATTTCAGATGCGTTGCCACGGGCATGCACTTGCCATTTCGCGGCTTTTGCGGCAATGGGCGCGGCGCTGGCGCGGAGCTTTTGCTCCTGCGCCCGTTATTTTTGGAAGACAGCCGGAGGGGCGTGCCAGTGGGGCACGTCAGCGATCGGCCAAAAGAGAGAAGTGAAACATGCCGCTCTACGAGCATGTTTTCCTCGCGCGCCAGGACCTCGCACAGGCACAGGTCGATGCGCTCGCGGAAAACGCCAGCAAAATCATCGAAGACAATGGCGGGAAGGTCGCCAAGACCGAGACTTGGGGTCTCAGGTCCCTCGCCTACCGCATCGCCAAGAACCGCAAGGCGCACTATGTGGCGCTGGACCTCGACGCGCCCGCTGCCGCCGTTGCGGAGCTGGAGCGCCAGTCGAACATCAACGAGGACATCATCCGCTTCCTCACCATCCGCGTCGACGAGCATGAAAAAGGCCCGTCGGCGATGATGCGCCGCGGCGACAAGGAGCGCTCATCGCGCGGCGACCGCGGCATGGATTTCCGCCGTGAAGAGGAGGTCGAGTAATGGCCCGCGCATTTTTCCGCCGCCGCAAGTCCTGCCCCTTTTCGGGCAAGGATGCGCCCAAGATCGATTACAAGGACATCCGCCTGCTCCAGGGCTTCATCTCGGAGCGCGGCAAGATCGTCCCCTCGCGGATCACCGCGGTCTCGTCCAAGAAGCAGCGTGAGCTCGCGCGCGCCATCAAGCGGTCGCGCCATCTCGGCCTGCTTCCCTACATCGTGAAATAAGGAGGCTCAGAGCATGGAAGTCATCCTGCTTGAGCGCGTCGAAAAGCTCGGTGCCATCGGCGACGTGGTGAAGGTCAAGAACGGCTTTGCCCGCAACTACCTTCTGCCGAACAAGAAGGCGCTCCGCGCCAACGAGGCCAACCGCAAGCTCTTCGAAACGAACCGCGCACGGATCGAGAAAGAGAATGAGGAGAAGCGCGGCGATGCCGAGAAGGCGTCGAAGGGCGTCGATGGCAAGACCGTCAAGCTGATCCGCCAGGCTTCGAACGTCGGCCACCTGTACGGGTCGGTCAGCGCTCGCGACATCGCTGAGGCGCTTGAGGGCGTTGGCGCGAAGGTCGCCAAGAGCCAGGTCGTGCTCGACCGCCCGATCAAGGCGATCGGCGTGCACGAGGTAAAGATTGCGCTCCACCCGGAGGTTGCGGTGACCGTCAAGGTCAACGTCGCGCGTTCGCCGGAAGAGGCGGACCTGCAGGCCCAGGGCATCGACGTCCTTCAGCAGATGTTCGAGGAGGAAGCGGCGCCGATCGCTGCCGAAGACCTTGCACCGGCCGCTGAGGAAGCCGCTGAGGAAGGTCCGGCCACGGACGCCGAAGCACCCGGCGAGGCTCAGGTCGAGAAGTCTGCTGAAGCTGCTCCCGAGGCGGCGGAAACGCCAGCCGAAGAAGCGCCCGAAGCGACTGCCGATGCGTCGGCCGAAGAGGGCGATCAGCCGGAGGCCTGACCAGCCTTTTGGAGACGATGAAACAAGGCCGCCGGTCAGATGATCGGCGGCCTTTTTCTTTAAGCAGGCTCTTTCGCAAGCAAGGCCGCCTCGCGTTCGATCCATGGCGCGAAGCTCGGCCGCGACAGGATAGAGTCGACATAGGCGCGGACTCGGCCGTGCCGCCCCGGATCGATCTCGCAGCATAGATGCGCGAGGTTCGCGAAAGGGCTCGCAACGGCGATGTCGGCGAGCGTTATGGTATCGCCGACGAGATATTTTCCGGCATCCGGCACGACGCGCTCGAGATAGTCCAGGATCGGCGGCAACTCCTCGCGCTCGGCGGTGTCGGCTGCCGCGAGGTCGCCAGGCCGGCCGATGAAGCGCGGGGCCACAATCCGATTGAAGAACATCTTCGCCCCGCAGGCGGTGAGGATCGTATCGGAAAACTCATCGAACCAGATCACCTTTCCGCGTGCGCGCGGTTCAGCGGGGATGAGCGCCGGATCGGGGAATTTGGCCTCGAGATAGTGAATGATCGCGGTCGAATCGGCGAGCGTGTAGTCGCCGTCGCGCAGGGCGGGCATCTTCTTGAACGGACTCGCTTCGGCATATTCCGGCGAATGGTTGGGAAAGCCGGTCGGCTGGAGATCGAGCTCGATCCCCTTTTCACCGGCATAAGCCAGCACCTTGCGGACGTAGGGTGAAAGCGAAGATCCGTAGAGAATCATTTGAATGCCTTTCCTTGGGCGACTGGCGGCGGCGGTCGATTACCGAATTCGGTAATAGTCCGCGATCCGGTCGAGCGCGAGGGTGAGCACGAGCTTGCCGGCGCGAGCCGGCCAGCCGAGGGCGGTCTCGGCCTCGCGCATGCCCTCACCCGCGCAAACGATGCGCCACAGGATATCGGAAAGGCCGGGCCCTGCTTTGGCGATGGCGCCGTCGAACCGCGCGCGGGCGTCAATCTGCGCGCCATTGAGATCCGGGCCCGGAGCCGAACCGCCCCGGCCATTGGCGATTGGCGCCGAATCCCAGGCCATCG
>Ga0207703_10004173_pt1 | contig 11913 bp, 8 predicted proteins | sample KBSSwiS12_FD_184304 | JGI IMG/M metagenome (GOLD analysis project Ga0207703, IMG submission 184304) | Switchgrass rhizosphere microbial communities from Kellogg Biological Station, Michigan, USA - KBS Switchgrass S1-2 (SPAdes) (version 2) | ecosystem: Host-associated > Plants > Roots >... | reverse complement strand
CGGTGGAGCCGGCGCCAGGCGGCGCATCCGAAAGCCTCGAATTCCAGACCTATGCCGCCGCCGTCCGGAGTCAGTTGCTCAGCCAGGGCTTTGCAACGCCGGCTGGCGGCGCTTCGGCTCAATATGTCGCGGTCGTCGCGGTCAACCGCAACACCCGCGAAGGGCCGCCGCGGCGGAGCCCCTTCACGATCGGGATCGGCGGGGGTGGCTATAGTGGCGGTTATGGTGGCGGAGTCGGGCTTGGCGGCGGGGTTTCGTTCCCGCTCGGCAAGAGCCGCAGCCGCGACATCATCGGGACTGAAATGTCAGTCCAGATCCGCCGGCGCAGCGATAATGTCGTCATCTGGGAGGGTCGCGCCCAGACCGAGGCCGATGAGCGTGCCCCCGCGGCGCAGCCGGAACAGGCAGCGGGCAAATTGGCGCATGCGCTCTTCCTGGGCTTCCCCGGCGAATCCGGCCGCTCTATCACCGTCAGATGAGCATTCAGATCAACGCCGCCTTTGACGGCGGCAATATTCGCCTGGCCGCCATGGACGGCGCCGAAAATGATTGGCGCGTCGATCTGGAGATCGCGCAGGACCATCAGTCCGATTTCTATCAATGGTTCTATTTCCGTGTTGCCGGCGCGAAGGGGCGCAAGGTCAGTTATCGAATCGTGAATGCCGCGAAATCGGCCTATCCATTCGGCTGGCCCGGCTACAAAGCGCGCGTTTCCACCGACCGGCTGACCTGGCGGATGATCGAGACGCGTTATGTGGACGGGGTGCTCGAATTCGACTGGTCGGGCGACAGCGAGCTGGTCTGGTTCGCCTATTTCGCCCCCTACACGATGGAGCAGCATGACGCCCTGGTCGCGCGGACCGCGGCGAAGCCGGGCGTCACCCATCGCCAGCTGGGCCAGTCGCTCGACGGGCGCGCGATCGACTGTTTCGATATCGGCAGCGGCCCGAAATCAGTGTGGCTCTATGCGCGCCAGCATCCCGGCGAGACCATGGCCGAATGGTGGATGGAAGGGGCGCTCGAGCGGCTGACCGATTCGGCCGATCCCGTCACCGCGGCGCTGCTGACCAAGGCGACCTTCCATGTCGTGCCGAACATGAACCCCGACGGCTCGTTCCGCGGCCATCTCCGTACCAATGCCGCCGGGGTGAACCTCAACCGCGAATGGCATGCACCCTCGCCCGAGAAGAGCCCGGAAGTGCTGTGCGTGCGCAACGCCATGGACGAGACCGGCGTGGACTTTGCGATGGACGTGCATGGCGACGAGGCGATCCCCGCCAATTTCCTTGCCGGCTTCGAGGGCATTCCGAGCTGGACCGACGCGCTCGGCGAGAAATTCTATGATTTCGGCCGACGCCTCGCCGCGCATACGCCCGATTTCCAGATCGACAAGGGTTATGAGAAATCGGCACCGGGCAAGGCGAACCTGACCATGTCGACCAACCAGCTTGCCGAGCGCTTCGGCGCGGTGGCGATGACGCTGGAGATGCCGTTCAAGGACCATGATCCTAATCCGGATACCGAGTTCGGCTGGTCTCCCGAGCGCTCGAAGAGGCTGGCGCATGCCTGCCTGGAAGTGCTCGCCGGGGTGATCGATACCATCTGACCCATTGACGCACGGCCGCTGACCCTGTTTCAGCATCCCGCCGTTCCGGCACGGTCTGAAGGAATCGCATGCCAACACTCGTCCTGATCCGCCACGGCCAGTCGGCGTGGAACCTCGAAAATCGCTTCACCGGCTGGTGGGACGTCGATGTGACCGAAAAGGGCGCAGAGGAAGCGCGCGCGGCGGGGCGGCTGATGGCCGAGAAGGGGCTCGATTTCGACCTGACCTTCACCAGCCTGCAGACGCGCGCGATCAAGACGCTGAACCTGGCGCTCGAGGAAATGGAGCGGTTGTGGCTGCCGGTCGAGAAGGACTGGCGCCTGAACGAGCGGCATTATGGCGGGCTGACCGGGCTCAACAAGGCCGAGACCGCGGCGAAACATGGCGATGAGCAGGTCCATATCTGGCGCCGCAGCTTCGACATCCCCCCGCCACCACTCGAGCCGGGCAGCGCGTTCGACCTGTCGCAGGACCGGCGTTATGCGGGGATCGCTATCCCTTCGACCGAGAGCCTGAAGGACACGATTGCCCGGGTATTGCCTTATTGGGACGGCCGGATTGCGCCGGCGCTCAAAGCCGGTCAGCGAGTTCTTATCTCGGCACATGGCAATTCGCTGCGTGCGCTGGTCAAGCATCTGTCGAATATCCCCGACGACGAGATCACCAGCCTGGAGATCCCGACCGGGCAGCCGATCGTCTATGAGCTGGACGAGGCGCTGAACGCGACCGACCGTTATTATCTGAGCGAGCGGTAGAATTCTTCGTCATGCCGGACTTGTTCCGGGTGACGGGTTGCGGTCGAGGCTGGGCACCGTTACCAGCGTCCCTCCTTCCACCGGGTATCTCACATGACGGATCACCCTCTTGTCGGCATCATCATGGGCAGCGCCTCCGATTGGGAGACGATGCGCCATGCCGCCGACATGCTCGCCGAACTCGGCGTGCCGCATGAGAGCAAGGTGGTCTCGGCGCATCGCACGCCGCAACGGCTATATGATTATGCGACCCATGCCGAGATACGCGGGCTGAAGGTGATCATCGCGGGTGCCGGCGGGGCGGCGCATCTGCCGGGCATGGCGGCGTCGATGACGCATCTGCCGGTGCTTGGCGTGCCGGTTGAATCCAAGGCGCTGCGGGGCCTGGATAGCCTTTATTCGATCGTCCAGATGCCGGGCGGCATTCCCGTCGGGACGCTGGCGATCGGGAAGCCAGGCGCCAAGAATGCCGGGCTGCTCGCGGCCGCGATCCTCGCCACGCACGATGCGCTGCTGGCCGAACGACTGAAGAAGTGGCGGGCCGCGCAGACCGAGGCGGTGGCGATCGACCCCGAATGAGCGTGCTGCCCCCTGGTTCGACGATTGGCATTCTCGGCGGCGGCCAGCTCGGGCGGATGCTTGCCGTGGCGGCGGCGCAGCTCGGCTATCAGACGCGGGTCCTCGCACCCGATGCGGAGAGCGTGGCGGCGCAGACCGCCTCGAGCTTCACCCGTGCTGACTATCACAGCCGGATCGTGCTCGACGAGCTTGCCGCCTCGGCTGACGTCGTCACCTATGAGTTCGAGAATGTCGCGCTCGAGCCGATCAGCTATCTGGCGACTCAGGTGCCGGTCTATCCGCCGCCTGCCGCGCTCAGCGTCGCGCAGGACCGTGCGGTCGAGAAGAGCTTTGTGGGGGAGCTTGGCGGCCGGACCGCGCCGTGGCGCAAAGTGACCAGCCTCGACGAGCTTCGCCAGGCACTGGCCGAAATCGGCGCGCCGGCAATCCTGAAGACATTGCGGCTGGGCTATGACGGCAAGGGGCAGGTGCGCATTCGCGATGCGCGCGAAGCTGAGGCCGCGTGGGACGCGATCGGCGCGCGTCCGGCGATCCTCGAAGGGTTCGTGACCTTCGGCCATGAATTCTCGATCCTGCTGGTGCGCGGCGTGGATGGCGCGATGGTCAGCTATCCGCCGCCCTGGAACGAGCATGTCGACGGCATCCTCGCCCGGTCCTCCTTGCCGGCGCCGGCGGAGATTGCCCGGCACTGGGGCGAGGCGGCGGCTTTGGCGGGGCGGGTGGCCGACAAGCTCGATTATGTCGGCGTGCTGACGCTCGAATTCTTCGCGACCGAGGGCGGCCCGGTGTTCAACGAGATGGCGCCGCGGGTGCATAATTCCGGGCACTGGACGATCGAGGGCGCGGTCACCTCGCAATTCGAGAACCATATCCGCGCCATCTGCGGCCTGCCGCTTGGCGATACCGGGCTGACCGCGGCGCGCGTCGAGATGGAGAATCTGATCGGCGAGGATGCCGAACGCTGGGCCGCGATCCTGGCCGAGCCAGGCGCGCATCTTCATCTTTACGGGAAAACGATACGGCCCGGTCGCAAGATGGGGCATGTGACGCGGCTGGTGCGATAGCCTTCACTCCCCTCCCCTTCAGGGGAGGGGCAGGGGGTGGGGGAGTCACGGAGACGTTCGAGTTAGTCCCCCACCCCAACCCCTCCCCTGAAGGGGAGGGGCTTTATTATTTGACCACCGGCAGATCGATATAGCTTTGCCCAGCGCCCGCCACCGTCACCTTCTGGGTAGCCTTCACATAATCGCCGGGCTTGGCGAAGAAGATGCTTGGCACGAATGTCTGCGGGTTGCGGTCGTAGAGCGGGAACCAGCTCGACTGAATCTGCACCATGATGCGGTGGCCGGGCAGGAAGACATGGTTGGTCTGCGGTAGCGCCCAGCTATAAGGCAAGGGGGCACCCGGCGTGAGCGGCGTCGCCTCGGCGAGGCTGGCGCGGTAGCGGCCGCGGAAGATGTCCATGGCGATCGGCCATTCATAGCCGCCCATCGCGCGGTCTCCGGCGACCTGATCGGGCGCGACGTCGATCAGCTTGACCACCCAGTCGCTGTCGGTGCCGCTGGTCGAGGCGGTGAGATGGACGACAGGCTGGCCGGCGATCGTCACCGGGCTGGTCAGGACGTCCGTCTCGAAGGTCAGCACGTCGGGCCGGGCGGAGGCGTGGCGCTGGTCAGTGGTGAGCCAGCCGGTCCAGTGATCATCGTCATAAGTGAGCGCGCGGTCGGGGCGGGGCACATAGGGGACGGGATGCGCCGGGTCGGAAACATAGTCGGCGGTTTGCGTCGCGCCGGTATCGGCCGAGAAGCCGAGCGCCATGCCGGGCTTGAGATAAAGCTTCGCCATCGCCGGCGCCGCCGGCCATGAAGACAGGCGCTGCCATTCATTGGTGCCGGTCTGGAACGCGGTCACCGGCGCCACGTCCATCGGCGTGCCCTTGAGATAATGGGCGAGGAACGGCGCCAGCACATGCAGCCTCCAATATTTCGCGCTGTCCTGATCGAACTTGATTGCGCCGATATGGCTGCCGTCGCCGATTTCCTGGCCGTGATACCAGGGACCGAGCGTCAGATAGACCATGTTGCCGGCGACATCCTTGGGCTTGATCGCGCGGTATACAGCGGTCGCGCCGTAGATATCCTCCTGGTCCCACAGCGAATGGACCAGCATCACCGGCACCTTGAGCGGCTGGCGCGCGAGGATGCGGTCCATCGCCTGACCCTGCCAGAAACTGTCATAAGCGGGATGCGCGACCAGCTTCTGCCAGAAACCGATCTGATCGAGCTTGTGCCGCCGCGCGACCTCGCCCGCCGAGCCGGCGCGCAGATAGAGCGAATACTCATCATAGGTGTTCGACCACCAGAGATCGCTGTTCCCTCGCGTCGCTTCCTGCTCCCAGAAATAGGACATGTCGTTCTGGCGGAAGGCGCCGTTGTGAAAGGCGTCGTCGCCCACCCAGGTATCGACCATCGGATTCATAGGCACCGCGACCTTGAGCGCGGGGTGCGGGTTGATCAGCGGCATCAGCGCGAGGAAGCCATCGTACGAAATACCGAGCACACCGACCTTGCCGTTCGATTCGGGCAGGTGTTTCACCAGCCAGTCGATCGTGTCGTAGCTGTCAGTCGAATCATCGGTTTTGGTCGGGTTGAGCGCGGTGCCGGCGAGCGGTGGCGTCATCATATAGACGCCCCCCGAGCCATATTTGCCCCGCACATCCTGGATGACGCGGATATAGCCGCCCTGGACGATCACATCATCGGCATTGTCATAGCCGTCCAGCACCGCGGAAAGCGTACCGCTCTGCTGGTTCGTCGTCAGCGCCTCCGCATTATAGGGCGTGCGGGTGAGGAGGATGGGGGCGCCGTTCGCGCCTTTCGGGATCAGGATGACGGTGTGGAGCTTCACTCCGTCGCGCATCGGGATATCGACGCCGCGGCGTTCGAAGTTCCACCCCTCGGTCGAGGGCGCCAGTGTCGCGGGGCGCTCGTCATAGGTCTGCGCCATGGCGCCGGATGCGATCATGCCGAGCGCCATCGCGCCGACTAGCCATTTTGCGATCATCATTGTCCCCCGTGCCGCCCGCCGGATATTGCGCGCCCACGCATGGAGGCGCAACGAAGAAAGCCCGCCTCCCTTGCCGGGAAGCGGGCTTTGCTCGAGCGGGGGCAGTCTCGTTTGTTTAAGCGCGGGTGCCCGACATCGGGAAGGCGCCAAACGCGCCGGCGCCGACCGTGCCGGTGATGCTGTCGCCGTCAGCGGTCGCGGTGCAATCGAGCGTCATTGGCATGGGTACGCTGATGTTCATCGACCATTTGATGGTGTCGCCATCGACCGTGCCGCTGATATCCATCGAGCCCATCGCGCCGACATAGGAGCCGGAGAAAGCACCGCCATCGGTCTTCACCGTCAGCACCGCCTTCTGATCGCCGAGCGGCGATTTGACGACCGTATCCCAGCTTCCGTCGATACCAGCCATTTCGTCTCTCCTAGCCTGAATCTCAGCGCGCTTCCGCAATGGAGGCGGCGGTCACCACCTCAACCGGGAGCCCGAGGCTGTCAAGCTGCGGCCGGACCTTGGCGGCATCGCCGACGACGATCCAGATGAACTTGTTCGGGTCAATTGCCGAGCGTGCCGCAGCGTCAAGCTGGGGCAGCGTGAGCGCCCGATATTTTTGTGTGATCGTCGCGTAATAATTGTCCGGGCGGCGGTAAAGATCATTTGCCTGCATCGCGCTGAGCACCGCGCTCGAGGTTTCGAAATTTCCCGGCAGGGCACGAATCGCGCCGACAATGGTGCGATCGAACTCGGCCTGCGTGATCCCCTTGGTCGTCAGAAAGTCCTTCACGTCACCCTGCAGCGCGGCGATCGAAGGCCCGGTCTTGTCGGCCTGGACCGGTGCCTGGATGAGATAGGGTGAGGTGAATTCAGCGCGGCGGATGCCGCCCGAGACGCCATAAGACCAGTGCCTGCCCTCGCGCAGATCCATGTTGATCCGCGATAGGAAATTGCCGCCGAGCGAATCATTCGCGGCGATGACCGGCAACAGCTCGTCAGTGCCGACGAGCGGCGTCGGCGCCGCGCCAAGGATCAGCGATTGCGGCGAATCGGGCCGGTCGATCAGCAGGATCTTCGGTGCCGACGGCGTGGACGCGGCCGTGAAATCCTTGGTGCCGGCCGGTCCGGTCGCCGTCCAGTTGCCGAAACGCGCGTCCAGCACCGTCCTGATCTCGGCAAGCGGCCGATCGCTGATGACGAAGATCTTCGCCTTGTCGGGCCGCAGCCAGGCATGCTGGAAGGCGACGAGATCGTCGCGGGTCAGCAGCGCCACCGCCTTGGGATCGCCGCTGCCGAAACCCCGCGCATAGGGCGAGGCGGGGCCATAAACGAGGCGCGGCAGCACGCGCGACGCGAGGCCGCCCGGATTGGTCAGCTCGGACGAAATCTGGGCGAGCTGCTGCGCCTTGACGCGCTCGACCTCGGGCGGGGCAAAGGCCGGATTCTCGACCACGTCAGCGAAGAGGCTGACCGCGGCACCGAGATTGGGGCTTGGCGTGAACAGCGACATGTTGGTGCGGTCCGCGCTCGCATTCGCGCCGATACTGGCGCCCAACCGCTCCTTGGCTTCGGCGAGATCAATCGAGCTCTTGCTCGTCGTGCCCTCACCCATCATCGACAAAGTGAGTTGTTGCGTGCCGAGCCTGGTCGCCGGATCAGCGGCGACGCCCGCGTCGAAGCTCATAACCATGCGCGTGATCGGGACCGCCGCCTGATGCGCATAGACGATCTCGATGCCGTTGCTCAGCTTCGCATGCTCGACGGCGGGAAAGACGAGATCAGCGATGGTGCCGACCGCCGGCAGGGCACCGCGCGTCCCCTTTGCGGGCGGAGTGGTGTCAGCGACGACCTTGGCCGGCGGGGCGGCCTCGGCATAAGCGGCGCGCGGACCGGGCTCGACCGTCAGCGCATAGACCGGGCGCGACAGCCATTTGGCGGTCGCGGCTTTCACGCTCTCGGGCGTTTCCGCTGCCAGCTCGGCCAGCTCCTTTTTGTAATGGTCGGGGTCGTTCGAATAGAGTGCGCCCGAGGCGAGAGTGACTGCCTTGCCGCCGAAACCACCGACCGATTCGAGCCCCGCGATCGTCCCTGAAACGCTGCCAGTGGTGACACGCTGCACTTCATCGGCGGTCGGGCCCTTGGCGATCAGATCGGCGATGATCTCATCGAGCCGCTTCGAGACCAGCGCAGGATCGACGCCCGGCTTCACATCCGCATAGACGGTGAACAGGCCGGTCTGCGCGAAGGTCTCATTGTTCGCGGTAACCTGGACGGCAAGCTTCTCGCGACGGACCAGGGCATTGTCGAGCCGCGAACTCGACAGGCCGCCCAGCACGCCGGCGGTGACATCGAGCGCAACCGCATCCTTGTTGTCGAGCCCCGGCACCGCCCACATCCGGTAGATGCGGGTGGTCGCGACGCGGTCCTTCATCACCTCGGACTTGGGCGCGGGGAGGGTCGGCACATCAGCTGGCGGTACCACGCTGTCCGGTCCGCGCGGTATGCCGCCGAAATATTTCTCGACCAGCGGCTTTGCAGTGGCCGCATCGATGTCGCCGGCCAGCACCAGCACTGCGTTGTTCGGGCCGTAATGGCCACGGAACCAGTTCTTCACATCCTCGAGGCTGGCGGCATCGAGATCGGCCATCGAGCCGATCGTGGTGTGGCCATAGGGATGATTGGTGGGGAACAGCGCCTCGATCTGCTTATACTCGACCAGGCCGAATGGCTGGGTGTCGCCCTGGCGCTTCTCGTTCTGGACGACGCCGCGTTGCTCGTCGAGCACGCCCTGGGTCATCGCGCCGAGCAGATAGCCCATCCGGTCACTCTCGAGGAACAGCGCGCGCTCGAGCGCCGGGGCGGGCACCGTCTCGAAATAATTGGTGCGGTCGAAATAGGTGGTGCCGTTGAAATCGGTGGCGCCGACTTCCTTCAAGGGCGTGAAGAAATCGCCCGGCGCATTCTCGCTGCCGTTGAACATCAGATGCTCGAACAGATGGGCAAAGCCGGTCTTGCCGGCGGGCTCGAACTTGGAGCCGACATTATACCAGACCGACACCGCCACGATCGGCGCCTTGCGATCGGTATGGACGATCACGCGCAGGCCGTTCGGCAGCGTGAATTGCTGATAGGGAATATCGACGCTCTTCACGAGCGCGGAGACCGGCGCGGGCTTTGCGATGTCGGACTTGGCGGGAGCGGCGGCGAGCGGGCTCGCGAGCGCGCCCAGCGCCACGCCGGCCAGCGCGAAGAGCTTGATATTCATGGCGTTATACCTTCGCAAGAAGAGACTGTCTTGCGATGGTATAGCAGCGCGGTGCGGCGCTGCAATCAGGGGCGATAAACCCTTTCGAGATGATGTTTGAGGTCAGCGGGATTGAACCAGACCGGCTTGAGTTCATGGCGCACGAACAGCGGCGCCTGATCCGCATAATGCCGCGAGTCCGGCCTTGTGGTTGCGGCGCCGAAAGGCTGGATCGACTGCGAGCTGACCTTGCCTTGCTTGTCCCAGGCGATGAACATGATGAAGCTGTCGCCATGCTTCACCATCAGCCGGCCATCGGGCGCTTCGTCCCACAAGGCGGCGGCGCGCAGCACATCGGGCCCGCCATCCATCGGCAGATCGACCTTGCCCTGATGCACGCGCAATATGTCGCCGAGCGGCGGATCGAGCCTGCCGAAATGCGTCTTGAGATAGGTCGCGGCAGTGGCGAGCGCGTCGCGCGGATCGGCCTCGGGGCGGCGCTGATAATGCCATTTATTGCCGGCGCGGAGCAGCAACGCAGCTATCGAATCCGCCGGCCCCTTGCCGTCATAATTCCAGTCCCATTTGGCGAGCACCGCCTTGGCGGCGACCAGGTTCTGATCACCCTTCGGATCGACAGCGGCGATATCGGCGAACCATTTCGCGGCCCAGCTGACATGGCTGACGCCCGTATCGAACTTGATGCGGTGGAGATCGGCATCGCTGATCCTCGGGTTCGCGCCCATAAGCTCGAGCGCGCGGGTGGCGCGGTTGGTCGTGTCGGTCTCGATACCGAGCAAGGGCGAATAGTCCGCGGGATTGATTTCCGACCCGGCACCCGCAGCCTGATAGGGCGTGTTGTTGGCGTTGATCAGGAAGCCCGAGGCGGGGTTCACGTTACGTGGCACCTGCGCCCATCCCACCGTGCCCGTGGCGAAATCGCGCGAGGTGTCGCCGGGCAGGACCTTGGCATAATCATAGCCCGGCTTCCGGTTCGGGAAGCTGGCATTGTAGAAATAGGCGATGTTGCCTTTGGCATCGCCGTAGAGGAAATTGGTCGCCGGCACGCCCTGCATCGCCAGCGCCTTTTGCCACTCGCCGAAATCGCGGGCGCGGTTGAGGCGGTAATATTCCTCGACCATCTTCAACTGGTCGGCGCCGGCATAGCGAAGCGCGAAATCGCCCTTGGACGTCTCGATTACCGGACCCTGCACCGCGCGCAGCACTGTCTTCGGTACCGGCAGTACGAACGGCCCCCATAATTTCACATGCAGCCACACCCGGGTCTTTTCGAGCGGGCGCCACTGACCATCGAAGCGGTAATGGGTGCGGTCGCCATCGAGCACGAGCTTGTAGACATCGGTGAGATCGGGCCGGTTGACGGTGTTCGTCCAGCCCAATGTCTGGTTGTGGCCGAGCAGAGGATAGGGTGCGCCGGGAAAGTTCGCCCCGGCGAAATTCCAGCCGGTGCCCGAATGGACCACGAGCTCATACCAGGAAGCGCCGCCGCGCCACGGCTGGTGCGAGTTGGAGACGAGCCGGGTGAAGCCATCCGCCGAACGCCTCGGCGCGACGACGAAGGCGTTGGAGCCATTCTCATTGCCATTGGGGCCGATCGGCGTGATGTCGGGCGCGTCGGGTAGCGGGCCGGCGCTTTCGGGCGGCAACGGCGTATCGCCCGCAAGCGCGCCGAGCACCTGATCGAGCCCGAAAAAGAAGGGCGAGCGCAGCACGAATCCGGTCGCGACGTCTTCACCATTCACGGGAAAGAGCTTCGACAGCTGGATCTCGTCGGGATGCTTGTCGGCATAATGATTGAGCCCCGAGGCATAGCCGTCGAGCAGCGCCCGGACATCGGCGGGCTGCTTCATATAATCGCGCCCCGCCGTTTCGCGCGCGCCGAGCAGGTGAAGGACGTAATCGGTCTTCGCGCCGTCCTGCCCGGTCATCGCGCCAAGCCGCCCGCGCGTCATCGCCAGCACTTCCTGCAGGGTCGAGAAATCATCCTCGGCATGGGCATAGGCAATGCCGTATGCGACATCAGGATCGGTCTTGCCGAAGATATGCGGCACGCCGAAATCGTCGCGGGCGATCGTCACATCATAGGTGTGCGCCGGCGGTGGCGCGGGGGCAGTCGCGGTGAGCGGCTCCCAGACGGCGAGGCCGATCGCGACAAGGATCAGAAAGACGACCAGTCCGGCCGCGCCCCGCACGAGATTTCGCCGCATTCACCCTCGCCCCTGTTATTTTGCGGCGAGTGTAGCGGCGGGCGATCCGCGGGGCGAGCGCGATTGCACCGACGCGCGGAGGCGGAGCGCGGCAAACAGGGTCGCCACGATGCCGACAAGGCTGGTGACATAGGCGAGGTCGCACAGGAAGCCGGTCCAGCGCAGCGAGACATGGCCGAAATTGCGCAGGAGCAGGAGGAGCACGCTGCCGCAATAGCCGCTCGCGTCAGCGACATAGATGAGGAACCCGGCATTGCCGGTGGTGGCGGTCGCGGCGATCAGCCGGTCGAACAGCAGCGCGTTGAACGGCGTGTAGGAGAGATACAGGCCAGCGCCGACCGCTATCATCCAGGCAACCGGCCCGAGCCATCCAAGCTGGAACGCCGCCGTCGCAAGGCCCGCCACGGCGAGGCCGATCGCGACCAGCCCCAGGTTCCATAACA
>Ga0207703_10004171_pt1 | contig 11921 bp, 15 predicted proteins | sample KBSSwiS12_FD_184304 | JGI IMG/M metagenome (GOLD analysis project Ga0207703, IMG submission 184304) | Switchgrass rhizosphere microbial communities from Kellogg Biological Station, Michigan, USA - KBS Switchgrass S1-2 (SPAdes) (version 2) | ecosystem: Host-associated > Plants > Roots >... | reverse complement strand
GGTTGTCGATGTTCTGGGCGAAGGCGACGATCGCTGCGGCCAGCCTGCGGGGCTGCTCGCCAGAGGCCTCGGCGGCTTGGTCGAACAGGGCCTTGATTTTCGGGTCGACGAACAGGCGCTCATACATGCGCGTCGTGATGGCGACGCCATGCTGGACGAGCACCGGGGCCGTGGCCTTCACGATGGCGATGGTCTGCGGCGACAGCGGCTTGCTCATGGGATCGGATCATCCTTGCAAAAACCGCAACGGTAGCGGCTGTCATGGGGGATATACGGAGGGGGAAGCCCCTCATACTCCGGGTGGGTACGGAGTTGTCGCATCGCAGCACGAGGCATATGCCGCAGCTTCGAGCGCCCGCGGACCTGAGCAGGATTCAAATGCGGTCATCGACGGCTTGCCGATGTCGGACGTTCCCAACCGCCGCTCGCCGTATCGGCTTCGATGTCCGGTTTCGACCCCTTGCGGACATTGCATATCGGCTGGAACATCCAGCTATGGACGCCTGGAGAAGGCTCGCAGTCTCGGCTGCGCTATGGAGTGCAGCCATAGCGCCAAGCATCGCGTACGCGTGTGCAACCGTGGTTGCGAGGAAGCCTACGCAAGCGGAGCAGATACGTAGAGCGCAGGACGTCGTCGCGCAGGCCACAGCCATCATCGACGGCGTGGTCATTCAACCGATGCAAGGCGACCGCCCCGCCATCGTTCGGGCGGAGCGGGTGTTGAAAGGACCGCACGTCGCTACCTTCAACGTCGGTGAGAGGACCAGTTGCGATCTGGCGCTCACCCAGGAGGGCGAGCGCCTGCGTCTGGTCCTCTTCGGAGGACCAGACGTCTACTTCACCAACCTCGACTATTCGAACGCCCTCTACGAGGACCGGGTCTTGGGATCAGATCGTCGTAAGGTCTGGCCGTATCGGCAGGGCTTCCCTCCCGCCCGCTAACCACCCCGAGCCGCCGATCCGAAGGTGAGCTCCCCAGAGGCAGGCGTGGGACCGCTCACGACCCTGAGCGGACCTTGGAAAGCTCCGCCCACGCTGGCTGTGATAAGGTGCTCGTCGGGAGGGGGCCGCGAGGTCGGCCATGTCACCATCCAAGATTCCCGCTGCGCAGTACCTGCGCATGTCCACGGAGCACCAGCGGTATTCTCTCGCCGCGCAGGCTCAAGCCATCGCCGAATACGCGGGCAAGAACGGGTTCCATATTGTCCACACCTACTTCGATCCAGGCGAGAGCGGCCTTACATTTGAAAACCGGCTCGGACTTCAAGCCCTTCTCAGGGCGACCCTGGATCGTCCTTTACCCTTCCAAGCCATTCTAGTCCTCGATGTCAGCCGCTGGGGGCGGTTTCAGGACATCGACCAAGCGGCTCATTACGAGTTCGTTTGCCGAAGCGCTGGCGTGCGAGTCCTCTATTGCGCTGAACCGTTCCAAGACGACGACAGCCCCGTCAACAGCCTCCTGAAGACGCTGAAGCGCATCATGGCAGCGGAGTTCAGCCGAGAGCTCTCTGCAAAAACGAAACGCGCGCGTCTTCTCCAGGCCAAGCTCGGCTTCTTTCAGGGCGGCGTCCCGGGCTACGGGGTCCGCCGGGTTGTCGTGGACGCGACAGGGCGGCCGCGCACGCAGCTTGAACCAGGGTTTCGCAAAGCTTTTGCCGAGGACCGCGTTGTCCTGCAGCCGGGTCCGCCCAATGAATTGGCCACCATCCGGCACATCTTCCGCCGATACGTGCGGGATGAGCGCGGACCGACAAGCATCGCGCGGGAGCTCAATCAAAGAGGGACGCCCGCGGTCGATGGAGGTGCGTGGTCAGAGGCGCGCGTCCAACGCGTCCTTCGCAACGAGCTCGCCATCGGGATTTATGTGACGAACACCAGGACGCGGATTTTAGGGTCCAAGGAGCGTCCATTGCCGCCGGACGAATGGGTTCGGACCCGTGTATTCGCGCCCATCGTAAGACCGGCGGAGTTTCGCAAAGCGCAGACAAGACTTGGCCTTCGGATGCGCGAACGCCCCTGCAAAGCGGAGATGTTACGTGCCCTTCGAGGGCTCTTGCGCGACGAAGGACGACTCAATGCGCGCCTCATCAACCGATCACGCGACACACCCTGCTCTCAGAGCTACCGCAAGTACTTCGGCTCGCTAAACCGCGCCTACGAGACCATCGGATATACGCCGCCTCGACCGAAGTGGGGGCGGCTGCTGCCACGCCGAGAGGCGATACTTGATGCCCTGCGCAGCGCCCATGAGCGGCATGGCTATTTGACTGGAAAGGTCATAGACGCCGATCCAGCTTTGCCCATCATCCAGACGTATCGAAAGCACTTTGGAAGCCTGCCACGGGCCTACAGGCTGGCCGGCCTTCCTCACGAAATGAGCGAGTTGCTCAGTGCCGGCCATGCACGTTCGCGACTGAAGCGTGGCCTATCCTCCGCCACCTCCCAAGCGCCGCCGCGGCTGACTTGAGCGTGGACCAGTCTGGCCTCATACCCGCAGTTCAGTACCTCCGAATGTCGACGGAGCAGCAGAGGTACTCGTTCGAGAACCAGACCGACGCCATCGCTCAATATGCCAAAGCCCATGGCTATGAGATCAAGCGGGCGTACCAAGATGGCGCCCGCAGCGGACTGCACCTTAAGGGCCGCATCGGTCTTCAGACCTTGCTCGCTGATGTGCTGAAGCAAGACCGCGATTTCGAGGCGGTCCTGGTTCTGGACGTCTCCCGGTGGGGCCGTTTCCAGGACCTTGATCAAGGCGCACACTACGAGTTTGTCTGCCGCGCCGCCGGGGTCTCGGTGATCTACTGCGCCGAGCCCTTCGAGAACGACGGCAGCACCAAGACCGCACTTATCAAGCAGCTCAAACGCCTCATGGCGGCGGAGCATAGCCGTGAGCTATCGGCCAGGGTGAGGGCCGCCCAGCTGCAGCAGGCGAGGCTTGGCTTCCGCCAGGGCGCACCCCTCATCTACGGCGTGCAGCGGGTCCTGGTGGGCGCGGCTGGCCAGGAGATCGGGGTGCTCGATCGCGGTCGCTGTAAGGCGCAGAAAGACAATTACATCGTTCTGCGGCGGGGTCCTGCGAACGAGATCGATGTGTTGCGACGGATCTTCCGGCGCTTCGTCATAGACGACGAAAGCCCCGGCGCTATTGCAGCGGAACTCAACCGAGGCGCCGTGCCGTTCATAGGCCAGCGGCGATGGGGGCACGATGCAATCCTGCGCCTGCTGCAGCACGAGCTGATGATCGGCGTCTACGTTTACAACCGGTACTCACGTCCTATGAAAGGCGAGCGCGTCCACAACCCCCCGGAGCAGTGGGTGCGGGTGCAGGTGTTCGACCCCATCATCGAACCCGGGCTGTTTGAAAAGGCGCAGCTGAAAGCGCGACGTCCTTATCACCAGCAATCTCGCGAGAAGATGCTGGATGGTCTTCGAAAGCTTCTGCGGCAGCATGGTCGCCTTTCGGCCGCCATCATCAGTGCGTCGCGGGAAGTGCCTTGTCCTGTGACGTACCTGAAGGTCTTCGGCTCGCTCCTCACCGCCTACCAGGCGATCGGTTACCCGCCACCTGGTCGCGGGTCTCGCCCGAGAGCCTCGCCCCGGCAGTCCTAAGCGCTGCGCAGAGCTTCCAGCGGCGCAGCCCAGGCGCGAATCCAGCGCGCGCCGCACCAGAGTTCCTTTGGGCGGCGATCGCCTAGGTCTTCGCAAGCCTGCTCAGCCTCGGCATCGCTAGGACAGTGGAACTCGAACCGGCCCACGATGCGGCCCTGGCGGTCTAGATAATTGACCTTGTAGTGCGGCATCCGGCGCTCCCGTTCGGATGGCCATCGAGCCACGACGAGGCGCCGTCGCTCAATAGAATTAGATATTCAGCACAACTTTTACGATAACGGTCAAGCTAGCAGGGCTTCATGACACTGCCGTTGCGCTGACTGCGGCCAGTCAGCGGTCGCGCGCTTCTTTATGCGCAGCTTTGGTCGCCTCGCGGCGCTCGGCTTTCCAGAACAGCCGCTTGAGGAGTGGAGGCAGGTGGCGCGCCCATTCCTTGGACGCGGCACCTGCCCCTTTTTTACCGTCGCCATGTGCCGACGATACAATGGCCGCCTTCTACCTTCTACGGCGCAGGCTCCAGACCAGCTGAGCGGCAGCACCGATGATTAGAGAGATCGCGGTGAGCGTGGCCGGCTCCAAGTGCATCCATCATCTCCGGGCTTCGCAGCCTCCATCCAGACTGCTTCGGGGCGCGGGACTCGCCGCTGGTTCGGGTGGAGGGTCAATGCGATCAGATTGGCGTCCGGCGAGCCTCACGCTACCAGCAATGGGATGACGGGCTTCGACGCCGAGAACCGCTTTCGCGCCGCCGTCGCCGCGCATCGGGCCGGTGACCTGGCCGCGGCCGAGGCCGGCTATCGCGAGGTGCTCGCTCATGCGCCGCGGACGGCGCCGGCCTTGCACAACCTCGGCATGATCCTGGCCCGCCAGGCCCGCGAGGCGGACCTGGTTCCGGTGCTCAGCGCCCTGGTGGAGTTGGAGCCCAGCGCGGATCTGCATTGGCGTCTCGCCACTGCGCTCCTGAGCCTCGGCCGTTACGCGGAGGCGTGGCCACACTTCGAGCAGCGCCCGCGCAAGATTCCGCCCGTGACGAGCGTGCCCGAATGGCGAGACGAGCCGCTGGACGGGAAGTCGCTGCTCGTCTGGCATGACGAGGGCCTGGGCGACCAGATCATGATGGCCAGGCTCCTGCCCAGCCTGCCGGCCGAGCGCCTGACCTGGGCTGTCATGCCCCCGCTCCTTCGGCTCTTTCGCCAGCTCTGCCCCACGCTCAGCCGCATTGGCGCGGTTTCCGGCCGGTTCGACTATTGGGCCCCTGCCATGTCGCTCCCGGCGCGGGTGGGCCTGACGCTGGAGACCCTCCCCGACGCGCCCTACCTCGTCGCAGAGGCGGAACAGCCGCGCCGGGGTTGCATCGGCGTCATGACCGCGGCCGGCCTACAGGTGGCCCAGAACCGCACTCTTCCGCGGGAGCAGGCGGCGCGCCTGCTGGCCCTGCCGGGCGCCGTGGACCTGGACCCTGCCAGAACGGGCGCGCAGGATCTCCAGGACACTGCCCGGATCATCGCCGGCCTCGACCTCGTGATCACCGTCGACACCGCCGCCGCCCACCTTGCAGGCGCATTGGGAAAACCCGTCTGGGTTTTGCTCCCGACCCCCTCCGACTGGCGCTGGCTGCGCGATCCCGACCGCACGCCCTGGTATCCGACCGCGCGGCTGTGGCGGCAGCCGACGCCGGGCGACTGGTCAGCGGTGGTCGATCGGGTGCTTGAGGCGGTCGGCCGCCCGTCGAATCGCCTGACTTAGTCCGAGATCTTCTGGAAATAGACTTGGACGTTCGACGCCCCGCGGACCATTCGGATCTTATCGGCATAGATGGTGGTGAAGGAGTCCAAGGCGATCTTCGGGCGTCCGAGCGTCGTGCCGCCCCCGAACCTTGGATCGTCCCACAAATAGTCGTCGCAAATCATCAGACCGCCGACCTTTAGGAGGTCGAAGCCCGTGACCACGTCACGCAGAACCGTGGGCGCGTCGTGTCCGCCATCAATGTAGAGCAAGTCGGCCTTCACACCCTGGCTCAGGAGACGGCGAAGAGCGTTCTGCGACCAGTCCCGGATGACCTCGATCCGGTCTCGTCCTGGCAACTCGGCGATGTTAGCGAGGAAGCGTTCGTAGCGGGCTTCACCTTCCTCATCAGGCCAAGCGTCGATGCAGTACAGGCGGCTTTCGGCCGAGCCCATCAGACGATGCATGATCCAATAAGCGGAGGAGCCCTCATATGAGCCCACCTCGACGACCGTGCGAGGCGCGGCCGGGTTCCATCGAAGCGCTCCGAACAGCAGGTTTTCCCAGGTTGCCTCGTAAGGCTTGTGGTAATTCGTGAATGTCGGCATGGCGCACCGCTACCATGCGGCGCGCTTCCGTTCATCCGTCTCTGGGGCTCTCGACGATGGGAGCGGCGCCTAAGCGGCGGATAAGGATCCCGGGCCAGAAAATCGCTCTGTTGGCACTTACGCGGCGTCGAGCCAGGCGCAACCGTTATTTGGCCGGTTGAGCGCCTGCTGTTCCGCACTTGGCGAACTTGCCCTTCGCATCCCGGCACTTCTGCGGCTTGGCCGCAGCGCCTGGGGCTTTGCACATGTCCGCCTTCGTAAAGGCCCCCTTCGCGTCGTGACACTTGCCCTTGGCGTCGAGCTTGTACGGACCGCCTGCATCAGCAAAGGCAGGGGAGGCTAGAGCCAGGACCGCAGACGCGGCGAGCGCACGAACCAGTAGGGACATCGCTTCCTCCTTAGAGATGGGGAACGGTGTCATTCGAGATGACTGTCTGCAAGGCCGGTTTGCTTAGCTGACGACGATCCATCCGCTTGGCAGGTTGGCTGCCGTCACCCCCTGCAGGGTGAGCTGCTCGCCGGTGCTCAAGGTCACGAGGGTATCCGCCCCCGACTGACTCGTCGTGTACGTCGCGCCGTGATCGAGAACCACGCGATCACCTTGGCTGGCGCTGAAATCCGTCACGTAGTCATGGCCGCCGTTCAAGCCGAGGCGGAAGGTGTCTGCACCTGCTCCGCCCGTCAGCGTGTCCGAGCCTAGGTCTCCCGAGATGTAGTCATTACCGGCGTCGCCGTAGATCGCATCGTTGCCCTGGCCGCCATACACAGAGTCCGCACCATTGCCGCCGCGAACGGTGTCGTTGCCAATGTTCCCGTTGACGTGGACGTCGTCTCCGTCATCGCCGTAGACAAGATCGTTACCCTGCCCGCCGCGGACGAAATCCGCATCTAGGCCCCCGCGAACAGTGTCGTCGCCCTTGTTTCCGTTCAGGTCGTCATTGCCGCTACCGCCATCTACGGAATCGTACCCGTCGAGCGCAATTACAGTGTCATTGCCTCCTTGAGAATAGATCGTGTCATCGTAGACGTTCGAAAAAACGTAGTCGTTTCCACCCAATGCAAGTTGTAGTAGTTGACTGGCATTCCCGGAAATTATCGCGTTAGCAACCTGGGTTGCCGAAAGGCTTAGCTCTGTGACCTGTACAATGTACTGGCCATTTAAGACTTGATCGTAAGCGGTGAGCGTGCCGCCAGCGAGGCCACCCGTTCCGTCATATAGAAAGGTTCCGTAGTAGTGCTCGTCCACACTCACGTCTGGATAGTGAACGGTGATAGTGCTGGAGGTAGCCTGAGTTACAGTCCCGTCGCCGTACGCACCGGCGTTGGAGACAACGCCGATTTCGACGGCGAAATTCCCCACTACAATCTGCGGCATTAGACCCCCTGAGCAGCGGGAAGGATGCTGATTTGAGCCCGATCTAAGATGGAATATCCAGCCCACACACACGTTAATCGTGAATATCTCAAGGCTCAAGGTGCAGCTTGTTTGCTTTTGCGCATTTCACTTTGGGCACCCACCTGGGTGACGCAGGGCCATTTCTGCAATGCCGCACGCCTGAGGGTAGACGGCATCCTCGCTCAACCCTAGCTTGGCCTTGATGGGTTGGGGGAAAGATTATGAGGTTTAAAGTTGCTGCCGCGGCGTTCGCTGTGGGGTTCCTCGTGCCCACTTTAGCGATGGCGGACGTCAAGGTTCCGGAGGGGACCGAGTTCCCCATGCGTCTTGAGGATACGCTCTCCAGTTCGTCCGCCTCGGAAGGTGACAGGTTCACGATCGTCCTCGACGAGGATGTTAAGCTCACCGACGGCACAATTCTGCGCGCGGGCTACCGGGGCGTTGGTGAAGTCGTAGAGGCGCGTGACAATGGGATGCTTGGGAAGAACGGCAAGCTGAACGTTCGCCTCGCCTACCTGAAGGTCGGCGACGAGCGCATTAAACTGCGCGCCAACAGAGGCAGCAAAGGCGAGACGCGGGTCGGAGCTACCGTCGCTACTGTCATACTCTTTTGGCCCGCTGCGCCCTTCATTCGCGGCAAGGACGTCAGCCTGAAGAAGGGCACCAGGATGACGGCCTACGCAGATCACGACACCGATCTACCTTCGCCCCTCGCGCCGCCGCCCGCTGGGGCGGACTAAGGTCGGTTCGTGCACCATGAGCCGGCACCGCGTTCAGTTCGCACTCGTTGTGGCAATGTGTTGCGCTGCGGCCCTGCCGGCATTTGCTGATCCATGCACGGCGCCTTTGCCGGCACCCGGCACGGCTTTCGCGGGCACCGTGCGCTACGTCGGCGATGGCGACAGCCTTTGCGTGGGAGCCAGTGGGGACCCGACTACGTGGGTAGAGGTTCGCATTGCGGACTTCTACGCGCCAGAACTGCATGCACCTGGCGGTGAGCTGGCGAAGGCTGCACTTACGGGCATCGCCCTGGGCAAGAGGGCTCAGTGTCTGGCCGGACAGCGCAGTTACGATCGTGTGGTGGCCGAGTGCCACGTCAACGGGCGGAGCATTGGCGATGCCATGCGCGCCGTAGGTGTGCGGGAGGGCGGCAATGGCCGGTAGCTGTCCGCCCAAGCTCGGTACGGCTAAGCTCGCCTCTGCGCCATCTGGCGGGAGTGTATGGGAATGAAGACCCTCGTAGCCGCTCTAGTCGCGACAGGAGCTTGTGTCGGTTCCGCGTCGGCTCACCCAGGCGGGCTCAATGCCGAAGGTTGTCACAACAATCGGAAGACTGGCGATTATCACTGCCATGGAACACGCATGCCTGCCCGAACAACATCAACGCAGAGCTTGTATGGCACCGCGCCCCGTTCCTTAGGTGGGGCCTTTCCAAACTGCGCGGCAGCTCGCGCAGCAGGCGCGGCACCCATCCGAGTGGGAGAGCCAGGTTATGGACCGCATCTCGACCGTGACGGGGATGGCATCGCGTGTGAGCCGTACCGTGGCAGGTAGGTCAAATTAGCGAAGAGGCGTCCAGGCTGGCCGAGCGCGCGCCGACTTAAATCCGAATGCTACTGGACGGGGTCAGGGAACGTCGACAGCACGCGATAGGAGAGGCTGGTGTTCGTTGCTGCGCTGATCTCAATCCGCGCTCCCTTGAACCCGATCACGTTCCCGTCCTTGAGGTCGTACTGGACGTCTTGGGAAAAAGGTGGGCGTGCGTAGTCACCGGAGAATTCGCGGTACAAGAACTTGACCGTGTCCCCAGATCGTCCGTTGTAGATAAGCTCCTGTCTAAAGTTTGGCGCATCTACGTCGACGACGCGCGTCCGCTCGACCTGCGGTGCGGGTTTGAAATTGTTGTTACACTTCCCAGTCACGAAGAAGCCCCGGATATAGGTGGGGTCTGTAGTCTTCACACAAAGCCCGCCGGCGGCGTATGGAGAGGTGCCGAGCAACGCGTCGTACACCGTCATTTTGTCGGAGTAGAAATAGGTGTAATTCGCGTCTGACTGCCGCGCACGAAGCTTGCCGGGTGAGATGGTGAATTTCTTCAAAAGAAAGCCATCCCCCCACGTGATCGTGTTTTTCAAAAATAGGCCATCGTGGGTGGTTACTCTCCCTTTCTCCACGATCGTGTCGCCAAGCTCTGCTTTGGCGGCTGTTTCGAGAGGCGGCCTATTAATGATCTCCGTCCGCGGTGCGACGGCCTGAGTGCTTGCGCAGGCAGTGAGAACGAGCGCGATCGCCGAGACCAATACAACTCTAAGCATGCAATTCCCCCTTGCGACAATCGAGCATGGTAGAAGGAGCATCAAAGCTTGACCATGCAAAACCGCGAGTTTCCAGTCGCTGGAGTCCAGGGCTAGCTAAAGAAATCCCGTTTCCGCCCCAAGGCGACATTGCTCGCCCTCAGGTGCCCGGAAGCGGATGTCCTGCGCCCGCTACCGGCCGGAAGCTTGACGCATATGCAGGTGAGTTAGGCGGCTCGGACGCCTGCCTCAAATGCGGCAGGAGCCGAGGCTGGCTCCAGTGCCAAAACCCCACTTATCTGGACGTTTGCCAATGCCCGCTATCGACCCATGTCGGACATTCCAGCGACTTTGATAAGCTCGTGCATTCGTCGGGATTGGAGAGGCGAAAACGAATGGACTTAAGGGGCCACAACAAGCGGATCTTCTGGGCCACTGCCGTAGTCATGCTCGTCTTTGGTGCTCTGTCGCCGGTATTCCGAAGTAACCGAGTTGCAGACTACGTCGGCTTTGTCTCGTCAATCCTACTCGGCGGGGCTCTCTTGTGGTTTGTGCTGCGCGCCAAGACATGCCCTGAGGCTGCCCTCGCATTGCTCAAGGTCCGCTCGCCACTCGCGGCCGACACACAACCTCCACCCTTGACGGACCTCCGGACCTTCTAGAAATAGCGAATCTGCACGTCGCGTCGGATGATGGTTGTCGCCTCTGGTTTGAACGGCTTCAGCAGGGTTGCTGTGAAGGTCGATTTGTCTCCGGTAGGTTCGAAGCGGAACTCCGCGCCATCGCGCAAACCACAATGGAAAGTTCCACCCGCGGCCGCTGTGCAAGGGGCCGTCTCCAGTCGGTTGTTCCTCGCGGGATACTCACCAGCGCTCACGGCCAAAGCCATGCCATCGGCAGCGCCTTCGAGGCTGACCGTCAGTTGGAATGGGGGGAACGCCGTCGAAGGAATGGGCAAAAGCGTCACCGGAAAGCCGTCAGGGACGACCGGCCCTCTGAGTGCAGGGCCGCCGAAATAGGACGGGCCAGCAATAGTCAGGCTCAACTGATAAATCCTGTCCCAACGGCCATCGCTGTCCACATCCGTGAGACACCGCTGGATGCCTAACAGGCCATAGGGGAGCGTACACACTGCGGTCCCACCCTGCTTTGTCCTGGCGAAGAAGACCTGTCGAGCCGCCCCAGGACCGACCTTCAAACGATCTGGGCTGAGCAGTTCAGCCGTGCGCGCGGGGCGCACCTCTACAGTCGCGACTTTCTCGCCTACGCGGACGAGCCCGTCGATCAGGACGACTTGCGGTGCGTAGGACAGCGGAACTTCGAAGAAAGCGCCTGCCGGTGCCTTTGGCCGCCAATCGGCCGCCTCTGCTGCGCTCCATGGGATGTTCGCCACGAGGCCGACACTCAGCGCGGCGACGACGCTTCTTGGTACTTTAGCAATAGCCAATTTCGCCTCGTGATCTGCTGCCGAGAGGTCACCTTCTGGGAATGTTCGCCAACCTCCTACTTCCCCCTCAACCGCGTGCCCCTAAGCGGAACTCTACTCCTTCAGACGCATGGGTTGGTCACCTACCAAGTCCACGGCCAGAGAGCGCCCGCCTGTCATCCGCTCTCAACCCGCAAAGACGGGCTTTGGTCGCCCTCCGAATGTCGGCTTCGGGGCTGGCTCACGACAGCTTGCGACCCGTTGCGGACGCTTCAGTGCGAACGAAAGAAGACAGCATCCTCAAGGTAGGAGCGCCGCGATCAAGATCGCGAGCACGACCATGATCGGCAGCGCCGCGCTCAACAAGGCGGCGATGGACCAAGCCCACCGCGTGCGCCAACGCTTCGCCAATAGAACCCACGCGGCGAGAAAAGCGATAGGCGAGCACTGAGCCGCCACGAACAGCCAACGCGGGGGCGGAGCAGATGAGATGGCAGCGACGCCGAAGATCGCGGCAACGCCCGCGCTGACGATCTGTAACACCGCGATCGCTACACAGCCGACCACGAGGAACAGCCAGGGTGGCCGACGTCGAAGTGGCGTGTAAGGCATGGCAAAGGCTTTATATTGTGTCAGAGCAACTTCCGCTAACCACCCCTAGCCGACGTTCGGAATACACGCTTCGGGGGCGCGAGGTCGAAAGTCCGAAACCCGCCTCCGAGCGGATAACCGCTCGCGACCCTAGACGGACGTTCCAGCCGCGCTGGTCAGCGCCCGCCCCACCACTCTACCAATGGCGTCAGATCGATTGTTCGATACGCGATGTGGCGTTCTTCGCAGGTCGCGACTGCATAGCTGTG
>Ga0207703_10004169_pt1 | contig 11925 bp, 8 predicted proteins | sample KBSSwiS12_FD_184304 | JGI IMG/M metagenome (GOLD analysis project Ga0207703, IMG submission 184304) | Switchgrass rhizosphere microbial communities from Kellogg Biological Station, Michigan, USA - KBS Switchgrass S1-2 (SPAdes) (version 2) | ecosystem: Host-associated > Plants > Roots >... | reverse complement strand
TTCGTCGCCCAGCGACCCTGCGCGCTCGCCGCGGCCGCCCACGACTGCGGGGCCTCGTCCGTCACGCCCGTGAACGGATTCGTCGGATACACGCCCGACGGGAAGTTCGCATGCACCGCCGCCGCGTCCGCCGCCACCGGATACACGCCCGTGTTCTTCACGGCGAAGTCTTCGACCGCGAGCTGGAAGCTGTGCATGTTGGCCTTCACGCTGGCCTCACGCGCACGGTCCTGCATGGCGACGAAGTTCGGGATCGCGATCGCGGCGAGAATACCGATGATGACGACTACGATCATGAGCTCGATGAGGGTGAAGCCCTTGTCATTGCGAACCATGTGCATCTCCTCGTTTGGGGTAACTGCCTTCCGTGGCGGAGCGGTCCCTAGAGCGACGTCTCCAGTACCAGCATCATCGAACAACCATCACCCGTTCGTTAGCACCAGCATCACGAGACCGGTGCTGCCGTGGCCCTTGATCGTGTACTGCAAGATCGTGGTCGGATTGACGCCGTAGCGTCCCACGCCGGCCGGGTCCACGCCCCAGGTCGGGGCCTCGTCCGCAACGTTCGTGAAAGGATTCGTCGGCCAGGTGCCGTTCGGCATATTCGCTTTCACCGCCGCGATATTGGCGGCCAGCGGATAGAGTCCGTTGTTCTTGGTCGCGAAGTCCTCGATGGCGAGCTGGAGGCTGTGCATGTTCGCCTTCACGCTGGCTTCGCGTGCGCGGTGCTCCATCGCCACGAAGTTCGGCAGTGCGATCGCGGCGAGGATCCCGATGATCACGACGACGATCATCAGCTCGATCAAGGTGAAGCCCTTCTGATCCTGGATGATGGTCAACACCTCCTCTCGGAACCTACTCGGTCGTCCTTGACCTTGGAGATCTGCAGTTCCTTCGCCGGAGAGGAAGAGCAACGTCCGTGCCGAGGTGCGGTGAAGGGCGAGCCCGTCACCCCAATGCGAAGCGGCTGGAACACTTACAGCGGCGCGGCGCAACGAGGAGCGCGATTCGCGGCGCCGTCCACACCGCAAGACGCAACGTATTCGAGGCGGTGCTGAATCATGCACGATGCGGTGTGCCAGACCGGATCGCGGAGATCACGCAAACAAAAACGGGCGGCGGTCCGGAGACCGCCGCCCGCGAACAACCGTCGCTGCTTAACCGTTGGTGAGAACCAGGGTCAGCGCAGCAGCCTTGCCGTAACCGGAGATCGAGTAGCTGGTCGTGGTGGAGTTCGTCGCCCAGCGACCCTGCGCGCTCGCCGCGGCCGCCCACGACTGCGGGGCCTCGTCCGTCACGCCCGTGAACGGATTCGTCGGATACACGCCCGACGGGAAGTTCGCATGCACCGCCGCCGCGTTGGCAGCCACCGGATACACGCCCGTGTTCTTCACAGCGAAATCTTCGACCGCGAGCTGGAAGCTGTGCATGTTGGCCTTCACGCTGGCCTCACGCGCACGGTCCTGCATGGCGACGAAGTTCGGGATCGCGATCGCGGCGAGAATACCGATGATGACAACCACGATCATGAGCTCGATGAGGGTGAAGCCCTTTTCGTTGCGGATCATTGCGTGTCTCCTCGTTTGGGGTGACTGCCTTCCGTGGCGGAACCGTCCCTCGATTCCCAGGTGAACAGCAACGTCCGTGCCATGACTTCCCCTGCACGGTAGAGCCTGCCCGCAACCGCAACTGGTGTGATTACGTCGTACGCGGCGTGCCGCCGCACGCGCTACGCGCCCGCTGCATCGCGCAGTTCGCACGATGCGTACCGGGTTCCCAGCAACCTGCACGACGCGCTGCGGGCTGCGCGCCCGCCGCGCGTCAATCTTCGAGCTCGATCGGCTCCCGATCGTGCTCGGTCTCGTGCTCCAGACCGTATGACAGGAGCTTGCGATACAGCGTCGAGGGGTTGATCCCCAGGATCTCCGACGCACGCTTCTTCTGCCCGGCCGTGTGGTGGAGCACCTTCATGATGTATTCCTTCTCCAGCTCGTCGAGGGTGAGCGTGGGATTGTCGATGACCAGGCTCCCGCGCCCCTTCCCGCCCTGGAGCACCCGCTCCGGCAGGTCCTTTGGCTCGATCACGCCATCGTCCGTGAGAATCACCGCACGCTCGATCACGTTCTCGAGCTCCCGGACGTTCCCCGGCCAGTCGTAGGCGAGGAGCGAGTCCTTGGCGGCGCCGCTCAGCGTCTTCGGCTCCTTGCCGGCGGTTAGCTTCCGGAGGAAGTGCTCGACCATCTCCTCGATGTCCTCCTTCCGCTCGCGCAGCGCCGGAAGGCGGATCTGGATCACGTTGAGTCGATAGAAGAGATCGGGGCGGAACCGGTTCTCGGCAACCGCCTTCTCGAGATCCGCGTTCGTGGCCGCGATCAGCCGCACGTCGATCTTCCGCGGCTTGGTGCCGCCGACCGGGATGATCTCCCGCTCCTGGAGCGCGCGGAGGAGCTTCACCTGCGTGGCCGGTAGGGTCTCCCCGACCTCGTCGAGGAAGAACGAGCCCCCTCCCGCCACCGCGAGGAGACCTTCCTGGTCCCGCACCGCGCCGGTGAACGAACCCTTCACGTGGCCGAACAGGTTGGACTCGAGGAGGTCCTTCGGCAGGGCGCCGCAGTTGATGGAGACGAACGGCCCCTCGGCGCGCCGGCTGAGGTAGTGGACGCGCTTCGCGATCAGCTCCTTGCCCGTGCCGCTCTCTCCCACGATCAGGATCGTGGAATCGGAGTCGGCCACGCGCTCGACCAGCTTGAGGACCCGCTGGATCTGCTCGGAGTGCCCGATGATCTCCTTGGAGTCGTCGGTCTTCTTCAGCTGGCGCTTGAGGAGGACGTTCTCCGACTGCACCCGCCGCATGGCCAGCGCGTTCTTGATGACCAGACGGATCTCGTCGTTCTTCGCCGTCTTCTCGAGGTATTGGTACGCGCCGCGGTTCAGCGCCTCGATCGCCGACTTCTGCGACGCGAAGGCGGTCCGGATGACAACCGGCACGCTCGGATCGATCTTCTTCACGCCCGAGAGGACGCCCAGCCCGTCGATGTCCCCCGGCATCTTGATGTCGGTGACCACCACGTCGAATCCGTCCTCTTCCGCCCGCTGGAGAGCCTCGCGGCCCGAGCGCGCGACCTGCACCTCGTAACCCTCCTTCGTCAGGAGGATCGAGAGGAACTGGATCATGCTCTCTTCGTCATCGACGATCAGGATTTTCTCGCCGGCCACTTGACCATCCTCACCGATGGGGTTACGCCGCGTGCGCGACGGTGCGTGCCGGGCGCTCGGCCTGGGGCAGCCACAAGCGCATCGTGGTGCCCACTCCGACCCGACTCTCGACTTCCAGGTGTCCGCCATGGCGTTCCACGATCCGGCTGGCGATGGCCAGGCCGAGACCGGTACCGCCCTGCTTCGTTGAAAAGAACGGATCGAACACGTGCTCGAGGTCCTGGTCCGGGATTCCCGCGCCCGTGTCGACGATCTCGAGCACCGCGCGTGGCGCGCCCTGGGGCCGTCCCCATCCATGTGCGGCCCTCCGGTCCTGGCGCACCGCCACCGACACCGTTCCCTCTCCCTCGATCGCTTCGAGGGCGTTGATCAGCAGATTCGTCAACACCTGCTTCATCTGGTCCAGATCCGCCTGGATCCAGAGCTGGGCTCCCGACCGCTCGAACGCGACGCGCTTCGTCGACGTCGCGCTCGGGTGCCGGCGCGCCAGCTCCACCGACTCGCCGGCGAGGGCCGCCACGTCCACCGCCTCGGTGCGAAGCGGACGCTCGCGCGCGTAGTCGAGGAGCTCCTTGATGAACCGGTCGAGCCGCTCCGACTCGCGAACGATGAGATCGAGGAGCCGCGCGTTCTCCCCCTCCACCACCAGCTCCCGCTGAAGCACCTCGACCGATCCCGCGATCGGGTTCAGGCAGTTCCGGATCTCGTGCGCGATGCCGGCCGAGAGCTGTCCGATCGCAGCGAGGGTCTCGCCGCGACGGATCTTCTCCTCGAGCGCCTTCACCTCGGAGAGGTCCTGGAAGAGCGCGATCATTCCCCGCCGCTCCCCCGAGCTACCGAGGAGGAGGCTCGTCGACATCCCGAGCGAGACCGCGCGGCCATCGGGCGTCCGGACCGTCACTTCGTAGCGCGTCCCCTCCACCCCCTGTTCGAGCGTCTCCCTGAGCCGCGACGCGAACGCCTCGAATCCCTCCCGGAACACCTCGACGTAGTGGCGCCCCCGCACCGCACCCGCCGGAATCCCGAGGATCTCGCTCGCCGCCCGGTTCCAGTGACGCACCTGTCCGCCCGCGTCGATGGTGGCGAGTCCGCTCGAGAGGTTCTCCAAGATCGTCTCCGTGTCGAACAGCGCCCGGTTGAGCTGCGCCCGCGCCTCGTTCAGCGCCTGGTCCCCCTCGCGAAGCGACCGGCCGATCGCTCCTCCGATCGCTCCCACGATGAAGAAGAGCGGCACGTATAGGATCAGCCGGAGCTTCAGCGCCACATCGCTCAGGCGCTCCGTCAGCCCATACGCCATCGGCGGGACCATTCCCGCCCGCTCCGATGCGTAGAACGCCGTGTACGCGAGCGCCGCGGCGCTCGCGAAGAGGAGCCCTCCCCGCACGTGCAGGAAGATTCCGCCCATCAGCGGCGCCAGCAGGAAGAGCGGCGCGAACTGGCTCGACGTGCCCCCGGTGAAGAGGAGCAGGTACGAGATCATCGCGACGTCCACCAGGAACTGCGTCGTCAGGAGCGCGTTCACGTCCGCGCCGCTCCGGACCGCCCGCGTGTACGCGAAGCCGAGCCCGCCGCTCAGGAGGATCAGGAACCCGAACGGATAGTGCCGTGTGAGGCTGAGCCCCGTGTCCGAGAACGCGACCGCCATGGTCGCGACCAGCGTGATCAGCGCGACGCGGCCGAGAATGACCGCGTTCACCGCTTCCCGCTGCCTCCGCTCGCGCTCGGGCAGCGTCGGGGCGGGCGGCGTCCGGCGCTGCTTAGTGCCCGCCGGCGACCACATTGATCAGCTTGAACATCGGCAGGTACATGGCGATGACCATGCCGCCGACCACGGCGCCCATGAACACGATCATGACTGGCTCGATGAGAGAGGTCAGCGCGTCGACCGCGGTATCCACTTCCGAGTCGTAGAAGTCGGCGATGCGCGTGAGCATGTCGTCGAGCGCGCCCGTCTCCTCGCCGACGGAGATCATCTGGACGACCATCGGCGGGAACACGTTGGACTGCTTGAGCGGCGCGGAGATCGTCTCGCCCTCGCGAATGGAGGCACGCGCGGCCATGATCGCCTCCTGGACCACGCGGTTTCCGGCGGTGCGGGCCGTGATCTCGAGCCCCGTCAAGATCGGGACGCCCGAGGAGATCAGGGTTCCGAGCGTGCGCGTGAAGCGCGCGACGGCGCCCTTCCGGATGACGTCCCCGAGGACCGGCACGCGGAGCAGGAGCTTGTCGATCTGCATGTGCCCGTTCTCGGTGGAGTAGTAGCGGCGGAGCATGACGATGCTTGCGATGATCCCGCCGAGCATCACCCACCAGTAGGAGCGCAGGAAGGACGAGAGCCCCATGACGATCTTGGTCGGAAGCGGCAGGTCGCCGCCGAAGGCGGTGAACATGCGCGCGAAGGTCGGAATGATGAAGATGAGCATGAAGGCGGTCGCCAGACACGCGACCGTCATGACCACGGCCGGGTAGACCATGGCGCCCTGGATCTTCCGCTTCAGCGCCTCGGCCTTCTCGATGAATGTCGCGAGACGCTGGAGGATGTCGTCCAGGATACCGCCCGCCTCGCCCGCCTCGACCATGTTCACGAACAGCTCGTCGAAGACCTTGTTGTTCTCTTTCTTCGCGAGGGCCTCGGCCAGCGTGGTGCCGGCCTCGACGTCGCGCATCGTCTGCGCGATGACGGCGCGGAAGTCTTCCTTCTCCGTCTGCTTGGAGAGGATGTCCAGGCACTGCACGAGCGGAAGGCCGGCGTTGATCATCGTCGCGAACTGGCGCGTGAAGATGGCCAGGTCGCGCGTGCTCACGCCGCTCCCGATCTTGGGGAGCGTGAACTTGATGTCGCGAGGCTTTTCCCGGACGGACGTGATGATGATCCGCTTCTTCCGGAGCGCAGCCAGGACCTCGTCCTGCGTCTCGAACGTCAACTCCCCGGTCTGAATGTCCCCGGCGGTGGTGCGGCCTTTCCAGAGATACACGGGCACGGTGCGACCCCCTGCTTAGTAGGCGGCGTTGATGTGAACGCCGACCTTCTCGAGCATCCCCTCGAGCTCCTTGACGTCCGAGCTCCGGCCCATCGCTTCATCGAGGGAGATGTGCTTGTTGACGAACGCCTGGAACAGCCCCTGGTTCATCGTCTGCATGCCGAACTTGGAGCCGGCCTGCATCAAGCTGTAGATCTGGTGCGTCTTTCGCTCCCGGATGACGGCCCGCACGGCCGCCGTGCAGAGAAGCGTCTCCGCCACCATCACGCGGCCCGGACCGCGCTGCCGCGGAATGAGCTGCTGGGTGACCACCGCTTCGAGCACGAAGGCGAGCTGCGCGAGGACCTGGGGCTGCTGGCTCGCCGGGAACGCGTCCACGATGCGGTTGATCGACTCGTAGGCCGAGTTCGTGTGGAGCGTCGCGAGGACCAGGTGCCCGGTCTCCGCGATGGTCAAGGCGGCCCCGATCGTCTCGAGATCCCGCATTTCACCGATGAGGATCACGTCCGGGTCCTGGCGCAGCACGTACTTGAGCGCCGTCGCGAACGTGGTGGTGTCGGAATTGATCTCGCGCTGGTGCACGATGCATTTCTTGTGGTGGTGCACGTACTCGATCGGATCCTCGATCGTGATGATGTGCCCGGCGCGCGAGGTGTTGATGAGGTCGATCATGGCGGCGAGCGTGGTCGACTTGCCGCTGCCGGTCGGACCCGTGATGAGGATCATCCCCTTCTGCTTCTGGGTGAGATCCCGGATCGTCTTCGGAAGCCCGAGCTGCTCGCAGCTGAAGATCTCGTAGGGGATCTGCCGAATCGCCATGGACGTGACGCCGCGCTGCAGGAAGACGTTGGCGCGGAAGCGCGAGAGTCCCGGGACGCCGAAGGAGAGATCGAGCTCCTTGGTCGTTTCGAACCGCTTCCGCTGCTCCTCGGTCAGCACGCTATACGCGAGCTGCTGGGTCATCTGCGGCGTGAGCGGCGGATGTCCCATGGGCGTAATGGACCCGTCGATACGGGCTTGCGGCGGCACGCCGGCCGAGATGTGAAGATCGGACGCGCGCATCTTGATCATCTCGTCCAGCAGCTGGCGAAGCGAGATCATGGTTCCCCCGTGCCTAGAACCGGTCGGCGGCCGTCTCCTTCAGAACCTCTTCGGCGGTCGTAACTCCGTTCTTGAGTTTCGCCAAGCCGTCCATCCGCAGCGTGAGCATTCCTTCATCGACGGCCACCTTCTTGATCTGGCTCGTGGGCGCGCGGTCCAGGATCAGATCGCGAACCTTGGGGCTGATCGGCATGACCTCGTAGACGCCGAGGCGGCCTCGATATCCGGTGTTGTTGCAATCCACGCAGCCCTTCCCTTCCTTGAAGTTGCACTTCTTCGCCTCTTCGTCGCTGATCCCGAGCTCCCGGAGCACCTCGACGTGGAGCTGCACGTCTCCCTTGCACTGGGTGCAGACCCGGCGGATGAGACGTTGGGCCATGATCAGATTCGTGGACGAGGCTACGAGGAAGGGCTCGATCCCCATGTCGACCATACGGTTGATGGTGCTCGGGGCGTCGTTGGTGTGGAGCGTGGAGAGGACCAGGTGGCCGGTGAGCGCCGCCTTGACCGCGATCGACGCGGTTTCCAGATCGCGGATCTCACCCACCATCACGACGTTGGGGTCCTGGCGAAGGAACGCGCGGAGGGCGGCGGCGAACGTGAGCCCGACCCCCTCGTTCACGAGGACCTGGTTGATCCCCTCGAGGTTGTACTCGACCGGGTCCTCGGCCGTCATGATGTTGACGTCCGGCACGTTGATCTTGGAGAGGGCGGAGTAGAGCGAAGTCGTCTTGCCGCTTCCAGTCGGCCCCGTCACGAGCACCATCCCGTACGGCATCGCGATCGCCTTCGAGAAGTCGTTGAAGGCCTGCTGCTGGAAGCCGAGCTTGTTCAAGTCGATGTTGAGGTTGCCCTTGTCCAGGATTCGCATCACGACCTTCTCGCCGAAGATGGTCGGAAGGGTCGAGACGCGGAGGTCGATGGCGCGACCCAGGAGACGGAGCTTGATGCGCCCGTCCTGCGGCACGCGGCGTTCCGCGATGTCGAGGTCGGCCATGATCTTGAGGCGCGAGGTGACCGCCGCCTTCATGCGGAACGGGGGCGACATCATCTCGTAGAGGGTTCCGTCGATGCGGAAGCGGACGCGGAGCGACTTCTCGTAGGGCTCGATGTGGATGTCGCTCGATCCCTTGCGGACCGCGTCGGTGATGAGCGAGTTGACCAGCTTCACGACCGGCGCCTGCTCCGCCTCGCCGAGGAGAGCGACGTCCGGAACGTCGTCGGACGCGTCCTCGAGCACCTCGATCTCGTCGTCGAGGCCGCGCATGACGCTCTCGAAGCTCGCCGCGGAATCGTAGGCCTTGTCGATCGCCCTCTTGATGGCCGATTCCGGAGCGACGCACGGCTGCACCTCGCAGCCGGTGATGAACTTGATGTCGTCGATGGCGAAGATGTTGGAGGGATTCGCCATGGCCACCGTGAGGCGGCGTCCCGAGCGTGACACTGGAACCGCCTGGAACTTGTTCGCCACATCCGCTGGGAGGATTCGGATCAACGAGGAATCGGGATTGAAGTTGCTGAGATCGACCGACGGAACCCCATAGAACTCGGAGAGGAACTTTGCGAGATCGTCTTCGGCGATGGCGCCGATCTTGACGAGAGCGCCCGTCAGGTTTCCGCCGCCGGTCTTGATCTGGAGCTGGGCCTTCTGCAGCGCGTCGGGGGTAATGAGGCGCGCTTCCAGCAGCTTGAGGCCGATGTTCTCCTGCTGCACGGTGGTCCCCTCAATGTCATTCGAGCGTAGTTGTGGCGGGTTCCCGCCGAGTGCACGGGAATGGGCGGAAGGTCGTTTCGCAAGAGCGGTGCCATGTCCGCGAAAGCGCCCGGCATGACGCGCGATCGAACGCGGGGAACGGCGATTAGCGCGACGGGCGTGCGGCGTTTTGCCGCGCGCGGCCGCGATGGCGGCTCAGAATCGTGCGGATTGCCCTGCTCAGTTTGCGATCGGCGAGCCGGAATCGACCGGCGCGGGGGCGAGGTACGGGCGGATCCGGTCCAGCGTTTTGGGTCCGATGCCGCGCACGCGCAGCAGTCCTTCCGGCTTCTGGAAGGGTCCCCGCTCGGCGCGATCGGCCACGATCCGGGCGGCGAGGGATGGGCCGATGCCCGGGAGACGCTCCCAGTCGGACGCGGTCGCCCGGTCCATCTCGAGACCGCCCGGACGGAGCGAGGGCTCCGCCGCGCGGCGGACTCGGGGCGGTTGGCTCGCGGTGGGTGCCATGGTCTGCGTCGAGTCCGCCCGGGGCGCGGGGGCGAGGCTCGAGGCGTCTCCGCTCTCGAGATCCGCGACCAGGTCCTCGAAGCGAACGCGGTGCTCTTGTTGCCAGTCACGGACGAGCGTGCCGACGAGGAGCGAGACCAGAACGAACGCGAGCCCCGCCCTCATCTCCCGCCCCCACATGGCCGCGCTCCTAGTCGAAGAGGTACCAGACCAGCCCGATGTGGAACGCGCGTCCGGGAAGCGAGGCCGCCTCTCCGGTCGAGAGCTCCATCACCGAGCTCGGAACGCTGCGATCGAAGACGTTCATCCACTCGAGGAATCCGCCGGCCGCGCCGAAATCGGCGCGGATCGCCAGGTCGGTCGTAAACGACCCTGGCGCTTCGATCGTGCCGTGGCTAGCGCCGAGCGCGTGCCCTCGGAGCCCCAGCTCGAGCGGCAGATCGCCCTCGAAGAACGTGACCCGCACATCCAGAGCGAGGTCGGCTCCGGCGCGCGGGACGACGCCCGATCGCGGCCCGAGATCATCCGGGCCGCCGCGCGCCCAGCCGAACGCGCGCCAGCGCGCGGGACCGGTCTGGGCGCGGAGCCCCGCCCCTAGATACGAAACCCAGCCGCTTCCGCGCACCGCCGCCCGCGTGTCCACGAGCAGCGTCTCCGGCGTCGCGACGCGCGTCAGCGTCCAGCCGAAGTCGTCCTCCACGTAGCGCGCGCTCCCCTCGAGCGTGACCGCGAGATTTGGGCTGAGCTCGAGCGCGCCGCGCGCGAGGCCGCCCGTGAGCCTCCTCGGCTCGAGCGAAGGATCGCCGGATCGGGTGAGGATGAGCTGCTGGAACGTGGAATCGAAGGCCAGGGTCGTGGAGGCCGGCGTGGCGAGATCCACCCAGCTCGGCCGCTCGTGCGAGCGCTCGAGATCGACCCGCCCGTGCATCCGTCCCCGCTCGGTCCAGAGCGACGCACGCGCGTCCGCGAAGGAGCGGGCCGTTTCGCGCGCGTCGTACGCGACGTCGAGCCGCGCTCCGCCATTGGCGTCGGAACGTGCGAGCCCAAGCCCGAGCCTTCCCTCCTCGCGGCGGCCATCGACGATGGGCCCCGCGTTCTCGTCGTAGCGGATCCGGCGCGAGGAACCCTGCGCGTGCGCCAGCAGGCTCCACGCCGGATCGAAATCGAGATGTCCGTCCCACGCGGCCACCACGCCCGGAAGGATCCAGCGCTGGCGTGCGCCGGTCCACTCGACGCGCGTGCGCTTGAGCTCTTCGAAGCGGGCGGTCCAGACGCTCGCCGGATTCGAGCCGCCGGTCTGCCCATGGAGGAGGACGTCGCGGCGGCTGGTCTCGGCGCGGCCGATCGCGGTGAACGGGACGCTGGTGCCGGAGACCCCGATCGCTTCGTCCTCGAGATTCCACTCCATGGCGCGCGCCTCGATCCAGAGGGTCTGCCCGAGCGCACGCGGAAGGCCGGACGCCACCGCGTAGCGCGTCGACTTCGCGAAGTGGAGCGGCGCGATCCCATCCGCTTCGTGCCGCGCGTACGACCCGGCGACTCCCCAGCCGAACGTGGCCGACGCGAAGCGCGCGGCGGTGTCGAGCTCGCCCTCGTCGCCGTTTCCGTAATAGAGCGCGCTCCGCGCGCGGCGGTAGTGCGCGTCCGCTCCCGGCATCGCGTGCACGAACACGCGCTCGGCCGGCGGATCGTCGAGGATCTCCCCCGCCCGGCGGTACGGCCCGGGGGCGGGCGCCGCATCTACCTGTAACAGATCGAGCGGCTCCTCGCCTTCCGCGCGAGGGGAATCGAGCGCGACCGGGAGATCCACGATCCCCTCGCCAAAGGGCATGGCCGACACCAGAGGACGGTCGGTCGCGACGAGCCCTTCCGACCCTGGCGGCTCCGTGCGGATCGGCGATCCGGCGTCCGGCAGGGACAGCGTGCCGATGGTGGGACCGGCGAGCGGGAGTCCGCGCAGGATCGCGCCGCGTCGGCCGAGCCACGCTTGCTCGAGCGAGATCTCGCCGCGTTTTCGCTGCTCCTCGAACTGGAGTCCCGCGCGATCGGCCCAGACGGAGTCGCGGCGCGCCAGGACGGAGCGAACGGAGTCCTGCACCGCGCGCACGAGGCGAAGAGAGTCGCGCACCACGGCCACCGCGCGGAGCGAATCGCGGCGGGCGGCGCGCAAGGCGAGCGAGTCGCGCGGCGCAGACGACGCGGTGTGCCCTGTCGAATCGACAGGCGCCGCGGCGGCGCGCGACGTCGAGTCGCGCGATGCGGCCGCGCGTGAGGTCGAGTCGCGCGGAGCTGGGGACTGGGCCTTCGCGCCCGGCGCCATCAGCGACAGCCAGACGAGCCCGATCGCCGCGGCCCCAAGGAGTGCTCGCGCCTCAGGCCGCATGACGGACCACCGCCGGATGCCGC
>Ga0207703_10004162_pt1 | contig 11930 bp, 8 predicted proteins | sample KBSSwiS12_FD_184304 | JGI IMG/M metagenome (GOLD analysis project Ga0207703, IMG submission 184304) | Switchgrass rhizosphere microbial communities from Kellogg Biological Station, Michigan, USA - KBS Switchgrass S1-2 (SPAdes) (version 2) | ecosystem: Host-associated > Plants > Roots >... | reverse complement strand
TCCCTGAAAGCGCGCCGGATTCTTGACAACATGCTCGGCGAGAAAATCGTTTGACAGGCGGGCGACTTCGATTGCGAGCCGCGTATCGTGAATGCCTTGGATCGCCGGCGAATTCAGAGACAGGATGGCCGTCTCGATACCGTGCTGGTCCATTTCTGCCAAGCGTTTTTCATGGATGTCGGTCAGCGCGCCGTACATCCGCTGCCAGACCGCGGGAGGAAAGTAGCGCTCGGAATCCCCCAGGGTTTCGGCTAGCGCGAAGTGTTCTTCGAGGGCGATTTTGCCCTTCATCACTTGCGGGCGTCCTCGATCGAACCGCCCTCGAGCCACGTCTTGCCGAACGCATACAGCTTATCGTTCGAGGGCCCGGCGAGCCCCGGCAAATCCAGCTTTACGTTGAAGCCCAAGCCGGATTGCAGATACGCCAAGTTGCGATAACCCACCGGAAAGCGTCCCAGCACCGCCGGGTCGAGTTTCACTGTTTGCGCGGGGTCGACGGGATCCATCCGATCCTTCTCGTAGCACACGCGTCGCAGGACCAAGCCCCATTTACCGTTGCGCTTCTCCAGGAAATCGTAAAAGCGGCCAGTGCACAGCACGTCCACCACGACATCGTGAACCGGCGCCCGCTGCGAAATCGTCATCTTCATCTGCGAGACGGCGCGGTTCCCGGCGAGATCGATTGAACAGCCACCCAGAAAATGCAGGATGTTGACGCCGCGTTCAAAGCCCGCACGGCTCATGCTGATGAACTCGTCCGCGGTGCCCTGGAACCAGGTTGCCATCATGAAACCATCGTCATGCCATACCGTGCGGAAGCGTTCCCAATATCCGGCGTCGCGCCACACCGCCCAGTTTTCCAGTAACTCGCGGATGGCGAGCTTGTCCAACAATTCTTCAGTCATAAAAATGGGGACACCCTATCCTGTCCAAGCACAGCGGCTGTCCGAAGGATCAAGGATATCAGCATGGGGACAGGATAGAGTGTCCCCATTTTTACGGTAACGCGTAGACCATCAACGCGTCAGAGTCGTTGGGACCCGGCGCATCGTCAATCGCGCTCGCGCCCCCGGCCACCACGGCCACATATTGTTTGCCGTTCTTGCCTTGATACGTCATCGGATTTGAGTGCGCGCTCATGGCCAGGCGCGCTTCCCACATTTGTTTACCGGTTTTCGAATCGAACGCGCGGAAGCGCTTGTCATTGGTCGCGCCGATGAACAGGAGCCCTCCGGCAGTAGCCATCGAGCCGCCCATGTTGAGGCGCCCGGTGTTTTGCTTGCCCGCCGGAAGTTCGTCAGTGACGCCGAACGGAATCTTCCACACCACATCACCGGTGTTGCCGTTGATTGCCATCAATTGGCCCCATGGTGGTTTCTGGCACGGCCACGCTTTCGCGCCCGAATTAAGAATGTTTCCCGAGCGGCCTCCTTCAGACCACTGGAAACGCGACGTCGGCCCCACGATGCTGTTGCGGTCATACCTCACCGCCGCTCCATCGGCCTTCTTCTCAATCCAACCCATGCTGGCCTCGTCCTGCGAGTTCACGAACAGATACCCAGTGCGCGGATCGCCCGAAATACCGCCCCAGTTCACGCCACCGATCGAGCCCGGATACAAAATGCTGGAGCGCACCGGCGCACCCGCCGCGCGATACGGATACGGCGTGAACGGACCTTCATTGATAAACCCGCCGCTCTTTGCCATCAGATCCTGACAAAACTTGGCGTGTTCCGCGCTGGTATCCGCTGCCGTCACCACGTCGTCAGCCTTGAAACTGTTGCGCGCCAGCGGCGGCGGCTTCACAGGTATCGGTTGCGTGGGAGAACTCTGTTCCTCGGGTACGTCGCTCTTCGGCACCGGCCGTTCTTCGACGCCGAACACCGGCTTGCCGGTGACACGATCCAGAATATACATGTAGCCCGACTTGGTAGTCTGCGCCAGAATCGGCACCTTCTTGCCGTTCACCGTCACATCCATCAGTAGCGGAGCCGGCGGCAGATCGTAATCGAAAATGTCGTGATGAACAACCTGGTAGTACCATTTCATCTTGCCGGTTTCGGCATCCAGGGCGACCACGGAGTTACCGAACAAGTCATTACCGTGACGGTCGCCGCCCCAATAATTGGTATTGGGTCCGCCGAAAACCGTGTAGACAATGCCCCGCTCGGTGTCGACAGTCAGCGAGAAGCCCCAGTTATTCACGCCGGACCGATCCTTCCAACCATCGCCCTCCCAGCTTTCATGACCAGGCTCACCCGGCTGCGGTACCGAGTGAAAATCCCAGACTTTTGCGCCAGTGCGAGCGTCGTAACCGCGCGTGTCGCCAGGCTGCCCCGTAGCCGGAGCCTCCCCCGTGTTCGCGCCTACTAGCAGCATGTTTTTGTACACAACGGGGGCCGAATCGTACGGCACCACCATATCCACTTCGCCTTCTTTGCCGAATCCCGGATCTAATTTGCCGGTTTTCGCGTTCAGCCCCACCATCTTGCGCCCGGCAGTAAAGATGATGCGCGCCGCGTTGTTCGAATCGCCCGTCCAATAGGCCACACCGCGTTTTGAAACCTGTCCCGCCGCCACCTTGTAACGCCAAAGTTCCTTGCCGGTCTCGGGCTCCAGCGCCACTACGGTATCCACGCTCGTGATGTACATGACCCCGTTGACGACGATGGGCGTCAGCTCATAACCTCCCGTGATGCCCCCGCTACTGGGATGCCGAGGAAGCTTAAAGGTCCAAGCCTCCGCAAGTTTACCGACGTTCTTGGTGTTGATCTGCGTGAGCGGCGAAAAGCGCGAGCCCGCCAGATCGCGGTTGTACATGGGCCATTCGCCGGGCGCGCCCTGCGGCTTTTTTGACTGCGCATTCAACAGCGGCAGCGCCGCCAGCGTCATGAAAAGGAAAGAGTGCGAAATTCGCATGGAACTAATATGTCAGACTTTGAGCTACCCGTCCATTCGATGTACAATCGCAATCGGAAGCGTATATGAAGCGTAACTATCGCGTTGGCCAGATCGTTCCCAGCTCCAACACCACCATGGAAACCGAGATTCCGGCGATTCTGCTGGGCCGCCAGCGGGCGCTGCCAGGGGAAGCCACGTTCACGTTCCACTCCAGCCGCATGCGCATGAAGAAGGTGGTGAAGGAAGAGCTGGAGGCCATGGACCGCGACAGCCTGCGCTGCGCCGCGGAGCTGGCCGATGCCGATGTCGACGTGGTCGGCTATGCCTGTCTGGTAGCCATCATGTCGATGGGCTGCGGCTATCATTGCGAATCGCAGAGCAAGCTGGCGGAAATCATGAAGCAGGAAGGCCACCCCGCGCCCGTGATCACGTCGGCCGGAGCGCTAGTCGATGAGCTCAAACTGGCCGGTGTGCGCTCCATCTCCGTCATTACGCCGTATATGCAGCCGCTTACGGATCTGGTAGTCGCTTACATCCGCAACGAGGGCATCGCCGTGATCGATTCGATCGCGCTCTCGATCCCCGATAATCTAGCCGTAGGCCGCCGCGATCCGGAGAATCTGCTCACCGATATCCAACGTTTGAACACTAAGGGCGCCGACGCCGTGGTGGTTTCCGCTTGCGTGCAGATGCCGTCTCTGCCCGTGATCCCGCGGGTCGAGGATCGCCTGGGCATGCCGGTCACTTCCGCCGCGGTTTGCACCGCCCGTTCCATGTTGCGCGCGCTAAAACTCGAGGCCGTCGCGCCCGACGCCGGCTATTTTTTGTCGGCCGCGAATCTTCCACCCGGAAGCCTCGCCCAGAATGCCGCGTTCACGGTGAAGTAAACTTTTCGGCGCCGGAGACGTCTAGTTTTCATCGCCGCTCGGCCGGCCCAGGGGGAACTGCGTACTAAATGAGGAAGACTGCCTGCCCGGCGCTGGTTCTCTTGGCGTTTGCGATCGCCGCGCCCGGCCAGAATTACACCATTCAAACCTTCGCCGGCGGCGGTGTGCCGCAGAATATTGCAGCCGTCTCGGCAAGCCTTGGCGCCGTGACGGGCATCGCGACCGATGCTAGCGGAAATGTATACATCGCTTTACCAACGTACGCTGCCGTCGTGCGAATGGATGTCACTGGCACGCTCACGCTAGTGGCTGGAAGCGGGAAGCCAGGCTTCAGCGGCGACAACGGTCCCGCCACCAGCGCTCAGCTTAACCTGAACGTGTCACCGGCCATCGCAGGCATTTGTCAATGTCCGATCCCAGGGGGTGGCCTTGCTGTGGACTCTGCGGGAAACCTCTACATCGCGGACTCTGGCAATAATCGCATCCGCAAAGTTTCCAACGGCATTATCACTACCGTGGCTGGGAATACGGTTCAGCTATCGAGCCCAACCGGCATCGCTGTCGATTCGTTCGGCAGTCTTTACATTGCTGACACCGGCAACCAGGTGGTCCGCAAGGTATCGGGCGGTGTTACCGTTACCGTGGCCGGCACCGGAACGGCGGGTTCCCTGGGCAACGGGGGTCCCGCGACTGCCGCTCAATTGAATTTTCCAACTGGCGTTGCCGTGAGTGCCGCGGGCAACCTTTACATAGCCGATTTCGGCAACGACGCCTTGCGTCTGGTATCGAGCGGGGTGATGACCGCACCGGTATTCCTATCGGGATTAGAGCCTACGGCGGTGACCGTCGATCCATCGGGCAACGTATTTTTTACGGCGGGTGGCTTTGCCGTGGCTGAACTGCCATCCGCCACTGGGACTCCAGTCTTTTTCGCGGGGAACCAAAATCTTAACAATGGGTACTCAGGGGACAACGGGCCTGCCTTAAACGCTCAAATGAACTCTCCGGAGGGCGTGGCTGTCGATGCCTCAGGGAACCTTTACATTGCCGACTATTTCAATAACGTGGTCCGCAAAGTAGCCGGCGGCATTATCACGACGGTGGCCGGCAGCCCGCAGGGATTTATCGGCGACAACGGGCCCGCCCTCAGCGCTCAACTGTCCAGCCCTACTTACACGGCCACAGGTCCAGCGGGCGAAACCTATATCGTCGACAACGGCCACAATGTGGTCCGCAAAGTAGCGAACGGCGTCATCACGACGGTGGCTGGAACCGGCCTGCCCGGTTACACCGGCGACAACGGCTCCGCTTCCAGCGCCACGTTGAACGCTCCCTGGGGCGTGGCAGTGGATGCAGCTGGCAATCTCTATATTTCGGACTCCGGGAATTCCGTTATACGCAAAGTCACGGGGGGAATCATTACAACCATCGTGGGAATTGGCGTTGCCGGCGCAACCGGAGATGGAGGCGCTCCGACTAGCGCTGCCCTAAACGGACCTTCGGGCATTACGCTCGACGCCGCAGGCAATTTATACATCGCCGATTTCGGAAACAATCGTGTTCGCATCGTCTCCAATGGTGTGATCAACACCTTTGCGGGAAATGGAATCGGTGGCTACGCGGGCGATGGGCTTGCAGCGAGCAGCGCTTCACTGTTTGGTCCCGTGGACGTCAAGCTGGACGCGGCCGGGAATCTCTACATCGCGGACCAAAGCAATAATCGCATCCGCATGGTGACAGGCGGCATCATCTCCACGATGGCGGGAAATGGCACCGCTACCTTCGGCGGCGATAACGGACCGGCGATCAGCTCCCAGTTGAACGCGCCGTCCGGCATCGCACTCGATTCGTCGGGCAACCTGATCATCGCCGACACCAGCAACAACGTCATTCGCAGAGTCTCTAGCGGTGTGATCACCACGCTTGCCGGGAACGGGACTGCGAACTACAGCGGAGACAATGGTCCCGCCGTTGCCGCAGCTGTGAACGCGCCGCTAGGGGTTTCCACCAACGCGCTCGGCCAAATCTTCGTGGCCGATTCCGGGAACAACCTGATCCGTGCGATGAATCCGCCTTGCAACTTTGCGCTCACTACTTCCTCGATTCAAGCGACCGGTGCGGGCGGGACTTTCAACATCGGCATACAGGCCGCCGGGTTTTGTTCCTGGTCGGTTTCGGGATTGCCGTTCTGGGTCACGCTTGGTAGTCCTGCGTCCGGCACTGGTCCCTCAACGGTCAGCCTAATCGTCGCGACCGCTACCAACACGGTGAGAAGCGCCACCATCACTGTGGCCGGAATTTCCGTCACCGTCAATCAGGCGGCGTGCAGCTATAGCATCAACCCTGGAGCCCAGGAATTCAGCATCCTGGGCGGCGCTGGAACCATCACGGTGACCGCTCCCGCGGGCTGCGCGTGGAGCGCCAGCAACACCGTTTCCTTCGTCACGCTCACGGGAGCGACCTCCGGCAACGGCAACGGCACTGTCGCTTTCCAGGTGGCCGCCAACTCCGGCGGTGTGCGCTCCGGAACCTTCACGGTTGCGGGTCTTTCCTTTGTGGTGGGACAGCAGAGCGCCACGATCACTGGCCTGAACTTCATCGGCTCCATGCCGCACATGGCCGCGCAGGAGTACTGGACCACCACCTTCACGCTTGTGAACACCTCCGCCGCCTCGACGCAAACGCGCCTCAGTTTGTTCGGAGACAACGGCAGCGCGCTACCGCTTACGCTGGACTTCCCACAGCCGCCTGCGTTGAACGGGCTGCTGGCCTCGTCGATCGACAACACCATCGCTTCGAATGCCACGCTGGTGGTCCAGACCTCCGGGCCGCAGGTGCCACCCGTGCAAACCGGTTCCGCGCAACTCAGCGCGACCGGCGCCACCGCTGGCTTCGCCATATTTCACTTGATCCCCGGCGCGCAGGAAGCTGTGGTGCCGCTCGAAACCCGCAATGCGAGTTCCTACCTGCTAGCGTTCGATAACACCAGTGGCGTGGTGCTGGGGGTGGCGGTAGCGAACATCTCCACGCAGCCGGCCACGATCCAAGTGGTGATTCGCGACAACACCGGCATCCCGATCGCATCCGGTCCACTACCGGTGTTGGCGGCCGCTGGCCATACCGCGTTTGTGTTATCCGACCTGTTCCCGGTAACCGCGGAAAAAAGCGGAACGGTGGAGTTCGACACACCTTCCGGCGGCCAGATCAGCGTTCTGGGCATACGCACTACGCCGCTCGGTTCCAGCAAGACGCTCACCACCATTCCAGCGCTGGCCAACATCGGCACCGGCGGCGGGTCCATTGCGCACGTTGCCGTGTCGAACGGCTGGCAGACCACTTTCGTGCTGGTAAACGCCGGCACTACGCCCTCGCTCGCCAACCTTAATTTCTTCGATGACAGCGGGAGTCCGCTGCCCCTCTCGGTATCCTTCCCGCAGTTGGGCGGCGCTCCCAACACGGTTTCAGGGATCACACCTACTTTGGCCGGAGGCGCGATGTTGATCGTGCAGGCGAACGGGCCCTTAGCCAACGCGGTGCAGATCGGCTCGGCGCAACTCACCACTACCGGCAAAATCAGCGGGTTCGTGATTTTCCGCTACCAAAACGGCCAGGAAGCGGTGGTGCCGCTCGAGAGCCGTAACGCAGGCGCGTACGTGCTGGCGTTCGATAACACTGGAGGAACCGCCACGGGAGTCGCCGTCAACAGTGTGTCGACCCAGGCCGTGAGCGTGCCGGTGATCGTCCGCAACGACGCCGGCGCGCAGATCGCCAGCGGCGACATCGCGCTCGCTGCGAATGGCCACAGCGCGTTCGCTCTTGGCGTAGACCGGTTCCCCGCAGCCGCCGGCATCCGCGGCACCATCGAGTTCGATGTCCCCGCGGGTGCCCAGATCGGCGCCCTGGGGATCCGCACCCCGCTCGCCCACACCTTCACTACGCTGCCGGCTCTGACTAAATAGACGGCCCGCGCGGATGTAGAATGAGGCACATGATCCTGAACTGGTTCATTGCGGTCTTGATCCTCTCCACGCTTGCCCTAGGGCAAGGCAAGGCCACCGATCCAGCCGGTGGCGGCGAATCGCTAGCGGGTTTGGCGAAGCAGAAACCCAGCGTGAACGGTCCCGCGCCGCGCACTGCCGACGGCAAGCCCGACCTCTCCGGCCTCTGGGGCCCCGACCGCAACTTCATCTACGACATCAGCAGCGCCCTGAAGCCCGGCGAGACGCTCCCTATTCAGCCTTGGGCTGCGAAGCTCGCCCAAGAGCGCATGTCGAAAGACGATCCTGAAGCAAACTGCCTGCCCGCTGGAGTGCCGCGCATGGCGCCTTACCCGTGGAAGATCGTGCAAACCCCCTCGCTCATCGTGTTCCTGTACGAAGGCAACATCCATACCTACCGCCAGGTTTTCATGGATGGCCGCGCGCACCCGCCGGACGCCGATCCCACCTGGTATGGCCACTCCACCGGCAAGTGGGAAGGCAACACGCTGGTGGTAGATACCATCGGCTTCAACGATAAGTTCTGGTTCGATTTCGCCGCGCATCCGCATACCGAAAAACTGCACATCACCGAGCGCTACCGCCGCCCGGATTTGGGGCGCTTGGATTTTGAAGTCACGATCGACGACCCCGGTACCTTCACCCGGCCTTTTACGCTGTACGGCCACTCGCCGCTGCTCACGAACACCGAAATCATCGAGTACATTTGCAACGAGAATAACCAGGACGTCAGCCACATCACCGGTAAAGACACCCGCAAGTAAGCCCGATGCGATATACTTCCCGTCGGGACGGGAACTGACGATGCGAATTAGGTTTGGATTGGCAAGCGCACTACTGCTCGCGACGATTCCGCTAGCTGCGCAAACGGCTTCGAGAATCCCGCGGATGCCGGACGGGAAGCCCAACTTGAACGGCATCTGGCAGACCATGAACACCGCCAACTGGGACCTGCAAACGCACGGTCCCGCCATGGCGCCAGTGGTGGCGATGGGCGCGCAGGCCGCTACTCCTCCCGGAATCGGCGTCGTCGAAGGCAACGAAATCCCCTACCTGCCCGCCGCCGCGAAAATCAAGGAAGCAAACTACGCCAAACGTCTGGCGCTCGATCCTGAAACCAAGTGCTACTTGCCCGGCGTACCGCGCGCCACCTACATGCCCTACCCGTTTCAGATTCTGCAAAGTGCGCAGTCGCTCATGATCGCGTACGAGTACGCCGGAGCCGCCCGCAACATCAATATGGGCAAGCCCAAAGAACCGCCCACCGATAGCTGGATGGGCTGGTCCAACGGTCACTGGGAAGGCGATACGTTGGTGGTCGATGTGATCGGCCTCAATGATTCCACCTGGTTTGACCGCGCCGGCAATTTTCACAGCGATTCGCTGCACGTGATCGAACGCTACACGCCGGTCAGCGCCGACACCATCCAGTATCAGGCTACGATCGACGATCCCAAAACCTTCTCGCGCCCCTGGAAGATCGGTATGCCGCTGTACCGGCATCTCGAAAAGAATCTCCAGTTGATGGAGTTTAAGTGCGTGGAAATGACCGAAGAACTGCTCTACGGTCATCTGCGCAAAGAGCCCAGAAAGCAACAGTAGGAGGCTCCGAATGAGCTATAGATCGATCGCAATCATGGGTACGCTGGCGCTGGCCGCGGCAGCCGCCGTGGCCCAAGCACCAGCGAAGACGTGGACCCCCTCCCGCACCGCCGACGGCCAGCCGGATTTACAAGGCACCTGGACCAACGCTACTCTGACGCCCTTGCAGCGGCCTCCCGAGCTCGCCGGCAAAGAGTTTTTCACCGAAGAAGAACAGGCTGCCTTCGAAAAGAAACGCTTGCAGCAAAACGATGTCGAGAGCGTGGACGACGGCAAACGTGGCCCAGCGGATTTGGCTCGCCGCGCCTATAACGGCGCTTGGTTCGACCGCGGCAGTCACGGCGTGAACACCCGGCGGACGTCTCTGGTTGTAGAACCGTCCGATGGAAGAATTCCGCCCATGACTCCTGAAGGCAAGAAGAAGTTCGACGAAGCGCATTCCAACTTCGCCGCGCATCCCGCCGACGGACCCGAGAACCGCCCCTTGAGCGAGCGCTGCATCTTGTTTCCCAACGCCGGCCCGCCCATGCTGCCCGAACCGTATAACAACAACTACCAAATCGTGCAGTCGCCCGGATTCGTAACGATCATGGCCGAAATGGTGCACGACGTTCGCGTCGTTCCGCTGGACGGACGTCCGCATCTGCCGTCCAACATTCGCCAGTGGAAAGGCGATTCGCGCGGCCATTGGGAAGGCAACACGCTGGTGATCGACACCACCAACTTCTCGTACAACGACAAGAGCCGTTTCGGCGTGGCTTATGACGGATTCACGGACCAGAACCTGCACGTCACCGAACGCTTCACGCGTACCGGACCGGGCACCATCACTTATCGCGCCACCGTCGATGACCCGACCATCTACAGCAAGCCCTGGACCATCGAAACGACGTTGTCGAAACGCGACGAACCCATTTACGAATACGCCTGCCACGAAGGCAATTACGGAATGTTCGGAATTCTTTCGGGAGAACGCACGCAAGAGAAGACCGCGGCCGCGAAGGCCAAATAATTGAGGAGCAATCCAATGCGCAAAATCATTTTGACAATCAGCTTGCTAGCGGTGCCGATGTGGGCGCATCATGCGTTTACGGCGGAGTTCGACGGCAATAAGCCGGTGAAGTTGCGCGGCACCGTAACCAAGATGGAATGGATCAATCCGCACGCCTGGATCCACATCGACGTGAAAGAAGCCGATGGCAAGGTGACCAACTGGATGGTGGAATGCGGCAGTCCCAACACGCTGCTGCGGCGTGGTGTCACCAAGGCTTCGGTGACGGCTGGAATGGAAGTACTGGTCGACGGGTATCAATCGAAGGACGGCTCGAACAAGGCCAATGGCCGCGACGTGACCTTCGCGGACGGCAAGAAGTTGTTCCTGGGCTCGTCGAACACCGGTGCGCCCGGCGACACGCCTGAGAAATAGTACTGGCTCTGACGAAAGATAGTCTGTGATCGCTTGCAAATATTCTTGGGTTTGTGGCAGAATCACTTGACCGGGAAGACCGTCGGAGGCCGGCGATCCCTTCTGGAGGCACGCAATGATGCATGCTAGTCGGTTCCAAGTAGAAGACGGTTCCAGGCCTCTCAGTACCCCTCCTGCTGGGCGGAACCCCCGATGACACGATTTGTTTTCCTGTCTCTGGGTTTTGCCGCACCCACCTTGGCGATGATCCTGGTAGCCGGCTTCACCTGGCACGAAGGACGCAAGGCCCGGCGGCGAGCTGACGCGCTCCGCCAGTGGCTGCGGGCGCAGGGCTAGCGCGTTCACAGCCGCCCGATTTCGTCCAGCAAGTTACCTAATATTTTGCGGAACTGGTCAGGCGAGTAAATATCGAACAGACGCGGCTGTAGAGGTTTCAGCAGCGATGCCAGAGAATCGAAGGGCTCGGCAGGCGTCGCCGGCGATGGAGCACTTCCAGGAAAACCGCGCCGCCCTCGCGCCGCGGGCGTGTCGAACATGGCAGGCAACGTCAGCCTCTCCGGCGGCACATGGTACCGCAGGTAATACACTTTCGTGTTGGGATCACTGCCGGGCTCGATGGGACGCATGTCTTCTCCCGAGTTAAATGCGGTGGGCCCGCTCAGCACCAGCAGCACGCGGAACGGCTTCTCACCTGCTCCGCCGGGCGACAATCGCTGGCGGACTTGTTCCACGAAGAACTGTGCGTTTTGCTCGCGGTGCTCCAGCGCGCGCACGTCGATCTTGTTGGGATCCGCCTCGGTCAAAGCTACGCGCACTCGCTCCCAATTCAAGCGGCGCACTTCATGCTGTTCGAAAATCACGCGGCGTTTCGGAATATCCAGCAGCGTTACATGCAGCCCGCCGCCACCTACCTCCATTTGCGAAAGCACCTTGAGCGCCGGAACCAAGTTCGCCAGACTCCGGTTACTGGCCGTTCCTACACTCAGGCCCTGGCTGGGTCCGGTCGCGGAGGCGTTCATCAACACTTCCACACGCAGCGGGCGCCGCGTTGTGACCGGTAACTGTAACCGTCCCGCCGCGTCGGGCCGGAACCAGGAGTCAGGCGCATCCAAGGTG
>Ga0207703_10004161_pt1 | contig 11932 bp, 10 predicted proteins | sample KBSSwiS12_FD_184304 | JGI IMG/M metagenome (GOLD analysis project Ga0207703, IMG submission 184304) | Switchgrass rhizosphere microbial communities from Kellogg Biological Station, Michigan, USA - KBS Switchgrass S1-2 (SPAdes) (version 2) | ecosystem: Host-associated > Plants > Roots >... | reverse complement strand
CCTGCACACTTTCGTACAGCCCGCCCGTCGCATGGGCGATAGGCAGCGTGCCGTACTTCAGGGCATACATCGCGCTCAGTCCGCACGGCTCATATTGCGACGGCATGAGGAAGACATCGCCACCGGCGTAGATCAGGTGCGAGAGCGTCTCATCCATGCTCTGCCGGTAGGCGAACCGCGCTGGATGCCGCCGGCTGGCGATCATCAATTCGCTCTCAAAGGCCGCGTGCCCTTCGCCCAGGATGACCAGCCGCACATCGTCGGCCAGCAACCGGTCGAGCAAGGGAAAGAGCAGCTCGATGCCCTTTTGGTGCGTCAGCCGCGTCACCATCACCAGCACCGGCCCGGTCGGCTTCGGCGCCAGCCCCATTTGCGTCAGCAATTCCTCCCGGCACTTCTGTTTTCCCGAGAGGCTCTTCGGTGAGTATTTCTTCGGCAATAGCGCGTCCTTGGCCGGATCCCAAATCTCGTAGTCCACGCCGTTCAGGATGCCCGTCAGCTTGTGCGCCTGCTCGCGCATCACCGCATCCAGCCCCGCGCCCCCTTCGGACGTCTTGATTTCGTTGGCGTAGCGCTGGCTCACCGTCGTGACCGCATCAGCAAAAACGATTCCGCCCTTGAGCAGGTTCAGGTTGCCGTAAAACTCCACGCCCGAGGCCCCGAAATAATGCCCGGGCAGATTCGTCAGCCCGAAATCGAGCCCCCAGAAACTTCCCTGGTAGGCGAGATTGTGAATCGTCAGCACCGTCTTGAAGGGCAGCTTTCGCTCCTTCACCAGCACCGGCACCAGGCCCACCTGCCAGTCATGCGCGTGCACGATATCCGGTGGCGGCATCGCCCGCCGCGCCAGCTCCACCACTGCTCGCGAGAAGTAGATGAACCGCTCCGCGTTGTCCGCGTAGTCGTGTCCCTCCACCCCGTACAAGCCTGTTCGGTCAAAGTATTCATCTTGCTTCACCAGGAAGACCTGCACTCCATTCGGTGCGGTGCACTCCAGGATCTCCGCCGTCACCCGCTTGTAGCCGACCGATACCGAGATCTCCACCCCCGTGCTCTGCACATTCAGGTCCGCCCGTTCCGGCAGCCCCCGGTAGCAGGGCAGCACCACGCTCACCTCATGTCCTCGTGCCGCCAGGGCCGCGGGCAGCGCTTCCAGCACATCGCCCAGCCCGCCGGTGCGCGCGAGCGGAGCCATTTCGCTCCCGGTAAAAAGTATCTTCATGCACCCGAGAAATGGCGGAAGGAAATGCGCGAGGCGAGAAGGATTTGTGCAAAAGCATGGGCATTACTCTGGCGCCCCATTTTTCATTTCCCATAATCCATCACTGTTCCTCCCCCGGCGCCCCCACATCGAGGCGTCCAAATCTCGCTTGTCAACGAACCCTTCATTGCTAGAGTCGGCCACCCTTCTTCTAGGGCCACTCAATCATCAATGACGCTCGGTAATCTACTCACTGTCGACCAAATCCTCCCGGAAATGAAATCGACCGAACGATGGAGTGCCATTGTTGAACTCGTCGATTTGCTCGTCGCGCAAAAACAGGTCAAGCCGCCGGATCGCGACATCGTCCTCGGCGCCCTCCGCCAGCGGGAGGAGACCATGAGCACCGGCATCGGTTTCGGTATCGCCATCCCCCATGCCTCCTCCGATCGCGTGGACAAAGTGGTCGCCGCCTTCGGTCGTTCCACCACCGGCATCGAGTTCGATTCCCTCGACAACGCCCCGGTGAAATTCATCGTCCTCTTCGTGGTCCCCAAGGACCAGTTCCAGACCCACCTGCGCACCCTCGCCGCGATCGCCAAATTCCTCAACGACCGCTCCGTCCGCGAACGCCTCGGCACTGCCGTCTCCGCCGGCGAGATCCTGAGCATCTTCGAAAACGACGGCGCCGGCAAAGCCTGAGCAGGCGCTGCTCCGAGCGCGAAGCGGGATAGGTGGGCGGAGCCCCCAAAAAAACTGTCATCCTGAGCGAAGCCGAAGGACCTCCAATATCCCTCCGGCATCACCAGCGCCGAATCATCTCCCGGCCGCGTCTTTTCCACCAGTCCACCCTTTCGTCTATTCCGCCCCTTTCGTGGTTCCCTAAATGACCATCTCCGCCCTTCTCGAATCCAAACTCCGCGCCGCCACCGCCGCCTTCGGCCCTGTTGAGGGCCGCGTCCAGGCCGCCACTGACGCCCGCTTTGGCGACTACCAGACCAACATCGCGATGGTCCTCGCCAAGCAACAGCGCGCCAACCCCCGCCAGGTCGCCCAACAAATCATCGACGCCCTCGAGGTCGCCGACATCTGCGCCCCGCTCGAGATCGCCGGCGCCGGCTTCATCAACTTCCGTCTCAAGCCCGAGTGGCTCGCAAACCATTTCGCCCAGTTCCTCACCGACGCCCGCCTCGGCGTTCCCCAACCGGAGCAAACAAAGACCCTCGTCATCGACTTCAGCTCCCCGAACGTCGCCAAGCCGATGCACGTCGGCCACATCCGCTCCACCTTCCTTGGCGACGCCCTCTCGCGCATCGCGGAATTCATCGGCCACCGCGTCATCCGCGACAACCACATCGGCGACTGGGGCACGCAATTCGGCATGATCCTCCTCGGCTGGAAAACCGAGCTGAACAAGGAAGCCCTCGCCGCCGATCCGTTGCTGGAGATGGAGCGCATCTACAAGCTCATCTCCGCCCGCTGCAAATCCGACCCCACCACGCTCGAGGCTGCGAAGCAGGAGTTGGTGAAGCTCCAGTCCGGCGACGCGGAAAACCTCGCGCTGTGGCACGAGATGATCCGCCTTTCCCAAGTCCAGTTCGATGCCGTCTACCGCCGCCTCGGCGTGCGCTTCGACGTCGCTCTCGGTGAAAGCTTCTACAACGCGCAACTCAAGGACGTCGTCGTGCAATTGCGCGATCGCGGCATCGCCCGCGAGAGCGAGGGAGCTTGGTGCGTATTCAGCGACCACAGCGGCAAGCCCGAGGATGATCCTTTTCTCATCAAGGACAAGGACGGCTGGCGCGACAACCCCGCGCTCGTCCAGAAAAGCGACGGCGCGTCCAATTACACCACCACCGACCTCGCCACCATCGAGTATCGCCTCAAGACCTGGTCGCCCACCGAGATCGTCTACGTCACCGACGGCCGCCAACAACTCCACTTCCGGCAGCTCTTCGCCATCTTCCGCCGCTGGCACTCCGAACTGGCCTCCACCGTGCGCCTTGCCCACGTCTGGTTCGGTGCCGTGCTCGGCGACGACGGCAAACCCTTCAAGACCCGCAGCGGTGACACTGTCAAACTCGTCGACCTCCTCGATGAAGCTGAGGAGCGCGCTTTTGCCCTCGTCACCGAAAAGAACCCCGAGTCCCCCGAAGCCGACCGCCGCGAAATCGCCCGCGTCGTCGGCCTCGGCGCGGTCAAGTACGCCGACCTCCTGCCCAACCGCCAGAGCGACTATGTCTTTTCCTGGGACAAGATGCTCAGCTTCCAGGGCAACACCGCCCCGTATCTGCAATACAGCTACGTCCGCATCCGCTCCATCTTCCGCAAGGCCGAGGAACTGGGCACCGTCATCGACGGAAAGGGAGATGTGCAACTCGCTGAACCCGCCGAAGTCGGGCTGGCCAAAAAGCTCCTGCAATTCGGCGAAGTCCTCCCTCAGTTACTCGACGACTACCGCCCCAACCTGCTGGCCAGCTACCTCTATGAACTCGCCTCGACCTTCCACAGCTTCTTCGAGTCCTGCCCCGTCCTGAAATCCGAAGGTATCACCCTCCGCACCCGCCTCGCCCTCTGCGACGCCACCGCCCGCGTCCTCCAGCAAGGACTCGGCCTCCTTGGTATCGAAGTCCCCGAGCGGATGTAGGCGAATCAGTCGAGTCCGATCACTCGAGGCTCAATTTTCACTCAGATAGACGGCCACGCCAATAGTCCGGGTGACGGCTGTGGTGCTTGAAAGCAAGGATGCGAAGTTGGTCCGAAAGGGACCGGTAGTAGATCGCGTAGGGAAAGCGTGGCATGAGGTAGTGTCTGACGTCGCCCTCAACAATGCTCCACCGATGAGGAGCGCCCTGAATGATGCCGACAGCGCGGTCAACGGCGTCGAGAAACTGCGCACCGAGAGCCGGAACCCGCCGCTCGTAAAATTGGGCCGCCTCAATTAGTTCCGCTTCGGCTTCAGGATGGTAAATCAGCCGCATCCAAGAGCGCGCCGTGCAGCCAGCATGACTTCCTCGTGAGTGCGACCCTCCACCGCGCCGGAAGAAAGCTCCTGGTCACGTCGCACAGCTTCACGGCCCGCTTCACGCTCGTCGGTATCGGCCAAGCCAGCCTCGATACTCTGCCACAGCGTCTGGGCGAGCGACACTCGCTCGGAAAGGGGAAGTGCCATCGCTTCGGCCATGAGCTGCTCCGTTGACATGGCGGGAAACTAACGATTCCGGCGGTTGTGGTCAACACGGGCTTGAGACGAGCCTAAACTGGAGGCCCGTATTGAAAACTGCCGTCTCCGAACGGTAAGTGCAGAGCTAACGTAAGTGTGGCCGGTCGACTTTCGCGTTTGTCAGGGGTTTTAGCGAGACGCGGGATCGACCCTCCTCAGCTAAGACTGCTCCGCTCGCCCACGTACGGGTTTGTCTCCCGCTCGATCCCAATCTTCGTCGCCGGCCCGTGGCCCGGCAGCACGGTGATGTTGTCATCCAGCTTGAGGACCTTCTCCTTGATCCCTTGGAAAAGCAGCGGCCCATCCCCGCCTGGCAGATCCCACCTCCCCACGCCACCCGCAAACAACACGTCCCCGCCAAAAAGCACCCCTTCCTTCTTGTCCAGGAAGCACAGACTCCCCGGACAATGCCCCGGCACGAGCAACACCTGGAATTCCCGCCCCTCGATCACCACCGAATCTGTCTCGTCGATATGAAATCCCGGCTCGATCGGCTCGATTTCCCACATGTAACCGTAGCTTTTGAAGAAATCCCGCACCGTCACCATCTCCTCCGTGTCCGCATGGTAGCCCACCAGGCAGTCATGTTCCTTCTGGATACGGGCCGCGTCCCACACATGGTCGATATGCCCATGGGTCAGCAATAGCGTGGAAACCCGATACCCCTTCTCCTTCAGCCAGTCGGCCGCGCTCTGGGGTGCATCGATCAGAATGCCGGAATTGAGCAAAAAGAAGCAGTTGGTGTCAAAGATTCCGCCGGTGAATGTGTCGAGTTGCATGGGTAAGCACGGTTCTTGCAACCGTGAGTGCGCCCCTCGACGAAGCAGTATTAGCCCCCTCCCTGCAAGTTTATGAAGTGGGGTTTGCGCTTTTATTGATTTCTGTCAGTTTGATCAGCCGTTTCCCAAGACCAACCCGTTCGATGAAATATCTTCTCGCCTTTTGCGCGCCCATGGCTTTGTCCCTGGCGCTTGGTGCCACCAGCCTCCGGGCCGATACGCCCGACCCGGGCCAGATCGAGATTTCTGTCGGGCGGTTGCTCGAACAGGGGCACTACAGCCGCATGAAGCTGGACGAGAAGGTCTCCCAGCGCTTCCTCAAAAATTACCTCGAGGCCCTCGATTACAATCACCTCTACTTCACGCAAAAGGACGTTGATCTTTTCACCGCGAAGTTTGGCAACACGTTGAACAACGATGTTCTCCTCGGCAACCCCGATCCGGCCTTCACTATTTTCAACATCTACAAGAAGCACGTTGAGGATCGCGTCGCCAAGATCAAGGAACTGCTGACCAAGAAGTACGACTTCACCAGCAGTCGCGCCGTCGAGGTGAACCGCCAGAAAGCCGCGTGGCCGAAGGATGACACCGAGGCCGATACACTCTGGGCCGACCGTATCGAAGGCGAGCTCTTGCAGGAGACGCTCAACAAGCACGCCACCGACACCCCGGTGAAAGTGCTTACCCGCCGTTACGATCAAATGCTGCGCAATCTGCATGAGCAGAACAAGGAAGACATCGTCAAGGGCTTCCTCACCACCCTCGCGCTGACCTACGACCCGCACTCCGAGTACATGAGCAAGAGCGAGCTGGATAACTTCCAGATCAATATGCGCCTCTCGCTCGTCGGCATCGGCGCCGTGCTCCATTCCGAGGATGGCTACGCCAAGATCGCCGAGCTTGTTCCCGGTGGACCCGCTGCCAAGGACGCCCGCCTCAAGGTCGGCGACCGTGTGACCGGCGTCGCACAGGGCGACAAGGATTTCGTCGATTCCGTGGACATGAAACTCGACAAGGTCGTCGAGATGATCCGCGGCAAGAAGGACACCATCGTCCGCCTTCAGGTCATCCCCGCCAGCGCCACGGACCCGTCGGTCCGCAAGATCATCGAGATCAAACGCGACGAGATCAAACTCAAGGAACAGGAAGCCAAGGCCGAGATCATCGAGCGCACCGGTCCCGATGGAAATCCCATCCGCCTCGGCTGGATCATCCTGCCTTCTTTCTACGCCGACATGGAGCACAGCGGCGCCGCGGGTGCGAAGAGCACCACCAAGGATGTCCTCGCCCTCATCAATCGCCTCAAGCAGGAGCACATTCAGGGGCTGGTCATGGACCTGCGCAAGAATGGCGGCGGCTCGCTCGAGGAAGCCGTCAACCTCACCGGTCTCTTCATCAAGCGTGGCCCTGTGGTGCAGGCCAAGGACAGCAACGGCAACATCCACGTCTCCAAGGATCGCGACCCGTCGATCGCCTGGGACGGACCGCTCATCGTTTGCTGCAATCGCCTCAGCGCCTCGGCCAGCGAAATTTTCGCCGCCGCGCTGCAGGATTACAATCGCGCCGTCATCGTCGGTGACACCAGCACTTTCGGCAAAGGCACCGTGCAGACCATGCTTGAGATCGGCCGCATCATGCCGTTCCTCGGCAGCGGCAACAGCGAAGCCGGCGCCCTCAAGCTCACCATCCAGAAGTTCTACCGTATCGCCGGTGGCTCCACGCAGCACAAGGGCGTCGAGTCCGACGTGAAGCTGCCTTCGCTCTTCGATCGCCCGGAAATTGGTGAAAGCGCGCTCAAGGGCCCGCTGCCCTATGACACGGTTCCGCCGGTCGACTTCGACAAGTGGGATCATCCGCTCTTCAAGAACGACCTGCGCCAGCGCTCCGCCGCGCGCGTCGCCGCCGATCCGGAGTTCCGCTACATCACCGAGGACCTCGATGAAGTGAAGAAGCGCCTCGCCGATAACAAAGTCTCGCTCAACCAAAAAGTCCGCCTCGCCGAAATCGACCAGGACAAAGCCAAGCGCGACAAGCGCACCGCCGCTCGCGAAAAGATCAAGCAGCCCGACGCCAAGACCTACGTCATCACGCTCGACAACGTGGCCAAGCCCGATCTCCAGCTCGTCACCTTCGAGAAGCCTGACAAGAAGACCGCCGACGGCGCCGCGCCCGCGACGCCGGCCGATGAGGATGCCGCCGAGGATGACGAGTCGACTAACCGGACGGAACGTTTTGACCCCATCAAGATCGAGACGCTGAACATCCTCAACGACCTCATCGACCTCTCGCGTAACCCGAAGACCGCGACCGCCAGCACGGCGAAGTAAGCGTAGTTTGCGGTAGGGTGCGTGTCCTCACGCGCCACTCGGTGCCAAGTTGCACTTGGGAACGCACCTGTCCCCGAAGTTTGGCTTCGGCCTTTGTGAACGTGGCTTTACGCCCCGCTCCCAAACCGCCCCCGCACATGGAGCGCCGGCGCTACGGACACTTCGATATCATGGAGCTTCAGACCAGCAGGCAGGAAGGCAACCAGCGGAAACGTGCGCCCCTCCAGTTGCTGCAGCCGTGGACGCAGGAGGCTGCCCGCCAGATTGGTCACCATCGCGTCGCCATCGAGACCAAGGGAAGAGAGCCGCGCATTGAATTCGTCATCAATCTCCAACTTTCCCGTCAGCGCCAGCATCGCGCTCATCACGAAGATCTTTGCCGTCACCTCCGCCCGAAAGGAAACTGCCCGCGGCCCTTCCTGGTTCAGTGTCAGCTTGGTCTTCTTCACTTCAATGCCCTGTTTCGCCGCCGCTTCCGCCGCCACCGATTGCAGCAGACTCTCCAACGCCTCAATCGTGACCTCGACCGAGACCTGACCGGCGGCTGCGCTCTCCAGCACCAGGCTGCCTACTTGCGGGTCTCCAGTCATCCGCATCTGCACGCCCTCGCCAGAGAGCCGCGCCGTCAGCGGGGCTTTTTCAAAATAGAGCGGTTCACCAAACATCTCGAAATGTCCCACCGTAACCGTCGCCGCGCTCGCTCCGTCAAAGCTTCGGAGCCGATCGTCCCTCGTGAGCTGGGCCCCCGTCAAATCGATGCTCAGCTTCGCCAACTGCGGATAGGCTCCTTCCGCCGTGATCGTCGGTGAAGTGATGCCCCCCGCACCGAATCCACGCTCGAGCGCGGCGGACAGTTCTTGGGCAGTGGCGGGGAAGGTTTCACCAGAGATCGGGAGCATCGCGCGAAAGTCCAGTGCCCACTCCACACCGTCAAGCTTTGCCTCCGAAAGTTGAGGAAGAGCTACGTCAACATCTTCATCAACCCCGGCCGCGCCTTGGGCAACCGATGATACACCCGCCCAATCGCAACTGCCGGCGTCACGTTCTCCTGCCCCTGAATGCCGAGCAACCGCACAAGCTCTGTCTCAAAATGGAGCAGCGCCCGCTGCGAAGCCGGCTTCTCGTTCAAATGGCTGAACGCCCTTTCCAAAAGGTCGTGCAGTTCCGGCACCGGATGGTCCGTCTCCGTCACCAACTCGATCAATTCCACGAAATACGCCGCCAGCGCCACCCGCGAGTAGTCGACCCGCAGCCCCTCGTGCGGATTGCGCAGCACCACCTCGCGCAGGATGTGTAGTTCACTCTTCCGGCTCCGCGCAAACTGGATCTCGCAGTCGAAAAACAAGTCGAGCAACCCCGCAAACCGGCTCTTCGGCTGCCGCGCCCCCTTGGCCACCGTCTGGATCTTCCCATGCGCCTCTGTAAACCACGTTACGATCAAGCTCGTCTCAGTGAGCTTGGTCTTGCGTAGCAGCAGGGCAGGGGTGGTTTCCACGGAGGAAAACCATCCGACATCCGACGCTCAACATCCAACCCAATGAGGCCGCCCTGCGCGATCTTGACTTCAAATCTCCAGCCCCTACTCTCTCCGCTCCTCAAAAATCTATGACACTCAACATCGCTGCCCTCTCGCAGGCGGCCAACGAGGCCCGGGGCCTCGCTATGGACGCCGTTCACGTCTCTAATTCCGGCCATCTTGGCCTTCCGCTTGGCTGCGCGGAAATCGGCGCCGTTCTCTGGGGCCACGCCCTCAGCTACAACCCGGCGGAACCGAAGTGGCTCAACCGCGATCGTTTCATCCTTAGCGCCGGCCACGGCTCCATGTTTCTTTATTCCTGGCTGCACCTCAGCGGCTACGCCAGCGTCGATCATGAGCAGGTGAAGAAATTCCGTGCGCTCGGCTCGCACACGCCCGGTCACCCGGAGTTTCACGAGACCCTCGGCGTGGAGGCCACGACCGGCCCGCTCGGCCAGGGCGTCGCGAATGCCGTCGGCTATGCCGTCTCCCAGAAGATGGCCGCGGCAAAATACAACACCGGCGCCCACAAGATTTTCGACAATCATATCATCGCCCTCGCTGGTGACGGCTGCATGCAGGAAGGCGTGGCCATGGAGGCCATCGCCTTCGCCGGGCACTTCAAGCTCGATAACCTCATCCTCATTTACGATTCCAACGACGTCACCCTCGACGCCATGGCCAAGGAGACGCAGAGCGAGGACGCCGCCAAGCGTTTCGAGGCGATCGAGTGGGATGTGCAGACGATCGATGGCAACGACATGCAGGCCTTCCTGCACGCCTTGGAAAAGGCCAAGGTCAGCACCGGCAAGCCGCACATCATCATCGCCAAGACCATCATCGGCCAGGGCATTCCTGAAGTCGCCGGAACCGCCAAGGCTCACGGCGAAGGCGGCGCGAAATTCGTCGACTCCGCCCGCAAGGCGCTGGGCCTGCCCGAGGAGCATTTCTTCGTCAGCCAGGAAACCCGCGCTTTCTTCGCCGAGCACACCAAAAAGCTCCAGGCCCAGTACGACGAATGGTCAAAGACCTACCAGGCGTGGATCAAGGCCAACCCCGAGCTGGCCAAGGAACTCGACGTCGCGCTGAAGAACGAAATTCCGGCCGATCTCCTCGCCCGCATCCCGGTTTTTCCGGCGGATGCCAAGATCGCCACTCGCAAGGCGGGCAGCGATGTCCTCCAAGCCGTCGCCAAGGCTGTGCCGTCCCTCATCGGCGGCAGCGCGGACCTCTACGGCTCGACGCTCAACTACATCAACGACGCGAAGGATTTCAATGCTGGCAACCCCAGCGGACGCAACATCCGCTTCGGCATCCGTGAGCACGGCATGTGCGGCATCCTGAACGGCCTCGCTTACGACGGCATTTTCCGTCCGAGCGGCGCGACCTTCCTCGTCTTTGCCGACTATTGCCGCCCGTCCATCCGCCTCGCCGCCCTCAGCGGCCTCGGCGTGGTCTACATCTTCACTCACGACTCTGTCGGGGTTGGTGAGGACGGCCCAACCCACCAACCGGTCGAAACGGTCAGCGGCCTGCGCGTCATCCCGAATCTCGACGTCATCCGACCAGCCGATCCGGAAGAAACCGCGGGTGCCTTCGCCGCCGCGCTCCAGCGCACGAATGGCCCCACGCTCCTCGCGCTCACCCGCCAGGTGTTGCCGAATCTGAACGATATCCCGGTGCAAACCCGCCGCGAAGGTGTGTTCAAGGGCGCCTATATCGCCGTCAAGGAAACCGGCGCGCTCAAGACCATCCTCCTCAGCTCGGGCAGCGAAGTGCAACACGCTGTCGCCGCCGCCAAGCAACTCGGTGAAGGCGTCCGCGTGGTCAGCGTGCCCAGCTTCCTCCGCTTCGACGCCCAGCCCCAGGCTTACAAGGACGAGGTGCTCCCGCCGTCCTGCCGCCAGCGTGTGGCCATCGAGGCCGGCGTGAGCGCGCTCTGGTACAAGTATGTCGGTCTCGACGGCAAAGTCGTCGGCATCGACCGCTTTGGCCTCAGCGCTCCCGGCGGCAAGGTCATGGAAGTGCTCGGTATGACCGCGCAATCCGTGGTCGACGCCGTGAAGTCCCTGTAATCGGGCGCCCTTGCCGGCTGCGTCCGTTGCCCTTGTGACACACTTCGTACGGATTTGGGGTGGAAAATCCCTCGATCCCGGTGGACGCTACCTGCCCTTTTTCCACCGCCCTTCCCAACCATGACTCCCGACCAAATCGCCCAAGCCAACGCGGAACTCCGCGACAAGGCACCCCTGGATATTGTGCGCTGGGCCATTGCCCAGGCCGGCGGCCGTGCCATCGTCTCGACGAACTTTCGTCCTTACGAGGCGGTCATTCTGCATCTTGTCACCCAGGTGCAGCCGGATATCCCGGTGCTCTGGATCGATCATGGCTACAACAAGGCGGCCACCTACCAGCACGCCGAGGAACTGACCCGCCTGCTCAAGCTCGATATCAAGGCCTTCGTGCCGAAGATGACCGCCGCGCATTACGACGCAACCCGCGGCGGCGCCCCCGAGCCCACGCCGGAGAACGAGGAGCGCATCAAGGAGTTCAGCACCGTGATGAAGCTCGAGCCCTTCCAGCGTGGCATGAAAGAGCTCGCGCCCACCGTCTGGATCACCGCGCTGCGCCAGGTGCAGAACCCGAACCGCGCCGGCCTCGACATCGTGTCGCTCGACGAGAATTTCGGCGCGCTCAAGGTCAGTCCTTTCTTCTACGCCACCGACGCCGACCTCGAGGCCTACCTCGCGGCGCACCAGTTGCCGAACGAGTGGGATTATTTCGATCCCGCCAAGGCCGACGAAAAACGCGAGTGCGGCCTGCACGCCGCCTGGGGCAAGCAGGCGGTCAACGCGTAACATCCCGCCGCCCCCCGTCTATCCAGCG
>Ga0207703_10004159_pt1 | contig 11935 bp, 5 predicted proteins | sample KBSSwiS12_FD_184304 | JGI IMG/M metagenome (GOLD analysis project Ga0207703, IMG submission 184304) | Switchgrass rhizosphere microbial communities from Kellogg Biological Station, Michigan, USA - KBS Switchgrass S1-2 (SPAdes) (version 2) | ecosystem: Host-associated > Plants > Roots >... | reverse complement strand
CGGCGGCGGTCCGGGGAATTCCACCATCGGCGTGTTGCCGACATAACCGATGGCCTTCCAGCCCTCGGGCGTGGAGTAGTAGCCGCCGGTCACCTTGTCGCGGAAGTTCCGGAAGAAATCGAAGGCCTTCTTGTGCGCGTCGGTCTTGTCTTTCACGATGTCGTCGAGGATCGCCGTCTGGTCGGCGGGCGCGCAGTCGGCAAAGCCCTTCTTGAAGCGCTTCTTCGCCTCGTCATCGATCCACGCCAGCCCGGCGCGGATGACTTTGCCATCCTTCTGCTGCTGTTCGTAGGGCGCGCTCACCCATTCGTCGATAAAGTCGGGCACGCCGACCGCACTCGCCGCCGGGCCAAACTCATCCGCCGGGACGATGAGATCGCCCAAGGCAGTGACGATGCGCTTTTCCTCCGCCGTCAGCACCCGCGGCCAGGGGATGTCCTTTTTATGCAAATTGGGATCGGTGCCGATGCCTTGCACGGCGCCGAAGGAGGAAAGGTCGAGCGCGGACAGCGCCAGCGAGACACCGATCACGCGCTTGAGCGCGTCGCGACGGGAGAGAGGGTGGGCGGGTGAGGTCATAGGGGAGTTCCTAGTGCTTGGTACTGAGTGCTGAGTATTTCGAAATGAAACGTGAAGTAAGTGCGAGGCTCAAAACTAAGAACTAAGAACTGAGCACTAAGCACTTCAAAAATCAGCCAATATTCCCCTTGCGCATCTCCTCAGCGAGGTGAGTCGTCGAGCGCATGCACAAGGCGAGAATGGTGAGGGTGGGGTTCTTGTCGGCGTTGCTCACAAAGGGGCCGCCGTCGGTCACGAAAAGGTTCGGTACGTCCCAGGCCTGGCACCACTGATTGAGCACCGAATTCTTGGGATCAGCGCCGATGCAAGTCGTGCCGACCTCATGGATGATGGAACCGCCGGGCATGATGGCCATTTCCGGATCGAGCTCGGGCTTGCCGCTCACCTTGCCGCCCATCGCCTCGATGATCCCGGCGAAAGTCTTCTGCATGTGCACCGCCTGCTTCTTCTCATGATCGCTGAATTTCCAATGGAACCTCAGCACGGGAATGCCGTACTTGTCTTTCTTCTCCGGGTCGATTTCGCAATAGCAGTCGTCGTTGGGAATCATTTCCCCACGCCCACTGAAACCGATGCTCGCGCCATAGTAGCGCCGCGCGTCTTCCTTGAGTTTCTTGCCGTAGATCGCGGGGTTTGGCACGGTGACCATGCCCGGCGCCTTCCGACCGCCGCCGAATTCGATGTGGTAGCCGCGAGGGAAATCCATCTTGCCGGCCTTCTGCTCCTGGTAGCCCCACCACGGCATGTACATGTGCATGCCGCTCGCGCCGTCCTCGTTGTGGGGCGGGCAGTTCTCCAGAGCCGGAATGTGGCCGCTCAAACCGCTGCCCACGCTGTCCATGAGATAGCGGCCGACCTTGCCGGAGCTGTTGGCCAGGCCATGCGGGAAAAGATTCGATTTCGAGTTGAGCAGGATGCGCGCACTCTCGCAGCCGCTTGCCGCGACGACTACCACCCGTGCCGTGGCGCGCGCTTCCTTGCCGGTCTCCTTGTCGATATAGAGCACGCCCGTCGCCTTGCCATCCTTGCCGATCGTCACTTCGCGCACCATCGCGTCGGTGATGATGTCGAGATTGCCCGTCTCCACCGCCGGCGGGAGCAGCACGGTCGTGGACTGGAAGTTCGCCTTGATCGAGCAGCCGCGGCCACAATCGGTAGCGTAAAAGCAGGCGGCGCGATTGTTGATCGGCTTGGTGAGGATCGCGAGGTGCGACGGGATCACCGGAATCCCGAGGCCCTTGCAGGCCTTTTTCGTCAGCAGCTCGTAACCGCGCGGCTTGGGCGGCGGGAGCAGCGAACCGTTGCGCGAGTTGGGCGTATTTTCGAGGCCTTCGTTCGAGCCGAAGACGCCGATCAACGTCTCGGCCTGGTCGTACCACGGTTCAAATTCCTCGTAGGTGAAAGGCCAGTCGAGCCCCAGTCCATCGCGGCTGCGCGGCTTGAAATCGTACGGCCCCATGCGCAATGCAATGCGCCCCCAGTGATTCGTGCGGCCGCCGAGCATGCGCGGACGCCACCACATGAAATTCTGCCGGTCTCCTTTCTTCTCCTTGGCCTGCCAGTCGCTCGCTTCCTGCCACTTGTCCTGCCCCTCGCGCTTGATCACGTAGGGCTCACCGGGAACGGTCCAGCCACCATTCGCCGTCGCGTCGTAAAAACCGAAAGGCTTGTCGGGCGTGGGCGAGCCGCGCAGCGGCGCGTCCGAGGCGTTTTGAAACATCGGTGTCTCCGTGACCGGGTCGTAATTCCGCCCGGCTTCGAGCATGAGCACCTTGAGTCCGGCCTTCGTCAGCACATACGCCGCCATGCCGCCCCCCGCTCCCGAACCCACAACGATAACGTCGTAATTCGTCGCGGACTTCCGAGGGGTAATCAGGGGCATAGAGACGCGCACTTTCCATGAGGCCACGCCGGGCTGCCAGCGGAAAATGCGGGTTCTCGCCCTTCACTGTACGTTGCGAATTGCTCCTCGGTTGGCCCATCGGGATACACCAGCAAACCGATCCTCGTTCCCAAGCTCCAGCTTGGGAATGCCACTGTCTGGGAAGCTCCAGCTTCGTGCAGCGCGGAGCTTGGGGAAGCGGGAGCTTCCAAGACAAGTGCGTGCCCAAGCTGGCTTGGGAACGAGGATCGGCTGCGACGATCGGTAAATGAGGCGAGCCCTTCAGCGAGGCGCAGCGTTCTCCGGCAACCGATAGACGCGCAAGTAGTCGATCTCCATGGCCGCCGGGAAAGGGGTGTCGCCGTCGGGATTTCCGTCCCATTCGCCGCCGACGGCCAGATTGAGAATCACATACATCGGCCCGAAATCGGCATCACCGCGCCATTGGTGCCGCTCGATGCCATCGACGAACCAGACCACGCGATCCGGGCGCCAATCGACCGCGAAGGTGTGATAATCCGCAGTGAAATCCGGGCCGATCCACTCCACCCCATCGGACTTTGGCCGCCAGGTATTGGGCTGCGGACGGTGCACGGTCAGCCACACGTGGTTCAGCAGGCTGCCCTTGTGTTCCATGATGTCGATCTCCGGCGGCCATTGGCGGCTCTGTGGCAGGAGCCAAAAGGCGGGCCAGAGTCCGCGGCCGTGCGGAAGCTTCGCGCGGATCTCAAACCAGCCGTAGCGCTGGGAGAATTTATCGTGCGAGGCCACCATCCCAGAGGTGTAGGCCATGCCCTCGCGGGGCAGGCCTTCGGCGCGCAGCGTCAGCTTCCCGTCGTGCACGATCGCATTTTCCGGCGCGTAGGCCTGGAGTTCGCCGTTGCAGCCCAGCGGGTGCACGTTCAGCGCGTAGTTGGTCTGCCACTTCGTCGTATCGAGTTTCGTGCCATCGAACTCCTCGGCCCAGGAGAGTTTGTACCCGAGGTCCTCGGGCTTGATGGCCGCCGGATCAGCGCGAACGAATACGGGAAGGAGAAAGAAAACAAGCGAGAGGAAACGCATGTCAGAAACGTTAGCGCAACGGATGCGCGGTGTCAGGCCGGCGCGTAGCGCCTACGGTGCGTCGGCGAATTGCCGTTCGGCCAGCCGCCGGTAGGTGCCGTCCGGGTGTTCCATCAACTCCGCGTGCGTCCCGCTTTCAGTCAAGGTGCCCTGCTCGATCACGCAGATGCGATCGCACCGCCGGACGGTGCTGAGCCGGTGCGCGATGATGAAAGAAGTGCGCCCGATGAGCAGTTCCGCGAGCGCTTCCTGGATGAGCGCCTCGTTCTCGCTGTCGAGCGAACTCGTCGCTTCATCGAGAATCAGGATGGCTGGGTCCTTGAGCAACGCGCGGGCGATGGCAATGCGCTGGCGCTGGCCGCCACTGAGCTTCACGCCCCGCTCACCGACGAGCGTGCCGTAACCTTCCGGGAAGCGCGTGATAAACTCATGGCAATGCGCGCGGCGCGAAGCCTCGAGGATTTGCTCCTCCGTCGCGCCGGGGCGCCCGTACGCAATGTTGTCGCGGATACTGCCGCCGAAAAGCAGCACTTCCTGCGGGACGATGGCCATATTTCCGCGCACCGCGCCGAGGGCCAGGGTGCTGGCTTCCGCGCCGTCGATGAGAATGCGCTCGGCGTCCGGCTCGTAAAAACGCAGCAGCAGGGAAACGATGGTCGATTTTCCTGCGCCGCTCGGGCCGACCAGGGCGATCTTTTCGCCCGCGCGCGCGGCCAGCGAAAGATCGCGCAGGACGGGCAGATCCGGCCGCGAAGGGTAGGAGAAGCCGACGCCGTGGAACTCCACATCGCCCCGGAAGCGGGCGATGGAGGGCGCGGGCGACGGAGGATCGAAGATCGCTTCCTCGCCCAGTTCGCCTGTCTCGCGGAGGAGTTCCTGCACGCGCTCCTGCGCCCCGAGCGTCCGCTGGAGCTGGCTGAACACTTCCGCGAACGACGACACGGCGCCACCGACGAACAGCGTGTAGAGGGTAAAAGTCGTGAGCTGACCATGCGAAAGCCGCCCCGCTTGCATGAGCGTCGCGCCGTACCACATCACGAAAGTGATCGAGCCAAAGATGCCAAGAATGATGAACGCCACGAGCCCCGCGCGCCGCCGGACGCCGCGCAAGGTGGCATCAAGATAGGCATTGAGCCCGGCGCCGTAGCGGCGCACCTCGTAGCTCTCATTGGCAAAGGCCTTCACGTTCGCGATGCCTTGCAAGGTCTCCTCCACGATCGTCGCGCTCTCGGCCAGGCGGTCCTGCGCTTCCCGCGAGACGCGCCGCACTTTTCGTCCGAGGAACACCGCGACCAGCATGAGCACGGGGAACGTCGAGACCATGACCAGCGACAGCCGCGGCGAGATGGCCACGATCGCGACCACGCCACCGAGCAGCATCATGATTTGCCGCAGGGTCTGCGGCACGGTGCCGGCCAGGGTGTCGGTCAGCAGCGTGAGGTCGCTGGAGAGCCGGCTGGTCAACTCGCCCACGCGATGCTCGCCGAAGAACTTCATCGGCAGCGAAAGCAGCGTGCCGTAAAGCCGCTGCCGGAGGCGCACGACCGCCTTTTCGCCCACGCTGTTGAAGGTGTAGGAATAGAAAAACGTGAGCACCGATTGAATGGCCAGCGTGCCGGCCAGGAGCGCGGCCACGACATTCACGCCCGGCTGCCAGCGGCTCGCCTCCAGCGCCGCCGGCGTGGGCATCGCCGAATCGATCATGCGCCCGACCAGCAACGGAAAGAGCAACCCGAAGCTCATCGAGACGGTCAGCGCCGTGATGGCCAGCGCAAAGCGTCCCCGCCACGGCCGCACATAGGCCAGCAGGGTGGTGAGTTCGCCGAAGTTCAGCTTGCGCCGAGGCTCGGCGGGGGAGGGTTCGGTCGCCACTTTTTAGTCGCGGGACCGGTTGGATTCCGCCTGGTCAGTGAGGCTCATCTCGATCTCATATTTCGCCGCGCATAGACATCCGCCCAGGATGATGATCGAGCCACTGAGATAGATCCACAAAAGCAACGCCACGACCGTGCCGAAAGTGCCATAGAGCTTGTTGAAATTGCCGATGTTTTGCGTGTAGAGCAGGAAGATGCGCTGCAGGATTCCGAAGCACAGGGTGACGAAGAGCGCCGCCGTCCAGACTTCGCGCAGCGACGTTCGCCGCCGGGGAGCGAATTTGTAAAACATCACAAACCCGTAAAAGAGCACGAGCGGCGGCACGAGCGGGCGGAGCACGAACTTAAAGAGCGAAGTCATGAAATAGAAATCGAGGTGGAATTCCCAGGAATGCTTCCAATAGAGGTACTCCACATAATTGAAAATGGTGGGGATGATGGTGCCCAGCAGCAGGGCACTGGCGAGAATGGCCGTCATCGCGAGGTTTTTAATGGGCATGCGCCACCACGAATACTGCTTCGTGCCCCACGCCCGGTTCACACCATGGACGAGCGCCTGGAAGAATTTCAGCGCACTCCACGACAGGACGCCCAAGGCAATCAAACCCGCGCTTTTGCGCGACTGCACGACGCCATCGAGCGTCACGATAATGGTGCTGGCGTCCTTCTCGTCGAGGGGCAGATTTTCGGAGACGTAGGCCATGATCTTGGCTGTTGCTTCCGTTTTATTACCAAAGAAGTTCGTGCCCAGGGTGATCAGCAGCACGATCAGCGGGAACATGGCAAAGAACGCGTAATAGGCAAAGGACGCCGCCCGCTGCTCACCGTCGGTCTCGTCGTATTTGACGATCGCCCGCCACAGAATACGGAATCTCTGCACGAGCCAGAGCCGAAAAGGCGGCCCGGCATTGCGGAGAAATCGTTGGAAAGCAGTCATCGGCGCGGACTCTAGCTGGAAATATTTCCTACTGCCAACCCCCCAGCGTCTTGCAGCATGCGAATGGACTGGTAGCCTTCGTCCCAATGCCGGAAACCGAGAAACCGCCCATCACCAAACCACACAAGCGGGGTTGGTTTCGGCGCGCCCTCCGATGGTTCGGTGTTTTCCTGCTGTTCGTCATCGTTTTTCACCGGCCGCTCTTTCACACCGGAGTGCGCCTGCTCCTGATCAAGGTTGCCGCCCGGCAAAACCTCAAACTCGACGTCCATCTCTCCGGCAACATCTTCACCAGCCTCGTGGTGGAAGGTGTCCACGCCGTCCCCACCGGCGCCGGGCCGAGCCCCGTGAACAAGATCGACATCGAGCGCGTCCGCCTGGACTACAGCATCCCGATGCTCGTCCGGCACGGCGTGGGCGAATTCCTGCGCAGCTACGAGGTGATCAACGCCGATCTCGATTTCGCCGCCCAGCCGAGCAAGAGCGAGCCCGAGCACACCCAAAAGATCCAGCTCGCCCAGGACTTGAACAACCTGCTCGGCCAGCCCGCCGCCTACGCCGACCGGGTCCACATCGAGAATTTCAACATCACGGTGCGCGCGGAAAAGAACATCACCGAGGTCAAGGGCTTCCATCTCTTTCTCGATCCGCAGGCCGTGGGCTACCTGCGCGTGGCAAAGTTGAATATTCCCGGCGTGCCCCGATGGGAAAACCTCTCCGCCGAGACCAGCTACGCGCAGCGCAATTTCTTCATCAACCATCTCGTCCTCGCACCGGAACTGGTCATCGAAGCGGTCAACTTCGACGCCTCCCGGCGCGCCCAGCATATGGGCAGCGTGGATGTGAAAGCCGCCGTCTTCGGGGGCACGTTCCACCTCGCCCTTTCCGGCAGCCAGCTCGATAAAAAAGGCCAGAACCTCGACAAGAGCTACAATACGACCCTGATCATCCAGGCCTCGGATGTCTCGCTCGAAGCCGCGGCCAGCTATTTTGGCGCGCCCAAGCCTCCTGTCGCGAAGCTGGCGAAACTGGACATTCTCTTCAACGGCGAACCGGAAATGCCCCGCACCTGGAAAGGCCACACCGATGCGCGCATCGAGACGCTCACCGCGGGCCAGACGAAAATCGATGGCGTGGAGCTGGCCTCGCAGTTCGACCACGGCAAAGCGGAAGTGAGCGGCGTCAATATCGCCGCCGGGAAGAACTCCGTCGTCCTCACCGCCACCATCGGCCTGCCCGCCTCGGTCAACGATTTCCCGATGAGCGACGTCGATGCCACGCTGAAGATCAATGTGCCCGATCCCGCCGCGTTCACCGCCATGCTGCCCGAACCGCTCGATGGGACCCTCACCGGCGCCGGCTCGATCAAGATGAGCAAGGGCTGGGTGAACGCCGACCTCGCGCTCGACGCCAAACTCATCTCCAACCAAAAGCTCAACCTCGACAACACCACGCTGCACCTCACCGCGAGCAAGCGCCTCTCCCCCGCCCCGGCCACACCCTTCGAGGACCTCTCCAGCCACGTCACCGCCGAGATCAACGGTGTGCGTGTCCAGGAATTCAGCATCGATTCCATCAAGCTCGACGTCGAGACCCGCAACGATCTCGTCGCCCTGCACGGCCTGGAAATCCATCGCGCGGAAAACTCCGTCACGGCCAGGGGCACCTATCGCGTCCCGCCCGATCTCCACGACGCCGCGATCGCGCCCGTCGATGCCCAGTTCGCCATCCACCTCCCCAAGCTGGAGGACTTCGGCATCAAGGTCAGCAACACCGCCCTCACGGGCCACCTGCAGAGCGAGGGCCAGGTGAAAATGGAAAACAGCCTGCTCAACGGCCACGTGCAAATCGAGGGCGGCGACTTCCAACTCGGCGACTTCAAGACCGGCCCGCTCGGCGCCACGATCACCATCCAGGACAGCATCGCGAAGATCGAGCAGTTCGCCCTGCAACTCACCGCCACCGACCAGATCGCCCTCACCGGCCAGGCCGACGCGCGCGCACCCTTCCCTTACGAAGCCTCGCTCCTCGTCGACATCAAGGACCTCGCCGCGATGCGCCCGCTCCTGACCGCATTCAACGTCAAGCAACCCCTCACCGGCAACCTGCACCTCGACTGGTCCGGCAAAGGTGAGACCGCCGCGATCAAGCCTCCCTGGGCGCCGAAGCTCGACCAAAGCGGCCAGCTCAACTTCGAGCTGGCGAAAGGCCGCTTCGACAAAATCGACCTCAGCGAAATCAAGCTCGGCGGCCTCTACGGCCCCGGCTTCGCGCAATCCAGCGACCTGAAGTTTGTCACCGGCCCAACCAGCTTCACCGGCAGCCTGGAACTCAAGGAAGGCAAGGTGCGGCTGAAGGACATCGCCCTCGCCCAAGGCTCGCTCACCGTCCTCACCGGCTACATCTTCCTGCCGGTCGACCTCGATCACCCCCAGCAGCCCATCCAGCTCGACGAGCGCATCGCCGCCAACATCAACGCCGCCAATCTCGACCTCGAAAAACTGCTCAGCGCCTTCGGCCAGGCCTCACCCGCCAGCGGCATCATCACCGTCAATCTCGTCGCCGGCGGCACGCTCCTCCAGCCCCTCGGCCATTTGAAATTCCAGGGCCGCAAGCTCAAGGCCAAGGCCGTCGCCGCGCTCGACCCGGCCGATCTCGATCTCGACCTCCACTATTCCAACAACGAACTCACCCTCGCCGCCACGGCGAAGCAGCCCCAGATCCAGCCGCTCACCATCAAGGGCCGCATCCCGCTCGATCTCGAATCCACGGTCAAGAACGCGAAGATCGATCCCACCCTGCCGCTCGAGTTGCAGGTCACCCTTCCGCCCTCCTCGCTCGCCGTCGTCCCCAAGCTTACCCCGCAGGTACGCCGCATTGATGGCACCATCGGCCTCGACGTCCACGTGGCCGGCACCGTGGAGAAGCCCGTCCTCAGCGGCTCCGCCGCGCTTGACCTCAAGGGCGCGCGCTTCGACAACGAGAGCATCCCGGCCCTCGGCATCTTCAAGGCTCAACTCGCCTTCGCCGAAGATACGCTGCATTTCAATACCTTTGAAGGCGAACTCGGCGGCGGCAAATTCAAGCTCGGCGGCGCGGTGAAGCTCACCAAGCTCACCGAGCCCACCTTCGACCTGCGCCTCCAGGCCGATGAAGTGCTCGTCCTGCGCAACGACTCCATCACCGTCCGCGCCGATGCCGACGTGAAACTCGCCGGCCCGCTCAATGCCGCCAACGTCAGCGGCACCGTCTACGCCACCCACTCGCGCTTCTTCAAGGAGATCGACATCCTCCCCATCGCCCTGCCCGGCAAGGCCAAGCCCGCGCCCAAGACCGCGCGCTCCATGGACACCGGCGTCTCCTTCCCCCAGCCGCCCTTGCGCGACTGGAAGATCGACCTCGCCATCAAGACCAAGCCGGGCGACTCCTTCCTCATCCGCGGCAACCTGGCAAATGGCGCTGCCGCCATCGATCTCAAGCTCGCCGGCACCGGCCTCGCGCCCTACCTCGAGGGCGCCGTCCACGTCGAGGAATTCAAGGCCTCACTGCCCTTCAGCACGCTGAGCATTTCCCGCGGCTTCATCTATTTCAACAAGGACGCCCCCTTCCAGCCCTCGCTCGATCTCCAGGCCGATTCCCAGGCGCGCGATTACCTCGTGCACGCCTACATCTACGGCAAGGCCTCCGACCCCCAGATGCAGCTCAGCAGCGAGCCGCCCCTGCAATACTCCGACATCGTCTCCCTCCTCGCCACCGGCGTCACCACCGGCGAACTCGCCGGCAACGCCGACGTCCTCGCCAGCAAGGCGGCCATGCTCGCCGTGCAGGAGCTTTACCGCAAAGTCTTCCTCCGCGGCAAAGCCCCCGCCGTCGACAAGACAAAACAGGACAACGGTAAATTCATGGACCGCTTCCAGCTCGAGATGGGCGCGCTCGACAACCGCACCGGTGGCCAGCAGATCACCAGCCGCGTCCGTCTCACCGATCAATTCTACCTCATCGGCGACCTTATTACCGATGAAGGCTTCACAGGACGGCTGAAATACCTCATTCGTTTCCGCTGACCCACCCCGTGAAACTTCGCACCCGCTTCCCAGCCGCCCTGTTCCTCGCGTGCGGGACGGTGGTCGCCATCGCACAGGACAGCGGCGTGCAACGCATGCTCCCCGGCGCCGGCCTCCTGGCGGAAACGGTCCAGACCGCGGCCACCAACAAGATCGAGATCACCGGCGAGCAAGCCTTCACCGAGCAGGAGATCCGCGGCCCGCAGGCCGAGGAAATCCGCGACATCATGGAAAAAGGCGTCACCCCGGCCAGGGCGGACGACCTCGCTTTCTACATCGGCTCCTTCTACCGCAAGGCCGGCTATTCCAAGGTCACCGTCGACTACGAAATCCACGGCGACAAATTGCTGATTAAGATCAACGAGGGTCCGCACTCCGTCCTGCACAAGCTCATCTTCATCGGCAACCACGCCGTCGATGAAGCCACGCTCTACGATTACATGATCGGCGCCACGCCCGACCAACTCGCGCGCCAGCCCGCGAAGTTTCCCTTCACCTCCGCCGAGATTTCCGCCGGCGTCGACCGCGTGCGCGGCCTCTATCTCTCGAAGGGCTACCTCAACGTCGCCATCGATTCCTCCAAAGTGCAGCTCTCCCCCGATGGCAAGGAAGCCGAAGTAACCGTGGCCATCACCGAGGGCGCCGCCTTTCTCGTCGGCGAGGTCACCTTCACCGGCGACACCCTCTACCCGCGCGACCAGCTCATCACCGCGCTCGGCGAATCGACCACCGGCCCTTTCGCCCCCGGCCTCGGCGCGGTCATGCAGCGCAACCTCCAGTCCTTCTACAAGGCGCACGGCTATTACCAGGCGGAGGTCAGCGTCACCGCCGATCCCCTCACCGTTCACGCCGGGCATGTGCCCATGGCTTTCCACGTCACCCCCAAGGGCATGTTCCGCTTCGGCAATATCACGGTCCGAAACGAGACCGATCGCCCGCGCCTGCACGCCGATTTTCTGCCCAAGCGTTTCGCGCATCTCAAAGGCGAAGTCTACGACCCTGCCAAACTCGATGAGACCTTCCGCGAAATGCTGCGCACCGGTCTCTTCGACAACCTGCGCGTCTCGCTCGATCCCACTCCCGCCAACGATCTGACGGTCAATCTTACCGCCAACGAAGCCAAGTCCAAGGAAGTCGGCTTCACCGTCGGCGCCGGCAGCTACGAAGGCGTTTCCATCGGCGTGCGCCTCGCCGACCGCGATCTCTTCGGCTACGGCCGCCCGGTCACCTTCTCCGCGGACTATTCGCAGCGAGGCATCAAGGGCGAATTGGTCTTCCTCGACCCCTGGCTCTTCGACTCCCGCTTCTCCCTGCGCACCCGCATCTATTCGGAGTCGCGCGACGAAGACGGCTATTCGCAAAAAGGCATCGGCGTGCGCACCGACCTCACGCGCAAGGTTTTCACCCACCTCGAGCTTGGCGTTTTCGTCGAGGCCACCAATCGAACCGTCACCGACAATGGCATCAGCGAAGACCTCCTCGGCCCGCTCGAATACACCATCGGCAGCGTCGGTTTCACCCAGAACTCCGACTTCCG
>Ga0207703_10004155_pt1 | contig 11941 bp, 6 predicted proteins | sample KBSSwiS12_FD_184304 | JGI IMG/M metagenome (GOLD analysis project Ga0207703, IMG submission 184304) | Switchgrass rhizosphere microbial communities from Kellogg Biological Station, Michigan, USA - KBS Switchgrass S1-2 (SPAdes) (version 2) | ecosystem: Host-associated > Plants > Roots >... | reverse complement strand
CACTCCCGTCGATCCGAATACGTTCTGCGCCAATCCGCCGATTCCAGTCGCGCTGGAGAGCAGCAGATTCTCATTAAACGGCGTTTCAAAGGTTCGCGCGTAAGATGCCCGCAAGACCGTTCCGGTCTTCTTGATGTTGTAAGCGACACCCATGCGCGGCTGCGGGCCGGATTTCGCAACCAGGCCGTCGTAGCGGTCAAAGCGAAAGCCGATGTTGAACATGAAATTACCAGCGGTGATCGCATCCTGCGCATAGAACGCGTACTGGTTAACGTTGGCGGCGGCGTGAAAATTGAAAAGCCGCCCGCCGCGAGTCAGGTCAAAGGGCAGCAGCGCCGGCGAGAAGGGCGCGCCGGTAACCTCCGCGTTGCCCACCGTGTTCGGCTCGAATCCCGCGGTAGCGCACTGCGCGGGCGAAGTCAGCGCTGGATCGCCGGCCGAGCTTCCGTCTGCATTGATGCAGGGATCATTGAAGGTAGAATCCGTTATCCCGAAACCAAAATTCTCAAGCAGACGCGTTTGCTTTAAATCCACGCCATATTTCAAGTTGTGGCGGCCCTGCGTGGTGGAAACGTCCGCTCGCACCCCCCAATTCAAAAGTTGGCGGGTCTCATTTTGTGTCGCGGGCGTGTCGGCAAAAGGATTCCGGCTCGGGTAATAGTTGAATTGATCTTTCCGGATGTAAGGATTCACCGTGATCAATGTATGTGCACTCAGAGTGCGCTGATATCCCGGCGCGATATTCCACGTCAGTACCCGCTGCCGCTGATCTTGCGCCAACTGATCGTAGGAGTTGGGATCTTGTATCCAGTTCCGCGCCGCGAACAGGTTGAGATGGAACGCGTCCTTCCCGTTGGGCTGATAATCCATGCGATCGAAAATCGTCTGGTTGTTGCCAATGTCGTGGAACGGAGTGAACTCCGGCGTATCGAGGAATCTGCCACTCCTTACGCCGTCCGCGGCTAGAAAATTCCCGAACTTGGCGCTGCCGAAACCTACCCCGACACTACCTCCGGCAGTGCCGAAAGACCCATAGTTCGCGTCTACATTCCCGAATACCCGCCCCGCGCCTAGCCCGGAGCGTGTGGTGATCTGAGCCACCAGACTGCTCTTGTCGCCAAATTCTGCGTCCGGAGTCCCGGTGGTCACCTCCATGCTCTGGATCGCGCTGGTAGGAAGCTGCGTCGAAAACACTTTGCTCTGCTGGTCACTGATCGGCTGCCCATCGATGACGAAACTGGTTTGCGCGTGGTCGCCCAGCGGGTGGAACAGTCCGTTTCCATCCGCCGCCACGCCGCCGGTAGTGTTGGTGATCGCCTGGCTCAAACCTCCGCCGGGATAGCTCGACGGAAGCTTGGATATCAGACTTCGGTCCACGTCGATGTGGGCTGAAGGATCGTTCTCCAGAATATCCGCTCCCGCCGCCTCCACCGTGACACTGCTCACGCCTCCGGATACATCCAGCTTGGTCTTCACCTGAACCGGGATCGCATTCCGCACCGTGACGTCCTGCTCCGAAGTGTTAAAGCCCGACGCCGCGATCTGAAGATGATACGGATTGGGCGGAATGTTGGTCAGCCGGAACGATCCGTCCGTAGCGGTGGTTGTTGATTGGCTGTAACCAGAAACTCCATTTCGCAGAACCACCATGGCATCTGGCACCGATGCGCCGGTCTGATCGGTGACGCTTCCTTCGATAGTCCCTGCGTTGCCGAGCGACTGCGCCCTTGCCGCCGCCCCCGCAAAAATGATCAACGAAAATAATAGCAGCCGTCTGAATACCATAACCCTCTCTCCTCTGAACCCTAGAAAATTGCACGGCACCCGGACGGATCACGCCCAGGTGGCCAAAACAAAAGTAGAAGCGGAGGTAAGGTTAGGCGGGCGGTGCTCGGGAAGAATTGAAGGTACGGCCGTCGCCGGAAGTGTAGGAATCCAGCTCGCTCCCGGCGTGCCAGCCGGCGACGAACAGCGTTGCGATCGAGATGGTGCTTACACTGACTAGGATGGGAAAGTGCCCGGCATGTCCCCCGGCGCAGCAACGGTCATCGGCGCCGTGATGATCCGGGAAAATCTCGATGGCGCTCGCAGCTTGGACCGCCGCGAAGCTCGTCAAGACCAGCAGGACCAGCAGGATCCGGCCCACTTTATCGCAGCTTCGAATTTGCGGCGCGAATCGACGGAGCAAGCCCATGCCTAGTTTCATTCTAGACGGTTATTCGGCGCCCGGCGTTTCGAAGAATAGGGAGGACTAGAACGGTAAATCCGGCTGTACGTGCTGCGCCATCATCGCGGAGCGCGTCAGGTAAGGATATGGGTTCACCGGGCTGCCGCCCAAACGAACCTCAAAATGCAGATGCGGTGCCGTCACTTTACCGGTAGCGCCGGAATACCCCAGTAGTTCGCCGCGCCGTATTTCCTGCCCCGGCACCACCGCGAATCGCGATAAATGCGCGTACCAGGTGTGCATGCCGTTGCCATGGTCGATCGCCACCATCTTGCCGTAACCGCCCCAGTATTCGGCTCGCGATATGATACCGTCCGCAGCAGCGTGCACCGGAGTCCCCATGACTGCCGAAATATCTACGCCCGTATGCAGCGCGCCTTCTCCCGAAAACGGGTCCTCGCGCTCGCCAAACCGGCTCAGCAGCCGCCCGTTCACCGGCCACACCGTGGGCACGATATTGGTCTGCCAGCGCCGGGCGTATAGATGATTCACCTGCGAATAGCTGGCCGATTTCAGAAAGTTATACTCTTCAATGGATTCGCGGTAGCTCGGCACCAGGGGCCCTTCGCTCGCGATATCATCAGCGCCCTCGATCCGGCCTTTCAGGCCCAGCGCCACGCTCACCTCGCTGGCCATCAACTGCAGCGACGCGAGTTGTTCTTTCTTCTCGATGTTTTCCCGCTGCAACTGCTGGTAGCGGTTGCGCAGCGTGTCCACCTGATCCCGCAGGGCATTGTAGTTGGCCACTTTCCAGCTCATGCGCAGGTAGCTCGAAACCATCCCAAAGAGCGAGACCGAGCCAAACAGCGCCAGCGCCAGAACCACGTACAAGGCTTGATGCGGAACGTGGATACGCCGCAATCGTCCATGCAGGGAATGGGCCAAAACTACGACAAAATAATGCTGCTTCATTGTTCTCCTACAACGATACCCAACCTTCACCCCAGGGAACGTTTTCCCCCGAATAGAAACCTGGGCTGGAGACAACTTTAGACAGAACCGTCAAATGAGCGAATCGTAATCATAACGAAACGCATCCAAGAAAGTCAAGCAAAAATTGCCCGCTAACCTTCTATCTCTTGTATTACTTATTTATTATCAGCAACTTATAGCGAGACTCTCCGTAACCGCCAGTCGGCCCGGTTCCTGAGTCGCCCCTTGCCAACCGCAGCACTTTCCGTGACATAATGGCACTGATCTGAACCAGAGAGTGACCTGAATCAGGAGGCGCAAATGTCTGACTCGAAAGATCCCGTCGGCCGCCGAGGTTTTCTGAAGCGTGCGGCAGCCGGCGGCGCCGGGCTCGCGGCCACCGCGCCCATCGCGCTCGCCCAGCAAGCGGCGCTGAAACCCGCAACTGCATCCTCCGTCGAAGTCACCTCCAACGTGCGCCCCGGCTCCGACTTCATGGTCGATGTTTTCAAAACGCTGGGCATCGAATACATCGCCGCCAATCCCGGCTCCAGCTTCCGCGGCCTGCAGGAATCCTTCATCAACTACGGCAAGAACACCAGCCCGGAGTGGCTCACCTGCTGCCACGAAGAATCGTCGGTCGCCATGGCCCACGGCTACGCCAAGATCGAAGGCAAGCCCATGATGATCATGGCGCACGGCACCGTCGGATTGCAGCACGCGTCGATGGCGATCTATAACGCGTATTGCGACCGTGTGCCGGTATACATAGTGCTCGGCAATATTTTGGATGTGAACTACCGCCGCGGCAACCCCGAATGGGTGCACAGCGTCCAGGACGCCGCCGCCATGGTTCGCGATTACACCAAGTGGGACGACATGCCGGTGTCGCTCTCGCATTTCGCCGAATCCGCCGTGCGCGCCTACAAGATTTCGATGACGCCGCCCACCGAGCCGGTGGTGCTCATAGCGGACGGCGCCCTGCAGGAAGAGCCGGTCACCGAAAAGAACCTGCGCATACCTAAGCTGGTGCTGAGCGCACCGCCGCAGGGCGATACCGCAGCCGTCGCCGAAGCCGCCAAGCTGCTGGTGAACGCCGAGAATCCGGTAATTGTCGCCGGCCGCGTCGCGCGAACGCCCAAAGGCATCGAACACCTTGTAGAGTTAGCGGAAGTTCTGCAAGCCCGCGTGCAGGACCAGCGAATGCGCATGAACTTCCCTTCGGCGCATCCTTTATATGGTCACCCCGGCGCCGGAATTGCCACTCCCAATCTTACGGATCACGACGTGATTTTGGCACTCGAGCCGCAGGACCTGTGGGGCATCACCCACAAGATGACCGGCTTAAATAAATTCGGGATGGAATCGCAGCCGACGATCAAGGCGGGCGCGAAAGTCGTCACGATATCCGCCGTCGAGCTGAACCACAAATCCAACTATCAGGATTTCGGACGCTACGTCGAAGCCGATCTCGCCATCACCGGCGACCCCGAAGCCACTCTGCCCGAGCTGATCGAAGCCGTCAAGAAGCTGATCACACCGGATCGTCGCCGCGCTCTGCAGGAACGCGGTGCCAAGATCGCCGCCGAGAATCAAGCCGGCCGCATGCGCAATCGCGAACTGGCCGCCATTGCCTGGGACGCCAGCCCCATCACCACCGCGCGCCTTTCCGCCGAGATCTGGGCCCAGATCAAGAACGAAGACTGGTCGCTGGCGTCGAACGACCGCTTCGTCAGTTCCTGGCCCACGCGCCTATGGGATTTCAGCAAGTCCTACCACTACATCGGAGCGCAAGGCGGCTCCGGCATCGGCTACCAGGCGCCGGCCGCAGTGGGCGCCGCTCTCGCCAATAAAAAGCACGGCCGCCTAACTGTCAACATTCAGTGCGACGGTGATTTGAATTACGCACCCGGCGTCTTGTGGACCGCAGCCCATCATCAGATCCCGATGCTGAACGTCATGCACAACAACCGCGCCTATCATGAGGAGCGCATGTACCTGGCGCTGCTCAGCGCGAAGTACGATCGCGACATGGGGCGTTCCGACATCGGCACCGCACTGAACGGTCCCAATATTGACTACGCGTCAATCGCGAAGGGCTACGGCCTCTATGCGGAAGGCCCCATCACCGATCCCAAGGATCTCGGCCCCGCTCTCAAACGCGCCATCGCGCGCGTCAAGGCCGGCGAGCCAGCGCTGCTGGATGTCGTGACGCAACCGCGTTAGAAAGAAGACCGCGATGAAAACCCTTGTGCTGCTGATGATGATTTTCGGAATCACCGCACTCGCCCAGACCAAAGCCGGCGACGTCGCCAACGGCAAGCGCCTGTTCGAGCGGAACGGCTGCTATCAGTGCCACGGCTATTGGGGGCAAGGCGGCAACGCCGGCGCCCGCCTCGCCCAAACTCGTCTGCCATTCCCTGCGTTCAGCGCTTTCGTACGCAACCCACCCTCCGGCAGCATGCCTCCCTTTCGCGCGAAAGTGATGTCGGACCAGGAACTCGCTGACGTCTACGCGTACATCAAGAGCATCCCGGAACCCAAGCCCGCCAAAGATATTCCGCTCTTGAATTACTAGCGTTACGACGCCCGCTGGATCGGCTGTACTTCTATCTCGATGCGTTCGGCCAGCTTCTCTTCAGCCGCTTCCAAATCGTACTTCGCCTGCAAGTTCATCCACATTTGGGCCGACGTGCCAAAGTAGCGTCCCAATCTCATGGCAGTGTCGGCCGTGATCGCCCGACGCCCATTGAGAATTTCCGTCAAACGATTTCCGGGTACTCGCAAGGCCAGGGCAACCGCGTTGGCGCTCAGACCTGCGTCTTCCAAGACACTCCTCAAATATTCACCGGGATGCTGCAACGCTAATTTATGAGTCTTCTTGGTTTTAGGCATGCGGTGTACCCATTTCAATGGTAGTGCACCATCGATAATAGTCTAGGCATGTCCGAGCCAAAACCCGTCCTGATCTACGATGGCCACTGCGGTTTCTGCCGCATCTGGCTGGACTACTGGCGCCAACTCGCCGGCGATCGCATCGAGTATCTCGCTTCCCAAGACGTGGCCGACCGCTTCCCGCAAATCCCGCGCGAAGCCTACTCGCAATCTGTACAACTCGTACGTCCGGACGGCACCGTGGCCAGCGGCGCGCGCGCAGTATTCGAATCACTCGGCAAGGGGCGTATCTACCGTTGGATTTCGGCCCCCACCGAGTTCGCCTATCGAATCATTGCGAGCCATCGAGACTTTTTCTATCAAGTCACTCGCTTCACCTTCGGCACCCGCATCGAGCCCACGCACTTCGCCGCGACCCAGTGGCTATTTGTGCGGGCTGTCTCCCTCATTTATGCAGTGGCGTTCGGATCGCTCACTTTCCAGGTCATAGGCCTCTTCGGGGCGCGCGGCATTCTTCCGATTGCTCCCTTTCTAGCGTCAGTCGCGCGCACCGATTCCACGCTGCGTTTCATCGCCGTCCCCAGCCTGCTATGGTTCGGCAACGACGACTTCACTCTCATCGGACTGTGCTTCGCCGGCGTGATCTTCGCCTCGATGCTGCTGCTCACCGGCTTCGCGCGCGGAAAATTCGAGCGCCTGATTCTGGCGGTGCTCTTCGTCCTATACCTGTCGTTCGCAGCCGCAGGCCAGGAATTCCTCTCCTTCCAATGGGACTCCCTGCTGCTAGAAACCGGATTCCTGGCGATCTTCCTGGGCCGCAACCGCATCGTGCCGTGGTTATTCCGCTGGCTCGTGTTCCGTCTCTATTTCCTGTCCGGCGCCGTCAAGCTGCTGAGTGACGATCCCAACTGGCGCAATCTCTCCGCCCTGGGTTTTCACTGGCACACCCAGCCCCTGCCCACCCCGCTCGCCTGGTATGCCGACAAACTCCCCACGGCCATCCAGCATTTCATGACCGGCGCAGCAGTCGGCATTGAGCTCCTCGTTCCGTTCTTGATTTTCTGCCCGCGCCGCGTGCGGATGTTCGGCGCCTGGTGCCTGATCGGCATGCAGGTGTTGATCCTCATCACCGGCAACTACACATTCTTCAATCTGCTGACTATCGCGCTCACACTTTTTCTGTTTGACGATCAGGCGCTGGCGCGTTTCGTGCCGGCTCCCATCACCGAGCGATTGCAGGAAGCACCCCGTGTCACCGGACGCGCCCGCGCCGCCGCAGTCGTCGCCGCCGTTGTGATGGTCTTAAGCCTCTCGCACCTCTTCGAGACCTTTAACGGCCAACTGCCCTCCTTTCTAAAAACCGCGGTCCGCTACACCGCCCCACTGCAGATCGTCAACACCTACGGATTATTCGCCGTGATGACCACCCAGCGCATCGAGATCGTCCTCGAAGGATCGCCCGACGGCGAAACCTGGCAGCCTTATGAGTTCAAGTACAAGCCCGGCGACCTCAATCGCGCCCCCGGCTGGGTGGCCCCCTACCAACCGCGCGTCGACTGGCAGATGTGGTTTGCGGCCCTCGGTAATTACCAAACGAACCCATGGTTCGTGAACCTAACTCTGCAGCTTCTCAATGGTTCTCCCGACGTCGCGGGACTTCTTGGCACGAACCCGTTCCCCAACCAGCCGCCCCGCTTCATCCGCGCGACGGCCTACGAGTACACTTTCACGGACTGGGAAACCCGCCGCCGCACCGGTAGCTGGTGGAAGCGGGAGCGGCGTGGTTTATACTTGCCTCCCGTAGGACTACGGTCCGCGGCGCAGCAATGAAATCAAGAATTTGGCGCTTCAGCAAATTCGCTGGTAACCTGTACTGAGCCGAGGAGGTCTTAACACTGATGCAACGGGGAATCATGTACTTCGCGCCTTTGGCGCTTTTGCTGACGTCACTCGGCCCAATACCAGCCTGTTTAGCGCAGGAGCCCGCCGTCGGCCGGACCCTCGGTGCCGTGACGAAAATCGACGCCGCCGCGCGCCAGATCACGCTCCAAACCACGACCGGCGAAGTCGCCGTCACCGTGGACGCCAAAGCGAAAGTGCTGCGGGTTGCCCCCGGCGCCACCAATTTGACCAACGCCGCCGCCATCGAGCTCACGGACATCAACGTCGGTGACCGTTTGCGCGCCCGCGGCCGCATGACCGACGACCAGAAATCGCTCGCAGCTCTTGAAATCGTCGTCATCTCGCAAAGCGATATTGCAACCAAGCAGGCGGCCGAGCGGGCCGATTGGGATCGCCGCGGCGCCACCGGCATTGTCGCGGATGTCGCCGCCGACTCCGTCACTATCAACGTGCGGACAGTTGAAGGCGTCAAGCCATTAGTGATTACACCCGCGCCGAATGCCGTCATCCGCCGCTACACTCCCGATTCCGTCAAGTTCGCCGACGCCAAGCCTGCGAAGCTTTCCGAAATCCGCAAAGGCGACCAGGTGCGCGCCCGTGGCAATAAGACCCCCGATGGCGCCCAGATGACCGCTGAAGAGATCGTCTCCGGACAGTTCAAGATGATCGCCGGTCTGGTGCTGTCGGTGGACCCGCAGGAAAACCTGGTCCGCATCAACAACGTCGAAACCAAGAAGCCAATGACGGTCAAAATTTCAACCGACTCCTCGCTGAAGAAACTGCAGCCGCCCTTGGCGCAGGCGATCGCGAATCGTTTGCATGGCGTTGCCCCCGCAGGCGGGCCTCCGGGAGAAAGACCCGCGGGTGCGCCCCCTGCTGGAGCCGTCCCTGGCGGATTCGGCGGTGGCCCGGGCGGCGGCAGAGGACCTGGTGGAGGACGCCCTGGCGACTTGCAATCGATGATCGATCGCACGCCTCCGATCAAGATTTCCGACCTGATGGCCGGCGACGCCGTCATCATCTCAAGCACCGCCGGAGCCACCGCGGATCAAGTAACCGCCATCACGATACTCGCCGGAGTCGAACCGATCTTGACCAAGCCTGGCACCCGCGAAATGTCTCTAGGCGACTGGAACATGGGCGGCGGCGGCGACCTCGGCGGGATCGGACAATAGGCGAACATGACCATAATTCAACGTCCGCTCTGGATGTGTACTCTGGCTCTTCTGATGGCCGTCGCGCTATTTGCACAAGCGCCTGCGAGTATTCGCGGCGCCGTCACCGACCCTTCCGGCGCCGGCGTGCCCGGAGCCAGCGTCACCGTAACCGGCCCGGGAGGGCTGGTCCGCGTGGTCCAGACCGGCAACAGCGGCGCCTACTCCCTATCAGGTTTGCCTCCCGGCACCTACACCCTGCGTATCGCAGCAAGTGGTTTCGCTCTTTTCGAGAGCACGCAGATTGAACTTACGGCCGCGCGCGCGCTCACCCTGGACGCGAAGCTCACCCTCGCGACGGAAATCCAGCAAGTCACCGTCGCAGACACTACACAAGTGGAACTCGACCCCTCGAAAAACGCCGCAGCAGTCGTGCTCACCGGGCAAGATCTCGACATGCTATCGGATGATCCCGACGACCTGCAGAACGATTTGACGGCGCTCGCCGGACCTGCCGCCGGCCCCAACGGCGGCCAGGTTTTCGTCGACGGCTTCAGCAACGGCCAGTTGCCGCCCAAAGATTCCATTCGCGAGATCCGCGTCAACTCCAATCCCTTTTCCGCCGAGTTCGATCACATCGGATTCGGCCGCGTCGAGATCCTTACCAAGCCCGGCACGGATAAACTGCACGGCTCAGTCTTTTTCCAGACCGACAGCGGCGCTCTCGACGCCCGCAATCCGTTTGCAACCCAGAAGCCGTCGTTCCTCACCCGGCAGTATCAAGGCAACGTCGGCGGGTCTCTCAACAAGAAGACCTCGTTCTTCATGGAATTCAGCAATCGCCGCCAGGACGATCAAGCGCTGATCAAAGCCACTATTCTCGGGCCCGATTTTCTGCCTTTGCCACTGACCCAGAACGTCCCCACTCCCACGTCGCGCATCTCCCTGAGCCCGCGTATCGATTATCAGTTGAATGACAAAATCACCTTGCAGGCCCGCTATACCTGGAATCGCTACACGTCGGACAATAACGGCGTCGGCGGCTTCAACCTGGCCACGCAAGGGATCAACAATGAGTCCACGAATCAATCCGCACAGTTAACCGGGACTTGGGTTGTCAATACCCGGGCGATCAACGAGAGCCGCTTTCAGTACACGCGTTCGGCGGATTCACAGAACTCGTTGAGTAACGTCCCCACCATCAGCGTCAGCGGATTCTTCAACGGTAATGCAGCCAGTCAAGGACCCCAGTACACCAACCAGGGCAGTTATGAATTTCAGAACTACACTTCCCTGACCCGCGGCGCTCATTTTGTGAAGTTCGGTGTGCGGCTGCGCGCCACGCGCGAGGCGGATTTCAACGACTCGAATTTCAACGGTACGTTTCTGTTTAAGACCTTGAGCGCGTATAGCTCCACACTGCTGGGCCTGCAGCAGAACTTGACCTGGCCGCAAATCATCGCCTACGGCGGCGGAGCGTTTCAATATGTGGTCGCCGGCGGCAGGCCGCTCCTGAATGTCAGTCAAATGGATGTCTCTCCCTACATACAGGACGACTGGCGCATCATTCCCAGCGTGACCTTGAGCCTCGGCCTGCGCTACGAAACGCAAACCAACATTGGCGACAAGGGCGACTTCGCGCCCCGTATCGGCGTGGCCTGGGGACTCGGTGGAAATCAAGGACGGCTGCGCCAGCCGAAGACTGTCATCCGCGCAGGGTTTGGCTTATTCTACGACCGCTTCGGCTTGGGCCAGGCATTAACGACCGAACGCTTCAATGGCATCGTTCAGCAGCGTTACGTGGTGCAGAGTCCCCAGTTTTATATTGGCAGCATCCCTCCGCTTTCGCAGCTCGCCGCAGCGCCGTTGACGACGTACAGGATCGATCCTGGGCTCGTTGCGCCGCGAATCATTCAAAGCGCCATTGGCATCGACCGCCAGTTGCCCAAGAACATCACACTTTCCGTCAGCTATTACAACTCCCGCGGTGTACACGAATTGCGCACGGTGAATATCAACGCGCCCTTGCCGGGGACTTTTCCCGGTTCCCCTGTCTACCCGATGGGCAACAAGAACCCGGTTTATGCGTACGAATCCTCTGGATTGTTTAAGCAGAGCCAATTGTCCGCGAACATCAACGCCCGCCTGAACGCGCGCTACTCGATGTTCGGCTATTACAGTTTGGGGAACGCACATTCGAATACCGACGGCGTGAACACGTTTCCCGCTAATACCTTTGACCAAACCACCGAATGGAGCCGGGCCCGTTTCGATGTCCGGCACCGCGGTGTGATGGGCGGAAGCTTCGCCGCACCCTTCGGGGTCAGGTTGAACCCGTTCTTGCTCTTCGCCTCGGCTGCTCCCTTCAATATCGTTTCGAATGATGATTTGAATGGTGATACCGTGAACAACGACCGCCCGTCGTTGGCGACCCCCGCCGATGTCGCGGCCAGCAACGCCGCTGCGGCAGCTCCGGGCGGGCATCCCTTTGTATTCGCGACTCGCTTTGGTCTGCTGAATGCCAAACCCACGCCAGGCGAGGCCGCGATCTCCCGCAATTTCGGAACCGGCTTCGGCAGTCTGACGATCAATATGCGCGTCAGCCGGACCTGGGGCTTCGGCGAATCCACCAGCCGTCCCGGGAATCCGGGCGGAGGCGGTGGCGGTCCTCGTGGCGGTGGCGGCGGCGGCTTTGGCGGCGGACGTCCCGGAGGCGGTGGTGGAGGGGGCGGCCGCGGCGGCGGTTTCTTCGGCGGAGCTACCACGAATAAGCGTTATAACTTGATCGCGAGTGTAGAGATTCGCAACCTGCTGAACTCGGTGAATCCCGGTGCGCCAGTCGGCACTTTGG
>Ga0207703_10004150_pt1 | contig 11947 bp, 7 predicted proteins | sample KBSSwiS12_FD_184304 | JGI IMG/M metagenome (GOLD analysis project Ga0207703, IMG submission 184304) | Switchgrass rhizosphere microbial communities from Kellogg Biological Station, Michigan, USA - KBS Switchgrass S1-2 (SPAdes) (version 2) | ecosystem: Host-associated > Plants > Roots >... | reverse complement strand
GCCGTGAACGGCTGAGTTGCGGAGCATCTGAATTACGCAGTCCTTGACCGTCGGGATGTACGAGGTCGGCACCTCGGCCAGACCCGTCATCTGCAACTTGAACTTCTTGTGGTGGTCCTTCGCCAGGCGCTCAGCCAGGGCATGCAGCGTCGGCGAGAGGTCCTCAGCCGACTTGCCACCCTTCGCGCGCGGCGACGGGACGACGGCCACGGGGGCGGCGGGCTCCGGAGCGGGGGCGGGCACACTGTCCTTGAGCGTCGTGAGACGACCGGCCATTTCGCGCACACCGCGCAAGTGGGCCAGCAGCTCGTCGAGCTTGAGAACCATCGGCAGGAAGTCGTTGCCCGACAGCTCGGCCTTCTTCTTCAGGTCGCTGACCATGTCCTCGAGGGCATGCACGCGATGGGCAATGCTCATGAGGTTCAGGGCTGAAGACTCGCCCTTGATGGAATGCAGCTCGCGGAACAGACCGTTCAGCTTCTTGCGGAACTCGCCATCGCTGCGGGCGGGCTCCTTCAGGATCGCGTTGATCAACTGCAGGCCGGTTTCCGTGCTGTCCAGGAACGAGGTCAGCTGCAGCGGGTCCACGTGCATCATGCCCAGCATCATGTCGAGCTGCGCGTTCGCATTCTCCTGCGACTCCTGCAGCTCCTTGGCCAGCAGCACGCTCGAGGTGATATCGCCGACCGAGCACAGCACGTGCTTGATGCCCTTGGGGCCCATGACGCGGTGGAAGTCGAACTGCAGGTAGCGGGTTTCCTTGCCGCCGTGACCGTTGTCCATGCTGATTTCGAGCTGACCCAGGGGGTTGATGCTCTTCATCAGGTTCTCGTGCGCGCGGTCACCCCACAGCAGCTTGATGTACTTCATTGCCGTGCCCAGCGTGTTGGCCGGGACGAGATTCTTCAGCAGGTCCTCGAAGCTGAGGCCCGCAAAGTCGTTGCGGCTGAACATGCGGGTCAGGGCGTCCGACCACACCGAGCCGATCTTGTAGTCCGCGTCGAGCAGGAAGAAGCCTTCGCGCACCGTCTTCAGAATGTCGCGCGTCTGCTCCTGAGCTTCCTGGGCCACGCGCTCGTGGCGCGCCCGGGTGATCTGGAAGTACGCAGCCGCTGCGGCGAGCACCAGGGCCGCGAGCACACCCGCTGACAGCAACTCGCGCAGGCGGGCAGCGCCGTCGGATGCGGACGTCTGCAGCTCAGTGGCAACTGCAGCCAACTGAGCCTGCAGGCCTTTCTGGTTGTCGGTCGAGAAGAGCTGGCCGCGCTTCACGTCCGCGTAGTACTGGCGACCTTCCTTCGAGAAGGAGCTGCCGGCGTCATCCGACTCGACGTAGGGCTGACCCGTAAACTGCACCACCGGATTCACAACCGGCTCGTACTGATGCCACAGCAGCAGGGCCTGATCGAGCTCGCTCGAATGAGCCGCGCCACTATCGCTCAGCTTGCTGAGCTCGTTGTTGAAGTGGCCAACGGTCGACTTCAGGTCCGACAGCGCCTGTCCGGCATACGCCCGGGATTCCAGGCGGTCACGCAACGCATTGAATTGTTGCGTGATCGTTGACGGATAGGTCTGCAACACCGAGGCCGACTGCAGGGCCGTGATGTTGGATCGCATCTGGGTCGCGAGCCGGAAGCCGGCAATCAGAACCGCACCCATGACGAGTGTCAGAACTGTGCCGATACCGACTGTGACGAGCTGGCGATTGCGGTCTTTGCCTGCCGGATTCATTGTTGACTGCTCCTAACGGGGGCTCGCGTCTTTATTTCGGTAGCTCGAAGCGGATCGACGTGCGTACCGGTACTTCAACCGGCGCGCCATTCGCGATAACCGGATCGTATTTCCAACGTTTCACGGCCGCGATGGCCGCTTTATCGAAGACTCCAGGCGGAGTTGCCTCGACGACGCGTACGTCACGCGGTTCTCCGTTGGTATCTACTGTGTACTCCACTGTGACTGACCCGCTCAAGCGCTGTGAAAGCGCCTTGCTGGGGAATTCAGGCGGCGTGTAGCGGTTGCGCTTCAAGCTGGCAGCCAACGACGCCGGATTGACACCAGCGGCCTGCGCCGAGCGAGCGGCAGCAGCCGGAGTCTTCGGGGAGCTCTGAATATTCATCACGGTCTGAACGTCCTTCGGATCAGCGCCGAAGCGCTTCGCGAGCGCCAGATCGCTATCGACCGCCGCGCCACCCTTGCCCGTCTGAGCGGATGCGCGTGCACGCTCGATGAGCTTGCCGGCGAGATCGTGGCTCAGCGAAGCAACGTTTCCGTTGTTAGCGTCCATACCCTGAAGTTGGTTCAGGTAGAACGACGCGCTGTCATTCGCGGGATCGGTCAGACGCCCATCGCGAATACGATCGCGCACGAGTCCAGCGACGCGATCAGATTCGGCGTTGATCGCCTTCTGACGCGCGCTCGAGAGTTCCTTCTGGAAAGAAGTGATTTCACCCTGACTCACCCCGCCAGCGCGGGCTTCGGCCAGCCAGCGATCCACATCCTGCGCCTTGTTGGCAATGGCGGCCTCACGCGCCTTACGCATGAAAGCGCCGTTCAAGTCTCGCTGGAGACGCTGAGCAGTAGCGTTAGTCGGGGCAGCATCATGCAGCTGCTGCATGTAAAGCTTCGCGCTGTCGTCAGCCGGCTCGACCAGGCGTCCATCGCGGATGCGGTCTGTAACCAGGCTGGCCATCTTCTGAACCTTCGCGTCTTCCTGACGGCGATTGATCTCGGTCTTCCACTTGTTGATCTGGTCCGCCGAGAACGCAGGCGACGACGAAGCCTGGCGAATGAGGTTCTGAGCGCGGTCGATATTGCCATCAGCCAACGCCTTGGAGACCTGCGCCGTCATCAGGCGGACTTCCAGGGCTGGAATCCGGCTGTCGTTCGGGGCAGCGGCCTTCAGGTTGGCCAGGGCAAGGCTGGCTTCATCCAGCTTGGCGCCTGTCATTGATTCGTCAAAACGGGCAGCCAGGACGGCTGCGACTCGCTGAAGACCGTCAACCGCCTCGCCATTGCTCGGATCGGCGGCCGCGGCGGATCGGTAATACAACAGTGCGTTATCGCCGACGGGCTCGGAGTAACGGCGCTCACGCATCGCGAGGCGCGCCTTCTCCAGCAGGTCATCCACCTTACCTTTGACCAGTGACGTCTCGACCTGAGGACCTTTGTCCTCGGCGGCCGACGAATCCGCTGAGGGGGCTGCCGGAGTGAAGGCTACTTTCGCGGGGGGGCTGCCCGCGCCACTGGGCGCGGCGGGTCCCTTGTCCTTGCCCATGAACATGAACGCGCCGGCGGCGATCGCCGCGACGGCAACACCAGCGCCGATGATGAGCCCCATCTTGCTCTTGCCATCGGAGCCTGTTGGCGCGCCCGAGTCCCCCTGCGAGGACTGGAAGGGCTCGACGCTGACACCGATATTACGGTCGCGCGCCGGCATGCTGCTCTTGCGGGCAACAGCGTCAGCCATCGCGCCTTCCAACACGGCGCCGGTCTTGCGCTTGTCGACCGGAATCGGCAACACGGCGAAGACGTTGGAGCCTTTGACCGCGGCGCCGACCGCTTTTTCGTGCTCGGCGGCGGTGAAAATCAACACAACAGCGTGTGGCGCCTGTGAATGGGCCCGTTCGATATCACCGCGTACGTCGCTGACGTCGCGTGTATCTACAACCAGTACCTGTCCGCGCTTGGCGTTGGAAAGGTGGTCGAGGGCTACAGCCATCGAGTCAACGGGTCGTACGGAGGCCTGTCCCCCTAAGGCTTCACCGAGCTCCAACAGGAAGTCATCGCGAGTTGTGATCGCGGTAACGTCCACCGATGGCCGGGTGTTGGAACCCGAACCGGTACCCGCGGAACTACCCGCAGGGCTGTTTGTCTCAGTTGCACGAGAGGCATTCGATGCACTTGCCACAGAGAGTCTCCATCACAAGAAGGCTGCAGGGACGGCTCATGCGAAACCGAAAGAGCATGAGCAACACACGGAAGTAGCGCGGTACGGAACTGCCTCTGCAGCATGTAGTTTGCTGCTGCAGCACCGCAATGCCACAGTTCACAATAATGAGAGTGGGGCGTCTGTGGCCGCAGACGCGTGGACCAATGTCCAGCCGACCTTCAGGGCCACATACAGCCTGTTCCGTGACCCATGTCTGAGTCCGGGGGCGATTTTGTGCGCTGCGGCGCATTATCGCAAGGATTGGCGCCCCGCGGTCGAACTGGACAGAATCAGGCTGACCCGGTTGCCGGGTGGGATGAAGGGATAGGCGGAAAAGACCATGCGCATCGTCCGGATAGTCGCAATCGCGGTGGGAGCGCTCGTGGCGCTGGGTGTACTGGCCGCCATTGCGCTCCTCTTATTTGTCGACCCGAACCGATACCGCGGCGACATCGAGAAGGCGGCGAAGGAGCACAGCACCCGGGTGCTCACCATCCGCGGGAAGCTGGAGCTCCATGTGTTTCCCTGGCTGGCGCTGGGGGTGCACGATGTCGAGCTCAGCAACCGGGCCGGATTCGGCCAACAGCCCTTCCTTACTGTTCAAAACGCCAGTATCGGCGTGAAGCTGCTACCCCTGTTGAGCAAGCGCCTGGAAGTGAGCCGGGTGAAGCTGGAGGGTGCCACTGTCAATCTGGTCAGCCGCGGTGCGCAGAACAACTGGCAGGACCTCAGTGAGAACCAGGGGCCTGAGGAGAAGCCGGCCAACGAGCCTTCGGGTCCGCCGCCGGCCATCTCCATAGAAGGCGTGGATATCAGTAAAACTTCGGTCGTTTATACCGATGAGGTCAAGAAGAGCACTACGGAAGTCGGCAACCTCGAGCTCCATACAGGCCGCCTGGAGAGCAGTCCGGCCCGGACGGCGCTGGAGAAGATCGAGCTACAGGGGAGCTACCTGGCCCGGCCGTCCACCACCGCTGCGAAACCTGAGGGCACGGGGTCTGCAGTTGCTGCATCTGCGGCAGGGGCAACGGTGCCGGAAGTGAAGCCGCTCGCCTTCTCACTGACGACATCCGCAGTCGCGCTGGATAACACGGCCCACACGCTCGCGCCTGCCAGGATCCAAATGAAGGTGGGTGATGTCGCTGTCGAGATTGCCGTGGCTGGCGAAAAAATGTCCACCGACCGCGTGGTGACCGGCAACCTTTCCGTGCCCTCGACGTCCGCGCGTAAGTTCCTGCAATCTCTCGGTATTGCGCCACCCATTACGCGCGATCCGAACGCCTTGTCGAAGTTTGCGCTGCAGACCCACTTTCAGCTAACACTCAAGCAACTGCAGCTGTCAGGACTGCAACTCACCCTCGACGATACACAGGTCAAGGGCACGGCCGGCATCGAGGACCTCGATTCTTCGGCCCTGCGCTTCGACTTGAATGTGAATGCAATCAATATCGATCGCTATCGGGCGCCGGTGCCCCCGGAAGCGCCTCCTGCTGCATCCAAGCGCCCTGTCAGTCCTCCACCCGCGGCTCCTCCGACCCCGCTACCGCTCGAGACCCTCAGAAAGTTGGACGTGAACGGAACGCTCCACGTAGCCAGTGCGACTTTCGCGAATTTGATATTCACTGACGTCGTCATGCCACTTGTTGCGAAGGACGGACATGTACGTCTCGGACCTACACAAGCGCGCATGTATGGAGGAACTTACAACGGTGACATCGTCCTGGACGCGCGGCCTGTCCAGGCGCAACTGTCGCTCAACGAGCATGTACACGCCACCGACATCGGCGCGTTGGTGAAAGCTGCCGTCAATAGCTCGCGTCTTTCAGGGCGCGCGGATGCTGACGTGGCAGTGACGGGCGTCGGAAACACTGATGACGCCATCAAGCGTTCACTGAACGGAAAGATCGACGTGAACGTCAAACAAGGAGCGCTGGTAGGTGTCGATATTGTTTACGAATTGCAGCGTGTCAACGCTTTGTTGAAGCGTCAGGTGCCGGCTGCTCGTACGAGCACCGGGCCCGCGCGCACCAATTTCAATGCCTTACAGATGAACGGCGGCCTCGATAAGGGCGTGCTGCGAATCGACGATCTGCGCATGGATACGGACTTTCTCAAAGTCCACGGCAAGGGTACTCTGGATACCATCACCGAGGCGATCAACTATCAGCTCGTCGCCGCGGTCAACAAGCTGCCGGCGGCCAATGGGCCGTCGACGAGCGCGCCCGCAGGCGGTGGCGGTCTCGATGCGCTCGGAGCCGTGGAAGTGCCGCTGACAATTACTGGCACGATGTCCAGCCCGACTGTGCGGCCTGACATCGCGGCCCTGGCGAAGGGCAAACTGGGGCAGGAGGTGCAGCAGAAGGCCGGCGACCTGGTGAAAAAGAAACTCGGCGACAAGCTGAAGGATCTTTTCGGCCACTAAGCCCCTTGATTAAAGACCGGCGGTATTCAAGACCGGCGATGCGGAACGGCCACATTTCAGTGCAGGCGCTGTCCCAACGAGCCAAATTGAAACAGGCATGCATTTTGCTTTGCAGCGTGTGGTCCATCTTCAGCGCAACCGCGGGCTTTTTTTCGCAAACGTGGAGGAACGGCGCGGCTTTTGCTTGAGAGTCCATGCACGACTGAACAATCCAGTGTTGTGACAGTCTTAACGTAACAGCAGGGCTGGGTATTGAGGGCCATCACATACCGTGACAAGCGTTGGATCTAAGTTAAGAGCCACGCTGGCATCGCTAGCACCCCGGCCGAGATGTTTGAACTCTACGGGAGGGAAGGACGATGCGATCGCTCTCTGAAGATTCGGACTCCGCGACCCATTCTGCGTTCATTGAGTCCCTGAGCTCCTACAGCCGTCTGCACCGCGCGCAACGGTGGGAAGGCACGTTCGGCGAATTTCTGTCCACGATCCTGCCGGCCAACCCGGCCGCGATGGCGCGTTCCAGCCATCAGTACATCTGGGACATGTTGAACTGGCACGGCCGTGCCGCCCAGGGCGATGTTCCGGATGCCGGGCGCGCCAAGGAGTTGTTCAAACGCGAGCTGTTCGGCATCGACGAGCCGCTGTCGCGGGTGGTCGACTATTTCAAAGGCGCGGCGGCCGGTTCCGATGTTGGCCGTCGACTGCTTCTGCTGCTAGGGCCACCCTCAGGCGGCAAATCCACCCTGGCCATCATGTTGAAGCGGGGCCTGGAGGAGTACAGTCGGACTGACGACGGGGCCATGTATGCCATCAAGGGCTCGCCCATGCGCGAGAACCCTCTGAACCTCGTTCCTGCGGGTTTGCGCGCGGAGTTCCGCGAGCGTTATGGTGTTGATATCCAGGGCGAGCTTTCTCCCTGGGCGCGTGACTATGTCGACCGCGAATTCGACGGCGACTTCGTACGCGTGCCTGTAGAGCGCGTATTCATCGCTGAGTCATCACGTACCGGCATCGGTACCTACGCTCCACACGACCCAACCACCGCGGACATCGCTGACCTGGTCGGCTCGGTGGATCTCGCCAAGGTTGCCCAGATCGGTGACGAAGGCGACCCACGCGCGTGGTCGTGGTCAGGCGCTGTGTACGCCGCGAGCCGCGGCGTGCTCGAGATGATTGAAATCCTGAAGGTCAAGCGGGAGTTCCTCTATCTCCTCCTCACTATGACGCAGGAGAAGAACGTCAAGGTATCGCGGTTCCCGCTCATCCACCTGGACGAGACCATTCTCGCGCATACCAACCTGGCGGAATTCCACAAGTTCCTGCAGGAGAAGGAAAACGAGGCCCTGCTGGACCGCATGGTCATCATCAAGGTCCCGTATGCGTTGTCCTATAAGGATGAGTCGCGGATCTATCAGAAGCTCGTGGCCAGTGCCCCGGCTTTCCGTAACGTCCACCTCGACCCGCACGTGCTCAACCTCGCGGCGGTGTTCGGCATTCTGACTCGCCTCGTAAAGACCGAACGCGAAGGCCTGGATATGACCAAGAAGCTGCGCCTGTACGCGGGCGAGGCTGTCGAAGGTGTGCCGGAGTCTGAAGCCACGCGTTTGCACGCTGAGGGCGGTGACGAAGGACTGACTGGTGTCAGCCCACGTTTTGTCATCAACGCCATCTCCAATGCCATAACGCGCGGGAATACACATAGCCTGACGAGTATGGAGCTGCTGCTCGCGATCAAGGACACGATTGAGAGCGATGCGCGGATGGAGTCCAAGCAGAAGAAGGCCTGGGTCGATCACCTCGTGACCGCGCGCAAGGAGTTCTACAACCGCTGGGTCAAGGAGGATGTGCACCGCGCGATGTTTGCCTCGTTTGAAGAAGAGGCACAGCAGCTGCTCGAGAAATATCTCGATGAGGTCGAAGCCTCGCTGGATCACCGGCAGGTCACAGACCCCATTACCGGCGAGACGCGGCCGGCCGATGAGCGATTCTTGCGCTCAGTGGAAGAGAAAATCAAAGTGTCTGACTCGGGCAAGATGTCGTTCCGCCAGGAGGTCGTGCGCAAGGCCATGGTGGCCTTCAAGGCGGGCGAAAAGTTCAAGCTCGCAAGCCACGCACGTATGCGCGAGGCCATCGAGCAGTACTTGTTCGAAGAGCGGCGTGACGTACTGCGACTGGTGACCTCAACCGCGCGGCCGGATGAAGAAGCGCGCCAGAAGATCTCCGTTGTACAGCAACGGCTGGTGAGCGAGTACGGTTACGACGAGCACAGCGCGAAGGAAGCACTGAGCTATGTCACAACATTGTTAGCACAGGAGTAAAACGAAGGGCTCTTACCAGCGCGCAGCGCTGCTACATGGACCGGCTTCGCGCAGCGAAGACGGTTGAAAGTTTGGGCGCAGCCCATGAAAAGAGTGCCGCAAGTTGCGTTGAGCCATCGACAGGAGTATCACTGTGATCATGCCCGAGACCAGCGATCAACCGTCTAGTGCGGGAAAGTGGTACGACCTGTTTTCGCGCGGCGCGCGCGACTGGTTGCGACACGATGAGAAAGTTCGCGAGTCAGTTCGCAAGCATCTGCCGCAGATAGTCTCCGGCGCTGACGTCATCAACGAAAGCGCGCGCACCGTGCGCGTCCCCGTTCGCATGCTGGAGCATTATCACTTCCGGCTGCGCCGTCCCGAGGAGCAACAGGGCGCGGGGCAGGGAAAAGCCAAGCCTGGCGATGTATTCTCCGATCCCTCCAAGCAGCGGGGCCCCGGTGAAAAAGGCCAGGGCGGCCAGGATGAGGGCGAAGTGCAACTCATGCTGGAGTTCAAGATCGACGATATCGTCGATTGGTTGTGGGAGGAGATGCAGCTTCCCAACCTGAAGGCCCGCGTGGGTCCGTCGGAGGATTCAGACTGGGTCCGGGAAGGTTATGACCGTCGGGGCGCGCGCTCGCGCCTCGACCGGCGCCGCTCATTCAAGGAAATGGTGAAGCGCCGTGGCAACCCGGCGGCCCAACCAACATTCATTGATGAGGACCTGCGCTACAGGCAGCTCGCGCGGCGCCGCCAGCCGGCCGTGCATGCAGTCGTATTCTTCATGCTCGACGTGTCCGGCAGCATGTCGGATCGCGACCGCAAGTTGGCCAAGACCTTCTTCTTTTGGGTGGTGCAGGGCCTGCGCCGCGAGTACCGTTCCCTGGAAACCGTGTTCGTGGCGCACACCACGGAAGCCTGGGAGTTCACCGAGCCGGAGTTCTTCCAGGTGAGCGGCACCGGCGGAACCGTGTCATCCACGGGATTCAACAAGGTACGCGAGATCATCAGCGATCGCTACAACCCGGCGCGTTGCAATATCTATCTGTTCTACGCATCCGATGGCGACAATTCAGTGAGCGACAGCGCCGAGGCGCGGGAGTCACTCACGGGCATCACCGCGGATGCGTGCTTTACGGGTTATGTGGAAGTCTCCTCCGGACTCTCGCGCCAACTCGCGACAGAAACGGGACGGTTGTATGCCGAGCTGCAGACCGCGGGTTGCGCCGCCGGCAGCTACGCACTGAACGACTTCGACGACGTATGGGGTGCAGTCCGTCACTTCTTCAGCGCCGAGGCCAAAGCATTGGACGGGACATGAGCTCGGAAGACAACTGGAAGAACTATACGCAACGTATAGAAGAGCTCGCGGCCCGTTCGGGCCTGTCATTCCACCCCGTTGAATTCGAAGCTGTCCCGGACACCTTCATGATGGAGATTGCCGTGTACGGCCTGCCGGTGCGCATGCCGCACTGGTCGTTCGGAGTCCGGTATATCTACCAGCTCATTCAGCGGCACATGGGTAACTCACGCCTCTTCGAGGTGGTGTTTCCCGGCAACCCCGGTCACGCGTATCTCGCATCGAGCAACGGTCTCGCTGAAAACATCCTCGTGACCGCCCACGTGCTGGGCCACGCTGATTTCTCCCGTAACAACCTGATGTTCCAACGATGTCAGGGCCAGGTCAGTGAGCACATCGTCGAGCATGCGGCCAACCATGCCCGCCAGATCCAACAAGCGATCGAGCAACATGGCATGCAGCGGGTCGAGGCTGTTCTGGATGCGGCACTGGCGCTGGAGCAGCACATTGACGTCGATCAGCAATTGCGTCGCGAGCGGTACCCTGAATACGCGCCTGACCCGAAGGCGCTGAGTGACGATGCGTTCCGAAAGCGTTTCGCCCAGCTGGATCCAACGGCCGCGAGTACTGGCCTCGAGATCAAGAAGCGTGCGCCCGTCCCCCCGCATCCGGAGCGTGACCTGCTCTGGTTCGTCGCCAACTATGCTCCGGAAATGGAGAGTTGGGAGCGCGATATCTTCCTGGCCGTGCGCGAAGAGTCGTTCTACTTCTACCCGGTGTTTGCGACTCAGATCATGAACGAGGGTTGGGCGTCATACTGGCATGCGCGGTTGCTGCGCGAAGCCGACTTCGTTCCCCAACAGGCGTATGTTGACGCCATCAAGTGCCATTCCGACGTCGTGCGGCCGGTCGCGGCTGACCAACAGGTGGCCCTGCACGTCAATCCGTATCATCTCGGGTTCGCGATGTGGGAAAAAATCGTCGAACGCGACGGCATGGACGGCGCGCGCCACATCATGGAGCAGGATGATGATTTCAGCTTCATCCGCAATCAACTCACCCGCGAGCTGGCCGACGAGCTCGGCCTGTTCCGGTTCAGTGCCCGCAACGATGGCCACATCAAAGTCCTGGAGCACGACCTCGGTGCCCTGCACGAGGCGATTCTGGGCCCCAAATACAACTTCGGCGCGCCCTCGGTCTCCGCCGCGCACATCCGCACCGACGGCACCCTGGAATTAACACACGATAATTCCGTCGACGGCCGCGGGCTCGATCTCGAGCGCAGCCGCCGCGTGCTCGACTATGTACAACGTGTCTGGCGACGGCCGATCGTGTTGTCCACCGTCAACCAGGCGGGCTCCACTCTCGAATTGACGGCCCCCTGAGGGGGCTGGCCGGCAGAGCGGGTGTCAGCGCTGGGCGCTGGCGCTCCGGCGCCAGCCGGGTCCACCGCAGCGCGGGTCTGCCCCGTGACTACGGCTGGGGCTTGCCTGCAGGCGCGGAATCCCCCTCGCCCCAATCCTCTTCCTCCTGCGACGTCACAATGGAAACCGGATCGCTGGCCGGAAACGAATCCGCCAGGGCCTCGTCCAGTTGCTTCTGTACCTTGCGGCGCTGCCGCTCCGACTCTTCTGGCGTCATACGCTCATCCCCAGCTGTTTGCGGGCTCCGCGCGGCCAGTCCACCGTTGGCCGTCCACCGTTCCGGGATAGTCCACCGTCCGGGGATAGTGCCGCGCCAATCACATCATTTTGCGACTTCTTCTTCGTCGAACACTATCTCCTCGGGGGTATCTTTTTCCGGCTGCAGAGGCGGATCGTGGATCTGCTGGTCCGGTGAGGGCCGCGGATCGCCTGGAATGGGCTCCGGCTCATCCGCCGGCGTAATCGGCTTCGGGGCAGGTTCCGGCTTTGGTTGTGGACTGGGCATGGTTCCTCCAAGCTCTCGTGCCCAATCCTCCGAAGCATTCGGCGTTCCCTAGCTAGGGAATTCGAGCC
>Ga0207703_10004149_pt1 | contig 11947 bp, 14 predicted proteins | sample KBSSwiS12_FD_184304 | JGI IMG/M metagenome (GOLD analysis project Ga0207703, IMG submission 184304) | Switchgrass rhizosphere microbial communities from Kellogg Biological Station, Michigan, USA - KBS Switchgrass S1-2 (SPAdes) (version 2) | ecosystem: Host-associated > Plants > Roots >... | reverse complement strand
GCCGATCTGCTCGCGTGCTTCGTCGTGGGTCATGACGCGCCCACCCCGTACATTTCCTTGAGCTTGTTGCGCGCCCTGAACAGGCGGGTGAGTACCGCCGGCACCGTCAGGTCCAGCTCCCTGGCGATTTCCCCCGTGGAGAAGCCGCCCAGAACCTGCAGGACGAGGGGCTCTCTATATTCATCGGGGAGGGCGAGGATTGCCCGGCGCAGATCGCCGATCTCCGGGTCCGTGTCATTGAGAGCGAGCGCGACGTCCTGGTTGGCAATGACTTCATCGAGGTCCACGGTTGGCAGGCGCTTGCGTTCATACAGCCGTGCGTTTTCGCGGCGGACGATCGTGAGCAACCAGGGGCGGATGGCCGTCGTATTGCGCAGCTCATTGCGGGCCCGCCAGGCGCGCAACAGGGTTTCCTGAACGACGTCCTCGGCAATGGAGCGGTCGCGCGCCAACCAGAACGCGAAGCGCATGAGATCGGGCCGAAAGGATTCGAGCTGGCGCGTGAGCTGCTCGTCGGTGACTTCTCCCCGCCCAGATTCGATCATGTGTATGCGTGGACCCGGATGCGCTGATTGCGCTGCGCGAATCCCATACTTTAACGGAAGGAACGGGTTGATGGCACTATCGAGGCTCACACGGCAGGAGACCGGGCCGGCGCGGGAATAATTTCATGTAATAACGGGCCGTGGCCCACGGTCTATGCTGGCATCGAAACCTGAGCTGGAGAGCGCTATGCGGATGTTGGCGGATTGGCTGATCGGGTGGCCGGAGCGCGTCGCGCGCCATCTCACGTGGCTCGCTCCCCTGTTTGCCCGGATTACCGTGGGCTGGGTGTTTCTGTTGAGCGGCTGGGGCAAGCTCAACAACCTGCCGCAGATCACGGAGAACTTCATCGGCTGGGGCATTCCCTTCCCGCATGTCCTTACGCCGCTCACCTCCGGCATCGAATTCTTCGGCGGTTTGTTTTTGTTGCTGGGTTTGCTGACACGCATATCCGCCGGGGCCCTCGGTGTAGTGATGATTGTCGCCATCAAGTCCGCGAAGTGGGGCGATGTCGACTCACTGGAAACACTTCTGGGATTCGACGAGTTCGAGTACCTGGCGCTGTTTCTGTGGCTGGCCATCGCAGGTCCCGGACCTCTATCACTGGATGCGGTCATCAGCCGCTGGCTGGATCCCAGGGCGGTCAGACAGGCTCCTACCGCCTAGCTTTTGTCAGCCGCCGCTTGCCGATGCGCGCTCGTGAGTTGGTGGGGTTCGCGAGCGCCGTTGCGGGAAAGGCGGACTGCGCGCGCTTGCGGATGTGGGCTTCCAGGGTCCGGTAGGAGGCTACCAGCTCGGAACCGAAGGCGGTCAGCGCGGCTCCGCCGCCGCCTCTGCCACCGACACTCATCTGCGCCACGGGTTGTTGAAACGAGGTGTTGAGATCCTCGAGCAGCAGCCAAGCCCGGCGGTAGCTCATCTTCAGCTCGCGGGCCGCCTCGGACAGTGACCCGCTGCTGTCAATGTGCTCCAGCAGAGCGATCTTGCCGGGACCCACCGCACAGTCGGGACTGAAATCAACTCGGAAGCTCACGGACACTTCAGGCATGAGTGCACCTGCCGTTACATAAAAGAGCGCGCGCAGCGGACCGGAACCTCAGGTTGGATCACGCTCCACCGGTTTGCCATATGGTCTGATACACTCCAACAGGGCGTCGGGTAGAAGGCAACACGTCGAATGATTCGCAGCAAGCAACTGTCAGTGATGGGTCTCATGGCGATGGCCCTGATCACTTCAGTCTCCCAGGCAGCCCACCATCGCACCCACCAGACTGTGCGCGTGCGCACAGATGAACCGGACCTGCGTTCCAGTTCCGCGCTGGTTCTCGATACGACCCACCAGTCCGTACTGTATTCCCGCAAGGCGGACATGGCCGCCCCGATTGCCTCCATCACCAAGCTGCTGACCGTCCTGGTGGTGGCCGATGCCGGCCTGCCCCTGGATGAGCCCATCCAGCTCACCACCGAGGACCGCATCATCGGTAAGGGGGCTTCCTCCCGGCTGGTGCTGGGGACGACGCTCACCCGCGGCGACCTGATCCACCTGGCCCTGATGTCGTCCGAGAACCGGGCAGCCCATGCCCTGGGACGCAACTACCCGGGCGGACTGCCGGCCTTTGTCCAGGCCATGAATGCCAAGGCCCGCAGGCTGGGAATGACTTCCGCTCATTTCGTGGACCCGGCCGGTCTGTCCAGTGACAATGTGGCCAGCGCCGAGGACCTCTCGAAGCTCGTGATCGCGGCCTCCGAAAACCCGGTCATCCGGGAATATTCGACCGACCCGGGTTATGCCGTCCGGGTGGGCCGCAAGATGCTCGAGTTCCGCAATACCAATGCGCTCGTGAACAACCCGACCTGGAACATCATTGTCCAGAAGACGGGCTACATCACTGAAGCGGGACGGTGCCTCGTGATGCAGGCCGTCATCCAGGGCCGTACGGTGGTGATCGTCCTCCTGAACTCGGTCGGCAAGAACACCCGGGTTGCCGATGCTGTACGGATTCGCAGGTGGATGGAGGCCAAGCTCCTCACTTCGGGACCCGCTGATAAAGCCTGACCGGCGGCAGTAAGTAAAATCGATACTGCGCGTCGCAGGCTCTGACGAACCCCCACAGCCCATAGCCCGCCTTCTTCAGGACGGCCCGATGGGTCATCCAGACCACCCATGCCGTGCCCGACAGGAACGACCGGTGAGCCAGGTCGACGGCCGCCCGGATGGGCGCCGGCTTCTGCGCGCGCATCGATAACAACAGGTCGGATTCGAACCCGATGTGCGCCAGCTCATCGGCCACCATCATCCGACACAGCAGCCGCAGCCGCTGACACTCCGTGACGGTCTCCAGGGCGCGGTAGTAGACGTTCCCGACCAGCTCGGCGGTCAGCAGTACTCCCAGGGACAACTCGAGCTCGGCCAGCTTGCGTATCCGGCGGAAGACCCGGTCGGTCCAGTGATGCTGCCGCGTCGGAATGCCATGGGCCGCCATGAACGTTTTCAAGAGCGCAGCGTGCTGCTGCTCCTCCAGGATCAGCAGCTCCATGATCCGCGCAATCTGCGGGGCCGAGTGCTTCTGGGCGAAATGATAGGCCGCCCGCAACAGGTTGCTGCCCGAGGATTGCTCGCCGAGTTGAAAAGTTGCAATGGAGGGTGCAATCAAGTCCCGCTCTGCAACAGTCAAGGCGTTGGGAACGCCGGCCGGCAGGTCGGGCAGGCGGCGGGGATGCTCGGCGTGGTACTCGAAATGATTCAGCCAGACTTTCAAATTGGGAAGATGCGGCAAATCCGGAAGCATGGGAGGGCCCTCGTTGCGACTGTCAGTCACTGTGGGCCGCGAATGCGGTGGACCGATGGAGCAATTCGGGCAAATTCGGGCACACTCCCGACTTCTTCACAGGAGTGCCCTCATGCTTCGTAGATCTATTCTTTTTGCGTGTTGTGCGGCCGTTGCGCTGGGATCGATGTCCCTGCAGGCGGCGCAGAAGATTCCCGCTTACATCACGGCCGCAGTGGCGGATGCCGGACGGCCCGCTGAAGACAAGGAGCGCGACGCCAATCGCAAGCCAGCTGAGACGGTGGCGTTTGCAGGCGTCAAACCGGGTTCGATCGTCGTCGAGCTGATCCCCGGCAAGGGTTATTTCACCCGGATCTTCAGCAAGGTCGTGGGCCCGAAGGGCAAGGTGTACGCTGTTTCGCCACCGCGCCGTGCCAATGCCGCGCCGGACTCTCCGGACCCTTCGGCCGCAACGAAAGCGATCGCATCTGATCCGGGCTACTCAAACGTCGTGGTGCGGATAGCGAAATGGCCAACACTCAACGTTTCCATACCGGCCGACGTCGTGTTTACTGCTCAGAACTATCATGACGTTCACAACGTGCCCAACATCGATCTGGCGGCCTTCAACAAGACAGTCTTCGATGCCCTGAAGCCAGGTGGCGTTTTCATAGTGGTGGACCACGTCGCCGCGGAAGGCTCCGGCGCACGCGATACCTCGACACTCCACCGGATCGATCCGGCGACGGTGAAGTCCGAAGTAACGGCCGCCGGGTTCGAGTTTGTCGGCGAGAGTAAAGTGCTGGCGAACCCGCAGGACGACCATAGCGCCAAGGTCTTCGACTCGGGCGTCCGGGGTAAAACGGATCAATTCATGTTCAAGTTCCGCAAGCCCAGGAAGAAGTGACGGCACTATCCGCCAATCAACTCGCCCGTGTCGATAGGTTGCTCGATGAGCTGCTGGACCTGCCAGCCGACTCCCGCAATTCCATGTTGGACCGGAAGTGCCCGGATGATCCCGCCGTGCACGCTGAGGTGCGCAGCCTGTTGAAGGCGGCCCGGGCGGTGGGTGGCTTCCTGTCCACTCCCGCCATGCTGGCCAGCGAGCCGCTGTTGGAAGACATTCCGCCAGGCACCCGCATCGGGGCCTGGCGGATCCTGCGCAGAATCGGCCGCGGCGGCATGGGCGTCGTCTATGAGGCGGAGCGGGCGGAAGGTGATTTCCAGCAGCGGGTGGCTGTCAAGCTGTTGCGGCAGGAATCCGTAGCCGAGCTGCCCCGATTCCATATCGAACGACAGATCCTCGCGAGCCTCGAGCATCCCGGGGTGGCGCGACTGTATGACGGTGGAGTGACATCCGACGGCCGTCCCTACATGGTGATGGAGTTTGTCGAGGGCCGGCCCATCACGGAGTATTGCGTCTCGACTCATGCATCGCTCGCCGAGCGGATGCGGTTGTTTGTTCAGGCCTGTGAGGCGGTCGCGTATGCCCACCGCAACCTGATCGTCCATCGCGACCTCAAGCCCGCGAACATTCTCGTGACCCCGCAGGGCCAGGTGAAGTTGCTGGACTTCGGTATTGCAAAGCTGATTGATGTCGACGCCGGCGAGCTGACACAAACCGCGGCGGCACCACTCACTCCGCTCGCGGCGGCCCCGGAGCAGTTGCTCGGACAACCGGTCACTACGGCGACCGACGTCTACGCGCTCGGGCTGTTGTTATTCGAGCTGCTGACCGACACGCAACCCTGGTTGCGCGCCGGCGGTCCGATTGCCCAGGCAGTCAGAGTGGTTCTGGACGAGCCGGCGCCCGTGCCCAGCCGACGTGCCGCGGAGGTGAGCGGCGCGCCATTTCCGGCCCGGTTGTTGCGTGGGGATCTCGATTCCATCGTGGCCAAGGCTGCGCGGAAAGAGCCCCAACATCGGTATGCCACGGTTGATGCCCTCGAGGGCGACATCGAGCTTGCGCTGAAGGGCGAGCCGGTGGCCGCACGTTCGGGTGCGCGCTGGTACGTGTTCGGTCGTACTCTGCGCCGCTATCGATGGGTTACGGTTGCAACGGCCGCCGTGTTGATTTCCCTGGCGGCGGGTCTGGGTACGGCCGCCTGGCAGGCGCGGCGCGCGGAGACTGAGCGTGACGCCGCCCGCCGGGACGCGGCCCGCGAAGAGGCCGTGCGCTACCAGTTGACCCGGTTGTTCCGGACCGCGATCGAAGAGCGTGGCTCGCAGCCGGCGACCGCGAAGGCGATGATTGATAACAGCGCCTTGCGAGTGTTGCGGGAATACCGCTCGCAACCTCATCTCGAAGGCCAGATCGTATTGACCCTGGCCGATCTCTACGGAGCGTTGTCCGACCAGAAGGGCGCCTCGAACCTGTTGGAGAGCTTTGTCAAACAGGCGGGACCGGACACGGATCCCGCGGCTCTCGCCGATGCGCGTCAGAAGCTCGCCAGCAATGTGGTGCTCGAGGGCAACACGGAGCGTGCCGAGCAGTTGGTTCTGCAAGCCGAATCGTTCTGGCAGCAGCAACCGAACCGATATAGGGAGGAGCGCCTCGAGGGCCTCGCCATCAAGGCGCGCGTGCTGCGCGCCAAGGGAAATCTGAAGGCCGCCAGTGAAACGGAGACTGCGGCAATCGCGCAGCGGATTGCATTCTCCGGGCGCATTCATCGCGAGACGGCCATTCTGTACAACTCTCACGGGCTCACGCTGACCGCGGCGAACCGGCTCGAGGATGCGCTCGCCGCCTTTCGTGAGACGATCGCCATCTACAAGGGGCTGGGACTCGACAATGAGCTCGACGCACAGATCGTTCTGGGCAACATGGGGACCCTGGAGGTTCGCACCGGGCATCTTCGCGAGGCCGAAGGCCTGCTGAAGGATGCATTCGAGCACGAACGCGCGTTGGCCGGTGATTCCGCCGCGGTCTCGGCGGTGATGGGATTGTATGGAGAGGTGTTGACGCTGACCAACAGGGCGGCGCAGGCTCTTCCCATTACAGTGGCAGCGGTCGATCTCGCCACGAAGTACGCGGGACCCATGAGTCCCGTGGCTGTCCGCAACCGGTTATTTCTGGCTGACACGCAACTGGCCAACGGCGATTCGAAGGCCGCGCGCGCGACCGCCGTCGCCGTGTATGAGGCGTTGCTGGCGCAATACGGGCCCAGCAATCTGTCAACCCTGTCGGCCCAGATCACCGTGGCGAAAGTGAAGCTCAGACAGGCAGATGCGGGCGGGGCGCGTACGCAGTTGCTGGCCGCGGCAACTCAGTTGCGGGAGCTGGGTGGACGCGCGGATTCGATTCTTGCGCAGGCACTGCAGTATCTCGGAGAAATTGACATGGCGGCGGGCCGCCCAGCCGATGCAATCGCTCCGTTGCAGGAGGGCGCGGCGTTGCTGGAACGGTTTGCCCCATCTGGTTGGAACCTCGCGATGATGCGCGAGAGGTTGGCCGAGGCGTTGGTTGGAGCTGGACGGCCGGGGGCCGCGGATCTGCTCAATCGAGCGTTGACGGTGCTCGTCACCGAGCTGGGTGACTCACACCCGGAGACGGTTCGTGCGCGCAAGCTGTTGCATACTTTGAGACCCGCCGCGGTTCCGGCCGCCTCGCCAGGCTAGGCCAGGCCAGGCTAGGCCAGACCAGGCTAGGCTAGGCCAGACCAGGCTAGGCCAGGCCAGGTCAGGCCAGGCCAGGCCAGGCCAGGCTAGAGAACGCCGCCGAGCTCTCTGTAGAGCCAGGCCCGTGCCTTCAGACAATCGCGTTGGACTGTCCGAAGTGAAAGACCCAGGGTGCGTGCCGTATCTTCCTCGCTGTAGCCTCCGAAAAAGCGGCACTCAATGACTTCCGCGAGCCGCGGAATCTGTGTGGACAGCCGTTCGAGCGCTTCATTCAGCGCGAGCATGCCTTCGTCGGTATCAACTCCGATCGCCTCGGCATCCGACAGGGTGAGATGAAGTTGGCCCCCACCGCGCTTGTCGGCAACACGCGCGGCGGCGTAGTTGATCAGGGCGTGGCGCATGGCGAGCGCAGCGGCCCGCAGGAAGTGGGTTTCATCCGTAAAGGTCGCTGAGTGCCGCAGGCGCAGGAACGCCTCGTGGACCAGGGCGGTCGTCTGCAGTGTTTGATTGCCGCCGAGGCGCGAGCGCGTGCGTTGGGCGATGTTCTTGAGTTGATCATAGAAGGCTGGCAGCAGCTCTGCCGCCAGGAGCCGCACTTCAGGCGAGATCTCCGTCATCGGCCGCGTCCATTACTGCTTTTCGGTTGCTGGCGCGCCTTTGTCCGGCGCGCGCCCCGTGTCGAGACGCGCAATGGATGTAAATACACAGCGTGTTCCATCAGGAAGCACAACTCCTTCGTACTTGTCGACCTGCGGTGGCGTCTGAACGATGAAGGCGATCGTATCAACCGAGCGCAGGCCCGTGCACTGGCGTTTGAATCGGGCCCGGTACAGGGAGCGATCCACCGCATTCACAATGAGGTTGTGGTCATCGGGCGCAATCCACTCCAGCAACTGGTAGTTGCGCATCTCGTTGCTTCCAGACCGCATCTGCGGAGTCACTTTCCCCGCGGTGGCAGCGCTTTTCGGATGATCTGTTGCGCAGGCGACCAGCACCGCGGGTAACAACCAGCCGAGCATCCACGGGGTGCGGGTCTTCATCCGAAGGGTCCTTTCGCCACAATTTGCCATCACTCATCGTCAGCCTGCCGCATTTCCGTCACGGCGGCCACTGTCCCGTGAGGTGAACTGTTCACAGGTCGGGACGAATTGTTCCACCGGAAACAGACAGCTCGCACGAGGATTCGATTATGAAGACCATGACCTTACAGACGCGTTATCGTTCAATTGCCCTGGCCGTTGCAGTTGCTTGCGTGGCTGCGCTGCCTGTCCACGCGGAAAACGGCACGGTAACGGTCCAGACCGACGTATCCAAACAGAGTGTGAAGTCTCCGACTGCGCAGAAGAAAAGCGCTTCGAAGCAGGAGAACATCGGAGTCGTGACCGGACTCGCGGTCGGTGCCGCGGCCGGTGGCCCCATCGGTGCCATCGTCGGCGCAGCTGCCGGTGCCTGGATGGGTGATCACTATCACAAGCAGCTCGTGGCTCGCCGTGAGGCCGAGCAGGGGCTGGGACAGAGTGAGACGGAACGCACGCGACTCGCTCAGAACGTGAGTGAGCTGAACGGCTCACTCGCGCACGAGCAGGAGAAGGGCGAGCAACTCGATATGGCCCTGAGCCACACGGATGAAGTGCAGACGGATGTGGGTTTCAGGACCAACGATGACTCGATCCAGACCCAGTCGCTGTCGCCGCTGATGAAGTTGGGTGCGTTGGCTGCGGCGCTCCCGGATGCCAAGGTTCGAGTGGACGGCTACGCGGATCCCCGTGGTTCCGCGGCTGTGAACGAGGACCTGTCGAAGCGACGTGCTGATGCGGTAGCTGCGGTGCTCGCCTCGGCGGGTGTTGCTCCGGACCACATCGTCGTGACGGCGCATGGCAAGAGCGAGGCGACGACCACTGATGGTGATATGGATGGGTATGCATTCGACCGCCGGGTAACCGTGCGGATAGAACGTAGCAGCCCGGATGCCGTGGCGAAGAATTGATGTCGCGGCCGCCAAGGACGGCGCGACCCGCGGAGTTGAGCCCTACGCTCAATTCCGCGGGAGCTGCTAGGATGGAAGGATGAATAAGTTAATTACTGTCATTGATAAGTCGATCGCAGGCGAGGTGGCCGAGGTCGGTCCGGACCGGTTGCTGAGCGGCAAGCCCATCACCCGGGTGTCCAACTACTTCAGTGACTCAACCCAACAGTTTCACGCGGGCCGCTGGTCCGCGACCCGTGGCAAATGGCGCGTCACCTACACGGAAAACGAGTTATGTGTCATGACCTCCGGCAAGGTGGTCATCGAAAGCAGCTCCGGCGAGCGCAACACTTTCGCCACGGGGGATGTTTTTGTGGTCCCCGCGGGCTTCTCCGGCAGCTGGGAGGTGCTGGAGGATTGCAGCAAAATTTACGCTATTTTCGAAGCTTCCTCACACTGATCCGCAGCTCTTGCGGCACCCGGGTGAACATAATCCACCTGTCCGGTGATACATGTCGCAGATCCACTACTGGGGAGCGCAGCCTGGCGCCGATCAGTGGAAACTATGCATGTTCATCAAATCCCGCTGATTGAAACCGCTCGTTTATTTGGAGGTACGCTATGGAGACAGTGACTGTAGCGGCGTCCCGGGGATTCTCGGTTGCGGATATGGAAATGCTCGTCGGTAGCGCTGTCGTCGTGGCCGTCCTGGCCTGGATGATCTTCACGAAGATGAAGCAGTTGCGTGGCCGCCATCAGGAAGAACCCCGCGTGTAGTACGTCGTGTGAAAATGAGAGATGTTGATCCAACGGCCGAAGCGCTCAAACGCTTCGGCCGTTTTTCGTTACGACGCCTTCAGTACTTCACCCAGTGTCGAGAATATCTGATCAATCTGCGCCGGCTGCACAATCAACGGCGGTGACAGCGCGATGATGTCGGCGGTCTGGCGGACGAGCAGGCCGCGCTCAAAGCACTTCTGATACACATCGAATGCCCGCGTGCCCACCTTGCCGGGAATCGATTCCAACTCCAGGCCCAGGATCAGTCCATAGTTCCGGACGTCGATGACGTGCGGCAGGCCACGCAGGGAGTGAGCGGCGTCTTCCCACGTCTGGTGCAAGCTCTTCGCGCGTGTCAAAAGGCCTTCACGCTCATAGATGCCCAGCGTTGCAAGACCCGCGGCACACGCTGTTGGATGTGCCGAGTACGTGTACCCGTGGAACAACTCAATCGTGTTTTCGGGTCCCTGCATGAAAGCGTCATACACTGACTTGCGGGCAATCACGGCGCCCATGGGGATGCAGCCGTTGGTGAGGCCTTTGGCAACTGTCAGCAGATCGGGCGTGATCCCAAACTCCTGCGCGGCGAACGGTGCTCCGGTACGTCCGAATCCCGTGATGACTTCGTCGAAAATGAGCAGGATGCCGTGACGATCGCAGATTTCGCGGATGCGCTTCAGATATCCCTTGGGCGGAATCAACACACCGGTTGAGCCTGCGATAGGCTCGATGATCACTGCAGCAATTGTCGAAGCGTCGTGCAGCGTGACGAGGCGCTCCAGCTCTTCGGCCAGGTTCACGCCATGTTCCGGCAGGCCACGCGAGAAGGCGTTCTTGCCCAGGTCGTGGGTATGCGCAAGATGATCGACGCTGGGTAGCATCGAATTGGACCACATCTTGCGGTTGGGCAGGATGCCGCCCACCGAGATGCCTCCGAACCCGACACCGTGATAGCCACGCTCGCGGCCGATGAGACGCGTGCGTGTCGCTTCACCTCGGGCGCGGTGGTACGCAAGTGCGATCTTGAGCGCGGTGTCGACGGACTCCGACCCGGAGTTTGTGAAGAACACATGATCCAGCCCGGGCGGCGTGATCTTCACCAGCTGGTTAGCCAGCTCGAACGCGGCCGGATGTCCCATCTGGAACGGCGGCGCGTAGTCCATCGTTTCCAATTGGCTGGAAACGGCTTCGGTAATTTCGCGGCGGCCGTGTCCGGCGTTCACGCACCACAGACCGGCAACGGCGTCGAGGATCTGCCGGCCATCGGGCGTCCAGTAGTGCATGCCCGAGGCCTTGCTCAACAGGCGGGGCTTTGACTTGAATTGCCGGTTCGCGGTGAACGGCATCCAGAAGGCTTCGAGTTCGGTCTGAGACATGGTGCGCTCGGACGGTTGAGGGAGGCTCGGATGATAAGGAAAGTTGACAAAAGAGGCTATCCGGGTCGAAATTTGGGCCACCTTGTTAAGGATTTTAAACAGGAGGGGCGCATGACGGATTATCCGCAGGCGGCTTTCGGGCGCGGTCGAGGCGCGCGAGCCGTATGACGATTGACGTGGGGGCGCGGTTGCGGGGCATCCGCACCACATTTGGTCTCTCGCAGCGGGAGCTTGCTCGCCGCGCCGGAGTGACGAACGGATTGATTTCGCTCATTGAGCAGAACCGCGTGAGCCCTTCGGTGAGCTCGCTCAAAAAGGTGCTCGATGGCGTTCCGATGTCGCTCGCCGAGTTCTTCACGCTCGATCTGGGGACACCGCCGCAGACATTCTTTTCCGCTGATGAGCTGGTGGAGCTGGGCAGCGACGAGGTGTCACTCAGATTGCTGGCGGCGCAACGCCCGGGCCGGCAACTCACCATCCTTCACGAGCGCTATGCTGCGGGCGCTGGCACCGGCGATGAGATGATTGTTCATCGTGGTGAGGAGGGCGGCGTCGTGGTGCGCGGCCGCCTCGAGGTGACAGTCGCCGGAAATACACGGGTGCTGGGTCCCGGCGAAGGTTATTACTTCGCGAGCCAGCTTCCGCACCGATTCCGGAATGTTGGGCGCGAGACGTGTGAGATCATCAGCGCCAGCACTCCTCCCAGTTTCTAGCTCTTCAGGAGATCGTATGGCCGCCGGGAAGATTTCGTGGCACGAGCGGGCTCGCAGTCTCGATATCCGCACTAAAGCGTTTATCAACGGCAACTACACCGAGTCGGCATCGGGCCAGACATTCGATTCAATCAATCCGGGCACGGGGAAGTTGCTTGCTCGCGTGGCTTCCGGTGATACCGA